>Ga0208013_1000087_pt1 | contig 85767 bp, 67 predicted proteins | sample 16_taG_FD_184091 | JGI IMG/M metagenome (GOLD analysis project Ga0208013, IMG submission 184091) | Marine viral communities from the Subarctic Pacific Ocean - 16_ETSP_OMZ_AT15313 metaG (SPAdes) (version 2) | ecosystem: Environmental > Aquatic > Marine > Oceanic | place: Pacific Ocean | collected...
GACGGCGACCCGGACCAGCCGATCATTACCGGAAGAACCTACCACGCCACCAACACGCCGCCGTACGCGCTGCCGGAGCACAAGACCCGCACCACCCTCAAGACCCAGACCCACAAGGGTGAGGGCAGCAACGAACTGCGGTTCGAGGACGAAGCGGACAAGGAACAGATCTATGTCCACGCCCAGAAAGACCTGGACCTGCTGACGGAAAACAACCGCACCGAAGTCATCAGGAATGACAGTCACCTGACCGTGGACAACCACCGCAAGGCCCACATCAAGGGCAATGACCATGCCACGGTGGATGGTGAGAGGCGGGAACAAACCGGTAAGGACCACAGCTTCAACGTCACCGGCACCCTGCACCTGAAAGCCGGCACCGCCTGGCTCAGCGATTCCGGCACCGAGCTGCACATCAAGGCCGGCCAGAAAGCCGTTATCGAAGCCGGTGCGGAAATCACCCTCAAGGCCGGCGGTAGCTTTGTGAAGATTGATCCCAGTGGCGTTGCCATGGGTGGTGCCGCCATCAAGCTGAATGCCGGTGGGTCACCGGGCAAGGGCAGTGGGCAGAAGGTGCAGGTGCCGGAAAGTCCGGGGTTGGTGGAGAAGAATGGTGGGGCTGTTGCGCCTGCTGAGATTGCAGATGTTGGCCAGCGGGCGAATGCTGGTGCCTCGCAAATCAGTCCGGATGCACTCTTGACGGCAGCATCTGACCGAACACCGGCACAGCAAATGTGCCAGAAGAAAGTGGATGGAACCTGCGATGTCGTTAACTGCCCTTGCGTTGGATAAACCGGAGTCTTCGGTGGGTTTTGATCAGACTCTCAAAGATTCTCGGGTGGCACTCGGGGAGCGCTGCCTGCTAATCATCGACGCGGCAAGATATGATAAAGGGGATGCGATCGGGCATGTCTACGCGTTGGACGACAACCCCGATTGGTTCTGGTTATTCGACGAAACGCCTTTTGAACAGCATAAGGACGCCGGCCCCATTGTTGTTAAGACAACCCTCAACAGCGTGCTTTGTCAGCGTGCCGTATCCCAATGGGGGCCTGATGAGGCATTGGGCATCCTGGTGTCAGAACGTGAACAGGACTCAGCACTGGCGGGTATTCGCAAAAGCTTGATGATCCATTTCGAAACCTACGGCCCTTGTTTCGTGCGGCCGTATGATGGGCGTTTTCTCGAAGTTCTGAATACCTGCCTGCCCGAAGCAGTGGGCAGCCTGATCGGCAAAGATGATCTACTGATCTGGGCCACTAGTCACGGGGAAGGAACGCATTGGTCGAGCGCAAGGGGAGCCAGCACGGAAACAGAGGGGTTGCACGCTCACCAGCCAAGCTCCTTTGAAAGGCTGTTGACATGGGTAAGTGGTTGGCCCCGATGCATGGCCATCGCGAATCAACAACACACGCCAAGTTATCGAATCCGAATTATTCGTGAATTGTGGTCTGCTGGCCACAAGTGTCCCGAATCGGATGCCGAGCTAGGCGCACTGTGGCAACACGCGGAACTGGAATTCCACGGACTACATGAAAAAGGACTTTAGCAATGTCAGCCATTAAGCCACCACCCTGCACACCGTCGCGCACCTTTTGGCTGGAACTGGTTGGGGAGGATTCCCTGGACGGGCACCATTACTGTTTGCTGGACCACGAAGCGGAGAATTCTTCTCCAGAGCCAATGGAGCCCTGCGCCGATCACCGTGGGCGAATGGGACCCATTCTGGCCGGCCATGCAGAAGCACCTGCGCAACGGTCCTTGGTCCTGGAACTCCATGGCGATGAAAAAGTCGTGGTGCCTGTGGTAGATCAGGAACAGATCGCGCCTGTAACGCTCCGGCCTCCCCAGAGGAATTTCCAGGACAGCCTAATGGTGGCGGTACACCCCACCGTGTTCTGTGACGCTGGCGAACTGAGCTACCCACGCCCCGTGACCGGTTATGAGGAAAGTGTGGCGGCGCCGCTGCGAACCGGGTGGGTGTACGTCTTTTTCCAAGGGCGCCTGTGGCGCGAACTGTTTGTGGTCACCGCTGAGGAATCGGCGCCGTTACTGCGGGATACGGATCTGGCACGATTCCGAAAGGCTGGCGATGAAGACAGGAATGAACGGCCTCCCGTAGGCCCCGAAGTGGACACGGTGCACATACCGGCCCGGTTGCTTGGCCAGGACGTATACGATGAGGTGGAGCTGGCATTCAGCGATACCCAGTGGTCCTGGCAGCACATCGAAGCATTGGAAAGCGACGACTCGCTCCGTGGCAGCCGTTGCCGTAATGCCCGCGCCATAAAGGGTTTCCTGGATCGGATACCCGGAGGCATGTTCCCTGACTGGCACCGGGTTGACGAACTTGTTCCCATGCGTGCCCGGGACAACCCGCTGGAGCGGGATATTTTCATGCCGAACCAATGGCTGCGTGATATCGATGGCAGCGACACCCAGAGAACGATGGATGAAATTGTCACCCAGCGGGACGCCATTGAATCCGATGAGGCTGTTGTTGATGCCGACATGGATATCTACCCGCAGATGCTGGTCCCCCGCTGGCGATACCTGCACCTGAAAGGAGAAGCGCTGCCGGAGATTGCCGAAGGCGTGGATGTATTCGAAACCCTGCGTAACCGCCACCTGTTATCCCTGACATTGCGGGACCCGCTGTTTGCGGCCAGGCACCTGGTTCAGCACATGAATGAAAGCCTGGCGTTTCTACTGGCGTTGGTGGACAACATCAAGAAGCGGCCCCACGGGGTCACGGCGGAATTGTTTCATAATAATTTCCGGCGAGAGGTGCTGCCGGACGGCTCCAGAAACCCCCTGTGCATAGAGGGGAGCTGGTTTGACAATCGGCTGGATGACAGTGAAGACGGGCGCCTGCTGCGTACCGTCTATGAGGTGGAACGCGCCGCCCTGCGCCGCTACCTGATCGAGGCCCAGGGCGCGGTTGTACGCCTGCTGGAAGACACACGCGCTGAAAACCTGACGGAAACGCTGCGTGATCTCTTCAATGCCGAGGCCGGTAACGATGTAGCCGGATACGTTCAAGCCGGCCCGCTGCTCCAGGTCCTGACCATGCCGGTAGGAAGAGCAGACCCGCTGCTGTTGCCCCAGGATGCGGGCCGGATGAAAGCCAGCGGCGCGGAGGCGCTTAACGAATCCCTGATGGTGGGTGAGCACGCATTGGCGGCGCTGCTGTTGCCTTTCAAAGACCCGTCGGAAGCATTGCCCGGCGACGCCACCGGTGAAAAGCTCCGTACCATGGTCAGCGCACTCCAAGACCGTCAACAACCCATGCGAGTGGCCGAGGCCAACGTACTGCGCAGCCTTGCCGAGCATTTTGATAAAACCAGTGCGCCTGACTTTTCGGAAATGTTCTCGGATACCCGCTTCGGCATGCACGCGCTGTCCGCGCCCTTCGCGGAACTCAGTCAATGGTGGCTCGGTGGTGTGCAGGAAACCCTCCTGAAGAAAGGCGTTGCCTTTGAAGCCAAAGTCAGCCAAGTGAAAGGGGCATTCGAAGGCTTCGCTGAAGCCGCCATACCGGGAAAAACCACCCTTCAGTTGAACAGTGCCGAGGATGGCAAGCTTTATACGCTGCTCGATGTGGTGGATGAACAGGGGAACACTCTGACTTCCGGTGCCGCGGTGGGTGCAACACTGAGACTGGCTGACAGCCAGGCTTTTGATGAAGTGGTGAGGCGGCGCCCTGTTGGTCAGTTTTTCCATACGGCTTCGGTGAGCCCGATAGGGTTGCCGCCGTTTTTGGTGGTGCTAGATGTATTCAACTTCTGGAATGCAGTTAAGTATTCTGGAGGCGGGGTACGTTATGGTGCAGGGGTTATGAGTGCTTTATCTGATCTACTTGTCAGTTCCGGGCAGCTAGTGTCTGTTTTGCCGAAAAGAACTGCTTGGCTCGACACACAGGTTGGCACCTGGAAACAGGAAGCCAAGTGGTTTTCCAGAATGTCTGGTAGCTTCAATTCGGAAAATAAGTTTGCCCAAGCTGTTGTCCGTAACAAATTACAGGCAGCAGGCTGGGTAGCGGGTATGTTTACTGTCTCCATTATGATTTGGGATGCTGCAGCCAGCGCGTTCCAGGGGCGCCTGAAGCTGGCCTCAGCCGACCTGACCAAGGCGCTGGGCGTGGGAGTCATGACCAATTCCGACGTTATTGCCGGCCGTATACTCACCCCCATGGGGCGTCAATTGGTACACCGTACCGGCGAGCGGGCTGTGGCGACGGTGCTGCTATCCAGGGCCGCTACGGCGGTAGGCTGGGGAGGTACGATCAGCGCTGGCTGGGTAACAGTCATCGGCCTGGGAATCTATGGGTTGGGTGAATGGCTGTATTACGAAATCAAGGACGATGCTCTCAGTAACTGGTTGCGGGGAGGCCCGTTCTCGGGAAACCTGGAAGATCAACGCCCGGAACTACTGGAAGAGGATGCCGCATACCTGGGGCTCCTTAAATCCATGATGCCCCTTTCGATAACGAGGGTAACCGGGGCCGGGCTAGATAGCTTCCTGCAGGAGAATGACCTGTCGCCTTGGCAGAGCGCGGCAGAATCCGTGTTTTCCTTTTCCGCACCGGCGTTAGCCATCTCGGGCGAGCCGGTAACCATCGAATGGGAACTGGAATATGAACGCACCCATTACCAGGCGCTTGGCCGGGCCGGTACGAAGACACTTGCCTCCAGGAGTGGCAATACCCGCCACGTCGACCACCGATTCGACGGCAACCATACTATCCATTTCGTGGTGTCGGAGGCCCAGCTCCCGGAAATGGTTCCGAACGAGCACAATCACGAATACGTGACAACGCGCTACTCGGTGAAAAGCCTGGAACTCACCTTCCAGGTCAAGGTCTGGGATCGTCAGCAGGAAACCTATACGATTCGGGAAGTCAGCGAACAGCTCACCGACCTGGACATCAAACATCATGCAAGCCGGTAACGAACCAATGGCCACTTATGTGTCAGGCGCCTATCGTCGAGATGCTATTCCCGAGCAGGCTCCTCTGAAGGACATCAGTGGGTTTGCCAAGTCCTTGGAGGCGGGGGACTTCGTTGAGCGATTGTCTTGGGGCGATTATGCCTGTCTTAATGTCAGCATGTCTCCGAACTCTGCGAGAATCCACAAGTCGAGGATGAACGGGTCCTCTAACAAGAATGTTGCCGGACCGGCCTGGACTCACAAGCAACAACCCGCAGAATTTGTGAAAACTCGTTGGCAGCTCCTGTTGATGTTCGCAGGGGCTTTTGCTGACTATGGGATGCTCAAATTTATGTTGTTCTGTTCTGTAGTGGCAGATATAGCGACCATCATCAAATTTGAAAGCTATTCGGTAATGACGTTAGTGGTGGTCGGTCTTCACCTGTTTTTCCGTTACCCCTTCACCTGGTTCCTCGAACGTTATCCTGGACTCATCGTCAAGGACTTGGGGTGCGGTTTCTTCCGGCCTACCGGCATGGTGAAGTTTCGTACTTGGCGTGAAGAAACCTTTGAAGCGCCATTTATCGAGTTTGATCCCTACATCTCGTTTCATGTGAACCCCAAGGGGCCGGTGAGCTACAAGCTGCTCCTGCGTCACCGTTACACCGGTTGGCAAACCACCGTGGCCCAAGTGGCGGATATCCACAAAGTTGAGCTGTATGCGCACTGGGATGAACTCCAGCGCTACATGGACGTCAGCCAGCCCTTGCCAGATGTTCCTGCCCTTGAGAAGTTCCGCCCACTGGACCCCACCACAGCGGAGTATGATGCAGCGGGCAAGCGCGGGTGTCCCGCAAACTATTGGGCGACGCTGGACCTGGCATGGTGGGAGGAAGAAGGTTACCCAGCGCACCTGAAGAAGATTCGGGAGTTCCCCTGGTCGACGCTGGAAGACCGGATGGAGAAAAGCGTTCCCAACCTGGCCCAGGGGGCCATGGTTTAGGCGGTATCTGATTACAACGAACGGAATCTGCCTGATCCCACATGCAGAGTGGTTAAAGTAGATGTCGTGATGCATCAACTTGGGTGTGCTTGTTTGTATTGATTTAAGCAGATTGGCTCTTGTTTAAATGGAGGAAACCAGGGTGATCAGGGAAGATAGTGCTGCGCCAACCGGCGCGGAGTTAGTTGAACTAATGAATCAAAAGGATTACCTCAGTCTGATTCGGGACTGGCGGGATGTCATTTTCCACACGGTGTTTGTGAAAAAAGGAGAAGCGTTAGAGTTGCCGATGTTGCTTGAAGTCCATGGCAACCAGACCTTTCTGGCAAGCCCTGATCCGGTTGGATTGAGGGCAGCATTGACAGACTTCGAGGCGCCGGAGAATGCCGATTTATTCATCAAGCCTGTACCGTTGAAAGAGCTTGCGAGAAATGCATATATGCTGGGTGCATGGCTTTCGTGGCTCGGTGAAGAAGTCATCATGAACGAGTCGTTGATGAGCTTTCTGGGTATGAAAGCCATTGGCAAGAATCGGCGGGGCGATGACTGTCTTTACGAATCCGAAGTGCTCAGTCTGCAGCAAAGTGGCGTGGACGGTACCGAAGCAATGAAGGCGCAGAAATGGCGTGTCAGTGCCATTTCTGGTGGCGAGGTGTCAGGCACACCGGAAGTCATGCTTGTTTACGAGGACGAGCGCGGTTTATTGCTGAGTGAAGATACAACCCTGATTGATAGTGTGAAAGGCCGCAGCCAGTTGCTCCCTGAGGAGCAAGCGCTGTTCGACCACTGGAATCAGCCGGTTTATGATTTCTCTGCGTTGGCTACTTTGTCTGATGAAAATAGCAGTACGGAAATTGAGGATTCTTATAAGCCTGAGTCTTCCATGGTCAGCATCGAGTTGCTGGCATCCTTCTTCGATCTGGAGCGCGCCGTAAATAACCAGGTGATGCCAGACTGCAAGCGGCTCCAGTTGGAGGTGGTCGAGGGTAAGGCGGTTTCAGACCGGGATGATGACAGTGACGCGGATATGCTGTGGGTGGAAGCTCGCAAGTATCAGATCCGCTTTATGGATCACCCGGATTGGTTGCTGCCATTGGGAGGATCTGGCCTGCCGGTGGAGGATTTTTCCGAACAGATTAATCTGCCATCGGAGGTTGGAAGTTATCCAATGCCCGATAGCCTCCGATGTCATCTGGTTCGCCATATTGCCTGGGTGCTGTTCTGGACGGGCAGGGATCCTGGTGAGCCCTTGTCTCTGGTACCAGGGCAGTTTTACCCAGCTATACCTTTTCGGCCAGATAACCTGAAGCGTTTGTTTGTTCCGAACTACCACAACCCTCATTTCCCCTTTTTGGCGAGTATGGCTTGTGGCCCCCACAAACTACCGGTTCTTGTTCATGGTGAAGTGCCAGAGGGTTATGTCTGTGAAGCGCTTGAACGACGAGACGTAATGGCAGGAGACTTGCCCCGCGGGATTCCGGGCAGGGATTCGTTGCTCATTAATGGCAGCGTACCGTTTGCGTCCATGTGTTGGTCGCTTGTTGTTCCGGTGGAGGCCATTGAGTTTCCGGAAACGTGGTATCAGGGCGCCCGCACTTCCAATACCCAGCTACTGGCTGACTTTCGGCATTTTTTGAAAGAACGGGCAGCGATTGATAAAGCCAACGCCGGCAAACAGCAAGCAGGCGATTCCACGGGCGCTGGTAAAGTTCTGCTGACGTGCGTTTCACTGGTGGTGTTGATGGCTCTGTTGATCGTCATGCTGAGCCCGTAGAAACGGCGCTCATTTCCTGAGCGCCTCGTCACCGCCGCAGAACTGCCTCCGGCTGATTCAGCATGGCAATTAGCGGGTTCTTGCGGTGCACGTGATCTTTCAGCAGGTAGCCCAATGACAGCCCCAGGGCGAATCCGCCCAGGTGGGCTGCCCAGGCGACGCCGCCCTGGCCAGTGAACATGCCGAACACGTTAATGCCACTCCAGATCAGGAAATACCAGTGAGGCGCCAGCTTTTTCTGGTACACGACGATCATGAAGGTCAGGCTGGCATGGCGGAACCAGACCAGGTAAAGCCCGAACAAGGCCGCGATGGAACCGCTGGCGCCGACCAGCAGCAACGGGCCGTTTGCTGTGTTAAAGAAGAGCAGTTCCGCCAGCGCCGCCATAACACCGGCGAACAGGTATAGGGCGAGGAAGGCGCCATGGCCCAGGGCGTCCTCGAGGTTGTCGCCGATGATCCAGAGGAAATACATGTTGCCCGCCAGATGCATCAGTCCGCCATGTACAAACTGGTAGGTGAGTAGCTGGAGCACGAAATGGGCCGGGCTCTGGGTTTGCGAGTTCAGGCCCAGGTTGGCAAACACCCATTCATTGGCGGCTGGCGTCAGTGCCCCTGCCAGAAAAATCAGGCTGCAGATGACCACCAGTGCACGCGTTACCCAGGGCGTTCTGTGTGGCTGGATGTTGTATTCCACCGGCATCGATGTGAAGAACTGGAACAGCCAGGACTTCCAGGTCACGCTTTTGTTCAGGTCGCCCAGAGCCTGTTTCAATTTGGGTGAGTGCATCACCTGATCTACCTCCGGCTTGTCCAGCCAGACGCCATCGCAGTTCGGGCAGCAGTCGATTTCCGTGGTGTAGGTTTTTAGCAACTGGTAGTGAACCATGGGAACGTCACAGCGCCGGCAAAGGCGATTGCTGGTTTCCAGGGCAGGGCCGAGGTGTGATTCGTGATCGTATGCGTCGATGTCGGCGTGCTTATGGGCGATGGCCCTATTCAGCGCGCCGTCTTCAAACCAGATTCCGTGACAGTGTCGGCAGTCTAGTATCGAAGGGTTGCTCGTTGGCTCCAGGCCTGTGGTGGCGCAAGCAGGGCAGCGCTGATAGCGTGTTCTGGGCATGATGTCCTTTTCCTGTACTAATGCTTGTCCTGGGCGCTCACGGCGCCCGGTTCCTCAAGCCCACGTCACTTCTCCGAGTCGGGCAGGTAGGAGCGGGCGAATGTCTGCAACTCCTCTGCCACCTTCTGGCGGATGGCCACCCGGTCATCGGCGGCAAGGCCATATTTCTGGGCCAGGATGTCAAAATCGTCGTCGTGAAGCGTGACGGTCAGTCGTGGACGGATGCGGTTCCTGCGGTAGGGCAATTTCAGAACTTTTCGTACCATATTGGCCGTGGAAACGTCCTGTAAGGCGGCAGATACCCGGAATGCCCGTTGGATCTCATTGGAGAGATCAAAAGCCATTTGCACAGCCTGAACGGCGCGTTCCTCCTTCGACCAGTCCCTTTTTCCTGACATTGGCTAAGCCTGGGTAATGCACCCCCAAAATTTTGGGGGTGCTGTGATCACTGTGCCGGGTTGCCTTTAAGGCGAGCCAGAACGTCGTTGACGGAGTCTTTATCGCCGTCGATACCTGCGGCCTTCAGCTTCTCATCGAGATCTGCGCCGGTGAGCTCCTTCTCCAGCGTTGCGCTGGCGGTTTGTCGGTCTTCCTCCCGGGCCTGGCGTTCGCGGATGCGCTCCAGAGTGTCCTTTGCGGTGCTCAGGGAAGACTGGTTGCTATTGATGTTGGTATCAATCTGCGCCGTGGTGCGCAGTACACGTTCGTTGGTTTTCACCACCTGCAGTTCCCGGCGATAATCGGCAAGCTGCTTCTCTGCCCGCTGCACCCGCTCTTTCAGGCCGGCAATGCGTTGCTGCAGTAATTCACGGGTCTGGGTCAGTTCTGTGGTTCGGCGCTCGTGTCCGACAATGCGCTCGGCCACTTCACGGGCCAACTCTTCCTGGCCGGCGGCCAGCGCTTTGCGGGCATCGCCTTCCCGTTTGCTGGCACTGTCCTGCTCGGTACGGATCTGGCGAGCGAGTGAGGCGGCCTCAGCCATCAGGCTTGCCAGCTCCTGCTTGGCCTGCTTAAGCTCATGCTCGGCGTCCCGCAACTCCTGTTCCAGAATCCGGTTGCCCTGGCCATCCACCACGGCTTCACCCAGTTCGTTAACACCACCGCGCATGGCGGTCAGGATTTTGTTCAATACGGTTCTCATGTCTCACCCCTCACTTAAGCCAGATAATCTTCAAATGTCTGTAACAGGTCGATGGCATTCTCGGCGAGCGTGACCAGTTCCTGCATGATTTCCGTCGTGCCGGAAGTTGGGCTCAGGGCGCCGTACACCACATAGTGGTCGCCGGTCTTGCCCAGGCCACTCAGAGGCATGGGCACGCTGATTCTCAGCATGTTCTCGTGCAGATCACTCAGCCGTTCGGGGTTCAGTTCCTGTTTGTCAAAAAGATACGCGAGGCACAGAATCTGGGTGTCGGTTACGGTAATGTAGACAGGCGTTTCTTCGGCACCGGAAACCGTGACCTGAAGCACCGGCTCCTCACCGGCAACGGGCATGACATCAAAGGTGCGGCCGGCATGGGTGGCGTCACCCAGGGCCAGGGTGAGAGATTGGGTATCCACGAATTGCTCCTTCCTGTGGCGTTGAATCGGTTCGGCCGATCCGGACGAACCTTGTCCTGTGGCTTGACATTTTATGTCAACAAGTCGAGTCTAAACTGCAGGATTAAATATTTGCAAGAAATAGTTTGTTTGCGATATAAACAACTTCTCGCTGACAAAAACTGTCAACTATTGGATTTACCGGAACGGATGTCTGGTCGCGTATGGAAACATTCTTCGCAGTTGCGTTCTCCTTCCCCACGGTCATTTTCTCCGTTCTTCTCTGCGTTGCCATTATCTACTGGCTGATTTCGCTGTCCGGCATGGGGGATGTTGATGCCGAGGGCGATATCGATGCGTCGGGTGATTTCAGTGGCCTTATGGTGACGCTGGGTCTGCAGGGTGTTCCGTTGCCCCTGGTGCTCACACTGGTGTTTCTGACCGGTTGGTTGTCCAGCTATTTCATCGATTTGCTGTTCGGCTCGCTGGTGCCGTCCGGCTTGATCCACTGGCTGTATGGTGCCGCCGTTGTCGTCGTGTCTTTCATGGTTGGTGTCCTGGCCACCTCGGTCGTAGTGAGGCCGCTGCGCCCGCTGTTTCGCCGGGCCTATTTGCCGCCCCTGCAGAAGCGAATAATCGGCACCCCCTGTGTTGTGATTTCCTCATCCGTTTCCGAAACGTCCGGTCGTGCAGAAGCCACCCTGGATGGCGCCCACCTGTTGCTGCAGGTGCGTAGCCATACGCCATTGTCCTACCGGGACCGCGCAGTTTTGATCGACCATATTCCGGACAACAACGCCTGGTGGGTTGTTCCGGAGTCTGAATTCCTTTCCGGCGAATCGGCCGGATAACCCACCACGCTCATGTCCTTTCAATCAGCTCAGGAGAAAAGTTAAATGGATTTATCGTGGATGATGCCGGTAATTACCACCGTCGGTGTGGTGGTTCTGCTAATACTGGGTATTCTGGCCCTGTTCAAGGCGTTCTACCGAAAGGTGGATCAGGGGCAGGCGTTAATCGTGAACGACCTGTCGCCCACACCAAAGGTGTACTTCACCGGTGCTATGGTGCTGCCCGTTATCCATCGATCCGAAACCATGAAGATTTCGGTGATCACCCTGGAACTGAACCGAACCGGCAAGGAAGGGTTGATCTGTAAGGACAACTTGCGTGCGGATATAACGGTTGCATTTTACCTGCGAGTGAATGAAACGGCGGAAGACGTGCTGCGGGTGGCCAAGTCGGTGGGCGTTGGCCGGGCATCAGATCGGGAAGCGGTCAACCAGTTGTTCAATGCCAAGTTCAGCGAAGCGCTCAAGACGGTTGGTAAAAAACTGGAGTTCATGCAGCTCTTTGAGGAACGCCAGCACTTCCGGGATTCCATTGTCGAGACCATCGGCGAGGATCTGAACGGCTACGTCCTTGAGGATGTGGCCATCGATTATCTGGAGCAGACGCCGAAATCGTCCCTGGACTCGAACAACATCCTGGATTCGGAGGGCATCAAGCGGATTACCGAAATCACCGCGATGCACAACGTAGAGACCAACCGCCTGGAACGTGACCAGGAGTTGGAGATCCAGCGCAAGAACGTGTCCGCCCGCGAGGCCTCGTTGGAGCTTGAGCGCAGTCAGTCCGATGCGGAAGCCCGACAGCAGCGTGAGATTGAAACCCTACAGGCCCGTGAGTCTTCTGAAACCGAGCAGGTACGTCAACAAGAGCGTGCGCGCGCGGAAGCGGCACGCATCAAGACCGATGAAGAACTGGCCATTGCGGATGAGAACAAGCAGCGCCAGATTGAAATGGCCATGAAGGCGCGGGAACGGGCCGTGCAGATTGAGGAAGTGCGGATTCGCCAGGCTCGTGAGCTGGAGGATGTTAACCGCGAACGGGCCGTGGAAATTGAACGAATCGGCATGGAAAAAGCGCTCGAAGAAGAGCGCAAGGAAATCGCCGACATCACCAGCCAGCGTATTGCCGTTGAGCGTAACGTGGCGGAAGAGGAAGAGAACATCAAGGATGTTCGCAACCGGTCCGAAGCTGAACGCCTGAAGGTTACGAAGGTGGTTGCCGCAGAGGCGGAAGCCGAAGAACTGAAACTGATGGATGTGAAGGCGGCCGAGGCGGCCTTCGAACGCGCCAAGTTCGAGGCTGAGCAGGTTCGCGTGAAATCCCAGGCTGACCTGGATGCGGCCGAGAAAAAATCGGTTGCGGATGAGAAACTGGCTCGCGGCCGTCAGGCGATGGCAGCGGCGGACGGTCTTGCTGAAGCACAGGTTAAGGAAGCACAGGCTTCTGCCATCCGTGCCGACGGCCTGGCGCATGCTGAAGTCAAGTCTGTTACTGCCAAGGCGGATGAAGAAGCCGGTATGGCCGAAGTCAGGGTGCTTGAACAGCGGCTCGAAACCGAAGCCCTGGGTGAAGAGAAACTGGGTGTTGCCAAGGCGGATGCCCGCAAAGCGATGGTGTTGGCCGAGGCAGAAGGCGAAGAACGCATGGGCCACGCCAGGGCAGACGCCCGCGAAGCCATGGCCAAGGCGGAAGCTGCCGGCCTGGTAGAGAAGTTGAAGGCCTATGATGGCATGTCTGAGGAATCACGCCACTTCGAAGAGTTCCGTATGAACCTGGAAGTCCATGAGAAAGAAGTGATGGCACAGATCGAGGCCCAGAAGGCTGGAATGCTGGAGAATGGCCGGGTGATGGCGGCAGCCCTCAAGGATGCCAAGTTCGAGATGATCGGCGGTGATGGCGGCATCTTCGAAAAATTCGCCCAAGGCCTTGGTTACGGCAAGAGCGTCCAGGGTGTGCTGGACAAGTCACCCTCACTGCAGGCGGCCCTGTCAGGGCTTGCCGGGCGGGTTGCTGGAGACAAAACCAGCCGAAACTCGGAAACCGCCTAAAGCCCCGGTTTTGCTGGCGCCTGACGGAGCGCCGGCGATGCCTTCACCATTCAGGTTTCCCCTACGTTCAGGATGATTTGGTATGTCGACGGATCGCACCGGCCTCGAGAGCATTGTTCAGGAAGGCTCTGCCTTTGAAACCATTCAGCGACGGCTCGTTGATCAGGGCGAGCAGCTCAGGGAGCGGGTTTCCGGGCTGAACAAGGCCCGAGAGGATATCTTCGGCAGCGCCGGCATGAGTGTGCTGGGCCGTGCCCGGGCGAGAACCGAAAGCAATGCGGTCGCGCGGGATGTGGTGCGTCTGGGGGACAAACTGCTGTTCGGCTTCAACCTGCAGTTGGGGCTGCGCAAGACCTTGGCCATTGAGGATGTCTTCAGGTTGTATCACCTGAACGATGGTGACGGTGGTTTCGAAATGACCGAAGCCGCCATCGACGGCTCCTTCCTGAGCAACGACCGGTTTGCTATCGATTTCCGGGAGCTGCAGCAGTACTACAACACGGCCACCCTGTCACAGCTGGTCATTCTCAATGGCATGCTGTTAATGGCCTTCCGCATCGGCGACAAGCTGGACGACCTTCGGGTATTCCGATGGGAGCTGAAACCCGATGGCGAGGTGAGCCGGTATATCGACAACCGTGGTGAGCGGGATCTTACCTATCCGGATCGTTTCAGTTTTCCGTGGAAAACCGTGGGTCGCGACAGCCAGGTTCAAGGCCGTTCACCGCATCTGAACATTGCCGACACCCTGTTTGTGGATAACCTGCGGGGCGATATCACGTTCAAGGTGGAGAACAATACCGCAACGGGAGAGGGCATCTATGCAGACCCGGTAGAGTCCGATTCGCAGTCCCTGGACGACGCCTCGTTCGACTATGCCGACCTGGGGGAAATCCTGCTGGTTCGGGTCCTGCCCTTCAACGAAGAGCGCTGGCGTTACTACCTGTTCAACCGCAGCCAACGCAGGATAGAGCGAGTGGATGCCATGGCCGGCTCGGTTGCATCCCTGCCCGATAACCATGGCCTTATCTTTCCCTCCGGCTCATACCTGACGACCGGTGAGCTGAAGACCTTCCAGATTCCCGAGGGTGACTTCCGCCTCAAAAGAACCCTGCGGGCACCTAATGGCGAGGATATGCTCTACGTATTTTTTGAGCAACTCACCGGGCAGGTCATCCTCTACCGCTATAACCTGATCCGCAAACAGGTTGACGTACCGCTTGCCGGGCACGGTTACGCCCTGTTCGAAAATGGCCATCTGGTGATCTTCAACGCCGACAGCGAACCTACCCTGGTGCACCCGCTGCAGGTCTGGGAAACCCCGTTCACGTCAGAGAGCTATCATGCCGAGGCGAGCGTGGCCAACGATTCGGAACTGGCGCGAATCGGTAACCCGGAACTGGTGCGGGGTATTGCGGAACTCAACACCGTGATTGGCCTGGTGGCGTCGAAGGGCGCCAGCGAGCGCCATTTTACCGGCCTGATTCGAACCATCGACCGCATCCTGGATCAGTTTTTCTGGCTGTCTGGCCGCCAGGAAGAGCATCTGTTTACAGGGCTCCACCAGCAACTCACCACCATTCGCGGCACCGCCGAACTGGTGCTGGATGAGTACGAAAAGGTCCAGAGCATCCGTGCGCAGACGGCGACCGCCATCAAAGAAGTGGCGGACGAGCAGGCGTCCCTGATGAGGGACATGAAGCCGGACAGCTGGAAAGCCCCCGATCAATTTGTCAGCTACCTGGCCCGCCTGCGGGAACACCGGGGCCGGGTCCGGACCCTGAATGACCGCCGCTACGCCGACAGGCCCCGGATTGAAGCATTGGAAAAAGAGCTCTCAGACGCGGAAGAGCGACTGACCGAGCGAACGTTCCGTTTCCTGGCGTCGCCCGAGGCCCTAGACGGCTACCGTAAAACGTTAAACGAGCTTCAGGCCGACCTGGCTGAAGCGGAAAACCGGGACGCCCTCGAGAACATCGTCAAACGCTATCGGGAGCTGACGTCGGGCCTTGATATGATCCAGGGCATGTTGGCCACCATGGCGGGCGATGATGCGGCACTGGAAACCGCCATCACCAATAACATTTCCGGTATCTACGCCACCATCAACCAGCAGCGCTCAGAAGCGGAGATCCGCCTGAAGGAGCAGGGCAGTACCGAGGCCAGGGCTCAGTTTGCCGCGCGCCTCCGGTTGTTTGAACAGAGCCTGGCCAACGGCGTCAGCACCCTGATGGATGTGCGTGAGTGTGACGGGTTGATGACCCGCATGCTCGATCAGCTACAGGAACTGGAAAGCCAGTTCGGCGAATACGATGAGTTTCTGGCCGCTATCCTGGAACAGCGTGAAAACGCCCACGAGAGCATCGAAGCCCGCCGCCAGCTGCTGCAGGATCAGCAGCAGCGTCGGGTCACCACATTGACGGATGCCGCTGAGCGCATCCTGAAGAACGTCCGTCGCCGTACCGAGCGCTTCTCCAGCCCGGAAGAATTGCACGCCTTCTTTGCCTCAGACGCCATGGTGTCCCGGCTGCGCAGTATGGCCGGGGAGTTGCGGGAGCTGGGTGCCGCCATGGAGGCGGACGATTGCCTGGGCCAGTTAAAGGCGGCCCAGGATACCGCCCTTCGCAGTGTCCGGGACAAGGCGGATATCTTCGAGGATGGCGGTGCGGTTATCCGCCTGGGCAAGCACAAGTTCAGCGTAAACCAGCAGGAGCTGGACCTGACGCTGATCCCGCGGGATGACCATGTGCTGCTGCACCTGACCGGTACCCAGTATTACGAGCGGCTGGACGAGCCGGAGCTGGACCGCCTGCGGGGCTACTGGAACATGAGTCAGCCGTCCGAATCCGACAGGGTTTACAGGGGGGAATACCTGGCGGCCCTGGTGATCGAAGAGTTTCAGGAAGCGTCCGATCTGCCGGTGAATGTGGCCGACCTGGAAGAACTGACGGGCCATATTCGCAGCTTTGCCTCACCCCGTTACCGGGAAGGGTATGAAAAGGGCATCCACGATCACGATGCGGCTTTGATCGTCAGTACCCTGTGGCCCGCGATCCAGAGTGCTGGCTTGCTCCGGTTCAGCCCCCGCTCGCGGGCATTGGCGATGTTGTTCTGGGCTGAACTGAGCCAACAGGAAAAGCTTACGCGGCAAATTCGCGCCCGTTGCCTGTCGGCCGGTATCCTCAGCCGCCTGATGCAGTCGAACGAACTGCGGCAATCCCTGGAGCAGGAGCTTGGCCCGAAACTATCCGAATTCGTGGAAGCGTACGGGTTGTTATTGGCGGACAAAGGCAGCGCCGAACGCACGCTGATCGATTCCGCTGCCCAATACCTTGTGCGGCAACTGGCGGAAGAAACCGACACCTTCGAGATTACCCGCTACGCTAGTGAACTGGCCTCCGGTTTTACCGAAGCCCTGAAGCGGGACAATCAGTTTGCCCAGTACCGGAATGCCCTTGACGCAGTGGCAAGCCAACCCGCGGCACGCTGGACCATTACCAGCCACTGGCTGAAGGCCTGGATGAACAAGGCGGACCAGCAGCACCTTCTGCATTACCTGCCGGAAGTGGTGGCCATGCTGAATGTGGATGGGGCCCTGAAAACCGGCGTACGTAGCGTGGAGCTGGCATTCCATGTGGAGGGGCTGCTTGGTCAGCATTCACGGATTGAAGAACGTACCCTTAGCCTGCAACTGGACGAGTTTGATGAGCGCCTGCGCTATCACCGCAAGGAAATCATTCCTGGCTGGCAGCAACTGCAGGAAGTCCGCCACAAGGTGCTGGAGCGCTGGCGCGACCAGCTTCGTCTGGAGGAATTCCGCCCAAGGCCGCTGTCTTCTTTCGTGCGTAACAAACTGATCAGCGAAAGCTACCTGCCCATCATCGGTGATAACCTCGCCAAGCAGATGGGTACCGCTGGCGAAGACCGGAGAACCGACCAGTCCGGCCTGCTGATGATGATCTCGCCTCCCGGTTACGGTAAAACCACCCTGATGGAATACGTGGCCAACCGCCTGGGCCTGATCTTCATGAAGATCAACTGCCCGAGCCTGGGCCATGATGTGACGTCCCTGGATCCAGAGAAGGCGCCGCATTCCACCGCCGAGGCGGAGCTGATCAAACTGAACCTGGCCCTGGAAATGGGCAACAACGTGATGCTGTATCTCGACGATATCCAGCACACCCATCCCGAATTCCTGCAGAAATTCATTTCCCTGTGTGATGGCACCCGGCGTATTGAAGGCGTATGGCGTGGCCGTACACGCACCTACGACATGCGGGGCAAACGTTTCTGCGTGGTTATGGCCGGTAACCCCTACACCGAGAGCGGTGAGATGTTCAAAGTGCCGGACATGCTTGCCAACCGGGCGGATATCTACAACCTGGGCGATGTGCTCTCAGGCATGGAGCACGCGTTTGCCCTGTCGTACATTGAAAACAGCCTGAGCTCCAACCCGGTGCTGGCCCCCCTGGCCACTCGTGGCATGGCGGACTTTTACCGATTTGCGGATCTTGCCGAAGGCAAGGCCGTGGCGGATTCGGACTTCGAGTACGACTACAGCGCGGCCGAGCGGGATGAAATCGTTTCCCTACTCAAGAAAATGATCCGGGTGCGGGAGACCGTGCTCCGGGTAAACCAGGCCTATATTGCCTCCAGTGCCCAGGCGGAAGCCTACCGCACCGAGCCAACCTTCAAGCTCCAGGGAAGTTACCGCAACATGAACAAGCTGGCGGAGAAGCTTTCGCCGGTGATGAGTGATGGCGAACTCGAAGCTCTGATTGACGACCACTACCAGGGCGAAGCCCAGTTGCTGACCCAGGGGGCGGAAGAGAACCTACTCAAGCTGAAACAGATGCGCGGCACCCTGACCGAAGCTGATGCGGCTCGTTGGCAGTCGATCTGTGAAGAATACCGTCGTCGTCAGGAAGCCGGCGGCGATGAGGAAACCGGTGTGAAGGTGGTGCGCCAGCTAGGACTGATTGGGGAGCACATGCAGCAACTGGCCCAGCAGTTGGCGTCGGGCCAGAATAATCGCAAGGAGCAGACCCCGGATCTCGAAAAGGCCCTGGGCCAACTGTCACGCTCCATGGAGACAGGCCTGATCGAGGGTCTGCAAACGGTTCAGCTCAATCCCGCTGTCACCGTTAACCTGGACAGCCCGCCTCAGGTCGGCGATGCCTTAATGGCCTTTGCACGGATTTTTGAGGAAGCGATTGTGCCTTTGGTGAGAACCATGGATGGAAAGCTGGATCTTGATCTGAAAACCCAGAATGAAATGAGTCGGGTGCTAAGAGTGGTTCGGGAGCTGCAGGAACGACTGTTGGCTGGATGATGCTGAGAGCGGTCTGACATCTGCGAGAGTATGTTGCCAATATAAATGTATCGATATGGAATCAACTGTATGAAAGGACTCCTACTCCTCCTCTGCCTCCTAATTACCCCCATCACCCAGGCCGGTACCTACCGCTGGGTCGATGAAAACGGCCAGACCCACTTCGGGGACCGGCCGCCAGTGAATGCAGCCTCTGATAAAGTAGAGCTAAAAGCCCCCGCACCGTCTTCGGATGCCGATGCCCGCGCGCGCAAGGAGCGGATGAATGAATTCCTCGAGCAAACTGAGCAGGAGCGGGTTGAGCGCAATGAAGCGAAAGCCAAGCAGGAGGCGAAGGCGGCGAAGCATAAGGCTATGTGTGAGTCCTTGCGAGCGCGGTTGAAGTATATGAAAAGCGTATCGGGGATTTACCGGCTGAATAACGACGGTGAGCGGGTGTTTGTTGACGATGAAGAGAATGAGCGTATCCGTCAGGAGTTTCGTACCAAGGTACAGAATGAATGCGGCGCCTGACTGGTTTACTGAGGATTTTCCCGATGTGCCCATGGACGGCGAACTCTGGATAGCGCGAGACCGGTTTGCGGAGTTGTCCGGCGTCGTGATCCTGGGGCGCTCAATTACGAGGTCTTCATCTACCGCCCCATACCTTGTGCTACAGTGGTTTTAACCGTGGTCGTTCTACATCTTTCCATGGTTGCTGAATGCCAGCTCTGTCAGGGCAACCCTGATGCCGGTAGTCAGTGGACAATGTGAATCGTTACCGAAAGCCGAAATAGCAGTACGACATACTGATAAGGAGGCAACAAATGGAAGCGAAATCCAGTCAGAACGAGTACGAGCAGGTCAGGCAAGATTTGCAGCAACTTCGCGAAGATCTCTCCAAGCTCACCAAAGCCGTTGCTGATGGGCAAAAGAGCAATATCAGTAGTCTTCGTGATGAAATTCGCCGGGAAAGCCGTGAGGCCTTTGATCAGGTCCGGCAACGCGGTGATGAGGCCTTCAACCGTGCCCGGGATGCGAGCAGTAAAGCGGTGCACGATGTTGAGCACAAAATTGAGGAGCGGCCGTTCCTGAGTGTTGTGCTCATGTTCCTCGCAGGCTTGTTGGTTGGCCGGTTGCTGGACCGCTGATCATGCCCGATTCCGCCTGGTTACAGGGCGTCTTGCGCAAGGCAGTCGCGGCCATCATTGGTTTTATGCTGGCCTTTGTGTTGCTGGTCGCCCTGTTGATTACCGGTTTTTACATGCTCGTCAATGCCGCCATGCTGGCATTATCGCCCGTGATGGGGGAGGCTGGTGCCATGGCGGTGACGGGCATGTCCTGCCTGTTGTTGCTGGCGTTGTTTTTCTATCGAATGACACGTCCGGCTACGTCCAAGAAAACCGCCAGTGCCGCCGGTGAGGGTGATGACCAGTCTTCCACGTCACCAATCGATGCCATCAGAGACCTTGTCCGCAACAATCCACTGGAAGCGGTGTTTGCGGCATTTACTCTTGGTGTGGTGGAGCAGGGTGATCCTCGCCTGAAGTCACTGCTGTTGCAGGGCGGCATGGTCCTGATGAAGGAAGCTGAGGCCGAGCAGGCCCGAGACAAAGACAAAACGGACTCACGGGAAAGTGGCACGGACGCGCCAGTCACATGATCGTCACCTGAGCGTAACCCCCCGCGCCGACAATAGCCGTGCAGTACCATTCATTGCACAGGGAGCTTGTTATGAAGTTACGTACGTTACTGGTTATGGCATTACTGATGTCTCTATTCTCTGCCGCCCATGCGGCACCGGATTGGCATGACAAGGAGGATCGTTGGACTCCGCCAGGCCTTGAAAAATGGCACGACAAGTGGCCGGAGCTGAAGGACAGGCATCACCGGGGTAAACGCGAAGTCCATCTGGGGCCGCGCCCGTTCTGGCTGGTGGAAGACATGGATGAGGGGCGCCTGAAAGACCGGCTCCAGTCCTGCCGCGCCGACAAAATCCGTCCTACGGATTTCTCCATCGGCCATCGGGGTGCGCCGTTGCAGTTCCCGGAACACACGCTTGAATCCTATGTTGCGGCTGCCCAGATGGGGGCTGGCATCCTGGAGTGCGATGTTGCCTTTACCAAGGATCGGGAGCTGGTTTGCCGTCACGCCCAGAATGATCTCCATACCACCACCAACATCGTGACGATTCCGGAACTGAACGCCAAGTGTACGCAGCCGTTTGTCCCGGCGGACCCGGCAAGTGGCACTGAGGCGCAGGCAGAATGCCGAACCAGCGATATCACGCTGGAAGAGTTCAAGTCACTGGAAGGCAAGATGGATGCCTTCAATCCCATGGCAACCACGCCTGAGGAATACCTGGAAGGAACAGCAGACTGGCGCACTGAGCTATACAGCAGCCGCGGCACTCTGTTGACCCATAAGGAGAGCATCGAACTCTTCAAACGCCTGGGTGTGAAGTTCACGCCGGAACTGAAAACGCCGGTGGTTGAGATGCCCTATGAGGGCGACTACAGCCAGGAAGACTACGCCCGCCAGATGATTCAGGACTACGTCGAGGCCGGTGTGAACCCGAGGGATGTCTGGCCGCAATCGTTCCTGCTGGATGATGTTCTGTTCTGGATCAATGAAACGCCGCGGTTTGGTCGACAGGCGGTGTTTCTGGATCAGGAACCGCTGACACCGGAAAATTCCTCCCTGGCGTGGATGGAAAGCCTGTCGGCGCAAGGCGTGAATATCCTGGCCCCCGCGCTGTGGAAGATGTTGACCCTGGATGGCCACCAGCAGATCGTGCCGTCGGACTACGCTGAAAACGCCAAGGCAGCGGGGCTGGATATGATCGCCTGGACGGTCGAGCGTAGCGGTCCGTTGGCCAATGGCGGGGGTTGGTATTACCAGACCATCACCGACGCCATCAATAACGACGGCGACGTGTTCAATGTGATTGACGTGCTGGCCCGGGAGGTTGGGGTGATTGGTATCTTCTCGGACTGGCCGGCCACCACCACTTTCTACGCCAACTGCATGGGGCTTGCCGGCCGGGGCCATTGAGGGTCAGTTGCCCCGACGCCGTAAACTGGTGAAAATTCAGCCAATCGTTAATGCCGTTATCGGAGTAGACTGGTGATAACTCATCAAACGGTAGCGGTTTTGCATGGATACAGACACCAGTCCGGTGTGGCAAAGACACGCCTCGGCCATCCTCAGCGGGTTCCTTGGGGACTGGCTGGAGGCGCGAAACAACCCTTTGGCGGTGCCCATGGAATTCTTCCACGGGCGCTCGCCCATTGACTTGTCGGCACCCGCAGTGGAGTCGCCCGGTTCGACACTGTGCCTGTCCATACATGGTTTGATGGAACTGGAGACGGTCTGGGACCTTCCGGGGCAAGCCGATACTCACTACGGGTCCCTGCTGGCGGACGAGGGGCGTTCCATCACACCGCTTACCCTTCGCTACAACACCGGCCGACCGATTTACCGCAATGGCGAGGACCTTGCCGAGCTTCTGGAAACCCTGATCCGCCGTTGGCCGGTGCCAGTCGAGCGAATTATTCTGATGGGCCACAGTATGGGGGGGTTGCTGATTCGCAGTGCCTGCCATCAGGGTCAGCATCTAGCTCACCGCTGGGTTGAGAAACTCACCGACTGTGTCTACATCGGTTCGCCACACGATGGTTCCTGGCTGGCAAAAGGCGCGAAGGCCACCGCCGACCTGATGAACCGGGCACCACGGGATTACCTGCGCGTGGTGGGTGAGGTGATCGACCTGCGCAGTGAGGGTATTCGCAATCTGTCCCGCGGGGAGGTTGTTCATGGGAATGAGGGCGAACCTCCTCTGCTACCCGGAACCCGGCATTACGTTGTCTGTGGTCTGCTGGCGCGATCCCGTCAACATCCGATCAATGCCCTGTTTGGAGATGCGCTGGTGCATGAATCCAGTGCTCGTGGCCATGAGCGGAGGGGCTGGACACTCAGTGGCGTCGCCAGCTTCCCCGGCGTTGACCATATCCGTCTGGCCCATCACCCGGATGTGGCCAGCCAACTGAAGGAGTGGCTGTTATGAGCGAACATAATCGCAATTGGTGGGCTGGCGTTGCCGATATAACAGCCAGTGGCCTCAACCACGGCGCTCTCAAAGTGGAGCGTATTCACCTGTCGATTGCAGATGAAACCTTCAATATTCTGCAACGGGTGCCGATTGCCCGGCCCTGGAGTGAGGCTGTTCGCTCCATCCACCACGGCATTTCCCGTCTCTCCTATCGCAGCGTTTCGCTGGCGGCTGCCGGTCTTGAAGCATCCGTAAAATACGTCAATGCGCCGAACAGTTGCAAAGCTGACATTAACTAACATGAAAATGAGGTGAACAGACCGTATTGCGCATTTAACCCACATCCCGCCAATTTGTAGGTAGCCTGAGTTCAGGTAATCGGTATGACGATTTACCGGTTAATCCAACAGGAAATCAATCATTTCCGAACTCAGAAGGATGGATGCGATATGAGCTATAAATCCGGTTTTGCCTATGTAACGGTTCTGGCCTCGGCCATGCTGGCCGCCCCGGTTGTATCAGCCCAGGACAACACCGATCGCGACAGCTCCGGTGTATATCTGAGCGGCAGTTATGGTGGCTACAAAGCCCATGGCGGCGAGTTTGATGATGAAAACGATCTGTTCGGCGTGGGGCTGGGCTACCAGTTCAACCAGTTCTTCGCCCTGGAAGCCGAGTACATTGATTTCGGCAACTTTGGCGACGATGACGTCGATGGCAAGTTGAAGGGTACTTCCCTTGGCCTGATCGGGCGGCTGCCTTTGACAGATACCTTTGGTGTTTATGCTAAGGCTGGCGCATTTGCTTCGTCGTTCGATGTAGACGCGTTTGACGACAGTGAGACCTACGATGAGGTCAATCCATTTGTCGGTGCCGGTGTTGATTTCCGGGTCACCGAACAGTTGACGGCGTTTGCGGAATACAACCGCTACAACGTTGATATCGACGAAGACGACTTCAATGGCCAGGTCACCAATGACGGGCCGGACTTCGATACCGGTCGTGTTGGTATGCGTTTCCAGTTCTAACGTAAGTGCCTGAAAAACCCGGGGCGATTCTGGCCCCGGGCTTTTTATCAGCGTCTCTGCAATACCTACCGTGTTACTGAACGTTTTCCAGCTCGCCAAACCGCTCTGCGAACAGCGCTGACGACAGGTAGCGCTCGGCGGAATCCGGCAGAACCACCACGATATTCTTGCCCTTGAATTCCGGCAGCTTTCCGATTCTGACCGCAGCCACAACCGCTGCACCACAGGAAATACCACAGAGGATGCCTTCCTCCTGCATCAGCCGGTGCGCCATGTCCATGGCGTCCTGGTTGCTGACTTTTTCCACCCGGTCCACCAGGTCCATGTCCAGGTTGCCCGGAATGAAGCCGGCGCCAATGCCCTGGATCTTGTGGGGTGCTGGCGTTTGGTCCTGGCCGCTGCGGGCCTGAGTGATGATTGGCGAGTCTTCCGGCTCTACGGCAACGGTGGTGATGGCCTTGCCTTTGGTATTGCGGATGTAACGGGTTACGCCGGTCAGGGTGCCGCCGGTACCAACCCCGGAAACGAAGATGTCGATGGCACCGTCGGTATCGTTCCAGATTTCGGGCCCGGTGGTGTCCTCGTGGATGCGGGGGTTGGCCGGGTTCTCGAACTGCTGTGGCATGAAGCAGTTGTCCGGGTCTTCAGCAACGATCTCTTCGGCCTTGGCGATCGCGCCTTTCATGCCCTTCGCCGGCTCCGTAAGCACCAGTTCCGCCCCCATGGCCTTCAGTACTTTGCGGCGCTCCAGGCTCATGGATGACGGCATGGTCAGTTTCAGCTTGTAGCCTCTCGCAGCAGCGACGAAAGCCAGCGCAATGCCGGTGTTACCGCTGGTGGGCTCCACGATCGTCATGCCGGGTTTGAGAGCACCACGTTTTTCCGCATCCCAGATCATGGCGGAACCGATCCGGCACTTCACGGAATAGGCCGGGTTGCGGCCTTCAATCTTGGCCCAGATGGTGGCCCCTTCGTTGACCCGATTAAGCTTGACCAGCGGGGTATTGCCGATCGACAGCGAGTTGTCTTCGTAGATCTTAGCCATGGTGTCGTCTCCTTTGCGTTTTCCCTGTCGCAAAAGGATAGCATCAGCTAGCCCCGTCTGGCTGCCTGATCTTCGGTGGTCAGAGCTTCCAGGCGGTTGCGGCCGTTTTGCTTGGCGAGATACAGCGCCTTGTCTGCCAGCCGAAGGAATTCTGCCGGCACCGTGTCCTTGCCGGGTGTGCCAGTGGCCAGGCCGATGCTTACAGTAAAGCGGATCTGTTCGTCGTCGCAGCAGGTGGTTAGCCCCGCCAGACCCTCGCGGAATGCTTCCAGCCGCGAAACCAATTCATCACGGTCGCTGAAGCTGGTGAACATCACAAACTCCTCACCGCCGAACCGGGTAAGGCGGTCTGTGTCACGCCGAAAGTGAGAGCGCATGGTATCTGCCAGCGCCACCAGACAACGGTCGCCCGCGTCGTGGCCGTAGGTGTCGTTGATTTCCTTGAAATGGTCCGCGTCCACCATCGCCACGGCAAAGCCGGCTCCATGTCGTTGACACCAATGGAAGCTCTTGCTGAACTCACGGTCGAAATAGCTGCGATTGCCGATCTGGGTCAGGTCGTCCGTTACGCTGAGATGCGCAAGGCGGTCATTGGCCGCAGCGAGTTCATGATTCAGACGCCCGAGTTTGCGGTTCCAATAGAACAGCAACCCCAGGAGCACCACGGCACCCATGGTCAGCTGGAATACCAGGGTGTAGTCGACGGTCTGTTCCAGTTTGAGTCCTGCCCATTGTTGTTCAATGGTTTTAAGCTCCGCTTCCGTCAGGCTGGACACCAATTTTTGCATGATGTTGAAGAGTTCGGGCTGGTCATTCCGGGTGGCGACCCCCAGGGTCCAGTCTGCGGGAATTCGCCCGAGCACTTTCAGGTCCGCCAGGCCCAGCTCCTGCATGTTGTAGCTGGCGGTGGACAGAGTGCCAAGGTACCCCGCCAGCTTCCGTTCCTGAACCATGCGCAGTCCGGTTTGTTCGCTGGGCACTTCCACCAGATTGAGGCCGGGATTGGTTGTCCTCAGCAGTTCCAGAAAAGCGTAGTCCTTTACCACGCCGACCGGCCGGTCCCCCATGTCGTCCAATGTATTGATGTAGGGGGCTTCCACACGTCCCAGAAGCACGCTGGGAATCTCGATATAGGGTTTTGTGAAATTCAGGTATTCAAGCCGCTCCGGTGTTTCCATGGCCATGGAAAGCATGTCGCAGTGTCGGTTTTTGACTGCCTTTATGGACTCGGACCAGCTGTCTACGGGAAGAGGGGTGAATGTGATATTGGAACGATTCGCAAACAGGGCGAAGATGTCGGCGGAAATACCGAGGTGTTTATCGTTTTCGCTGAGGCCCTCCAGTGGCAGCCAGTCAGGGTCTACGCAGATGGTCAGTTGTCGGTTGCGATCGGCCAGCCAGGCCTGTTCGGCATCGGAGAACGTTAACGGGCCGGTGGCCGGTGTCCGGTTACGACGGGCGGAAGCGCCAAGCCAGCGATTCTCGATAGTGCGCATTTCCGTTGGGCTGATGGCCCCCAATGCGGCGTCCATTATAGAGGCGAGCGGCTCAAGTGCGGGACGCACGCCAAAACGCAGGTCTTCTCCCGGCATGCCATCAAGGGTCATTTCGCCGGCAATAACCACTCCGGCAATGCGAAGCTCCCTCACCCAGTAGTTTCCGTTTGGCAGGGCTGCCAAGGCAACGTCGACGGAGCCCTCAGCCAGAGCCTGGAACATGGCCTGCTGCGAGGTGAAAGCGAACACATTGTCGCCCAATGCCTCACGAAGGGGGCCCTCGTAGTAGATGCCCGAACCAATAGCGACCTTCAGTCCCTGCAAGTCCGCTGGTGAGTTGAATACCAGATTCTTATCCAGAGTGAAGGCGACGTTGGGAATGATGTGGTAGGGCCGGGTGAACCGTATGAACGCTTCGCGCTCGTCGGTTTTCGAGATATTGGCCATGATATCGATGTCACGATCCATAAACCGGGGGTACAGTTCCGACCATTGTCCCGGCACCGGTACGATTTGCAGGCCGGTCAGATCCGATATCCGGTTCAGCACGTCAACGGACAGTCCTTGTAACGCGTCTGCGTCGTGAAAGCTGAAGGGCGCATAGTCACTCATAAAGCCCACCCGTACCGGGCCGACCTCACTGATGTAGTGCTGATGGGCATCACTCAGGGTAAAACCCGACGATTCAGCAATGCTGGTCCCGCCGTATTCCTGCCACCGCTTGAACAGTTCCTCGATGCGCTCATCGGGAATGGCAGCCAGGCCGCTGCTGACCACGTCAAACAGCTCATCGTTTGATTTCAGAACGCCAAGTCGAAAGTCTTCTTTCGACCATTCTCCCAACGGTGCGGGGCCAGCAATCTCCAAAAACCGGAAACCGGCCTCGTTAGCGTAGTAGTTCAGGGTCAGTTCAGGACCGATGATGCCGTCCACCCAGCCGAAGGCCAGTGCCCGGACCAGGCCAGGAATGGAATCGTAGGTGACGAGCGACAAGCCCGCCGTTTCAAGTGCATCGCGGAAATAGGCGTCACGCACAACGCCAATACGGTAGCCATTGAGGGAATCCAGGGAATCAATGTCTTTGAGCGGGTTGGCTGGGTCATGCATCAGATGCATCTGGCGAATGTGGTACGGCTCGGTAAACTGTATGGTTCTGGCGCGGCCGTCGTTGTATGAAATTCCTTCGATAACGTCGATGTCGCCGCGCTGGAATGCGCCGAACACTTCGGGCCAACTGCCTGCCCGAAACTCAATGTCCAATCCTGACTGGCTAGCCACTTCCCGGACTATATCGATAGAGAAGCCGGAGGCTGTGCGGCCCGCCATGGACGTGTAAGGTTTGTTGTCGGCCACAATGCCAATGGAGATGGGTTCTTTTACAGAGGGCCAGGCAGGCATCGATAGGAAGGTGAGCGCCAGTACACCGAAAATGCTAGCAAGCAGTGTGATCAGAGATGGCCTTTGCCAGGCAATTACAGCGCTCATCGGGTGATTCACAATTCTGTGGTGATTAACTAGTGAGTGTAGTCGTTGGCGGGTTATTTGCCCAATGACGAGGTGATTCGTGGCCTGCGATTGCTGGTGTGTGATGGTAGGATGTCGCCACCTCAGTACGTTATGGGAACGACCATGGGCCTTTTGTTTGAACAGATCGACAGCCAACCCTCACCATTGGGAGAGATCACGCTTCGCCGCCGTCGCATTCCGGCGCTGGGTGACCGGGATATCTATGAGGTGAAGCTGGGTGAAGAGTTTCTCATGTCCAGCATGTTTGTGGACGCGGAAGTAGCCCTGGCGGACCTGGGCCTGAACGCCGTCGAGGGCGAACAGCTGAAGGTGGCGGTCGGCGGCCTGGGGCTGGGCTACACCGCGGAAGCGGCCCTCAAACATGAGCGCGTGAGCGAGCTGCTGGTCGTGGATGCCCTAGACACCGTCATCCACTGGCACCAGCAGGAAAAGGTTCCGTTGGGTAAAGTGTTGAATGCCGACCCACGTTGTCGCTATGTGCTGGGCAGTTTCTTCGATCTGGCGGTATCGGAATCCGGTTTCGATACCGAAACCCCGGGCAGGGTGTTTGACGCCATCCTGCTGGACATTGACCATTCCCCCAGGGCCCTCCTGAACGAGTCCAATGCCAGCTTCTACAATGCTGAAAGCTTGGGCAGAATGGCGGCCCACCTGCGCCCTGGCGGCGTCTTCGCCATGTGGTCCAACGACCCGCCGGACGAGCCGTTCATGGACGTGTTGCGAACTCTGTTCACGGATGTGGATGCGAAGGTGGTGTCGTTCTACAACCCGTTCCAGAATCGGGAGTCCACCAACACGGTGTTCCTGGCCAGAAAGCCGCTCAGTTGACTGAGCGGCCGGTGTAGCTGGAGAAATCCGGCCTTTGCGGCTGGTGCTGGTCATCCGTCATATAGGCGGATGTCAGGATGAACTCAGCGGTGGCCCGGTTGCAGGCGACGGGAATGTTCCACAAGGCGGCAATGCGTAGCAGGGCCTTGATGTCCGGGTCGTGTGGCTGGGGTTCCAGTGGGTCCCAGAAGAACACCAGCAGGTCAATTTCCCCTTCCGCGATCTTGGCGCCAATTTGCTGGTCGCCTCCGAGCGGGCCACTGAGCAGGCAATGGATGTCGTCCCGGCCCAGGTTTTCCTTGAGCAACCGGCCAGTGGTGCCGGAGGCGTAGAGTCGGAGGGAGGCAAAGCGTGTCTGGTTGTCGGCGACCCAGTCCACCAGTTCTCTCTTTTTGTTGTCGTGGGCGACCAGAGCGACGGATTTAACGGCCATTTGCGGTAAAGTCTCCTTTTTGGGGTGTGTCCGGTATAGGGCTCCAGTGTTTCATATTCGTGATAAACGCGGAACAGGAAATAGGTGTTATGTCGACAGATCACGCCATCAACTGGGCAGAGACGCCCGCCGCCGTATGGCGCCGCCACCGTCAGGGTCTGAGGGCCATTCGGCGGCTCGACCCGGTGGGTTGGGCCGACCTGACCGGCATCGAGCGACAGCAGGCTGCCCTGGCCCGCAACACCGAGCGCTTCCTGGCCGGTGAACCCTCGAACAATACGCTGCTCTGGGGAGCCCGGGGCACCGGAAAATCATCGCTGATCAAGGCGCTGCTTAACCGGTATCGGGAGCAGGGGCTACGGATGATCGAGGTGGACAAGGACGATCTGGTGAACCTGCCGGAGATCGTCGACGATATCGCTGAATTGCCCTGGCGCTTCGTGATCTTCTGCGACGATCTATCGTTTGAAGTAGGCGAGTCGGGTTACAAGGCGTTGAAAAGTGTGCTGGAAGGCTCGCTCGAGCTGCCGCCCGAAAATGTCAGGGTGTACGCCACCTCCAACCGCCGGCACCTGATGCCGGAATTCATGGACGATAACCTGAAAAGCGAGATGCGCGGCGGCGAACTCCATCCGGCGGAGGCCATCGAGGAGCAGATATCCCTGGCGGACCGGTTTGGGCTGCAGTTGTCGTTCTATGGTTTTCCCCAGGATGTATACCTGCAGGCCATTGATGCCCTGTTTCCCCAAGTGAGTGATCGCGAGGCGTTGCATCTTGAGGCCATTCGCTTTGCCACCAGCCGGGGTGCCCGTAACGGCCGCACGGCGCAGCAGTTCTACCGCCAGTTTGCCGGCGACCCGGATGCCTTTGGTCAGTAGGCAGCGGATTTCAACCTTGTGCAGACCATATCCGAGGCCCGGTCAACGCTGCAGGACAGGTCCTCCAAAGACTAAATAATTACCGCCAATTGTTGGTCCATGTCGTTCCGAAAGACGACTTTCGGCTTACGACTCTGGTCGCGGGCGGGACGGCAAAAGCACTGTAAAACGCACGCCACCGGTATCATCGCTGGCCATCACCTGGCCGTTGTGGTGCTCTGCAATCAACCTGACGATCAACAGGCCCTGGCCCAGGTGTCCTTCCTGATGGCCGGTTCGCACGGACACGAAGGGGCTGAAAATGTCACTGGCGAGATTCTCCGGCAGGGAGGAACCTTCATTGAACACGCTCAGTTCCAGTTGTCGGGCGTTCTGCGTCAGCCGTATTTCAATGTTTCCCTGCTCTGGTGTGAAATCCCGGGCATTGTCCACCAGTTTGTCCAGAAGCTGCACCAGCAATTCCGGGGAACCGTGGCATAGACAACCGTTGGCCGGTCCGATGTAGTGGATACGGTGGTCGGGGTCCAGTTCCTGATAGGCGAGGGTGGTCTGGGAGGCGACTTCGGCCAGGTCAAAGGTTTCCTTTTCGGCGTGGTCAAAGCTTTGCTCCAGCCGGGCTGCCTCGCTCATCCCTTGTAGTATCTGGCTGAGACGATCCGTGGCGGAGCGGGCTCGTTCGATGTAACTGGCCTGATCAGCCGGGTCTGTGGTTTGCCCCAGATTCTCCAGGGAAGAACGTACCACCGCCACGGGGGTTTTCAGTTCGTGGGACAGGCGCCGGGAGAAGCTCTCCAGATAGTCTGTGTAGCCCTGAAGGCGGTCCACCATTTGGCTGAATTGCCGTGACAGGTCGCCCAGTTCGTCCTTCGCTTTTGCGGGTGGCAGGGTGCCCAATACGCGGCCGTCGTCGTCAATGCTGGCACTGACCGCCCGCTGCAGCCGGGTAATGCGCCAGGACAGCCAACTGGCGTAACCCAGTAGAACCAGCATCAGGCCGATGATCAATAACACGCTGCGGGAAATGACCGAACCAAGGGTGCTGCCGGACAACGCCAGCAATTGGTCCAGTGATTCTTCCAGCACCAGCATCCGGCCATCGCCCAATGATTGTTTCACCAGCATGTAGGTGTCGCCGTCCCGGTGACGAACCAGCCCCTGTGATGGCAGTTCCCCGGCGTCCATGCGATGGGTTTCCGCATTCAGTTGTGAAGGCTCGGGCTGGTAGAAGCTCACCAGTGCCCGCAGGCCGTTGAGGCTGATGCGTTCCAGGATCTGCAGTGGGCTGAGGCTGTCGAATTCGGCCTCGTCGGTTTCGGAGTCGCGTGTCTGGCGAGCAATCACCCAGCCGTCCGGCTCCAGAACCCAGGTGCCCTGGCCCGGAGCAATCATGGCCGCAAGTCGGTTTTCGAGTTGTGGCATTCGGGTGACGATGTGCGCTGAGGTGGGGCCGGCAGAGACGCGTCCATCACCGGTGGCTACCGGCTTTTCCGTAGGCCATGTCACCTGGAAACCAAGGCGGGACGAGGGTGCCGGACGCGGCATTCTCAATTCAGCCTGGTAGCCGTTGCTGACCGCCTGCCAGTAGCCGCTGATGCGATAGTCGGTTGCCCCTTCGCGCTCCGGATCAATCGCATTGATGGCCCCTGGCGCCTGGGTTCGGATCAGGCGCCGCGTCGTCTGCTTATCGCCGATAACCTGGAGTTGGATCTGGTCATGGGGTTGGCGGGGTTTGCCGGGGTTGAAGAAGTCAGCGGTTCTGCCGCTGACACGAATCAGGAGGTAGAGATGGGTTTGATCGACGGCTGCCTGCCAGGATAACTCGGGCCCGTCTTTGTCGATGGCCTGTTGTGTGCCTTGCCACTGCTGTCGGGATTCTTCCTCATCGTACCCGGGCCAGTCGTCGCCGTAGCCATCCAGATTCGGGCTGCGGGACAGGAGGTAGGCGTAGATAACGCTGGTGCCCGAGGCCACCGTTGGGGTCTCGGCAAGTTGTTCTGCTGCAAAACCGGTCGTGCGTCCGGCCTGGCTCTGCAATTGACGAGCGGCCTGCTCACGCAGGGCCTGGTCCAGCTCCAGCACGAACTGCAGGCCCGCCCAGGGAATCAGCAGCATCAACAGGCTGGCAATGAAGAGTTGGCGCTTAAGGGTCAAAACTCAGGCCTCATGGGCGTTCCAGCGGTAACCCATGCCGTAGGCGGTGTGAATGCCATCGAAGGCGTCGTCGATTTGCAGGAACTTGCGGCGTATACGTTTGATGTGTGAGGTCACCGTATTGTCGTCCAGTACCGTGCTGGCGGCTTCCATCAGCTGGTCGCGGCTGCGAACGTGGCCCGGGTGCTGAACCAGGGAATGCAGCATCCAGAATTCGGTGACGGTCAGGTCGATGGGCTGGTCATTCCATTCTGCCGTCATGCGGTCCACGTTCAATGCCAGGCGGCCACGGTGCACCACTTCATCCGGTTGCTTCAGGGCCTCGGCCCAGGCATCTGCCCTGCGCAGCAGAGCGGTAACCCGGGCCAGCAGGTGGTCCATGCTCATGTCCTTGGTGACATAGTCATCGGCACCCAGCCGCAGGCCGTGAACGGAATCGATGTCGCTGTCGCGGGCGGTCAGGAAAATGATCGGCAGGGTTTTGGACAGGCTGCGCAGGTCCTGACACAGCGTAAAGCCGCCTTCGGGTTCATCGCCCAGTCCCACGTCGATGATGGCCAGGTCCGGCAGGGCGGTGCGCAATACCTGGAAGGCACTGTTGCGGTCACCATAGGCAGACACCCGGTATCCCCGGCGCTCGAACGCGTCACGGTAGTTTTCCCGGATGGCGGGTTCATCTTCAATCAGCACGATGTGTCGCTTCATAGCCTGCAACCATTCCCCTGTTAATACGGGTTCCTATTTAACCATGGCCAGTGGCCAGAACAAGGTAAAGCAGAGGGTTTGCCACAATTCATCATTTTTTCACCGCCGGATCGCCAGATTGTGGCACCGGATCGCCGCTTCCATGGGCTGAAATAGTCGCCAGTTGCCACCAGGCGTGCTTTTTCAACCACAGTGATACAAGGAAGCGAAACAATGCTTTTGACCAACCTGGGACCCTATTCATCAACCGCCCCGAATGGCGGGCGGCAGATTGCCGGTAGTATGACAGGGAGCAAGATCTCCCCTCGGCTGCGACGCTGGCTGGAGGGCATTTCCCTGTGGCTGGCAGTGCTGCTTTTCCTGTTTGTACACCCGGTGTACGCAGAGGCCTCCGAAACCGGGCGCGAAGGCGCCGGTGAGTTTCATTTTGTCGATGATGCCGGCCAGCGACTGGGCTCGGCAACCCTGTTGAACACAGACTACAACGTAACTGTCAGCGGCCTGATTGCTGACACCCGTTTGCGCCAGAGCTTCCGTAATACCAGTCAGCAGTGGCGGGAAGGCGTGTTCGTGTTCCCGTTGCCGGAAAATGCGAACGTATACGGCATGACCATGACCGCTGGCGAGCGGGTGATTGTCGGCGAGATTCACGAAAAGCAGGAGGCCAAACGCCAGTACGCCAAGGCGAAGGAGGAAGGCCGTAAGGTCGCCCGTGTAGACCAGCAACGGCCCAACCTGTTCACCACCCGTATGGCGAATATCCCCCCCGGAGAAACCATCACGGTTGAACTCAACTACCAGCAGGCGGTGCGTTACCAGTCCGGCGAGTTCGAACTGCGCCTGCCCACCACGCTGACACCGCGCTACATGCCAGGCCAGGCACTGGACAACGAGCCGGCGCAGTGGTCGGGCGGTTGGGCCACGCCCACCTCGGCAGTGCCGGATGCCGACCAGATCAGCCCGTTCACGGTGCGGCCCGACGATGTGGGCCCGGATAGCCATCGCGCAACCATTGCCCTGGAAATCAACGCCGGCCTGCCGGTAAGCCGTGTGTCGAGCCCCAGTCATCGAGTGACCAGTACCTGGAACGGCAACACCGTGGAGGTGGCGCCGGAATCCCGGGCTGTGCTTATGGATCGTGATCTTATCGTGCGCTGGGCGCCTGCCCGGGGTATGGAGCCCGCAGCCGCCGTTTTCCAGGAGCAGTGGCAGGGTGAGGACTACCTGCTGGCGTTAGTGGTGCCCGGCGTCAATGGAAAACAGCGCCTGCCAAGGGAGCTGGTGTTCGTGATCGACACCTCCGGTTCCATGGCTGGCGAGTCCATCCGTCAGGCCCGGCAGGCGTTGTTGCGGGGGCTGGATACACTCGATGCCGATGATCGTTTCAACGTTATCCAGTTCAACAGTCAGACCCACTCACTGTTTATGGAGGCGGTTCCCGCCAGTGGCAACAACCTTGCCCGGGCACGTCGTTACGTGAAAGGGCTGAACGCCGATGGTGGCACCGAGATGGCCTCGGCTCTGGATGCCGCGCTTGAGATGACCGGTGATGGTGGCGAGGAGTCCCGCGCCAGGGTCAGGCAGGTGGTGTTTATTACCGATGGTGCTGTGGGTAATGAAAGCGCGCTCTTCGGGAAAATTCGTGATGGGCTGGGCAGCAGTCGGCTGTTCACCGTAGGCATCGGTTCTGCCCCCAACATGCACTTCATGCGTGAAGCTGCACGCTATGGCCGCGGTACCTACACCGCCATCAGTGACCTGTCGGACGTCGCCCGCCCGCTGGACGAGCTGTTAGGTAAGATGGAGGCGCCGGTGTTGACCGATATCGCAGTAAGTTGGCCGGGCCAGGCCGCTGCAACCGAAGCCTTCCCTGACCGAATTGGCGATCTGTTCAGGGGGGAGCCCATGGTGCAGGTTGTGCGTGGCCTGCCGGCTGAAGGCGCACTCGACGTTTCCGGGCGTCTTCCGGATGGCAGTCAATGGCAACAGTCGTTGAACCTCGAACAGGCCGCCAACGGCAAGGGCCTGCATCGTCATTGGGCAAAACAGAAAATCGATAGCCTGATGGACAGTGGGCTGACCGGCAAGATTGATGATGACGCGCGCCAGCATGTGATCCGTCTGGGGCTGGAACATCAGTTGATGACAAAGTACACCAGCTTCCTGGCCCAGGACAAAACCCCGTCCAGGCCGACACAGGAGGCGCTGGAAACCGACAGCGTGCCCACACTGCTGCCCGCCGGGAGCCAGGGCACGATGTTGCGATACCCCCAGACCGCAACCATGTCTCCACTGCTGATCGCCATTGGCCTGATTGGGCTGATGTTCTCGGCCGCGATCACGCTCCTGAAGCGGAGGGTATACCCATGAACCGATTGATTCTCCTGTTGGCGACGACGTTCGCGACTGTCCTGGCGGTCGGCCTGTGGATTCCGTTCAAGGCCATGGTGGCGCAGGAGCTTCTGGAGCTGGCCTGGGCCGAAAGCCAGGCGCGGCAGCAGGAAACCCGGCCCTGGCCCTGGGCAGACACCTGGCCAGTGGCCCGCCTGATGGTGCCTGAAACCGGCCAGTCACTGATCGTGCTGGACGGCGCGCACGGTGAAAGCCTGGCCTTTGGGCCGGGGCAGGTGGTGGGCAACGACGGCCGGGCGGGCCCGGTGGTAATTGCGGGCCACCGCGATACGCATTTCCGGGGGCTACAGCATCTGGAAACCGGCAGCCGGGTAAAGTTGCAGGATCGCGATGGCGACTGGCGTTCATTCCGGGTGGACCGTATTCGCGTTGTCGATAGCCGGCACGAGCAAATCAATACCGCACAACTGCCCAGGGATTCGCTGTTGCTGGTGACCTGTTATCCCTTCGATGGCCTTGAGAACAACGGTCCGCTACGCTATGTGGTGGAGGCCACAGCCGAGTCCCTGGTGACGGCCAATAAAGCCGATAATGCCCTGGCCCGGGAGGCTGTTGCCGGAACCTGATTTTGGCGTACACTTGTGCGCCAAAAATTGCATCAGGGTTGTCGTTAATGGGAATGCCAAGAAAACTGCTGGCCTGGCTGATGGTGCCGGTCATCTGTCTGTTTGCACTGGTTCTGTATGTCGCCCGGCCATTCAATCCGGACAACAACCGCTTGCTGGCACGAACGATTGCCCGCGTCGGTCGTTTGCTCCTTGGCATGGAGCGCCCTCTGGAAGGGGCCGACAACATGCCGCAGGACCGGCCCACGGTCGTTATTGCCAATCACCAGCACAACGACGACCTGTTCGTAATGGGGGATTTACTGCCGCCCCGCACCGTCACGGTAGGCAAGTCATCGCTGATATGGATCCCGTTTTTTGGCCAGGTGTTCTGGCTCGGAGGCAATGTCATCCTCAACCGGGGACGCTCCCACAAGGCTGTTGCGGTGATGCAGGCGACCAGCGAAGCGATCAGCCGTGACCGCAAGAGCCTCTGGGTCTTTCCAGAGGGCACCCGCAGCCGCGGCCGGGGCCTGCAATCATTCAAGAAAGGGGCTTTTCACGCCGCCATTGCCTCCGGTGCGCCCATCACTATGGTCTGCGCCAGCCAGTACTATGATCGTACCCTGGGGTGGTCCGGCCGTCGCGAACCGGTGGCTATCCGGGTGCTTCCGCCGGTTGAAACCGCAGGGCTCACGGTTGCGGATATTCCCCAGTTGATGGCCCAGTGCCGCCAGCAAATGGAAGCGGCCATCGCGGACCTCGAACCTACCGCCTGAACGTGTCCCACGAAACTGCCTGCCTCCCTGCGGAAGTGCTTGAAGCGCCGGGTAAAACAGGGCAGTCTTTCGGGGACTGTTTCGCTGCTCGGAGATGCATGCAATGAATCTGATTCTGTTCCTGATTATTGGTGGTGTGGCCGGTTGGCTGGCCGGCCTGATCATGAAGGGCCGAGGCTTCGGCGTACTGGCTAACATCGGTATCGGTATTGTCGGGTCCGTTTTGGGCGGTTTCGTTTTCCGCCTGCTGGGCCTGGCTGCGCAGGGCGCCATTGGTGAACTGGTTACCGCCACAGTGGGTGCCGTGTTGCTGCTGGCGGTTGTCAGCGCGATCAAGAAGGCCTGATCATGATCGTACCTGTCTCTGCCGTTTTCGCAGCCGTTCTCGGGCTGCTGTTGCTGGTGTTGTCGGGAATGGTTTCCCGTTTCCGCCTGAAATATAAAAAGAGCCTGGGTGTCACCGACGACCGGGACTTCCAGGCGGCTGTCCGCGCCCAGGCGAACTTGGTGGAATACGCCCCCTTGGGGCTGGTGATGCTTGCGATTGCCGAGTTGAACGGTGTTCCCAGCGGGCTGGTGTACTGGACCGGAATGGCCTTTGTGGTGGGGCGTGTGTTGCATGCCTTCGGCATGATCAATGGCCGGGGCGGCCCCCATATTGCCCGTATGGCAGGTATTCTGTTGACCTGGATTGGCATCCTCGCCATTGCCGTGTTGCTACTCTGGAACGTGTTCCAGGTTTACGGCTGAGTCTCCTGCGGGGGCGACGCAGCCCCCGGATCTCTTATTTGTAAGGTCGGGCTCCTAGAGCGCCCGTGCCATTTCCATAGTGACGTATTCCAGTTCCAGCCGGCGGTTGGCGGCGTGGTCTTCCGGCCGCGCCAGCGGGCGATCGCTGCCCCAGCCGCTCACCAGAATCTGGCTTTCCCTGACGCCCTCGCGAATCAGTACTTTCGCCGCGCTGCTGGCCCGCAGGCGGGACAGGAAATGGTTGTATTCACTAACGCCGAAATTATCGGCATGGCCATGGATCCGCACCGTAGCGCCCGGGTTGTGTCTCAGGTAGAGCGCGTGCTGGCGCAGAATGGCCAGGTCCTGCTCATCCAGTCGATGCTTGTTGAAACCGTAGTGGAACCGCAGCCGGTGTGGTTTGCGGGGTGTGCTGTCCGATGCCAGTGAGGGCATTGGCAAGCCTGATTCGATGGCCGCTCTGGCAAGTAGATCCGGATTGTCCAGTATGAGTACAGTCATGGCAGTTTCCTTGGTTGCACGTCCTGTTTTTCTTGTTGTCCCGGCAACTATTGGCTGTGGCCGGAACAACGGCAATTGGCGATTGGTCGAAACCCAGACTCCGTGCTCGTTTCGAGCATCTTGCGATTCGCCCCTTTGCGGCTGCCCTGATTGAATGTCATTTGTATGACCATCGTGTGACAACCGCAGAGTAGCCTGTTTGTGGTGCCGCGCACAGTTTGTTTTGCCCGTGGCCGGCTAAACCGCTTCAGGATTCATTACAACGCGAAAAACTGGCCATGCTGTGGTAAAAAGCACCTCTCTAGAGACAAATTATGATGAATTGTGACGGCCCATGCTGATTATCCCCGCCGAAAACACCGTGAACTGGAAGCGCCCACCCTGGGTTACCCTCGGGCTGATCACGACTTGCCTGCTGGTATTCTTTTTTTATCAGGGCGATGACAGCCGGCTGATTGAAGAAGCGGTTGAGCAGTATCTGGAATCGGACCTGAAGTCTTTGGAAGCCCCGGTATACGAGGACTACCTCGAGCGCCAGATCGAGTTTGAAGACAATCAGAATCGGGTCTACGACCTGCAGAACTTCCAGCAACTGCAGGAAGAGGGCGGAGACCTGTGGGTTGCCTACAGCCTGCTGGCGGACCGTGAGTTTTACCAGTACATGCTGCAAAACCGGGACAGGCTCTGGGCGCCGGCCGAGCGCCGCCTGTGGCTGGAGCAGCGGGGGGACATTCAGACCCAACTGATGGACAGGCTCAGCGCCAATCAACTGGGGCTGGTTCCAGCGGAATTTTCCCTCTACACGCTGATTACCTACCAATTCCTCCACGGCGGCTGGGGCCATATTATTGGCAACCTGGTGTTCCTGTTCCTGCTGGGGTTTACCGTCGAGAAGGCCCTGGGGGCAGGGCGTTTCCTGCTGGCATACCTGTTGTGTGGCGCTCTGTCGGGTGTGGTGTTCACCGCGTTTTCCATGGGCAGTCACATACCCCTGGTGGGTGCATCCGGGTCCATCTCCGGGCTCATGGGCATGTACGTGGCCATCTACGGGCTGCAGAGAATCCGCTTCTTCTATTTCGTTGGTGTGTACTTCAATTATTTTCGCGCCCCGGCGTTGGCGATCCTGCCCGTGTGGTTGGGCAAGGAAATCTACGATTACTGGTTCGCCGGGGCTACGGGCATTGCCTACATGGCCCACGCGGGTGGCCTGGTGGCCGGCGCGGGTATGGTCTGGCTGCTGGGCAAGAGCTGGTTGCAGGTGAAGGAAGAGTTTTTCGAACCAGAGGAAGATGAGCAGGACGAGCGTTTCACCACCGGCTACAGTCAGGCCATGGCCAGCCTCGGCCGCATGGATTTCGACCTGGCCCGGCGCCAGTTCGAGGCGCTGAGAGAGCACTACCCGGACCGCACTATCCTGTTGGAGCACTTATATCAGCTGGCGAAACTGCGCCCGGACCTGCCGCAATACCGCGAGCGGACGCAGGAATTGATGAACGAGTCCCTTAGCCGGCGCCAGCCCGAGCGGATGGTCGAAATCTGGCAGGAATACCTGGGCAAAGGCGAAGGCCATGCCCCGCTCGACGCAGAGGACCACAACCGGGTGTTGTTCACCTGCCTTCGTAATGACGACCTGAAAGCCGCGGAGAAAGCCTTCGAACGCCTGCGCAGTGCCGGTGATCAGCTCCTGGCCAGCGAAGCCTGCCGCTTGCTGGCCGAGGAGTTCGAAAAGCGTGAGATGACGCCCAAGGCTCGCCACTACAGGCAGTTGTTACAAGAAGGCTAGCACACGGTTGGACGGCCGATTGTTGGGGAGGCTTTTCCAAAACACGCTGTGAATACATCCATGTACGCTCGGCTCCGCCATCCATGGCTACGCACGGTTTTGGAAAAGCCTCCCCAACAATCAGCCTGACTCCCTTACTCCTGAACTGCGAAAGAAGCCTTCGGGCCTTTCAATGGCTCCCGGTTCTCAACCTGCTGCAGGTACACATCCACCTGCTCGTGCAAAGGATGGTTCAGACAGCGTTTCTTGACGAAATTCAGGAACGCCGACGCTTTTTCCCACTGCCCCAGACCATTCGCCAGCGCCTGAGCGACCAGCAGATAGGCCGGTGCCAGTTCCTCGCTGTCCGGGAAGCGCTTGTGGAAGTCCTGCAGTAACTTCAGCGCCGGTTTGAAATGCCCGCGCTGATACAGGCAACGGGCGCAGCGCACTGACAGCTCGGGGTCCTCCAGCCGGAACCCTGGCTCCACAGTTTCTATAGCCGCCAACAACGCCGCTATACCCTCGCCGTCGTTCCGTTCCGCCAGCATGTTCAGCAATCGGGGGTGATACCGATACAGCTCCGGAATGTCATTACGGGCGGTCAGCAGCTGATGCAACTGCCCTAACCGAAAGGCGTTCTGGGAATCCCGTTTCAGGGCTTCCTTGAGCATCGACTGGACCCGGTCGTAGTTGCCGTCCTTCAGATTCATGTCAATGTCGGCGTCAAACCGATGGGTGCGGTCGCGGTTCTGCATTTCGCCGGCGTTATCGTCATCCTGCAGATCGCTGGCAAAGCCCAGCTCCTCCTGGTACTGGAACAGCAGGTAACCCAGCATGTGGAACAGGATCAGCGTAAAGGTGCTGTTGAGAAAGCCCGCCAGTGTGCGGGCAACACCCGGAGCGAAGTGGGTGAGGGCGAAATCCTGGGCTGCCCCGGACGCCAGGGTCAGCAGGATCAGGTAGCCATACAGCAGGAAATAGGGCGTGCCGATGCGCGAGATCAGCACCGCCAGGTTCATGGGGTTCACCGCGGCCATGACCGAGCGCTCCATGGCCAGCACCATGATGCTGGCGGGCAGGGCCAGTATCACGAAGGCCACGGCCAGGAACATCAACAGCGGTCCGCCGACCATGGCAGCGGCCGCCACCATGCCGCCCATAAGCGCAAACACCAGTAGCTGCAGGATCACAATGTCAAACCCGCTGCCGGTAAATGCTACTGCTACCGGAGGCGGTTTCATATGACCCTCGGCGGTGTGGCTGATAACGGCATAGGTATACTTCAGCAGTGCCAGGGCCAGCACCAGCGTGATAATCAGGCCGATGAGATGGCCGCTGACGACCAAGGGCACCAGCGTACAAATGGCAATAACCATCAGCGGATCGGTGTGGAACGGGTAGCGGAAGAAAGCACCGATCCGGTTCCAGAATGGCACGGCCTCCGTGGCGGCACCGAGATAGCGCATGGCACGGCTGCAGTGGGGGCACAAGGCGTGTTGTTTTCGAGTGTCCGCATCCGGCATGCAACGGGTGCAGTAGTGTATCTGGCAGTCACCGCAATGCCATTTTGCGGGTTCGCCGGGGTGGTAATGGCAGTCGTGTTTCACAATGGGCCCGGTTCTGGTACATCGAGGGTTTGTGGGGCAATGATGGCAGAAGGTCGGGTAGACTGTCACCGAATTTGCAGCGTACCAGTGTGGGTGGCATCGCATTAACGGAGGTTTCTTGGAGCAGGCGGCGGATCTGAAAGCAGCCGGGCCGGACAGCACGGGTCGCAATGACAACCGGTACACCTGGCGGGGCATTCTGTCCCTGGCCCTCAAACACAAGCCGCGGCTGGTGAGAGCGAACATGCTCGCCATACTGGCCACGGTGGTCAGTGTGCCTATTCCCCTGCTGTTGCCGGTACTGGTGGACGAAGTGCTGCTTGATGAGGCCGGCCCGGTGCTGCCCGTGATGCAGGCGATGCTGCCCGAAGCATGGCACCTGCCGGTGGTTTACATCGGCCTGATGGTGGTAGCAGCGTTTCTGCTAAGGTCGTTGTCGCTCACCTTCAACGTGCTCCAGTCCCGTGAGTTCTCCAAGATTTCCAAGGATGTGGTGTTCCGTATCCGTTCCCGGCTGCTGGGTCGGCTGCAGCGGGTGGCCATGTCGGAGTACGAAACCCGTGGCTCGGGCGGCATCACCAGTCATTTCATCACCGACCTGGACACCATCGATCAGTTCCTGGGTACCACCATCAGCCGTTTCCTGGTGGCGAGCCTGACCGTCACCGGAACCGCCATCGTGCTGATGTGGGTTCACTGGCAACTTGGGCTGCTGATCCTGCTGTTCAATCCTCTGGTGATCTTCGCCACCATGCTCATTGGCAAACGGGTCAAGGAACTCAAACGCCAGGAGAATAGCGCCTACGAGGATTTTCAGGGCGACCTGACGGAAACCCTGGACGCGATCCACCAGCTCAGGGCGGCCAACCGGGAACAGCACTACCTGCGCCAGCTGATCAGCCGCGCCCGCACGGTTCGCGACCACGCCATTCAGTTTGAATGGCGCAGCGACGCCGCCACCCGCGCCAGCTTTGCGCTGTTCCAGTTTGGTGTCGACACCTTCCGCGCGGCGGCGATGGTGACGGTCCTGTTCAGCGACCTGAGCATCGGCATGATGTTCGCCATCTTTGGCTACCTGTGGTTTATGCTCACGCCGGTACAGGAAATGCTGAATATGCAGTACGCCTGGTTCGCCGCCAATGCGGCGTTGGGGCGCATCAACCGCTTGCTGGAACTGGAGGAGGAACCCCGCTACCCGGCGCTGGAGAACCCCTTCAGGGATCGTCACACCGTTGGCCTGACTCTGAAGGACATCCACTTCAGCTACGGTGAGGAATCCGTGCTCAAGGGCATTGACCTTCAACTTGAACCGGGAGAGAAGGTCGCGGTTGTGGGCGCCAGTGGCGGCGGAAAATCCACTCTGGTACAGGTCATTCTGGGCATGTACACACCGCAGCAGGGGCAGGTGCTGCTGGGTGGTGTGCCGGTCCAGCGCATCGGGCTCCCGTGTCTGCGGGAGAACGTGGCCACCGTGCTGCAGCACCCGGCCCTGTTCAACGACACCGTGCGACAGAACCTCACCCTGGGCCGGGACAAGACCGACGCCGAATTGTGGCAGGCCCTGGCCATCGCGCAACTGGACGGGACCGTGGCGGACATGCCTCAGCAACTGGATACCATGATTGGCCGCCAGGGGGTGCGTTTGTCCGGTGGCCAGCGCCAGCGGCTAGCCATTGCCCGCATGGTGTTGTCGGATCCCTCCGTGGTGATTCTGGATGAGGCCACCTCCGCCCTGGACGCCGAAACCGAGTTTCAGCTGCATCAGGATCTGGAGGCTTTCCTGCGTCAACGCACCACCCTGATCATTGCCCATCGTCTGAGTGCCGTGAAACAGGCCGACCGTGTTTACGTTTTCGAGGACGGCTTCATCACCGAGGAAGGGCATCATGATGAACTGATTGCCCGGCAAGGGCTGTATGCTCAGCTGTACGGTAATCGGCAGGCTTAAAGTCAGGTATGACGATTTTTCACATTTCGAGCTAATCCAGGTGACAGCGCATACCGTAACTAATTGCGTTTGCGCTGCGGGTACTTAGGCCCATTCAGTGCAATTCAAGTTTGCTCTGCACGTCAGCAGAGTCCCGTTTTTTTACGCACGCCTGAGACAAATCTTCAATGACTGAAACTACCGATCTGGCAACTACAGAGCGTCTTCGCACGGACAAGCAGATGCTGACGATACTCCTTGCACACCTACCTATAGTGGCTTTACTTGTTCCCCTCGGATTCGATACTCACGGGTTTGCAGTTGGGGCGTCATTGCTGGCGGGTGCAATAGTGTTCACCGGTTATGGTCTGTTGCGCGGAACCAGAGCCTTGTCGGTCGTATACGCGATCGGCTTGATGAGTTTCTCGGCCATCATGATTCAGGCCCAGATGGGCCGTATTGAAATGCATTTCCACATTTTCGCCGCCATGGCTTTATTGATTATTTATCGTGACTGGCTGCCCGTGGTGACTGCGGCTGCAGTCATCGCTGGACATCACGCCTTGTTCACGGGATTGCAGATGTCCAATGCCAGCATGGGCGATACGCCGATTGTTATATTCAACCATGGTGCAAGTTGGTCAACTGCGGTGGTACATGCGGCCTTTGTTGTGTTCGAGGCGGGTATTTTGGTGTTCTTTGCCATTCGCATGAGTAAAGAGCGCCTACAGGCCAGGCAGATTATTGGGGTGGTTCAGGATTTTGGTGCCCGTAAAGATCTTACTGGCCGTGTGGACGACGATGGCCGAGATGTTACGGCAGCATCGTTCAACACCATGATGGAGCGATTTGAAGCGCTGATTGCCATGGTTCGAGATTTATCAGGCAGGTTGAGCGACAATGCTGGCCAGCTTAAAAGTGTCAGTATTCATTCCGCCAAAATCGCGGATGACCAGCAACAGCAAACCGATCAGGCAGCTACCGCGATGAACCAGATGGCCGCGACCATTCAGGAAGTCGCCCGAAACGCCCAGGCAGCGTCCGAATCTGCGGTCGAGTCGTCAGAGGCATGTGTGAACGGCACTGGCAACGTTGCTGACGCCGTCGCACTGACCGAGTCGACCAACACTGCTCTCGAGGATTCTGCCCGTATGGTTCAGCAGTTGGTGGATAAGGTTCAGTCCATCGCGACGGTCATTGGCTCCATTAGTGACATATCTGACCAGACCAACCTTCTGGCACTGAATGCGGCTATTGAAGCGGCGCGCGCTGGCGAACATGGCCGCGGATTTGCGGTGGTGGCTGATGAGGTGCGGAACCTGTCGAGGCGCACTCAAGCATTTACCAATGACATCCAGACAACGATCAGTGAACTGACTCATGTCTCAGAGCACAGTGTGGCAGCGCTAGAAATTGGGCAGACGCGTTCCCGCGAGACGACCGCCGCAATTCGTAAAGCCGGTGAAGCCCTGGCGTTGATTGAAAAAGCCGTCAGCGAGGTCAGAGAGATGAATCACCAGATTGCTGCCGCCTCCGAGCAGCAGGCAGCGGTTTCGGCCGAAATAAACGAGAACATCCAGCGTGTGGCAGGACAGAATAACGATGTCGTTACCGAAGTCGGGAAAGCCGGAGCCATGGCCGGGGAACTGGAATCATTGGTTGACGAGGTCAATGCGCTGATTGGTGAATACAGAACATCGTAATATTCTGCATCCTCACGGGTATTCACCGCCGCAATACTGAACATTCACGGAACCGCAGTTGAAGTCTGGTCAATCGGTGCAATAGTTATAGGAGACTTTCAAAATCAGGGTCTTTGCATCAGTCTATTGCCATCCGCGGTCAGTACGCTGATGCAAAGGCTACTGCTAAGCCTTCCGAAATCTTCGGATCATCAAAAGGAGGCACCTCATGTCGAAACAAAGCCTGAGTAAAGACAGTCTCAATACCCTTTCCAGCCTGGAGGCTGGCGGCAAGACCTATCACTATTACAGCCTGCCCAAGGCTGCCGACACCCTTGGCAACATCGACAAGTTGCCGTTTTCCCTGAAGGTGTTGCTGGAAAATCTGCTGCGCAACGAAGATGACGCCACCGTGGACCGGGGCCATATCGATGCGATGGTTCAGTGGATGAAAGACCGGAAATCCGATACCGAAATCCAGTTTCGTCCCGCCCGTGTACTGATGCAGGACTTCACCGGTGTGCCCGGTGTGGTGGATCTGGCGGCCATGCGGGAAGCGGTCAAGTCAGCCGGCAAGGACCCGGCAATGATCAATCCGCTGTCGCCGGTGGATCTGGTGATCGACCACTCGGTGATGGTGGACAAGTACGGTGACCCATCAGCCTTCAAGGACAACGTCACCATCGAGATGGAACGCAACCAGGAACGCTATGAGTTCCTGCGTTGGGGCCAGCAGGCGTTCGACAATTTCCGCGTGGTGCCGCCTGGGACCGGTATCTGTCACCAGGTGAACCTGGAGTATCTGGGTAAGACCGTGTGGAGCAAGGACCAGGACGGAAAAACCATCGCCTACCCGGACACCCTGGTGGGAACAGACTCACACACCACCATGATCAACGGCCTTGGCATCCTCGGCTGGGGTGTGGGTGGTATCGAAGCGGAAGCGGCCATGCTGGGCCAGCCTGTGTCCATGCTGATTCCGGAAGTGGTCGGTTTCAAGATTGCCGGCAAGCTGCGCGAAGGCATTACCGCCACCGACCTCGTGCTGACCGTCACCGAAATGCTGCGCAAGAAAGGTGTCGTGGGTAAGTTCGTGGAATTCTACGGTGACGGCCTGAAAGACATGCCCGTCGCGGACCGGGCCACCATTGCCAACATGGCGCCGGAATACGGGGCTACCTGTGGTTTCTTCCCGGTGGACGAGCAAACCATCAAATACATGCAGCTGACCGGCCGCGAAGACGACCAGCTTGAGCTGGTGGAGGCCTATGCGAAGGCCCAGGGCCTCTGGCGCCAGCCCGGCCAGGAGCCGGTGTACACCGACACCCTGGAGCTTGATATGGGTGACGTCGAGGCCAGCCTCGCCGGCCCCAAGCGCCCGCAGGACCGGGTTGCCCTGAAGAATATGAAAGCCTCGTTCGAGTTGCTGATGGAAACCGCCGAAGGCCCGTCCGAGTCCCGCGAAGGCAAACTGGAATCGGAAGGCGGGCAGACCGCCGTTGGTGTCCAGGACAGCTACGAACACGCCGCCAGTCAGCCGCTGGAAATGAACGGTGAAAAGACACGGCTGGACCCCGGCGCGGTGGTCATCGCAGCAATCACCTCCTGCACCAATACGTCCAACCCCAGCGTGATGATGGCTGCGGGCCTGATTGCCCAGAAAGCGGTCGCAAGGGGGCTGGATACCAAACCCTGGGTGAAAACCTCCCTGGCACCGGGCTCCAAGGTGGTGACCGATTACCTGAAGGTGGGTGGTTTCCAGGACGACCTCAACAAGCTTGGTTTCAACCTGGTGGGTTATGGTTGCACCACCTGCATCGGTAACTCCGGCCCGCTGCCGGATGCCGTTGAGAAGGCCATTGCCGATGGTGATCTTACCGTGGCCTCGGTGCTCTCCGGTAACCGTAACTTCGAGGGCCGGGTGCACCCACTGGTGAAAACCAACTGGCTGGCCTCACCACCGCTGGTGGTGGCCTATGCCCTGGCAGGCAACGTGCGCCTGGACCTTTCCAAGGATCCTCTGGGCGAAGACAAAAACGGGAAACCTGTGTACCTGAAGGACCTGTGGCCGAGCCAGCAGGAGATTGCCGAAGCGGTCGAAAAGGTGAAAACCGACATGTTCCACAAGGAATATGCGGAAGTCTTTGACGGCGATGCCACCTGGAAGGCGATCAAGGTCCCCGAGAGCAAGGTTTATGAGTGGTCTGACAAGTCCACCTACATCCAGCACCCACCGTTCTTCCAGGGCCTGAAGGAAGAGCCGGACGCCATCGATGATATCAAGGACGCGAACATTCTGGCGCTGTTGGGTGACTCCGTCACCACCGACCATATTTCACCGGCCGGGTCGTTCAAAGCCGACAGCCCGGCGGGTAAATACCTGCAGGAGCGGGGAGTGGAACCGAAGGATTTCAACTCCTACGGTTCCCGCCGGGGCAATCACGAGGTGATGATGCGTGGCACCTTCGCCAACGTGCGCATCCGGAACGAGATGCTGGACGGCGTTGAGGGTGGATTCACCAAACACATCCCCACCGGCGAGCAGATGCCGATCTACGATGCGGCCATGAAGTATCAGGAAGAGGACACCCCCCTGGTGGTCATTGCCGGCAAGGAATACGGCACTGGCTCCAGCCGTGACTGGGCTGCGAAAGGTACCCGCTTGCTGGGCGTGAAGGCCGTGGTTGCCGAGTCCTACGAGCGTATCCACCGCTCCAACCTGATCGGTATGGGCGTGATGCCGCTGCAGTTCAAGGACGGGGTCGACCGCAAGAGCCTGAAGCTGACGGGTGAAGAGACCATCAGCATCAAGGGCCTGTCCGGTGACATCAAGCCGGGTCAGACACTCGAAATGACGGTGACCTATCCGGACGGCAAGACCGAGACCTGTGAACTACTGTCCCGGATCGACACCGCCAACGAAGCGGTTTATTACCGCCATGGCGGTATCCTGCACTACGTGGTGCGGGAGATGCTCAAGTCGGCGTAACTGTTTGGTCTGGCGTTGGTCTGGCGTTGGTCTGGCAGGGCAACCTGCCGGGCCTCTCAATACCCTGTTACCCATTACCCCGCCACTGGCAGTTCCAGCCAGAACGTAGCCCCCTCGCCCGGAACGGATTCATAGTCCACCGAGCCCTTCATGTGCGCCATCAGCTCCCGTGTGATGGCCAGACCGAGCCCGGTTCCGCCACTGGCTCTTCGGTCCGACGAATCAGCTTGTGAGAACTTCTTAAAAATATGCTCCCGAAAATGCGGAGCGACGCCCTCACCATGGTCCCTGATACACAGCCGAACTGACTCTCTGCGCTGGCTGGCGAAAATGTCGACGGAGGACCCAGCCGGAGAAAACTTGATGGCGTTGGACAACAGGTTGGTGATGGCCTGGTTCAGACGCTGACGATCCACATGAACCGTCACGGCTGGCAGTTCAGCCACCTGAAGATGGATGTCTCGCTGTTGGGCAAAGGTTGCGATGTTTTCAACACTCTCGCGAACAAGGTTCTGCAGAACATGGTGTTCGCTACGGAAGGGCATTTTGCCGGCCACAAGCTTTTCCATATCGAGTAAGTCGTTGATCAGGAACGTAAGCTGCTGGCTGTTCCGATAGGCGATGTGCGCCAGTTTCGAGGCCTTCTCCGGCAGCTCGCCGACGGCATTGTTGGCCAGCAGCCCGAGGGAGCCGGAAATCGAGGTCAGCGGGGTGCGAAGCTCATGACTGACAGTGGAAATGAACTCGTTCTTCAGGTGGTCGACTTTCTTGCGCTCTGAAATGTCCTCGGTGATCAGCCAGACAACGGGTTCGTTGCCGTAATCGTCCAGTTGCAGCCCGTGGAGCATGACGGGGGCCAGTTCCTGCCCTGGTGTCATGAAGTAGCCTTCAAGGCCGCTGAGTCTGGCATGTTCCCGAAGGGTTTCCTGAACCCTGGGCCTGTTTGCCAGCGGCTCTCCGTGGACATCAAGCGGCTGGTCGAAGAAGTCCAGTGACTGGACGGATCTGCCAAACTGGTTTTCGAACGTTGGGTTTGCCCGGAGCAGTCGATTGGAGGTGACGCTGAACAGTCCGATGCCCATGGGTGCCAGTTCGAATAGCCCCCAGAGCCGCTGCTGCATCTCGCGATCCCGTGACATCAGACTGGTGAGCCAGAAAACAGCACCGCCGACAAGGACCAGCATCACGAACAGGCTGCCACGGAAGAGCCAGGGCTGGCTGGGGTGGTTTGGCCAGCCCCCGACCGGTTCGGCAAACACCACCCAGGTAACGCCCCTCATGCGAATCGTGCTGGTGACTGGATCTTTCCATTGAAAGGGACGTGTTGAGAAAAAAATTGACTGGGTGTCATTGATGTCGGCCGACGACGAGATCGCAATGCTGAACTCGTCCTGCAACGTATCCAGCCCTATCGACGAGTACAGTTTCTGAAGGTCCAGTATCACTGAAATAACGCCCCAGAAATCGCCCGAAGCCTGCTCGAATATGGGAACCCGCCCCGCCAACCCCTGCCCGCCCTGAACCAGGTCAATCGGACCGCTGAATACCACGCGACGGGTATCGAGCAGCATCCTGATCTGATCTGGCGATAAGCTCTGTGCGGTCAGGTCGAGACCGATCGCAGCCTCATTGCCGGCCAGTGGGTAGACATGGCGAATCACGAAATCCGGAGCCAGGCCGAGGTTGCGGAGCTCCGGAGCCAGGCTGAAGATGACCGACGCCAGCTCCCGGAACCGTTGGCCATCGATATCGGGTTGTATCGCGACGTTGGCGGCCAGCCCCCACACGGTCTGAATATTCTGCAGTATGGTGCTTTGCAGCTTGAGACTTATCTCATCTGTCTTTTCCTGCCAATGCTGACGGACCTCGTTGCGGTGGCTGGAAGAACTGGATGCATCAAGGGAAACCGCGACTGCAATGACCAACAGCAGAGCGCCCAGCCTTGAAGCCCAGATCAAACGATGAAACACGTTAGCCCGCGTTTGTGCCGCCACTATCGATTACCCGTCACTCTCATCGGGTTTGATATCCAGCCAGAACGTCGAGCCGTATCCCTCGGTGGACTTGAATCCCACGCCGCCACCCATTTGAGACATGATCTCCCGGGTAATGGCCAGCCCGAGGCCCGTACCGCCACGGCCTCGGGTGTCGGAGCTGTCAGCCTGGGCGAACTTTTCGAATATCCTGGGTCGGAAGGCATCCGGTATGCCGGTGCCATAGTCCGTGACTTCGATGCGAAACAGACCGTCATGGAGGTGTGTCAGTATGACAACTTCGGCCTCCGGCGGAGAAAACTTGATGGCGTTGGACAGCAGGTTGTCGAGTGCCTGGCCCAGGCGCCGGGCATCGATAACGGCTTTGACCCAGGGATGGTGGTTTTCGAACCGAAGTGAGATCTGCCGGTCAACCGCGTAGGTTGATGTTCGATCCAGGCTGTCCTGAATGATCGCGCTGATGTTCTCACTGTGCATCCGTAGTTCCATTTTTCCGGAGACCAGCTTTTCCATATCCAGCAGATCGTCAATCAGGTGCCTTAGTTGGTCGCTGTTGCGGGCTGCGATAGCCACCATGGCTTTGACTTTTTCAGGCAGAGGGCCAAAAACCCCACCCGCGATCAACCCAAGGGAGCCTGATATGGACGTCAGGGGGGTTCGTAGTTCATGGCTGACGGTGGAGATGAACTCGTTTTTCATCCGGTCAACCTTGCGGCGCTCTGATATGTCCTCAACCAGCGACCACACCAGTGGTTCGTTGTCAGCACGTTCCACCAGAACGCCCTGGAAGAGAATCGGGAACCGGGTGCCGTCCTTGCGGATAAACTCCTGCTCCACGGGGCCGAACCGCCCGTGTTCTTTCAAATCAGTGATGGCCTGCTGCGTTTGCTCCGTGTAGTCCTCGGGAGTGACGTCCCAGTAGTTCAGTGCCAGAAACTCGGCGTGTGAGTAACCGCTGTACTCCAGCAATGCCGCGTTAACATCAAAGTTCTGTCCGCTTCTGAAACTGGTCAGAAGAATGCCAATCGGTGACAGTTCGAATAAGGTACGCAGCAGTTGCTCCCGTTCTGCGAGTGCAAGCTGCGAGCGCTTTTTTTCATCGACGTTGGCGAGAAACCCATGCCAGATGACGCTACCGTCCGGGCGCCGTTCCGGCGTGGCCCGGCCCTCGACCCAAATCCAGTTCCCGTCCGGAGCTCTGACCCGAAACTCGGACTCCCAAACCGCCAGTGACTCCTGGGAACGGTCAATGGACGCGGCGACATACTCAAGGTCGTCGGGGTGAATGGCATCAAAGGCAATGCTGGCATCCTCTTTAACAGCCTCTGGAGGAATGCCGTAAATATCACGTATGCCGTCGCTGCTGTAGAGGAACCTCGACCCACCATCCTTGAGCACCTGATACTGATAAAGCATTCCAGGCACGTTTTCGGACAGCTTTCGCAGCGTATCCTCATGGGAGTGTTGCTGGAGAAGGGCTGCCATCCATTGCGCCAGCCACACGATAAACAGGCGATCCAGATCCGTGAACGGTCTGGATCTTGGCGATACCGAGGAAAAATTAAGGGTGCCGAAGAGCTTGCCATCAAACTCTATGGGCGCCGCAATATAGCTCTCAAGGCCCATTTGGGCATAGCAGGACTGGTGGCGATAGCGGGAGTCGCCCATATGGCTGATCGCCAGATGGTCGCCTTTTGCGAGCATCAGTGCGCAATAGGTTTGCTCCACCGGTAGTGACAGGCCGGCCTCCAGTGGAGAGTCGTCCGGCGCTCTGAACCAGCGAACTGTATAAATATCGCTGGTGATTTCGCTAACGATACCGGTCTCCAGTTCAAGGTGTTGGCGCCCCAGATCCAGGGCCATGTCTATTTTTTGTTCCAGGGGCGCGGAGGCGTCCACCGTCAGGTTGTTCAGTGCACTTAGAATCCGGGTCTTCTCGAGTTGTTCCTGGCGGGATTTACTCGCCTCGAAGTCATTGATCTCTTCATCGACACATCGGGCCAACTCTTCCAAAAGCATGCGTTGATCGCGGTCGAGTGATCGTGGCCGGGTGTCTATGATGCAGAGAGTGCCCAGGCGATAACCTTCATGGCTGCGGAGTTGAGCACCGGCGTAGAAGCGAATGTGTGGCGGGCCGGTAACGAGCGGGTTATCGGCAAATCGTGAATCCTCGTGGGTGTCCTCGACAATGAACAGGCGATCACTGAGGATCGCGTGGCCGCAGAAAGAGATGTCCCTGGGGGTCTCCCTGGCCTCCAGCCCCTGACAGGATTTGAACCATTGCCGTTTTTCGTCGACCAGTGACACCAGGGCAATGGGGACGTCGAAGGCAAGCTTGGCCATGCGAGTAAAGCGATCGAACCGCTCCTCTGGTGACGTATCGAGCAGGTGAGTCCGCTTCAGCGCGAGAAGCCGTACCGCCTCATTCAATGGGCTTTCGGGTGTTATCACGAGTCTGTTTCCTCATCAGCGACGGTCGACAATACTTCACCGGATCCGGATGTTGGCATATCGACCCAGAAGTGCGCGCCCTGATCATTGTAGTAGCCAACCTCCGCATTCATCAGCTTTGCCAGTTCGGCACAGATGGCAAGCCCAAGCCCCGTGCCCTTTACCGAACGGGTGGTACCGGTTTCGGCCTGTGCGAATCGTTTGAACACGCTGTCGGCAAAAGAATCCGGAACCCCGGGGCCCTGATCACTGACGGTGATTCTCACGTATTCCGGTGAGTGGAGCCGGGCTTTTATCCTGACCACCCCGTTCCTGGGGGAGAACTTGATGGCGTTGCTGACGTAATTGTCCAGAATCTGCCTCAACCGGTGCTTGTCACAGAGTAGATGTGGTAGCTCACCGCTGTCTGATACCAACCGGACCTGATGTTCAGCAGCCATAGTGTTGTTGTCCTCAACGGCGCCGTAAAGTATTGGTTGGATCGCTTCGCTTTGAATTCGCACTTTAAGACTGCCATCAGACAGTTTATTGAAGTCGAGCAAATCCGACACCAGCAGTTGCAGACGCTCGCTATTCCTCAGGGCGAGGTTTGCCATCTCCTGGCTTTTGTCGTTGAGCGGCCCGGTTACGCCGGATGAGAGCAGCTTCAGGGCGCCAGTCAGGGACGTCAGTGGCGTGCGAAGCTCATGACTGACGGAAGACATGAAGTGGTCCTTGAGCCTGTCCAGACTGTCACGTTCCTCCAGAAGCCGGTTGAAGGCCCCGGCCAGGTTGCTGACCTCCGGAATGCCGGACTCGCCCAACCGCATGGCAGAATCCGGTTGTTCAGCCATGTGCTTTATACGCGTCGTCATTCGGTCCAGTGGCGACATGGTGCTTTTGACCAGCAGGTAGCTTAGCGCGGCTATTGCCAGGGTGATCAGCAGGCTGATGCTGAAGAACTGGAGAAAGGATTGTCGGGCGGGTGTTGTTGCCTGATCATAGGGAACAGCACGGACGAAGACCCACCCCAGCCGTTGCAGGTGATTGGTGGCGTATATCAGGGGCTGACCATCCTGGCCGCTGACCTGTCCGAACGTGATGCCGGATAACGCTGCGTCCGTCAGCGCATCTGCGCCAGGAGGTGGCAGGGGTTCGATATTCTGTGAGCCCTCGCCGGAATCTACGTACAGAAAGTTTTCCGTGTCGATGATTTTCTCGATACCCTGGGATCCATACAAGCCCATGGTGCGTTTTTCCGGTAACAGGCTGGTCTTACCCAGATCCAGGGTGCCGCCTGCGAACCCGAGAAAATCCCCTTCATCCGTTTCGATGGGTGCCAGAAACGAGAGCAGGGGTCTGCCTGTGGTTCGTCCGATGATAGGTTTGCTGACAATAGGCTGTCGTTTCTCCAGGGCTTCCCGGAAGTGAGGGCGATCCAGGTAGCAGGTACCAATACGATTGGGGACGTAAACATTCTCCGCCACGGCACATCCGTTCTCATCGAAAATGAGAAGCGCCGCCGGGAACAGATCCTGGATTGTTGTTTGGCGATTCAGCGCGATCTCCAGAGCAGCCTGGTCTGGAAGGTTGTCGTCGGCGAGCTGTGAGGCGAATGCTGACAGAGAATTCAGTCGAAGCTGAAGCTTCTGGTCGACCTGATCCGAGGTTCTTGCAGCTTCGAGAATCTGGCGATGGGTGAGCAGGTCTTCAAAGTCCTGTACCAGGGCCTGATAGGCGATCGCAATAATGGCCAGGACGGTTACAAGACTGCCGCCGCCAATGATTATGGCTACGCGACTACTAAGGGAGAGCGATTTGCCTGACCGCAATGAAGTGCCTCGCTGTTGCGTTTTGCAGGATAATGTTCTGTGATGAAAGAAGATTAGCCTAGTTGAACCGGTTATATTAGTAAAAAATCGAGGCCTCAGACCTTTTATGGGAACAGATCCAAAAGCGGATATCGCGGATAAACTTGCGCAATTGCGACTCAGCTTCCGTGGTAAGGCGGAGGATGAACTCGATCAGTTGAGCGAAGTCGCCGCAAGGGTAACCGGGGGGGCTCAGGGGCAGCGACTGCTGCGTGAAGATGTGATGTCGGCCTACCAGCTGCTTCATCGTCTGGCCGGTTCTGCCGGAACCTTCGGATATGCAGCCTTGGGGGCTGAGGCCCGTAGGCTGGAGCAGCGTCTTAAGCCATTGGTGGAAAAATACCCGGTGCAAGCCGACAGTGGCCCAGAGGTTCCCGGCGAGGAAACCCCACAGGTTATCAATGCCCTGACACAGGCAGGACACCTGCGTTCTTTGCTGGATGAAACGTCGGTGTCAGCGACCCGCAGTACCAAAGGCCCTGAGCACTTAAACGATCATTACAGTCTGACGGTCGCGGATATTCAGGTTGTCCTGTGTGGGTTGTCAGAAGGTTCGCAGGTTTTTCTGGAGTACACACTCTCAAATTACGGTTTTTCGGTATCGCGCCAGGCGGTCTCCACCCTCTCCCTTGACGGAACGCCGGGAGTGACCCTTGTGGTAACCGGTGAGGACGCACTTTCGGAGGTCTCCGCGGCGCTCGATGCTAAGGCTGGGAGCGAGAATTCACTGAAACCACCACTCATTTGTATCGGACGCAGGGATGATTTCCGAAACCGGTATGCACTGGCGGATGCCGGGGCAGATGCACTTATTACGGAACCGGTTGATCCAACCATACTGACGGAAAGCATCGAGCGTTTGGTCAGTGAGCAGAGCCGGACGGTTTCCGGGAAAATCCTGATCCTGGATGACGATGAAGATCTTGCCGGGCACTACCGGGCGGTGCTGGAAGGAGCGGGCTTTAATGTCCGCGCCATCAGTAATCCCGAGACGGTGTTGTCGGAACTTTCGGAATTCTCCCCCGACATAATGCTGCTGGACGTTCGTATGGGGGATTACTCCGGGCCGACGGTGGCAAAGCTGGTCCGTTTTGATCCCGAATGGGTAAGCCTGCCGATCATCTACCTGTCGTCTGAGCAGGATAAGCAGGTTCAGCTCGAAGCCATGGCGAAAGGGGCGGATGAGTTCCTGACCAAACCCGTGTCCGACCGCTATCTTGTACGCGCCGCCCAGATCCGCTGCTATCGCGCCCGCCAACTGAACGAGCTGCTGATACGGGACAGCCTTACGGGCCTGTTGAAGCATTCGTATATAAAGCAGGAAATTGATAAGGAACAGGCCCGCTGCAAGCGTTTGTCGCATTCTTCCGTTGTCGCCATGCTGGATCTGGATCATTTCAAGAAGGTGAATGATCAATACGGGCACAGAATGGGCGATATTGTCATTAAGACGCTCGCAAGCCTGCTCCGGCGACGTTTGCGTTCCACCGACATGATCGGCCGGTATGGTGGGGAGGAGTTTGCAGTGGTTTTACCGGAGTGTACGACGCAGGAAGGTCAGTCGGTCATGACTCAGATCTGCGAGGCATTCTCAGACTTGTCGTTCAACAATGATGGCGTCAGCCTCTCGGTTACCCTCAGTGTCGGTATCGCCGCGTTGGATCAGTTTGAGTCCGGTAGCGATGCGCTCAACGCAGCGGATCAAGCCCTGTATGAGCGAAAGAAAGCGGGCCGCAACGGCGTGACCATTTTCCAGCAGGGATGAAGCATTGCGTTATGAAGGCACTTATTCTGGAAGATGACACATTGCTGGCGGATCTGCTGGAGACAGTGGTCGGCGGACTTTACCCGGGTATCGATATTTTCGTAACGGCGTCGGTCAGGGGGGCTCTGGCACATTGGTCCCAACACGGTTCTGACCTGATGATCATCGACTGGAATCTGCCGGATGGCTCGGGCCTTGAGGTTATTCGCGCTGCCCGTGAGAAGAGCAGCAAGACCGCCATTGTCATGATCTCCGGCCGGGCTGACAGGGATTCGGTTCTGAAAGCCGCGCGCTACGGCATCAATGGCTATATCAGCAAACCGTTCAGTGTGGAGATGGTGCACGAAAGGCTGACAGCACTGGTGGACCCGGCAGACTTTGATCGGGAGTCTCAACCCGATCTGGAGTACCTGCTGCAGGCGTCGGTGGAGTCCGTTATTCAGCTGCCCTCCGCCATTGATACGGCTCGTGTTCTCGAGTTGATGGCGCGAAAACAGGATATCTCCCCCTCGCAGCTCGCGGAGCGGTGGCACGGCGAGGTTGCGTTGACAACCCGCCTGCTTGATGTGGCCAACAGCGCCTCGTTCCAGAAAACCGGTGAGCCGGTCCGCAGTCTGCGTGACGGGATTGCCACTATGGGAGTGGATATGGCGTTGCGGCACGCCATGGCAATGTCGCTGGATATCCGCGGTCAGTTGCGCGATACCCGTCTGGCGGAAAAAGCGACTGCCTTCCTCGAAACCGCCGAGAAGGTGGCTCAGGAAGCCGTACGAATTGCGTTACGTATCGGAATCGATCAATCCGAGGTGCATACGGCGGCCCTGCTCAGCCGGGTCGGCGAACTGGCGGTGCTCAAGGTGATGCAGCAATGCCTGGATCGCAAAGGCCAGGTTTCCGATGAGCAGATTGAAAGCGGGTTAGAGGCCTGGGCTCAGAATTATGGAAATCGTCTCAAAGTGCAGTGGCATCTGCCTTTGCAGTTGCGGGAGCTGATTGGCGCTGTTCATTTTCTGCCACGTGATGCTACGAGTGAATCGAAACTGGTTATGCGTGCCTCTGCGTTGATAGCGGGTGGCCAGAACAGCAGTGAGGAGTGTTTGCGCTTGCTGCGCAGACTGGGGGTGAATAACCATGAGAGAGGTACAGACGATGGCTAGCCCGGTTGCAGAACTTCAGCGAATTCTTTATGTGGAGGATGATGCCGACATCAGGGCCGTGGCGGAGCTGGCACTGAAATCCGTTGGGGGCTTTTCGGTAAAGAGCTGCAGTTCCGGTCAGGAGGCGCTTCTTGAAGGGCCGGGTTTTGAGCCCGAACTGATTCTGCTGGATGTTATGATGCCGGGTATGGATGGCCCGTCTACGTTTCAGGCGTTACGGGAAATTCCGGCGTTGAGCGCGACACCTGTGGTGTTCATGACTGCTAAGGTGCAAACTGAAGAGGTGGCGTTCTACAGGGAATTGGGAGCGGTTGACGTGATACCCAAACCGTTCGATCCCATGACCCTTGCCGATCAGATACGTGAAATATGGACGTCCAAGGTGTGAACATGGTTACGAAAGAATCGCCAGAGGAACTGAAGCACAAACTGAATCTGGAAACGTCCCGGATCAATTGGCATGACCTGCAGGTTTATTATGCCCGTGGCCATGTCGTGAAGGTGGTCCCGGAACTGGACCTGCTGGATGTGGCGGCAGAACTGTCAGCGGACAACAAGGCCCAGTTCGAGCGTTGGTTGGCCGATAACAAAGTGGGCGATGTGGCTCCGGATCTTGCCCGCCACTGGTATGACGAAAACACGGAACTCTGGGCAGTGGTGATTGCGCCCTGGGTGCTGGTGCAGGACAGGTCCGGGCATGTACTTCACTGAAACTCCTGGAATAAGGCCGTGAAACTGCATTACTTTCATGGGCGTGGCCCGCTACGGGCACTGGTTATGGTCCGGGAACAGCGCCGGGTTGAATTGTTCATCAAACCCGTCGGTGAGGACATCTGGGCGTTGGTGGCACTCAGTGGTTCGGTGCATGGTCAACCAGAAAAACATCGCTGCCAGGGCCCCTATCGTTCCATCGCCCAGGCGGAAGCGGTGTTGCGCAGTGTTGCGGGAGCGCTGATGGGGCAGGATTACCAGCCCCAACCCAACGACTATGTGGTTTGGTCGGTGATGGCCCAGCGCCTGGCGCGCACCATCCGTACCGATCGCGATGCCAGTGCAGGCAAGTTTCATTTTGATCCGGATCAGTACGAACCTATCGGCTGATCTTTCCCCACCCATACACATTTTTCCGAGGACTTCATGCTGACCGGCGCATTGCTGATCCTGGCACCGCTTTTCCTGGGGTTTGCCCTGGCACTTGAGAACCGCCATCTGATGACGGCCATTCATTACGGCGTTGAGGGGCTGGTGTATTTTATCCTGGCACTCTTGGGGCTGAGCCTCGGGCAGATGGAAGGTGTTGGTGGCCAGTTGGCGAATATGGCGTCCCAGGTTGCAGTGCTCGTAGTGGTACTTTTTGTGGCCAACATGATGGGGCTGTGGCTGTTTCACCGGTGGCAGCCGATGGCAGCGAGGGAGGATCACGTGGACCAGCCTCGTGGCTATCGTCGCCTTTTTCTGGCGGGGTTGAAGCCACTGTTGGCGGTTGTGGTGGGTGGTTTGGCCGGTTTCTACTGGCTGCCGGATATGCCCATGGCCGAAGACGTGGCGACCTGGTCGTTAATGTTGCTGCTGTTTCTGATTGGCCTGCAACTGCGCAATGCCGGCCTGTCCCTTCGTCGGCTGCTGCTCAACCGACAGGGGTTAGGCATTGCGTTGGCGCTGGCCGGGAGCTCTCTGCTCGCTGGTTTTGCAATGGTGCCTTTGCTGGACGCCGCCTGGCATGAGTCACTGGCACTGGCGTCCGGGTTTGGCTGGTATTCCCTGTCCGGTATTGTGATTGGCGATGCCCTGGGGCCGTCCTGGGGTGGTGTCGCCTTTCTCAATGATGTGATCCGGGAGATTATTGCGCTTGCGATCATTCCATTGTTGATCGGCCAGCGGCCGGCCATGGCCATTGGCTACGGGGGGGCAACTGCCATGGACTTCACCCTGCCGGTGATCCGCAGCAGTGGTGGCCTGGACTGCGTTCCCGTGGCGATCGCCTCGGGGTTTATCCTGTCGTTCCTGTCTCCCATCCTGATGGCGGTGTTTCTGTCCATGGGAGGGTAATGTCTCAGACCAGGAACTTTCTGACGTCGATCTTGTAGTCTTCCGGGTCCACTGAACGCAGAATCCGGTCCTGGGTACCCGGTTTTGCCAGGTTCAGGGTGTCGACGGTGATGGGCATGCGAAAACGGGTGTCATACATCACACGCAGCACGGGCAATCGCTGGTCCTCGTCGTTGGTCTCGATGACGACACCGAGCCGGCCGCTTTCCAGAAGCACCAGTGAGCCAATGGGGTAGAGCCCCACACAACGAATAAACTCTTTCACCAGGGCGGCGTCCAGATGGCCGCCGCTCCACTCCAGCAGTTTCTTCAGGCCCTGGGTCGGGGTCATGCCCTTGTGATAGACGCGGTCTGAGGTAATGGCGTCGTACACATCGGTAATGGCCACCATACGACCGTATACGGAGATTTCCTCGCCCCTCAGGCCCTCGGGGTAGCCACTGCCGTCCAGGCGTTCATGGTGCTCCGCGGCGGTAACGATGGCCAGTTCGCCAATACCCTCTGTTGCCTTGAGAATATCCCGCGAATGCCGAGCATGGGCTTTCATGACCTCAAACTCTTCTGGCGTCAGCCGTCCCGGCTTGTGGAGAATGTCGTCCGGCGTAAGGATTTTGCCGATGTCATGGAGCAGTGCACCAACAATGGTTTGGTGCAGCGCCTCCGAAGGAAGCTTGCGGTAGTTGCCAAACAGGGACATCAGTACGCTGAGGTTGACCGAATGCTCCAGCAGGTAGTTGTCCTTCTCGCGGATTCGGCCGAGGCAACTGAGGGCATTGGCGTTGCGCAAGATAGAGCTCTGGAGCTCATCAGCCAATCGGTGAATGGGGGCTATCTCGATTGCCCCTCCAAGCTTCACGCTGTTCATCAGGTTGCCGACCAGCCCCTGAGCCTGGTTATGCACCTGTTGGGCGAACACCATTTCCTCGGCCACTGCTACCCGTTTGAAAACGCCGGGTGCCTGCTCGCCGGCCCGCTGAAGGGCGGACTCGTTGCGGCGATCGACCTCATGGGCCGGTTCCGAATCCTGGGAATCCAGGCCCTTGGAGACATCGATGTAGACGTAGTCCACCCCCATCCGGCGGATTTTTTCAACGGTGTCCTCTTTTTTGATCACGCCGCGACGGCGCTGGGTGTTGTGAGGAATCCAGTCGTTGTTCAGGTCGCTGATGTACATGCCGACCTTAAGTGCGGAGACGGGGATGCGTTTGATCATTGCCGCTGGAAGAACGTTCTCAGGCTGTTGTCGTAGGTTGTAGCCAGTACGTTCTCCAGCGGTAGTTGTTTTACCTCGGCGATTTTTTCGGCAACAAACGGTATGTAGAAAGGCGCGTTTTCCTTGCCGCGATAGGGAACCGGGGTCAGGAACGGTGAATCCGTCTCCAGCAGGATCTGTTCGATGGGTGCCATACGCACAATGTCACGCACGTTTTCGGCTTTGTTGAAGGTGGTGATGCCGTTAAAGCCCAGGCACCAGCCTTCGTCCAATGCGTATTGCGCCAGCCCCGGGCCCGACGTGAAACTGTGGATGACGCCGCGGCGCTTAAGAGTACCTTCGAACTCCTTCAGGATGTCGATGGTGTCGTCATCGGCCTCGCGGCTGTGGATGACCACGGGCCGGTCGGTGTCACAGGCGATCTGCAACTGGCGGCGGAACACATCACGCTGAACGTCCCGGTCTGCGTTGTCGTAGAAGTAGTCCAGGCCAATTTCGCCCACTGCCACGATCTTGTCGTCGCCAGCGTGGGCGCGGATTTCCGCCTCGGCGGCATCGGAATACTGTTCGGCATCGTGGGGGTGTACCCCTTGCGTGCCATACACCCAGGGGGCTGTTTGGCTCAGTTCACGCACGGTAGCCAGATTGTCCGGTGACACAGCGATGGTGATCACACGTTCGATATTGACCCGCTGCGCTTCGGCCAGGGTTTCCGCCAGGGGGCGATCCTTGAGGTAATCCAGATGGCAGTGGGTTTCGATAATCGGTTGATCGAAAACGGGAATGTCGCGACGTTTCTTGCTCATTGGCGGTTACTTCACTCCATCGCAACCAAAGCGTTGGCTGCTATCCTGAGAACTTTGTCACAGTAGTTTATCAGCTTGTTCGATTGTTGACCTACATTGCTGTCATAGGGAGAAGTGCATGCACATCATTGTTGTTGGTGCCGGCGTGGTTGGCGTAACCACGGCGTATGAGCTGCAAGGCCGGGGCCATCAGGTAACCGTGCTGGAACGTCACAGCGCGGCTGGGAATGAAACCAGCAAAGGCAACGCCGCCCAGCGCTCCTACGGGGTGGTCTATCCATGGGCAGACCCATCCATGGTGTTGAAGGCCATCCCCTGGTTATTCAAGAAGGACGGCCCGTTGAAAATGTCGGTGCCGCCTTCCATGGAAACCTTGCGGTTTATGTTCGCAACGCTGCGCTACGCCTGGTCGCCTGGCCTGTTTGGCCTGAACAAGCGCGCCATGATACGCCTTGGTATTCATAGCCGTGAACGCTTCCTGGCCCTTGAAAAGGAGCTTGATCTGCCGTTCGACGGCGGCCACCAGGGCCTGCTTCACCTTGCCAGCACCCCGGAAACCCTGGAAAACTACCGCCAAACTCAACGGTTGCTCGACGAACTGGGTATCCCCTCCCGATTGCTCACTCCTGAACAGGTTCGCGAAGCAGAGCCCGGCATGATCGGGGATGGCCCACTCTACGGCGCCCTGAGCTATGACACGGATGGCACCGGTGATTGTCATCTGTTCTCCCGTGAACTGGCCAAGGCCTGCGAAACGAAGGGGGTGCAGTTCCGCTACAACACGGAAACCGAACATCTGGTGGCTGATGATCGGCGGGTAACGGGGGTGACCATCCGCAAGGACGATGGCACATCGGAAACCCTTGAGACAGACGCTGTGGTTGTCAGTGCCGGTTGCTGGTCGGGGCACCTTACCCGTCCCCTGGGGCTTGAATTGCCGATCTACCCGGTGAAGGGCTACAGCTTTACAGTACCGCTGAAAGACCCTGGCCGCGCGCCGGTGTCGACCATCCACGATGACAACTACAAAGTGGTCTCGACCCGTCTGGGCGAGAGGCTACGCGCCTCCGGCTTTGTGGAACTGGACGACTTCAACCGCGACATTCCGGAAGCCCGGCTGGCGACCATTCGAAAGTCCGTGGAATCCCGTTTTCCCGGTTGCGCCGATCTGGAGGCCGCCGAGACCTGGACCGGTTTTCGCCCCATGACTCCGGACGGTCCTGCCATCATCGGTCGAGGCCCCCGGGAGAACCTGTTCCTCAATACCGGGCACGGCACCTTTGGCTGGACCCTGTCGGCTGGAAGCGCTTCGGTGATTTCCCAGTTGATTGATGGGGAGGCGCCGTCGGTGTGCCTGGATGCTTTTCGGCCTGGGCGATTTTCCGAGTGACGTTACCTTCGGCGGCGAGTTCCCACCACCGCGCTGACGCTTTTTATCGGCGCTGGCAGCGCTTGAACGATTGGCTGGCGCAGCATCGTGAGTTCTGGCATCCGACGCCATTCGCCGATCCGAGCCCGGCCTGGACGAAGAACTGGCCGGCATTGGCGGAGCGGGTTGCCCGGCTCTCTGACAGCGACTGTGTGCAATGGGACGATGATCCTGTCGCGCTGGCTGAATGGGTGGCCGGGGAGTCGCCCTCTTTCCGGGAGTTCGGTGAGCTGACCGACATTCAGCCACTTGCCATCGAATCCGTCGATCGGAGCACCTTGCCTGAGGTCCGGGCAACGGATATGCCCGGGCGTAAGCGGCTTCAGGCCGGTGCCTTTGCAAGTGCTATCCAACCCCTTAAGCACGACGTACTGGACTGGTGCTGCGGCAAGGGCCACCTGGCCAGAACCCTGGCGCCCCTGTGCAGGGGTGAGGTAACCGGGTTTGAATGGAACGCGACCCTGGTGGACGACGGCAACCGCCTGGCCCGAAAGTTCGGGGATGCGGTTGCCCTGCAGTGCCGGGATGTCATGACCGATAACCTGACGATGCCGCCCGACGCTCACGGTGTTGCCCTGCACGCCTGTGGTGACCTTCATCGCAGGCTGATGCGTAAGGTGGCTGGCGAGGGCCTGCCAAGGGTGAGCGTTTCACCGTGCTGCTACCACCTGACGGAAGCGTTGGATTACCAGCCTCTTTCCAGGCGCGTCCGGGCTTCAAAAAATGGCTTGGAGCTGACCCGCAACGAGCTGCGACTGGCCGTCAGGGAAACCGTGACCGCACCGAAGCGTGTGCGTGAGCAAACCCGCAGGATCAGTCGTTGGCGCCTTGGGTTCGATGGTCTTCAACGGCAGCTTCGGGGCGTGGATGCCTACCTGCCGGTGCCGTCGCACCCGACGCGGCTGACGAACGGCGATTTTGCCACTTTCTGTCGCTGGGCAGCCGGCAATAGGGGGCTGGAACTGCCCGGGGACACAGACTTTGGTGTATGGGAACGTTATGGCGAGCGGCGACGGCAGGAAGTGCGCCGCCACGAGCTGGTGCGCCACCTGTTCCGGCGGCCACTGGAGCTTTGGGTGGTGCTGGATTATTCAATGTTTCTTGAGGAACAGGGGTATGACGTTCGGCTGGGGACCTTCTGCGAGCGCCAGCTGACACCGCGCAATCTGCTGATCGACGCCGAAAAAAGGTCTGTGGACTGCTAAATGGCTCAGGGCTTTCGGTACACCACGTTTTCCACGCAGCCGTCCCGGAAATACACGTAGGTCAGTTCATAAAGGGCGCCATAGTATTTCGTCTGGTATACCCAGGTTTCCTGGGGTGTGGGGTAGGTTTCCGGAGGTCGGCCGAAGGCTTTTAGGACATGCTCTTTGGTCATGCCTTTCACCACCTGTTCCCGCACCAGATAGCGCCGCAGGTCGGTGGAGTTAATAAAGCGGCAGGTGTCGCCGGTCGACTCCTGTGTGCTTTTTTCCGGTTCTTCCCCTGTTCCATCAGGCTTGGGTGACGGCGGGAGATTCTGGCCAAAATTGCCGCCAATCCGGTTGTCACGGATGGTGATTTCCTCGGAGTCTTCCCCGCAGGGCTGGTCCGAAAAGCGAGTATCACCACCGGCATCGCACCGGTAAACCTGGGGCCACGCAGCAGCGGGTATACCCCATGTGAGAATAAAGACGAACAACATTCGCTTCACGGCATTCTCTCGCGAGCATGAAATCAAGGGCGCCTGCCCTCCAATAAAAAAGACGCCCGAAGGCGCCTTTTCGTTGAGCTGATCTGCACAGGATGTCTGTACAGGATCAACGTCGACGCTTAACGGCGAACCTGGATACGAGCCTCAACCCGACGGTTCTCCGCGCGGCCAGCAGCGGTCTCGTTACTGGCAACCGGCTCGGACTCACCGTAACCCACGGCATTCACACGGTCCTCACTGATGCCCAGGGCATCGGTCAGCCGGGTGGCAACTGCCTCGGCACGGCGCTGGGACAGGAAGCGGTTGTATTCCGCCTCGCCAATGCTGTCACTGTGACCGGCGATTTCCACGTTGGTTTCCGGATACTTGAGCATGAAATTGGCGACGCGGCGAATTTCATTGTCGAAGGCATTGCCGATCACCGAACTGTTGGTCGGGAACTGTACGTTCAGCTCGATGGTTTCGACGGTTTCTGTCACGCCTTCACAACCCATGGCATCCACGTCTGCGCCTGCGGTCGTGCCTGGGCACTGGTCCGCGCTGTTCACCACGCCATCGTTGTCGCTGTCCAGTTCACAACCACGACTGTTGACGCTGGCGCCCGCCGGTGTGTTGGGGCACTGGTCCATGCTGTTGGCGACACCGTCACCGTCGTTGTCGCGTTCACAGCCATTGCTGTCAACGCTCACACCTGCAGGTGTTCCGGCGCACTGATCGCGGTTGTCCGGCACGCCATCGTTGTCGCTGTCTGCGGCTTTGCGTGGTGAGGGCTTTGAGTCCGCTACAGTGCGAGAGAAAGCAAAGCTCAGGCCCAGGGTTGCCTGGGTATCGAAAGTGCTTTCGTCGATACCGTGAAACTCACGCAGATCGGCCCGGATAGAGACGCTGTCACTGACGTTGTAACGGAAGCCCGCCCCGACGTTAACGCGGGTTTCATCATGATTGGAACCTGCTGTCTGGTAGCTCAGCACATCGTCGCCGAAGTCCGCGTGGCCGGCACCGGCCGAGACATATGGATTCCAGGCTTCATCCGGCCCGGCAAAGTAATAGAGGCCGTCCAGTCGATATTCTTCGAAGTCACTGCTGCCGTCTACATACTTGCGATCGGCATCCGCCTTTGAGTAGACACCTTCAACGGCCCAGTTTGGGTGGAAACGAAACTCGGCGCCGATACCCAGGGTGCCGGTTTCACTCAGGTCGCGCTTGTCGTCAAACAGCTGAAAGCCGGCAAATGGGTTCAGGTAAATGGTTTGCTCGCGTTCTGCGACTGCGGGGGTCGCCAGGGATGTCGTCAGGGCCGCAATGGCCAGTGGGCGCATGATGTTCATGCAGAACCTCCTGTTCAATTATCGTTGTTAAAAGTGCTCGTGGCGTACTTTCGCATAAAGCATTGCTGCTGCGTACTTACGTGAAATTTAAGTCAGGGGATTCAAATAAACAAAAAAAGAGGGCCAATGTGACGTCCGCAATTGTACTCAGGCCCTTGATGACATGGCGGTAAAATACAGGTGGGCACTTTTCTTGCTGAAATTCAGGGTGTCACCGTTGTCGAAAGCAACTTCGAAGGAACGCTCGTCCTCCCCCGTGACGGAGCCCGGGCCGAAGATGGCATGGCTGAGGCGGGCTCTTGCCCAGAGCGGTGTCGTCTCCTCGGCTGTTGTTTCCGAACTTGTCTGCAATGTGACGCCTTGAAGGTGCGCATAGCGAAGACCGGTCGACGTCAGTGGCACGGTTGCTGTCAGTGCGTCAGCGCTGTCGCAGGAGCGCCCGTCCAGCCACTGGCCAAACTCGTGGGACAGTGGAAAACACAACTCATCGATAAACCGGCTTGGGCCCTGGTCGCCGTCAAGATGTCTTTTTTCTCCGAATGGCCGGGTGATCAGGTGTAGCTGCTCCCGGGTTCGGGTCATGGCCACATAGAGCAGGCGGCGTTCACTTTCCAGGAAGGCCTTGGGGTCGTCCTGGGCCCGGGGGCTGTAGGGCAGGTACTTCTCCTGCAGTCCCGGCAGTATAACCGTCGACCATTCCAGGCCCTTGGTGCGGTGGATGGTGGAGAGCAAGGCGCCGCCATGGCGATTTTCACCCGCCTGCTTCTTCAGTGTCTTAAGGTGTTCCAGCGCGCCGTCAATGCTGACATCAAGTCCCGAGAGGTACAGCCGGAAGCCCCGGATGGTCTCGATGCGTTCGTCCGCGGTTTCATGGGTCAGTGCCAGGCTGCGAATGCCCTCGTAGAGTTCGGTTTCCTCCGCATAGCGGGATATCAGGTCTGCCACTGAGCCTTTGAAGCGCTCCAGCTGTGCCAATGTTTCCCCGAGCTTGCGGAGCTTTTTGGCCGCCATGGGGGCCAGTGCGTCAAAGTCCATGGCCAGAAGCCGCTCGTGCCAGCCCTCGCCGAACCCGGCCAGAAAGCGTGCCAGCTGTTCGAGCTCGGGCTCCTTGAGACCCACATGGGGGAAGCGAAGCAATTGCCGGGCAATATCAAGCCGGTCTTCATCAGGCAGATTGCGAATCCGGCCCGACACCACCATCAACAGGCTGGTGATGGCCTGAACCTCGCGACTGAACAGGGCTCCCTTCCCGGCGTCGATGCGGTAGGGCACTTGTCGCGCGAGCAATTTCAATTCGATAGGAACACTCTGGCTCCACACCCTGAACAGGATCGCCGTGTTGGCAAGTGCTTCGTCGTCCATGGGTTGCAGTAGTTTCAGGACGAGATCACTGTCGTTTTCCTGCTGGTGCAGGGTGATGCCGGTCTCAGGTGTGGTTGGATGGGAATGGCAGAGCACATCCTTGCGACCGGTGTTGTGACAGATCAGGTGATTGGCCAGCAGAGCCACCTGATGGCCATACCGGAAGGTATAGCTCAGGGTCTGCTCCAGTGGGCTTTCAAACTCTTCGCTGAAACGCCTGAGTATGAAATCGGGTCTGGCGCCCCGGAACTCGTAAATCGTCTGATCCGGATCGCCCACGACAGTCACCCGTGCCCGGTCACCGGCCACGTATCTGAGCAGTAGATGCTGGATTTCGTTGGTGTCCTGATACTCATCCACCAGTACCAGGTCCATTTTGTTGCCGACCAGGCGCTGTAAGGGCGGGTTCTGGTGAATGGCCATCACCGGTTCGTAGAGCATGTCGGCGTAGCTGATGCGGCTCTGGGATTTGCGCCACTGTTCAAAGCTGTGGAACAGGTCGATCAGGTAGCGGTGTTTGTCAGAATAGCCGAGTTCCTCAAAGACGATGTCCACCGGGGACAGGGTGGTTTTCACCAGGTCGATGAAGTTTACGGCGGTTTCGACAAAGTCTTTTTTGTTGCGGCGGATCTCGTCGGCCAGGTCCTCGGGCGCCAATCGCCGCGTAAGCTGCCAGGCCTGATAGCTGATTTCCTGGTCGGTGAGGATCTTGTCTGAAAATCCCGGAAGGAAGCCTTCCCGCACGAACCGTTTGTAAAGTCGTAACCCCATGGCGTGGTAGGTGCGAATTTCAGGTGTCGCCAGGCCCAGATTACGTGTTACGTCCTGAAGTTTGTGTTCGAAGTCCACTCGCGCAGCGCGGTTGAACATCAACACCAGCATACGGTTCGGATCATGTCCCTGTTCCAGCAGATAGCGGATGCGCCAGGCCAGAGTGGACGTTTTTCCACTGCCCGCCACGGCGGTGATTACCGCATGTTCAAAACCTGCGGTGATGATGGCCCTTTGCTCATCAGTGAGGTAATCGGGCAGATTGGAGGTTTCAGGTATTTGGGGTGGGGGCGACATGCTGTGTATTGTACCCGGCGACTGGTAGTGCTGATACTGGTGCCGCATAATCCTGTTACTTTTGTGCGTGGCATCTGGAGTAAGTCGCTCATTGGGTGCAGGAGGGTTTGGATAGCTGCTTCCAAAACACGCTCAAGCACATCCCTGTGGCGCTTGAGCTCCGCCATCCATGGCTCCGCACAGTTTTGGAAGCAGCTATCCAAACCCTCCCCCTAATTTTGGAGAATGATGTTATGGCTGCAACGGCTGAACCGGTGAACGTGCTGGGTGAAAAGTTGGAAGTGTGTGGTACAGATCCGGAAACCGGGTTTTATCGTGATGGGTGCTGCAATACCGGGCCTGATGATTTGGGGGCCCACGTGGTGTGTGCTGTCGTTACGGATGACTTTCTTGAGTATTCCAGTGCCAAGGGTAACGATCTGAGTACACCAAGACCTGAATTTGGTTTCCCCGGTTTGAAAGAAGGGGATTCCTGGTGCCTGTGTGCATCCCGCTGGCAGGAGGCGTTTGAGGCCGATAGTGCGCCGCGTGTGAAGCTGCGTGCGACGCATCGTTCGGCGCTGAAGTATTCGAAGCTGGAAGATCTCAAGCGTCACTCAGTGGATTTGAGCTGAGTGAATGGTTGATCAAACCGGGTTGAACGGGCCTGATCTGGCCGGGTGGCAGGAGCTGCAAGCCGGGTTGCGGGCTGCCGGACATCGGCGGTTGGTGGTTCTGGAAGGCGATCGGGCAGCCTCTCTTTCGTGGCTGCGGGAACTTCTTCCAGTATTGTCGATAGCGCCCGGCGTCTGGACCGGGCCGGTTGAGGATCAGCCGGAATCCTCGCTGATCTCGATCAAACCGGTCGAGGGACGTCGCTGGCTGGGGCAGGAACTGGCTTGCGTGGTCTGGGATGGCTGGCGGGGGAATCCACCAGACGGTTTTGCGGCGTTGTCGGGAACCCTCGCGGCCGGTGGTCTGTTTTTCTGGCTGATGCCGAAGCTGGAAGAATGGGGCGATTTCGACGATCCGGATTACCGGCGCACCGGATTGGACGGAGCCGGTCGGTATTCGTTTGCGGCTCGTCTGGCCGGAGTTGTGGCCGGTGATCCCGATAGTATTCGTATCACCCCGTCTGTTAACCCTCAGCCGCCACTGCCAACGGCTGAACCACCCCGCGATGCCTTCCGGGTAGGCGCCACCGATGACCAGCGTGCGCTTGTGGAAGAGGTTGTTCGAACGGGGCTGGGGCGGCGTCGGCGACCGCTGGTGGTGACGGCGGATCGGGGGCGGGGTAAGTCTGCGGCACTGGGCCTGTCGGCGGTTCGTCTTCTGAATGAAGGGCGGCGGCGCGTGGTTGTGACGGCGCCCGGGCCGGATGCGGTGAAAACATTGTTTCACCATGCCCGCCTGGCCAGCGGGCAGGCCTCTGATCCTGACATGGGCACGGGCGATGTTGCGGTGGGCGATCAGGGGCGGCTGGAGTTCTGGCCCCTGGACCGGCTGCTTGCTGAAAAGCCGGAGGCGGAAGTGATCATGGTGGATGAAGCCGCCGCCGTACCGGCAGACCTGCTCAAGCGGATACTGCTGGGTTGGCCCAGGGTGATTTACGCTTCCACGGTGCACGGTTATGAAGGTTCCGGTAGAGGCTTTGCCATCCGTTTTCGCTCGGTGCTGGATGCCGAAACGCCTCACTGGCGCAACACATCGCTTACGGCGCCCATACGATGGTCTGCCTCTGACCCCCTGGAACCGTTGACGCGTCGGATGTTTTTGCTGGATGCCCAGGCGCCACCCGTCAGTGATGACGATGTGGATATCGCCGTTGAACGCTGGACCCCGGGTACCGCAGAAGACAGTGAATTGGAGGAGGCCTTCGGTTTGTTGGTGGATGCCCACTACCGAACCTCTCCTGGTGACTTGCGCCAGTGGATGGACGACCCGGCCGCGGTGAGTTGGCGCCTGACCCGGGGTGGTGTTCTGGTCGGCGTGCTATGGGCGACGGTGGAAGGGGGGCTGGACAGCGAGCTTGCAGAGCAGGTCATGTTGGGCAAGCGCCGCTTGCGGGGGCATCTCTTGCCCCAGTCCCTGGCGACCCACAGTGGATTTGCCGAAGCAGCCTGTCAGCGCCTGTTGCGCATCGTGCGGATTGCCGTGAGTGCTGAGGTTCGCGGTGAGGGGCTGGGGCAGACACTGGTGGCGGCTGCAAATGATTATGCGTGCAAGCAGGGGCTGGACGGTATCGGTACCAGTTTCGGCGGTAACGCCGGGTTGTTGTCGTTCTGGCAGCGCTGCGGGTTGGAGCCGGTTCGGCTCGGGCTGAAGCGCGAAGCCAGCAGCGGCGAGTATCCCCTGCAGTTGCTTGCCGGGGTGTCTGCGCAAGGTAAGGCGCTGACAGACCATTTGCGTGGCAGGTTGACGGAGCACTGGCTCACCCTCGTGCCGCGCAACTGGATAGACGCAGAGCCGGAGTTGATTCTGCGGATAACCTGCGGCCTTCCCGCTGACAGACCGCTCAATGAGGATGATTTCAGGGACCTGCACAGTTTTGCCCATGGCTATCGGGGCTTCGATCTGGCCTTGCCGGTACTGAGACGGCTGTCATTGCAGGCAGGCGTCGTCAACGGGATGGCTGGCGAACGTTCGCGCTCCCTCTGGGCCAGGGCGGTGCTACAGGGTTGGTCGTGGCCCGAGTTGCAGGCGAACGGTGAATGCGTGGGCCGGGAGGCAGGCGAAGCGGAATTGCGCTCTCTGGTGGGCGATATTTTGCAGAACCGGCCGGACTTGTGAACCGCTCGCTTCCATTGCCGCCGACGACTGACCAGAATATCCGCAAAAATAAATCAACAGAGACTGAATCACCATGGCCCAGGGAACCGGCACCATCCTCGTGAGATTTCTGGCCGTCCTGGTCGCAAGCGCGCTGATGACAGCGTGTGCGACGAGCACAGATCCATCCAACCTCGAACAGCGTCGTGCGTCGGTGGCGGATACGCCCTTGATGGCGGCGGTCAGCAACGGAAACCTTGAACAAACCAAGTCGCTTGCAGCCTCTGGCATGTCTTTGAACACACTGACCGAGGCCGGCACACCGCTCTCGGCGGCGGTCAGGGCGGGCGAGGACCGAATTGTCTGGTTCCTGCTCAGCGAAGGTGCAGCGCCGGACCTGGCCACGGCAAGTGGTGTCACGCCACTGATGATCGCCTCAGGGGATGGCCATCGTCGGATTGTGCAACTGTTGTTGTCGGCCGGCGCCAGCGTAAATGCATCGGACGGCGAGGGTACAACGCCGGTGATCCGCGCCGCCCGTAACGGTCATCTTTCCGTGGTGAAAGTGCTGTTGGCCGCCGGGGCGAACGTCAATGTGAGTCAGGGCGGTCACTCGCTGCTGATGCACATTGTCGAGGGTGGGGATTTACTGACCGCCGAGATGCTGCTGGCGGCGGGTGCAGACGTCAACTATCGCGGTAGCGATGGGCGAACGGCTCTGGATCTGGCGCGTGCCAGCAACAACCGGGATATCGAGATGTTGCTGATCCAGGCCGGCGCCGAGCTATGATGCGGGCTTGCGGCCCGTTCAGCTCAGTGCCATGGGGTCGTTGCTGTCGTCCAGTTCCGGCTCGAAGTGTTCTTCAACCACTGTGTCGGGCACGTCGCTGACGCTCGGGAATGACCAGGTGGGCTTGTGATCCTTGTCGATCAGCCTGGCTCTGATACCCTCCCGCAAATCTGGCCGCTGGGTGCAGCGGGCGGCCATGGTGTATTCCATCCGGAAGACGTCCTTCAGTGACATTTGCTGTGCCTTCTTTAGCTGGGTCCAGACCAGCCAGGCGGTAACCGGGCAGCCGCCGCGCAGGTTTTTCACACAGCCTTGCCACCAGTCGCTGTCGATCTCCGCCGCCAGGAGATTTTCAACAATGGCCGGGAGTTCATCGCCTGCGCTGAGCCTGGCGATGTCCTGCTCATGGCGCGCCAGTTCACTGGCTGGTAGTGCCCGGTAGTCCGGATGCTCAAGTTGCTTGACGAGCCGGAACAGGCGGTTGTCATCAGCCGCTGATTCACCGGTCCAGCGCTCCTCCTTCAACCGCTCGATCAATGATTCCACCTGATCTGGCAGGATGGCCATATCGGCCAGGCCAACCCTCAACGCGTCAGAGACGTTCAGCCGGGCTCCGGTCAGCCCCATGAACAGACCGATGCGGCCTGGCAGCCGATTGAGGAACCAGCTTGCACCAACATCGGGAAACAGGCCGATGGTGATCTCGGGCATGGCCAATGTGACATCGGGCGTTACCAGGCGGTAGCGGCAGGCGGAGAAAATGCCAAGCCCCCCGCCCATCACCACGCCGTGGCCAATGGCGATCACCGGCTTGGGGAAGCAGTGAATGGTATAGTCCAGGCGATACTCACTGGCAAAGAACTCGGCCGGTGCGTCCGGATCTTCGTCGCCGGACAGGGCGCCATAAAGTTCGCGGATATTACCGCCTGCGCAGAAGGCACGTTCACTGGCGCCGCGGAATATAACCAGGCTGATGTGGTCAGCGTCGGCCCACTGATCCAGCACGGCCTGGGTTTCGTGGATCATCGACGCGGACAGGGCGTTCAGAGTGGCCGGGGAATCCAGGGTGATCAGGCCGATGTTGCCTTCCCTGCACGCGATTTCCTGAACCTGAATGGGCATGTCGACTTCTCCGCATCGAATGGGGTGATTATTGATCCATCACATTTGAGCTTTGTTCTTGCTGTGCTATAAATTCGTGCAACTTGCGCACCGGCAGGATCCTGTCGGGCTATAAAACGATGAGAGGGTAAAACCAATGAGACTGAAATACCACACCCTGGCCGCCGTGTTCGTGTTGGGGGCTGCCGCTCCCGCCGTTACCATCGCCGCTGGTGATGCTGAGGCCGGTAAAGCCAAGGCCGCCGTGTGCGCAGCCTGCCATGGCAAGAATGGCATCGCGGCCATTCCGGGTTACCCCAACCTGGCAGGACAGAACGAACAATACCTCGTGTCTTCGCTCAAGGCGTACAAGAACAAGCAGCGCAACGGTGGCCAGGCGGCCATCATGCAGGGCCAGGCGGCGGGTCTCAGCGATGAGGACATTGCCAACCTGGCCGCCTATTACGCCAGCCTTCCGGCGGATGGTGGGGAATAATCCCCATCACCGTCAGGACGTGGCAGGCGTTGCTTCGCTGATAATCCGGTAACTGGGTTCGTAAGCGCCGGAACCGGGCAGTTTCATCCGGTCCTGGGCAACGAACTCTTTCAGCATCGCTTCCAGGGGTGCCAGTAGTTCCGGGTCCCCGGAAATTTCAAATGGCCCCTTGGCTTGCACGTGGCGTATGCCGCTTTCCTTGACGTTGCCGGCGACGATGCCGCTGAACGCCTTGCGCAGATTCGCGGCAATCAGGTGAACCGGCTGGTCACGGTGTAGCGCCAGCGCCCGCATGCTTTTATGGGTGGGCTCGAACGGCATCTGGAATACCGGGTCGATCTTCAGCATCCAGTTGAAATAGTAGGCGTCCTGCATGGCCCGGCGGAAGGTTTCCACATCCTTCATGCCCTGTTTCATGGTGCGGGCAACTTTGTCCGGGTCGTCGATGATGATTTCGTACTTGCTGGCGGCTTCATCGCCCAGCGCGTTGCGAATGAACTGGTCGATCATCTCGAAGTATTCCGCGTTTTCCTGCTGGCCGGTAAAGACCACCGGGAAGGGCAGGTCGGCGTTGTCCGGGTGGAGCAGGATGCCGAGCAGATAGAGGATTTCCTCTGCGGTACCCACACCACCGGGGAACACAATCACGCCGTGGCCCGTCCGAACGAAGGCTTCGAGGCGTTTCTCGATATCCGGCATGATCACCAGCTCGTTGACGATCGGGTTTGGCGCTTCGGCACCGATGATGCCCGGTTCCGTCAGGCCAATGTAACGGCCGTTTTTCACCCGCTGTTTGGCATGGCCAATGGTGGCGCCTTTCATCGGGCCTTTCATGGCGCCGGGGCCGCAACCGGTGCAAATGCTCAATCCTCGCAAACCAAGCTGGTGGCCCACTTCCTTGCTGTACTGATATTCGCGCTCGTTGATGGAGTGGCCACCCCAGCACACCACCAGGTCAGGATGACGCCCTGCCTGTAGTACACGGGCGTTACGGAGGATGTGAAAAATCAGGTTGGTGATGCCTTCCGGGTCGTCCCGGCGAAGACCGACCGCGGACTGGGGGATTGAGTAGGAATAGATAATATCCCGCAATACCGAAAACAGGTGTTCGCGGATGGCGCGCAGCATTTGCCCGTCCACGAAGGCGTGGGCGGGTGCATTGACCAGCTCCAGTTTCAGACCCCGTGGCTGTGGCACCAGGCGAACGTCAAAATCCGCATGGGCTTCCATCAGGGTTTTACAGTCGTCGGTTTCAACACCGGTATTGAGCACGGCCAGGGCGCATTGCCGGAAAAGCCGATACAGCCCCCCTTCGCTTCGGTCCTTGAGCCGGTTGACTTCAAAGTTGGAGAGGATTTCCAGGCTGCCTTCTGGAGATACCAGGGCATTGATGGTGGATTCGGTCATGAACGCAAAAGCTCCTGAATGTTCTGCGGGCCCCTGGCGTCAGGGCGATGCCTTTTTATATGAGTATAGCGAGTATCGGGAATGCCTGATTTTGAGGCAAACGGCGAAACCGTTACACTAAGCGCTTTACTGTAATTACGCTACCCGACAGACGTCCGATTTATGAAACTCCTTATACGCCCCGCCGCCGAAGTGGCCATCAAGAGCAAACCCGTTCGCCGGCAACAGATGCGGCACCTGCGGCAGAATATTCGCAAACTGCTGGCACGCCTGGACGACGATATCCACGTTGAGGGTTCCTGGGACAGGGTTGATGTGGCCATCCCGGATGGGCGCGGCCTTGCGGGCCCGGTGATTGATGAGTTGGGCCGTATTCCGGGTATTTCGACCATCCAGGAGATAGGTGTATTTCCCTGGATAAGTATGGACGACGTGGCGGAGCAGGCAGTAGCAGCCTACGCAGACCGTATCCGCGGCAAAACCTTTGCGGTTCGGGTTCGCCGCCACGGTAATCACGGGTTTCGCTCGATTGATTTGGAGCGCTTTGTCGGCGCCGCCCTTTTTGAGGCTTCCGAGCCCGAGGGCGTAAACCTTCGCAATCCGGATATTGAAGTGCGCATTGAGGTCCATGAGGATCACTATCACATTGCGCACCGCAAACATCGTGGTGCCGGCGGCTACCCATTGGGCGCGGTGGAAACGGTGATGACATTGGTGTCCGGTGGTTATGACTCCTCGGTGGCGGCCTACCTGATGATGCGTCGGGGGCTTCGCTCCCACTTCCTGTTTTTCAGCCTGGGCGGTCCCGCCCATGAAATTGGCGTGCGCCAGGTGGTGCATTACCTGTGGGATCGTTACGGCGCTTCCCATGGTGCCAAGTTCATTTCCGTACCCTTCGAAGGCGTGGTCGCTGAAATCATGCGTTCAGTCAACCAGCGCCATTGGGGGGTGGTGCTCAAGCGCCAGATGCTGAAAGCCGCCTCCGACATTGCGGCCGCCAATAACGCCGCGGGGCTGGTGACCGGTGATGCCGTGGCGCAGGTGTCCAGCCAGACCCTGTCAAACCTCAACGTGGTGGACCGGGCCAGTAACGAGGTGGTACTGCGGCCGCTGATTTCCATGGACAAGGAAACCATTATCAACATCGCCCGGGACATCGGTACTGAGCCGTTTGCTCGAACCATGCCGGAGTACTGCGGTGTGATTTCCCGTAAACCGGCCACCCGCGCCAAGCTGCATCGGGTGGAGGAAGATGAAGCTGCTATGGACGCCCGGGTTTTGGAGCAGGCCATCGCCAGCCGTCAGGACACGCCGGTCAACCGCCTTCTGGAAACCACCCGGACGCCAGAAGAGGTTGAGCTTGTACATACACCGGCTGTGAACGATGTGATTATTGACGTGCGCCACCCGTCGGAAGGGGAGCAGTCACCCCTGCAGCTCACCAGCAATCAGGTGGTGGAGATACCGTTCTACGAACTGAATGAGCGAATCCAGTCGATGCCGGACGACAAGCAGTACCTGCTGTACTGTGACCGCGGCACCATGAGCCGCATGCATGCCTGCCACCTGAAAGCCGAGGGCCACACCAATATCAAGGTGTATGCCCCGGCGAACTGAGGTGGTTACCCTTCCAGCCCCTTGAAGAACTGCTGCACGTTGGCACTCAGGGCTTCCAGGTCATAGCCGCCTTCCTGCACAACCAGTGTGGGAAGACCGGTGCGACGGATGTCGGAACCGAGGCGACAGAAGCCCTCCGAAGACACTGATACCTTGGCCTGGGGGTCGTTGTGGTAGATGTCGAATCCCAGGGTAAGTATCAGCACGTCTGGCTGGAACAGTCGAATGGCGGCCAGTGCCTCATCCAGTTTGGCGAAGAAATCTTCCTCCGAGGAGCCGTGGGGCATCGGTAGGTTGATGTTGTAGCCCAGTCCCTCGCCTTCACCGCGCTCATCCTCATAGCCACTGACCACCGGGTAGAAATTGGTGGGGTCGCCATGAATCGAGACATAGAGAACATCGCTGCGGTCATAGAAGATTTCCTGGATGCCCTGGCCGTGGTGCATGTCGGTGTCCAGTATGGCGATCCTGGGATAACGGGGTTTCAAATGTTCTGCGGCAATCGCGGCATTGTTGAGGTAGCAGAAGCCGCCGGCGGCGTCCTTTCGGGCGTGGTGGCCCGGTGGGCGACACACCGCATAGGCATGGCGCTCACCGGCAACCAGGGCGTCAGCGGCGCCGAGCGCTGTCTGGGCCGACCAGTAGGCGGCATCCCAGGTGTTGGCTCCGATGGGGCAGCTGCCATCGGCCTGGTAGCGTGCAGCTTCCGCCAGGATGCCTTTGAGGGCGTTTGGTGATCGGACGAAGATGTTGGAAATCACTTCGTCACCCCAGTCTTCCATCTTTGCCCAGCGCCGGTGGGCAGACTCCAGAAAGCGCAGATAGCCCAGATCGTGGACCTTTGAAATTGCACCGGCACCCTGGTCTGCAGGCTGCAACACCGGAATGCCCATGGCCTTCAGGCCTTCCAGCATTTGAGCGGTGCGATCAGGAACTTCCTGGGGCTGACGCATCTGGCCGCGGGTGAAGTAGGTCTTGGGAAGATGTTGGTCCTGCGCGGGATGAAAAAACGCCTTCATGTTCCTGCCTCCTGATAATGACATGGTTCGAGTATAGGCCCCCGCCGGCGCTGGTCAAAACACCATGGTCTGACTTTACAGTGGCGGTTTCTGCATCCACTATGAGAGACATATCACACTGACGCAAACCCCAATTTATACATTCCGAGAACATTGTAAAAAGGAGCCGAGATGATCGAGTCACCACTGCTTCCCAAGCTGACTGGCTACATCGGCGGTCGCTGGTCTGAATCGCCGGACGGTAACACCTTCGATGTCTATAACCCGGCCACGGGTGAGGTGGTTGCCAGTGTGGCATCGATGTCCGAAAGTGAAGTGTACAAGGCCGTTGAAGCGGGCAAGTCTGCGCTTCGTTTAACCAGTCCCTATTCCATCGAAACCCGTCGCAAGTGGCTGGAAGATATTCGTGATGCACTCAGGGCCAATAAAGAGGAAGTGGGCCGCATTCTGTGCATGGAGCACGGCAAGCCGTTGAAGGAAGCTCAGGGTGAGGTCGATTACGCCGCCGGGTTCTTCGATTACTGCTCCAAACACATTCAGGCGCTGGACGCCCATACCATTCCCGAAAAGCCGAAAGACTGTACCTGGACAGTGCACTACCGCCCGGTTGGTGTTACCGGCCTGATCACGCCCTGGAACTTTCCCATTGGCATGATCGCCAAGAAGTTGTCTGCCGCCCTGGCGGCCGGGTGCCCGTCGGTGATCAAGCCGGCCAGCGAGACGCCGCTGACGATGATTGCGCTGTTCGCGCTGATGGACAAACACGTCGACCTGCCAGACGGCATGGTCAACCTGGTTATGGGCAAAGCCAGTGTGATCGGCAAGGTGCTTTGCGAAAGCCCCGACGTGCCCATGCTCAGCTTCACCGGCTCTACCGAAGTGGGCCGCAAGCTGATACTGGATACGGCAGATCAGGTGAAGAAACTGGCCCTGGAATTGGGTGGCAACGCACCGTTTATTGTCTTTGACGATGCGGACCTGGATGCCGCTGCTGATAACCTGATCGCCAACAAGTTCCGGGGCGGCGGCCAGACCTGTGTCTGCGCCAACCGGATTTTCGTTCACGAGAAAGTGGTGGATGAATTCGGTCAGAAACTTGCCGACCGGGTCAATCGCATGACCGTGGGTAATGGTTTGACGGAAGACGTTGACCTCGGCCCGCTGATCAACAAAGCCGGGTTTGATAAGGTGAAGCGCCACGTGGAAGACGCCCTTGAGCGGGGTGGTGAACTGGTGGCAGGCAAAATGCCGGCAGACCTTGGGGATGGCCACCTGTTCTTCCCGCCGACGGTCATTTCCGGGGTGACCCGGGACATGTGCTGCTCCCGCGAGGAAACCTTCGGGCCGCTGGTGCCCATGGCCACTTTCCGCACTGAGGACGAGGTTATCGATGCCGGTAACGACACCGAATTTGGCCTGGCGTCATACGTGTTCACGGCCGACGCGGAGCGCGCCCAGCGGGTGGCCGCCGGGCTGCGTTTTGGTCATTGCGGCTGGAACACCGGTACCGGACCCACGCCGGAAGCGCCGTTCGGGGGCATGAAGGCGTCCGGCACTGGTCGCGAAGGCGGCCTGGAAGGCCTGTTCGAATTCGTCGAGGCCCAGACCGTTCCGCGCGGGTTTTAAGGTTCCGGCGTCAACAGGACCTTAACGGAATCATCCACCAGGGTGGAATCGAGATAACCGATACTGCCCAGGGTGGATGACACCACACTCTTCATGCTGTTCGCCGAGGATACCTCCCTCGGCGGATGGCCCTTTCCGGTCAGAACCTGCCGCGACCAGAACGACTTCAGCCAGGCGTCATTGCGCTCGGTGATCAGGTCATTGAACTCATCCCGCATGCTGTTGCCCGCTGGAAGCTGGAACGCGACCACGCGCTGGCCGTCAGGCATTCGTGAGCTGCGGTTCAGGTAGATGTCCTTCACCTGCTGCACGGTGATGGAATCCGGGCCACCGTGGTGGCCGATGATCACCAATTCCGCCCGCGAGACACTGCTCAACAGGCACAACGCAATGAGCAATGCAGGCACGGATACGCGTCGAATCGCCATGGTGTCCCTCCTGATCAAAATGCGGCATCAAGCCGGACGGTGTATACGTCGGTGCTGTCGAATCGACCGCCGGGATTGCCGGCCAGGGCATCCAGTTGGTTGCCAATCAGGCCCCCAGTGGTTTTGCCAAAGCCCCGGGCGTGGGTCCAGTCCACCTTCATGGCAACCGAGGTGGTCATGTCCCAGCGGAAGCCCAGGCTGTAGGCCTGGCGGCGCACGTCCAGTACCTCCAGTGGCGTGCCGTCACGCTCGTAGTTGTCCTGGCTTTCGACCCAGGAGGCCGTTACATAGGGCGTGACTTCCTTTACCCGGTAGCCAAGCGTGATGTAGGCGGAGTCGGTGTCCTGGTAAAATCCGTCCACCTCAACCCGTGTCAGTTCCGACATCAGCAGCCAGCTGCCATCGTCGTAGGACAGGCCCAATCCCATGAACTCGGTTTTTTCTTCGTCACCAAGCGGTGGTGTTCCGCCGATGGTGGCTTCTGCATGGGCGTACACGCCACGGAAGGTCCAGAGGTAATTGGTCCAGTTGGCGGTCAGGCCGGTGATGTTGCGTAGTTCCACATTGACGGTCTGGCCAAGGGAGGCGGCATCATCGTCAAGGTGTCCTGCAAAGGCGCGTGTCTGAATGGATGAGCCAGAGAGGTTGATGGTATAGGTCGCATCGGCGCCCAGATAGCTGCGAACCGGCACCGGGTCGTAGACTGCTTCGGGTGGTCGCGCCCAGGGCTGACCATAGCCAATCTCCAGGGTCTCGGATTCCATAAACAGCGGCAGGCGCATTTTACCGGCCCGCAGTTCAGAGCCATTGCTGAATTGGTGTCGCAGGTAGCCCCATTCCAGTTCCGTGTCCCAGTCTTCGCTACCACGGGACACCAGTTGCAATACCGCGTCGGTGTTGCGGCTCAGTGAAAAGGTGCTCTGCAGGCCGAACAGGCTGAGGGTTTCAAGGTCGGATTGTTCCGTTGCCTCGTCGTAGCCGGCGTCATTATTGGCGCGGGTATAGCCGGTGCTGAAAAAACCGTTAAGGCGAACCTTTTCCAGGCTCGATTCGGTCATCTGCTTCTGCATGGAATCCAGCCGTTGTTCCAGCTGGTCAATTCGCTGGCTGTCATCGGCCATAGTGGGAAACGACAGGGTGGCGGTCAGTGCAAGGGCGGAAAAGGCAAAACGGGGGGTAAAACGGGCAGTGCTTCGGTATACGGAGTACATCGTACATCATCTCCTTTGATGTCTGGTCGCAAGATGCGGGCGCCTTCCTGGCTTCAGGGGACTTATGTCTTGCCCCTGCAATTTGTCTGGTGCGGGAAAACGGTGGCCAGCAGAGGAACAGGAAGTTCTTCCGGGCAACCCGCGGTGGCGAGTATACCCAAGTTGACGCCAGTTTCATAAAAAGTGTTCACATTTTCTGTATCGGTACCTTACATGTGTGCGGATAATCCCAACTCACCCGCATCCGGCAAACCCTCCTTTCTCCTGTTATAATTCCGCACCTGTTCATTTAACCAGTAGCGACCGGATCTCTATGGATGTCTCCCACATTATCGACGCCCTGAACGACGCCCAGCGCGAGGCTGTAACGGCCCAGAATGATCATTTGCTGGTGCTGGCAGGTGCGGGCAGTGGCAAAACCCGGGTGCTGGTGCACCGGATTGCCTGGCTCATGCAGGTGGACAAGGTGCCGCCGACGGGCATACTCGCGGTGACCTTCACCAACAAAGCGGCGAAGGAGATGCGCTACCGCATTGAGCAGATGATGAATATTCCGGCTCGGGGCCTCTGGTTTGGCACCTTTCACGGCATTGCCCACCGGTTGCTCAGGGCCCATTACCAGGACGCCGGCCTGCCAGAGAACTTCCAGGTGCTGGACAGCGACGACCAGCTGCGGCTGATCAAGCGCGTGATGCGTGAGCTGCAGATTGATGAAAGCCGCTGGCCGCCCAAACAGGCACAGTGGTTCATCAACGGCCAGAAGGACGAAGGGTTGCGGGCGGAACACATCCAGGAAAATCCGGGCGACCATTTCACCAGCACCATGCTGACGGTCTACCGCCAGTACGAAAAGCTTTGCAACCTAAGCGGCTTGGTGGATTTTGGCGAGCTGTTGCTACGCTCCCATGAACTCTGGCTGTATCGCCCGGAACTGCTCAGTCATTACCAGAGCCGCTTTCAGCAGATCCTGGTGGACGAGTTCCAGGACACCAACACCATTCAATACGCCTGGCTTCAGATTCTGGCCGGAAACCGGGTGCCGCTGACGGTGGTGGGGGACGATGATCAGTCCATCTACGGCTGGCGGGGCGCGAAGATCGAAAACATCCAGCAGTACCAGCGGGACTTTCCCAACGCCCGGATGGTGCGATTGGAACAGAATTACCGCTCCACGCAACTGATCCTGAAAGCCGCCAACGCGGTGATTGCCAACAACCAGGGCCGGTTGGGCAAGGAACTCTGGACCGACGGCCCGGATGGCGAGCCCATCAGTTTGTATGCGGCCTTCAACGAGCAGGACGAAGCCAACTACATCGCCGACACCATTGGTAGCTGGGTCAACGAGGGTAACCTGCGCAGCGAGTCGGCCATTCTCTACCGTTCCAACGCCCAGTCGCGGGTGCTGGAAGAATCCCTGATCCGTCAGGGTATTCCTTATCGAGTCTACGGGGGCCTGCGGTTCTACGACCGCCAGGAAATCCGCAACGCCATCGCCTACCTGCGACTGGTACATTATCGTCGGGATGATGCAGCCTTCGAGCGCGTGGTGAACATTCCCGCCCGCGGTATCGGGGCCAAGAGCCTGGCGGACATGCGCGCGTTCGCCACTGAACGCAGTATCTCCTTGTGGGAGTCTGCCGAGCGTTTGCTGGAAGCCGGCCAGGTCAAGGGCCGCGCCAAAACCGGTCTGCAATCCTTCATGGGCATCATCGAACGCCTGACGGAGATGGTGGACGATGCATCATTGCATGGTCTGATGAAGACAACCCTGGAGCTAAGTGGTCTCAAGGATTACCACGCCAGCGAAAAGGGTGAGAAGGGGCAGGCGCGGGTGGAGAACCTGGAAGAACTGGTGAATGCCCTGTCGGATTATGAGGTGGAAGAGGGCGTTGATCCGCTGTCGGAATTCATTGCCCAGGCAGCGCTGGACGCCGGCGAGGCTCAGGCGGAAGCGAATGAGGACTGCGTGCAGCTTATGACCCTTCATTCCGCCAAGGGCCTTGAGTTTCCGCTGGTATTCCTGGCCGGTGTGGAGGAAGGCCTGTTTCCTCACAGCATGTCGCTTGAAGAACCGGGGCGGATGGAAGAAGAGCGGCGCCTGGCCTATGTGGGCATTACCCGGGCCATGCAAAAGCTGGTGCTTACTTACGCGGAGTCCCGCCGGTTGTACGGCCAGGAAAAATTTCATGCCCTGTCGCGGTTTGTCCGTGAGATTCCCGGTGACTGCATTCAGGAAGTGCGGTTGCGCAATACGGTGAGCCGCCCGGCCATGATGGCCCGGCCCAATGAGGGCCTGTTCAGCCAGGAACCTGACGTTGGCACGGGTTTCAGCCTGGGCCAGCGGGTACGCCATCCCAAGTTTGGTGAAGGTATCGTGATGAACTCCGAGGGTTCTGGTCATCATACCCGGGTGCAGGTGAACTTTGATGAGGGGGCTAAGTGGCTGGTGTTGGCCTACGCGCCATTGGAGGCATGCTGAGATCGGGAGTCAGCGTTGTTTGGCAAAGCGAACCTTGGAGCCAGATTTCAATAACTCGTCCATCACGACGAGAGATTTGGGAAATAGAATGGCTCAGCGTGTTCCGGAATTTCCCATTTTAACGGGGAGCGGTTGTTCCTTTCGCTTAGTAATCCATCAGCCTTTAACTGATGAAGTGCTCGTCGAGCGGTCCGGTCTTTCCCGTCACGACCGCCAGCCAGGCGCAACGCATGAGCCCGCTCGACAGAGCCCTGAATGAATGCCTGAAACAAAATAAGCGATGCTTCAGGCTTTAGGGGATCGGGACAAGCCACAATACGGCCGTCCCGTCGCGCGTTGACATAATTCTCAATGCGTTGCTGCATTCCTTTCAGATCAAGCAGGCTTCCGACGTAATCCACCTGATCAATTGCCGTATCGACCATGAATCGGGTGAAATCCGTTAAACCTGTTTCGCTCAGTGGACCTCGGCCATCGGCCGTGCCCTGCAGTGGATAATCAGCATGTGCAAGCTTGGCCTTGTAGTTGCTCGAGGACCGAGCTAAACCGCGGCTAAGGCACCATACACCAATCCCTTCAACACCGGCCGCCTGCAACGCCGCATCTGTCCAGAGACGAACAACCCGCCCGTTCCCATCAAGAAAGGGGTGGATCCATAGCAATCGATGATGTGCGGCCATTAGAGCGGTAATCCGCATTTCACCGACGTATCGCTGACTCTTGTACTCAGAACAGAACTGATCCACCAGTGTCTTCACGTATTGGTGATCTGGCGGGATGTGTCTACCGATGGAGACCGTACTGGTGCGGAATTCACCACCAACCACTCTCTGCTCGTTTCCGTCTTCGTCCTTGACGACCTTTAGTCTCTCGGGAAGATCTGCGTAAAAATAGCGGTGAATGGATCGGATGAACTCTGGCGACAAGACTTCATCCAAGTCCCGAGAAGCGGATCGAATCCAATCCTGAACTTTAATGTGCGCCACTGACTCCAACTGGTGATCTCGAGCTGTGGGATCACTGTCATAGTTACCACGCTGCGCCTCACGGATTTGGTGTGGCAGCGTTTGGTTCCCTTCGATCAGATTGGAGTAATAGGAGTTAATTACAGCCATGTGGCGACGGATGGTCTGGGCTGTCTCATGGTTGAGATGCCCCGCCAGCTTCGCTGATTCGCGATTTAGAATACTCACTCTATCCGGAAGGTCTCCGTAGGCCTTTACCCTTCCTGTGGGCGCGAAAGGAGCGGCATTCATCCAGGATGTCATAGAACGTCTCATCGTCAATTGATCTGTCCGGTTCGATGGCCGGTTCCTAGAATCTAAATGGTAAGTCAGAAAACTGCAATATCAACGTACTGCGATCATTTTCCCTAGATGAGGAGCCAAAAAATGGTTGTCAGTGTCCGGTTTTATGTCCGGTTTTATGTCCGGTTCGTGTCTCATTCAACAGCTACAATAAAATTCGCTTGTGTTTAAAAGCTTGGGGAGCTCGGCTTGGTCGCAAAGCGAATATTCGCGTAACGCAATGGAATGGCCTCTGCTTGGGGTTATGGGAAGTCAGTAGTTGCGGGGTAAGTCCACCACCGTTTTAGAAATTCCATGGAAACGGGGTGGCCCCGTGTGCGTCCAATTTCATGAGCTTTTCGAATCGAGCGCTGGCATTCACCAATAGTCACTCGTCGATGTTTTAGTGAGAAATGACTCCTCAAGATAATCAAGAAACAATGAGATTCGTGTTGCGAGCCGCGCTTTCTGTAGGTAGACAGCGTAAATGTCGGCAGCAGGCGTTTCATACTCTGGAAGCACCAATTCCAGCTCACCGCTTCTCAAATGCTTAGCAAGGTCCCACTGGGCTCGCATCAACAAGCCATGTCCCTCAATTGCCCATTGAAGAGCGACATGCCCGTCATTTGTGCTTAACTTCACCGGCACTCGAATCGCTTGAGTTTGATCATCTTTCGTTAAACGCCAGAGGCTGGCCGTTTCATCATTTTGACGTAGCGCAATCGCCTGATGGTTACTCAGATCCTGAGGCACGACTGGACGCCCAACTCTATCGAGATATTTTGGACTTGCACTAATAAAACGTCTGTTCGGAGCTATCTTCCGAGCAATTAACCGTGAGTCTGGAACGTCGCCAAAGCGAATTGCTATATCAGTTGCGTCGTCAGGTGGTGATACATGCTTGTCGCTTAAAGTTAGCCGAACTGCCAAATTCGGATATGTGGTGACAAACTCAGATACAAGCGGGGCGATGTATTTTCTACCAAAACCAAGCGGTGCATGGATATTCAACTGGCCGGCCGGTGCTCCTGACTGGTTTCGTATGACATCCTGCATTTCCTCTATCTTGGAAAGGATGCTTTGGGCATATTCAAGATAAATCTCACCTTCTGGTGTCAATGAAATGCGCCTGGTTGTCCGATTAACCAGCTTCACTCCTATCTGATCTTCTATCTGAGCCAAGCGTTTGGTAGCCGCTGGAGGAGATAGATCCAGCTCCTGAGCCGCCCCGGATATGGAGCGTTTCTGTGCAAGGCTTACAAAAAACCGCATCGAATCGTCAGCCGTCATTATTAACCTTTAGGAACAAGTGTTTTTACTTTTTGTGAACCTTAAGCCAGTTTCCACATTCTATGATCACCTTACAACCCATCCGGTTACTCCATAAGGCGAAATCGGAACACTGTAAGAAGAGGATAGAAGCGTGGAGAAAGAAGCTGAAGTTCAGTCTTTAACCGACATTCTTGCGAAATTCACGGCCTACATCGGAAAACGTCTGCCAACCGACGTGAAAGATAAACAGGCCGAGTTGCGCGCCAAAGAAACCAATCCCATGGCAATTGAGATTTTCGACGTGATGGCCGAAAACCAAGATGCCGCAGACAAGTGAAGTGGACCCCAAATTTTGGACAGGTGCCTAAGCTCTGATTCATCATCTCCATAAGGAGGAGAATCATGAGCAAGAAACGCAAGCAATACAGCGCATCATTCAAGTCC
>Ga0208013_1000088_pt1 | contig 85269 bp, 68 predicted proteins | sample 16_taG_FD_184091 | JGI IMG/M metagenome (GOLD analysis project Ga0208013, IMG submission 184091) | Marine viral communities from the Subarctic Pacific Ocean - 16_ETSP_OMZ_AT15313 metaG (SPAdes) (version 2) | ecosystem: Environmental > Aquatic > Marine > Oceanic | place: Pacific Ocean | collected...
CAGGAACCAACCGAAGAGCAGGATTTCATTTCTTTGCCGATGACGATACCCTTACCAACAGAGGGAACTCTTACTTCGTTTGGTTTAGAGTAGACGATGCCAAACTACAAATCTATAAAGTAGTAAATGATGTATTCGGTCCCCCCGTATTAGATATGCCGCTAACCACCGTAGCCGGACAACTATACGATTACAAAGTAATATACGACAGAATATCAGGCGATATGATAATATACAGAGACGATACCTACATTACCACATGGAACGACAGTTCCCCATTAGCTACCGGAAACTACATATCATTCAGGAGTGGAAATGCCACCATGTCTGTAGCCGAGTTAAAAGTATATCGTTCCAGATACCCATCAGTAACGGTAACAGTAGGCAACCCAACCACATCAGACATCCGTTACCAAAACCCTAACCCAAGCACACCAAGCGGAAAAGTAAAATCCATAGTAGATGATAATGCCAACAACATATCCATTATAGGCGACCAATTAATAAATGTAGATTGGACATCACCACTAACATTTACCACCAACGATGGAACAGCAGCAGACATAGACACTACCAATACCAACACCCAATTAAGTGCCAACTGGAATACCACCACCGACCCACACTCTAATGTAGTAGCCTATTGGTATACCATAGGCACCACAGTAGGCGATTCCAATGTAGTATCATGGACCAACAATGGAATGAATACAGCCATTACCCATACAGGCTTATCCGTACCATTCAATCAAGACTATTACTTTTCTATAAGAGCAGAAAACGGAGCAAGCTTAATGACCCAAGTACCAACAGACGGGCAATGGGTGGTGATGGCAACAAGCATCAATGAACTAGCCACAGCAAGTTTTGCAGCTTATCCTAATCCATTTAAAGAACAACTCAACATAGAACTAAAACAAGTACAAGCAACAGTAATAAGCCTCTATGATAATAATGGCAAGTTGATATTTACTAAAAAAGTAAACCAACAAAACCTACAATTAGATTTAAGCAAATATCACCTTAATGCTGGAAACTATAATTTAGTGATAATGGCTAACGATAAAACAGCAAATATTAAACTAATAAAACAGTAATGCTAATGGGATTTTTGTAATAAAAAAGGTTTGTTAAATTTTCATTCCATTTTTCATTCCATTTTTGTAGAGATTCTATTGTAAAGAAGTTAATACTAAACTTATTATATATAGTAAACAATAAATTCAATATTTAATTACACTTAAACAGTTAGGACTATGAAAAAAATTACACTTTCTTTTTTAATTATTTTTTTATCTTCCATCACTTTCGGACAAAAAATTGAGCCCTACCAAGAGTTGGTCAAAGAGTTTAAAAACAGAGAATTGGTAATCCTTGTATTAGAAGAAAACGAAGAAGTTAAGTCTAATTTTAAAAATTCAGAACAAGTGACTTACTATGAAAAGGCAATCAAAAATTACAACTCGTTAATGAAGGAGCACGCTGACACTTACATTACTTATTTTAAAGGCATAAAGTATAATACAGTTGATGAAATTAAGGAATGGTCACAAGAAGAAAGACAGAAATATTATTATTTATGTTACAATATTGCTGATCAGGAAACAAACTTAACGATTGGATCGGTGGATCCTGGTGAGGAGTCATCTGCAATTAGTCCTAATTTCTATGGTGAAATTGAGTTTGGTAAAGAAGATGAATTTTTAGATCATTATAAAACATTGATTATAAAAGATCTTGGGCCAAATTACGGACGACTTGAAATTTGTGGACTACCTGTTGAAAAAAAAAGTAAAAAGATGAGCCCTGAAAAAGAAAAGAAATTCTTGTCTAAGTCGAGGTCTGTGTATGTAAGAAATCTACCAGATTGTATTGTTGAGAAGTGGAGTATTATATTTGCACTTAGAAGTTTTGAAGCGTCATTTAAAACAATTGAAAGTGGACAAAAACCATGGGATTATAAAGATCTTTCAGTGGCTAAAGGAAAAACAATTCTAATTTGTGAAGATGACTTAAATAAGAATTTATTGCCAGATAATATTAAGTCCATTTGTAGTGCCAAATTCGAGATTGTATCAAGGGAACAGTTAGCCACTAAAATTGAAGGAAAAACAGAGGGTTATTTATACGTATTATGTATCCCTTCAAGGATATCAGCTCAAGCTTCAGGAGGCGGGTTCTCAATGACTGGTATTAATTATGTTACTGAATTAATTGATAACAGCACTTGTAAAACGGTCACTATAATAAATAACTCCAAAGAAAAATTAACAAAGGCATACGTAAAAATAATTTGCGATAGAGTTGGTAAATAGATATCTTTACATGGGTTAAGTTTTGCGTTGGTATAGATTGAGGGAGATTACTTAAGTAGAGTAAACGTTGCTTAATAAAATTGGTTTTATGAACTACGAAAAATACATCAAAGCCCTTTACTAAATTATCACCTCTCCAGTTAAGCATTTATGGGGTAGAAAATATAACTTGGTGATAATAGCTAATAACAAGTATTGAAATTGTTGAAAGAGTAAATGTTAGATAAAATCTAAAGTGATAGAAAAGCATAGCAAAGTTTAGGTTAAACTTTATCACAACAAAAAAATCCCCAATGATTTTTAAATCATTGGGGATTTTAAATTTAGTAAGATATTAATTACTGAATTTCAGTAACAAAATTTAGTTCTATATCTGTATCTCCGGGAGCACAAGTGCCGTCTTTTACACCCGGTTGGTGTTTCAACACTACTTGAGTGTTACCAACAGAGGCAATCCCTGTAGTCCATTGAGAGGCTAAACCTACTTCATAAGTGCCATCAGAATCTGTTCTGATAATGCTTAGGTTCACATTAGTAGGAGTGAAGCAAAAGATGTGTTCATCAGCTTCTTGAGCTATTTCTGAAGTAATGTTCTCCACAGGATTTTTAGATTCATCAAATACTTCTAATGTTGCATTGTACACACTATTAGCAGCTAATCTAATAGTATCAAATTGTGTTGGCGCATTTCCACCATCACCATCAGGGTCTCTAAAAAAGACAGTTACTGTTGGCTCAAAACCTGCGGTATCTACAAATGTAATTTTAACAGTAGTAATTAATTCTTCTTCATTAGCAGGAGGAGTTGAAGAGGATGGTTTTGGAGAATCATCATCTTTTTTACAACCCACTATTAATACAGCTGCTAAGAATAGATATAAACTTGCTTTGGTTATTTTTTGTATTGTTTGCATATTTTTTATTTTAAAAAGTTGTTTTTAATTGTAGTATAAAATTTCTACCCATTTCATCGCTATAATACCTGAATTTGTTGAGGTAATCACGATAAGTAGTGTTTAATAAATTATTGATTTGCATCCCGATAATTAGCGGCACAGTTTGTTTTTTGGTTTTGTATAATGGAATTTCCAATCCGACTTGTAAGCTTAGTAGTTCATAACCTTTTGGTGGTGGCACAAAATCAGAATTAGCTTCATACTTAGTTTGTTCTAATACATGTTGCAATGAAAAACCTACAAATACATTCTGTAATGATTTTAAACTATCTACATGAAAGTTAATACCATTTTCAAATCTATCGGAAGGAATGCCATATAACCATTCGTTAGCAGATTCATCAAAAGCCCTAACTAAAGCAACTTTTCCCGTATAAGTAACATTTTTATGGAAATGATAATCCACTCTTGTGTCTATTCCTTTAAATGTAGCGGTTGTTTGCTTGTATCTAAAAGTAGGAAAAGCACCTCTAATGGTTAGTGTTGGGGGCAATTCAGGATCTAAATAAATATAATCAGTAATGTGGTTGTAATAGCCTTCCACTTGAATTAGCAGTTTTTCAGCACGATATTCTATAGAAAAAAGGTTGTTATAAGCCTTTTCGGGAGAAAGCGTTTTGTCACCAATTTCTACAGCAGCAGCACCATGATGAACACCATCGCTAAACAATTCGTTTATTCCCGGTGGACGCCAAGCTGAACCGAAGTTGTATCCTAATGTTACCTTATCTGAAAGCTTATAAACACTTCCTATTGTGCCGGAAAAATTTTCATAGTTAAAATCAGGTTCGGTTAGTTCTTCTTTTTCCCACACATAAGCTTGTTGGTAAATTTTATCGTACCGAACACCTCCTTCAATCTGGAGTTTATAGTTGTTACTTGTCCAGTTTTCTATCCAAAAAATACCCGAACTGTATTTAATAAAATTGGGAATAAAGTTTCTACCTTCCGTTGTATTTCCTTGATAAATTCCATTAACACCAATAGAGCCTTTAAACTTTTTAACTCTTTCGTGTTCCCAAATTAAGTCGCCCGTATGGGTGGTTAAACCAAATTTAAGGTCAGGTAAATTAGGGTCATTGTCTCTACCTCTTGGTTGGTGTTTATCAAACTCATTTCTCAGGTTAAACTGACGAGCATAAACTAACTGAAATTTTCCTACATTTCCTGTAGCTACATAGCTTTTTATCTTAAACAATTCATGTTCAATTTGCTGATAGGGACGTTCTATATCGTAAGTAAAACCAGCTTTTTCTAACGGTTCTTCAGCAGCAAAAGCGTTTTGTAAATCAGTAAGATTACCAACATGAGCACCTGAAAAAATGCCTATAATGGAGTTAAACTGACTATAAAATAGTTCCACACCATATTTTTCTTTATTAAAACCCAACGTCCACGAAAAATTTTGTTCTTCCACACCAGTATTTTTAAGAAAATAGTTGGGAGTATGTACATTTCCACTTTTCTTAAGAGAACCTTGTATTCGCCAAGCAATTCCTAATAGTTTATTGCTTTTTCCTTCTAACATAGCAGAACTAACACCTTGTTGTCCGTTAGAAGAACCTATAGTATGAATTTCGCCATTTATGACCGAACTATCAGGTAAATTGGCTGGTTCTACCAACACAACTCCACCTATAGCATTTGCTCCATAACGTACACTCTGAGCACCTTTTACAACACTTAACTTATTGGCAATAAAAGGATCAATTTCGGGAGCATGTTCACTTCCCCATTGTTGTCCTTCTTGCCTAACGCCATTATTAAGAATAAGAATTCTATCGCTGTGCATTCCGTGAATTACAGGTTTAGAAATAGAATTTCCGGTTGTAAGTGTTGTAACTCCGGTAAGCTCTTTCATGCTTTCACCTAAGGTTCTACCTCGGGTTTTGCTAAGTTCTTCCGGAGAAAGTTCTTTTTTTACAACAGAACTAAGTGGTTTTATTTCATTTTCTATGATAGCAAATTCTTTCAATTCTTCAATATGATGTTCTAAGTAAAAGGTTTTTTTAGTGTGTTGGGCAATCAATACTTGTTGCGTATCAGGTTCACAACCAATATGACCAATAACCAAAGTGTAATTTTGGCTACACAGATTGGGAACGACAAAAACACCGTTCATATCGGAAACATATCCTTTTTCTAATTCAACAATATAAATTGTAGAAAAAGATAAGGCTTGTTGATCATGTTCATCAATCACAATTCCTGAGAGGGTAAACTCGCAAGAGGGTGTTTGTGTAAACACCACAGAATGACCAACCATGCTCAACAAAATTAAGAGCAATAAACCCTTCATTTTGATTGAATTAATTGTGAATTAGTTCTAACAGTAATATTGCTATTAGAACATAAAAAATATTGATTTTTAAAGTGCCGAAAAATCGGGATGAATTAAGCGGTAGGTGGTCCTCTGAGAGGTGTATTTTTATCAATGTTTTTATTAATAAAAACAGTTAAATATTCACTAATAATTGTTTTTTCATTTAAGAAACTAAAGAAATGGTGGTTTTTATCACTTGCTTCTGAAGAAGCAGAGAAGTTGAACGTACAAACTAAATCTTCTTGTTCATGTTCAACATGGTGAAAGTGTTTTTCTGTTTTTGCATCACAATGTACCCCTTCGTGATGAAAAAATAATTCGTGAACCGTTCTTCCTAAATAAGCGTAGGAAATAGCAATAACAAGTAATAGACTGATATGTTGTTTTATGCAATTCATAAATGAAGTGCAAAGTTAAACATTTTATCAATGACAAATTAATTGTGTTTACTTATTAGTTGGTGTGTAAGAAAAAATATATTAAATTTGCACTCACCTTAAAAAAAAGGTCCTGTGGCCGAGCGGTTAGGCAGAGGTCTGCAAAACCTTGTACAGCGGTTCGAATCCGCTCGGGACCTCTAAATAAAAAGCCTCTGATAGAAATATCAGAGGCTTTTTTGTTAATGATAAATTAAGTTGCTTAACATTAACATAACATTACTTTTTTATTTGGTTAATATAGATAATGAATCCAAACGATACTTTTGTCTCAAATTTAAGGTTTTAAAAGTAATAGATATTTAACAATAAGTAAACATAGATGAACAGTATTAAATTAATATTAACATTTGTTGTAACGCTTTATTTAGGTGTATTGGGTTTTTCGCAAGAAGTAACGAATGGTAAGTTTGGTAAAGGAATATATAATGTTGTAGCTACTGATAGTTCATGGAGTATGAAGGTAGGGGCAAGGTTTCAAACATTGTATATAGGTGAGTGGGATATAGATGATAAAGGAAATTTTAGGGATGGAAGTTCTAATTTTTTAATTAGAAGAGCTAGGTTGAAGTTTGATGGGTTTGCTTACAGCCCTAAATTGGAATATAAGTTAGAGTTAGGTTTGAGTAACAGAGATATGTCGGGAACAAATCAATATACCAGCAATTCTCCAAGATATATATTTGATGCATTGTTAAAATGGAATTTTTATAAAAATTTTGTTTTGTGGATGGGTCAAACCAAATTGCCAGGAAATAGAGAACGAGTGGTTTCATCAGGAGATTTGCAATTTGTTGATAGATCTATGTTAAATAGTGCTTTTAATATAGATAGAGATATGGGAGTTCAATTGAGACATCATTTTAAAATAGGGAGTACATTTTTAGTTAGAGAAATAGTTGCTTTTTCTCAGGGAGAAGGAAGAAATATTACTTCTGGTAATCTTGGGGGGTATCAATATACCTATAGAGTTGAGTTTTTACCTTTTGGAGGGTTTTCTAAGAAAGGAGACTATACAGGGGGTGATTTAGTAAGGGAAGATAAAGTAAAATTGTCTATTGCTGGAACTTATGATATGAATGATAACGCTGTTAAAACAAAAAGTAATTTAGGAAATTATATGGTTAATGATATAGGATTATATGAAACAGATATTCATACCTTATTTATTGATGCTATGTTAAAATATAAAGGATTTTCATTGATGGCTGAATATGCTCAACGAGAAGCTGATAATCCTGAAGCAATTAATGACGATGGAACATTGACGGGTGATGTTGTAAATGTAGGCAAAGGAATAAACTTGCAAATGGGCTATTTGTTTAAGTCAAATTGGGAGTTGTCAGGAAGGGTTACACAAATTGATTATATAAAAGAAATTACTGGAAATGATGTAACAAGTCAATATACATTAGGGTTGTCAAAATATTTGTCTGGACATAAGTTGAAAGTACAATCTGATATAAGTTATGCTACATCAGACAATTTTACTACAGGAGGATTAATGAGTAGGCTACAAATTGATATTCATTTTTAAAGTTAACGTTAACTTAACATTAGAGATAAAAACCCAACTTACTTTTGAGTTAATAAAATAAAGATAATAAGCAAGTTTTGAAATGGAGGCAACCATAAGTAAATCAGAAAGTAAGAGACAGGTTTTAAAAAATAAATTAAAATCGAGAACAGTTTTTTTAAATGCAATTGCAGAGTTAATTGCATCAACTATTTTTTCTGCATTATATTTTATTTTTATCAGCAGATACTTATCAGAAAAATTTCATACAGATTATATCATGTTATCTTTTTCTATCGGATTAACATTTTTTGCAGCAGTTTATATTCCTTTTCATACTTATAGAATTCATATTATTCCTTTTATTACTTTAATTACTTCGTTAAGAAGAAGAAATCCATATATTTTATTACACAAAATCCCAGCTCAAACTATAGGTGCTTTTTTAGGGGTATTAATTTTTAATTCAATAAATAAACTTACTACCAATGTTCAAATTGAAAATTTGCAATTGATAAATATGGGAGATAATGCTCTATTGATTTTTATAAATGCTGCATCTGCTTCTATTTTATGTTATGGATTTTATATGATTAGGGTATTGTTTAAATCAAAACAATTGGCAGGCACGATATATTTAAGTGTTTTTTATACTGTTCTTTTTGCTGCGACAGCATTCTTTGCTAATACTTCTGCTTTAAATCCTTTTGGGTATTTATTCTATGATTTATTAGGAAATAAAACTATTGCAGACCAATCGATTCTTTTTGTTTTATTAAATCATGTTGTTGCTCCAATAGTAGCAGTATTATTGATTTTCTTTTATATAAAACCCAAGGTATTAACTTATAGAAAATAATTTATTAAAGCATATTAACAGATGGCAAAAATTAGTTTAGCATCACAACTTATTGGAGAAAAAAGATACGAGTCACTTATTTTATTTGGTCTTCAAGAAAAAACATTTTTAAGGTTATTAGCGGCTTTTGTAGTTATAGGCGCTATATTTTATCCTTATCCGAAAATAGCTATGTGGATAGGTTTTATGTTTGCAGGTTATTCTGCAATTGCTAATGATTCCATACAAACTATAGGAACATTCATAGCATCTAATGCAAATGTTAAATGGTGGAAATTATGGCTGTATATTGGAGGTATCTTTGTAGCAACGGTATTGTATAGTTGGATAATTTATGATGGAGATGTATCTTTCCAAAGATTAGCATCTAAAGGTTTTTCAGAATCGCCAACACAATTTCACTTTTTACAAATTATTGCCCCTGTTGTATTGTTGTTAATTACTCGAATGAGAATGCCTGTTTCAACAACTTTTATGTTGTTAAGCTGTTTTAGTTCTAGTGCTGATGGTATTATTGGTGTGGCTCAAAAAAGTTTAATGGGTTATTTCTTAGCATTTACAGTAGCAATGATCACTTGGTATCTATTGGCAGGAGTAATAAAAAAAATAGTAAAAGGAGAGCCTCACCCTGCTTGGAGAGTAGCACAATGGCTTATTAGCGGTTGGTTATGGAGTATGTGGATCACACATGATGCTGCAAATATTGCTATTTACCTAAACAGGAGTTTAACTTTAGTAGATTTTGTAGTGTTTGCTTCGTTTATTTTCTTTGGATTAGGCGTGTTGTTCTATATGAGAGGAGATAAAATTCAAAAAATTATTACCGAAAAATCTCAAACAGTAGATGTAAGATCAGCAAGTATTATAGATTTAGTTTATACTTTTATTTTGTTTGTATTCAAAGAGTGGAGTAATATACCTATGAGTACTACTTGGATATTTTTAGGTTTATTAGGAGGTAGAGAATTAGCCATGATGCTTTCTAAAAGTACTGATGCCGATAAAACTTTATTAGGAACGGTAAAAATGATTTTTAAAGATTTAGGATATGCCACTTTAGGTTTAATTATTTCTGTAATGTTGGCAATTGCAGTAAACGAAAATATTCAACAAGAACTGGTGGTATATTTTGGTTGGTAAAACAAATTTAATTTTTTAGCAAAGAAACAAAGAGATGGAAATTTCATTTATAGATTCATTAAGAATTATTGGAGCGTTAGGCTTGTTTATTTTTGGTATTAAAACCATGAGTGAAAGTGTCCAAAAGTCTTTTGGCTCATTTTTAAAGCAAATGTTTAACTTAATGACTAAAAATCATTTTTTAGGCATTATTGCTGGGTTTATCATAACATCATTAATTTTTTCATCTTCTTCTACAACGGTAATGGCGGTAAGTTTTGTTAATACAGGACTTATTACACTTGCAGAATCGGTGAGTATAATGCTTGGAGCAAATATAGGGACAACTGTAATTTCTTGGTTAGTTTCTATTTTTGGTTTTAATGCTGATTTTTCTTTTATATATCTAATCATCTTTGCCATAGGTACACCTTTAATTTTTTCAGGAAAAAACAAGTTAAAATATGTTGGTGAACTTATTTTTGGATTAGCACTGTTGTTTTTAGGGCTTTCAGAACTTATTAATAGTGTACCTAATTTAAATGGAATTGATACTGTTTTCTCATCATTTCAAGAAACATCTTTAGGCTTTTTTAGTAATGTATTTTTTGTATTAATAGGTGTTTTTCTAACTTTAATTTTGCAATCATCTAGTGCATCAATAGTGTTTACACAAGTACTTTGTTTTAATGGAATTATTTCTTTTGAGGTAGCTATTCCGTTAGTGTTAGGACAAAATTTTGGGAGAACTATTAATACAGAAATTGCTTCAGTTTCAGGTAACGTATTTGCTAAACGTTCAGCTCGTATTCATTCATTAGTAAATATTTTTGGATTAATATGGATGGTAATTGCACTTTCTGTTTTTCCAATAGTTGATATGCTAGATAATATTACAACCAACCTTTTCCATACAGATTCTATTTATGCTTCTTTAGGAGCACCAATAGGTATTGCATTATTTCATTCGGGATATAATATTGTTAATGTTGCTATTATGGTTTGGTTTATTCCTCAATTAGTAAGATTAGCTACCAAAACAATTAAATCTAGAGGAGAGACGGATGAAGAATTTAGGCTAGAACACATCAGTACAGGAATAATGGCTACTCCTGAGATGTCTATAGTTGAAGCCCAAAAAGAAATTGCTAAGTTTGGTAAGTTAACCCACCGAATGAAAGAGCATACCGCTACTTTATTATTAGAGCAAAATCCTAAAAATGTTTATAAGCTGCTCGAAAAGATTAAAAAATATGAAGATATAACCGATAATATAGAGAGAGATGTTGCCGATTATTTGGCTAAGATTTCACAACGAGAAATGAGTGAAGAATCTTCTATTCAGATTAGAGGAATGTTAAGTATAATTGGAGATTTAGAACGAATTGGCGATATTTTTTATCAGATATCTAAAGTGTTGGAGAGAAAATTTGAGGAGAAAATTTGGTTTACTCCTGACCAAAGAAAAAACATTGTAGAAATGTTTGGAATTTTGGATGAGACCTTGGTGGTAATGAATAAAAACCTTAAAACTAACTACGCTTTAGTAAGTAAAAAAGAGGCGGTTGAAGCCGAACAAAAACTTAATTCATTTAGAAAAAAATTACGAAAAGAACATTTCAAAAATGTAGAGCAGGGAGCATATAATTTTAAAAATGCTGCTATTTACAACGATATATTTAACTCTTTAGAAAAAGTTGGAGACCATGTTATTAATGTAACAGAAGGAGTAGTTGGAGAGATATAAGTTGATAGTATAGATATCAAAAACTTTCTGTAAAGTAAACACTTTACCTTTAATAACTCCTTAGTTGGCCATTAATTAGTAATACATTTTTCAACTAATTTGGCTGATATGAACTATTTGGACATCATAATTGTTATTCCATTAATCTGGGGAGCTTATAAAGGGTTTCGTAAAGGATTTGTTATAGAAATAGCCTCTTTGGTAGCGTTGGTGTTAGGTGTTTGGGGAGGTATTAATTTCTCTTCATATTCAGCTGAATATTTAAGTAAAGCATTTAATATTTCACCAGAAATAATGCCTTTACTGTCTTTTATAGTAACGTTTATAGCTATAGTAATTTTTGTTTTTTTTATTGCTAAAATGCTAGAGAGAGTGGTTAAAATGGTTGCTTTAGGTATAGTAAACAGAATTGCAGGAATGGTTTTTGGAATGATGAAGTTTGGGCTTATTATTAGTATAATTTTAAATCTGATAAATACTGTTGATAATGAAGTTTCATTTATAGAAAGCGAAGTAAAATCAACATCATTACTATACCAACCCTTAAGCGATTTTTCAGGAAAACTCTTCCCAAAGCTAAACGAACTTAAAGAACAAACCGCTACTTGGAAAGATGGTGTGGTGAGTGAAACGATGGAATAAAATAATTCTAATAATCACAAAAAAAGCCTTTCTCGTAATTCAATTTTTAATGTTAATTTTTTATAAAAGATGAAGAAAAATACTTTTTATTTATAATTTCCTATTTTTAATTATTGATTCTCAACTTTTGTTTATGCAAGATTGGATTACTGAAAAATACCTCCTTCGTAATATGCTGTCGAAAAGCTGTTTAAAATTGGTGAGCTTATATTTTGATGGAATAGAGGGGGTGGAGCTAAAAAAATCAAGATTGGGAGAAGTAACATTGACCTACGATCCACAAAAAATTCAAACTTTTGAGATTGAAAAAGGATTTTCGGAATTAGGCTTTACGGTAGTAACCGATGCTAATGAATCCTTAGTAGAAAATATAAAAGTAGCTGCTATTGAACTGATTCATCATTCCAACAATATGAGTTCATTGATTCGAAACTCCGATTATATTAGTGATCGAGTACAAGTCCCTTACGATAAATTAAGCAAGGTGTTTTCTTTAGTAACAAATATGACACTTGAAAAATACTTGATTCTTTTAAAAATAGAAAGAGCCAAAGAATTGATATTAAATAGTGAGTATACTTTGAGTGAAATTTCTTATATGCTGGGTTACAGTAGTGTTCAATACTTGAGTAATCAATTTAAAAAAACAACTGGTTTTACAGTTTCGCAGTATAAAAATGGAGCTCCAGTAGAGCGAATTCCTTTGGAGAATATCCTTTAAACAAAATTTTACACATTTTATTTAAAATTGTATGACAACTAATATTAGTTGTTGTTCTAATTTAGCACCGTAGAATTTAGAATAAATCGAAATTTTACACATTAATGTCAAAAAAGTATAAACTAAACATTTTGCTTTTGGTGTTTTAATGTCAAATACAAAGAAAATTTAGTTATTTACATAAAACTATATAATTATGCAATATACAAAATAGAATCTGATAAAAACAATAACAGAATTATTTTGTGAGTTTCATGAGACATTATTAATCAATAAAATTAAACCATATGAAAGTAAGAAAAAATGTAGCTATCAGTGATTCGGGTTTCCTCTTCAATCCATCTTCGGGAGATTCTTATTCAGTAAATCCCATAGGACAAGAAATTATCCAAATGCTACAGGAAGAAAAATCGGAACTGGAAATTTTGGATTATATTTTGAAAGAATACATGATTGATAAAAATACAGTAGAAAAAGATCTTTATGACTTTTTAAACATGTTGAAAAACTATAAACTAACGGAATAATGAGCAAACCTAAATATACAGTTGCTGTAACAGGGTTAAATGCCATTGATAGTCCCGGTCCGGGGATAGCTGTGATTCGTGCATTAAGAGAATCTGAAAGTTTCGATGTCCGAATTATTGGATTGTCCTACGAGTCTTTAGAACCGGGAATCTACATGCACGATTTGGTAGACAAAACCTATCAGGTGCCTTACCCAAATGCAGGACAACAAGTTCTTTTTGAACGATTTGATTACATCAACTCCAAAGAGAACATCGACTTTTTGTTTCCCAATTTTGATGCAGAACTTTTCAATTTTATTTCTTTACAAACGAGGTTAGATGAAGAGTTAGGAATTAAAATGGTGTTACCTACTCAAGAACAATTTGATGCTCGACATAAAGCCAATTTATATGAATATGGGAAAGAACATGGAATAAAAGTTCCTTTTGCAAAAATGGTTTTTAGTACGGCAGAAATTCCTTCCATTGCCAATGAAATAGGATTTCCATTGGTAGTAAAAGGGAAGTTTTACGATGCCAAAATTGCTTACTCAACTGATGAGGCCATGCAGCATTTTAATAAAATTAGTGCTCAATGGGGTTTGCCAGTTCTAGTTCAGGAATTTATACACGGATCAGAAGTAAATGTGTGTGGAATTGGGGATGGAAATGGAGTTACCTTGGGTGCTGTTCCCATGCGAAAATTATATATTACCGATAAAGGAAAAGCTTGGGCAGGTGTTTCTTTAGATGATGAAAAACTGTTGGATGTAACACAAAAATTGGTGAAAGCGACCAAATGGAGAGGGCCTTTTGAATTGGAATTCATGAAAACTAATGAAGATGAATACAATTTAATTGAGATTAACCCTCGTTTTCCGGCATGGTGTTATTTAACCGTTGGAGCAGGACAAAACCAAGTAGAATCATTAGTGAATATGGCCATGGGAAATAAGATGAAACCATTTACTACTTATGATGTAGGAAAAATGTTCATCCGATATTCATATGACATGGTTGTTAATATGAAAGAATTCGAACAAATATCAACTATTGGAGAACTTTAAAAATAGAGAAAAAATGGAAAAGAAACAATATGAAAGACCAATCATAAAATCCTTAAATCAAGGATTAATGAATAAATTTGGAAGTAGAACAGAATATACCCCAATGACTCACATTGATGGCTGTGCTGTAAAAGATTTATTAGAAGAATATGGGTCTCCTTTATTTGTGATGTCGGAAAGAAAAATTAGAGATAATTACAGAAATACTAAACGAATATTTGAGACTAGATATCCTAAAGTACAGTTTGCCTGGTCTTATAAAACCAATTATTTAAATGCTGTTTGTAATGTGTTTCATCAGGAAGGTTCTTGGGGAGAAGTGGTGTCAAGATTTGAATATGAAAAAGCACTAAACAATGGAGTTCCGGGAAATAAAATATTATTTAATGGACCAGATAAAACCGATGATGACCTGAGAGCAGCCATCAAAAATGATTCTCCGATTCACATCGACCATTTAGATGAATTATACCGTTTAACGGAGATTGCAACAGAGTTGAATGTTAATCCAAGAGTAGCCATTCGTGTGAATATGGATACCGGAATTTACCCTATGTGGGATCGTTTTGGATTTAATTATGAGAATGGGCAAGCTTGGGATGCTGTAAATAAAATCATGGCAAACGGAAAACTTAAGTTGGTTGGATTACACTGTCATATTGGAACATTTATGTTAGCTCCAAATGCCTATGGAATAGCAGCTACTAAAATGGCTGATTTAGCAAAAAGCATTAAAAACCGTTATAACAAAATGGTTTCTTACATTGATATGGGAGGAGGTTTTGCATCAAAAAACACTCTAAAAGGTTCTTATGGATTGGGTGCTGATAGCGTTCCGGAAATTAGTCAATATGCTGAGGCTATTTGTTCTGCTTTATTAAATGCAGGGTTCGATAACGATGAATTGCCTTATTTATATTTAGAAACTGGACGCGCACTAATTGATGATGCTGGTTTCTTATTAGGTTCAGTAATCTCTAACAAACGACTTTCAGACGGAAGAAGGGCCACTATACTTGACTTTGGAGTAAATATCATGTTTACTTCTTTCTGGTACGATCATAAAATATCACCTGCTCAGGAATTTGGACAACATACAGAAGATAGTGTTCTTTATGGACCATTGTGTATGAACATTGATGTCATTCGTGAAAATGTTACATTGCCTCCTTTAAAAGCAGGTGACCAAGTAGTCGTTCATACTGTAGGAGCTTATAATATTACGCAGTCGATGCAGTTTATTGCACTTCGTCCTGCGGTGGTAATGATTGATATGAAAGGTGAACCACACGTCATCAAGACTAAAGAAGTGTTAGAAACTTTAGAAAAAGGAGAAGTACTTCCAGATTATTTATCTAAATTTTCACTTTAATAGAACTTGATTGAGCAAATTAAATATTACTTAAAAACTTCGTGGGAAGGGCTATTGAATAGCTATGCTCAGGTATTTTTTTCCTTGAACAAAGTATTTGCGGCCATTTTGTTGTTGGTTAGCTTTTTTGATATCGGAGCGGGGATATGTGGTATCCTTTCTATATTGATAGGGCAGACCACAGCTTATTTATTCAATTTTAATCATGAACAAGTAAGAAACGGTGCTTATACTTACAATTCATTAACTGTTGGTTTAGCAATAGGAATGTTTTACGATTTTAATAGCTCTCTTTTAATTGTCATTTTTGTTTCGGCATTGCTTACTTTCTTTTTAACCTTATGGTTTTTGGTTAATCTTGGTAAAAAAGGATTACCTTTTTTAAGTATTCCTTTTTTGGTAATGACATGGATATTGATATTGGGAGTAGATAATTTTACCGCTATTGAACTGAAGCAAAAACTGTTTCTTTCTTTAGAAGGAGTTCAGCCAACTTTGTTTACAGGAGTAACCGATTTTATTGCTACTCTTCCTTTTGCAAATATTTTGTATTTGTATTTTAGATCATTAGGAGCTATTCTTTTTCAGTTTAACGATTTAGCTGGAATTTTAATTGCTGTTGGATTATTGATTTGCTCTAGAATGGCATTTATATTGTCCATTTTTGGATTTTTAATTGGTTACTTGTTTTATCAATTTATGGCGGGAGATTTTTCTCAGCTTATTTATTCCTACATCGGGTTTAATTTTATTTTAACAGCTATTGCTTTGGGAGGATTTTTTGTCGTTCCTTCCAGACGTTCTTATACTTTATTGTTATTTACCATTCCCATTATTGCCGTACTAATTTCAGCTTTGCATAGTTTGTTGTATGAAAAATTTGGATTGCCTTTATATTCATTGCCTTTTAACATTGTAGTACTGCTATTCTTATCAGCCATGGCGATTCGAAACAAAGCTTCAGGCTTAGACTTGGTAACCATACAACAATTTTCACCCGAAAAAAATCATTACAAACATTTTAATCGAGTGGCTCGTTTTAAATCGGAAACCTATTTTCATTTTGCATTGCCTATAATGGGAGAGTGGAGTATTTCGCAAGGTCATGAAGGAAAAATTACCCATAAAGGAGATTGGAAATATGCCTGGGATTTTGATATTAGAGATGAAAAGGGGAATACTTATCGCCTTCCAGGAATTGAGTTGGAAGATTATTATTGTTACAATTTACCTGTGGTAGCTCCCGCTCATGGTTCTGTAGTACAAATTATTGATGGTTTTGATGATAATAAAATAGGAGATGTGGATATGGAACATAATTGGGGAAACACAATTATCATTAAACATGGGGAGTATATGTACTCCAAATTATCGCACCTTAAAAAAGACACCTTTAAAGTAAGGCAAGGCGATTATGTAAAAAAAGGCGATGTGGTAGCCCATTGTGGAAGTTCAGGAAGATCACCGGAACCACACCTTCATTTTCAAATTCAAACCACCCCTTATGTGGATGGTAAAACCCTGTTTCATCCCATTAGTTATTATTTAACCAAAGAAGAAAATGGATTTAAACTGCACTCGTTTGATATTCCGAAAGAAGGAGAGGTGGTTTGCAATGTTCGTAACACCAAATTATTGACTGAATCCTTTGGATTAATTCCAGGGAAAACATTGGAGTTTGAAACCCAAAACGGAGAAAAAATAAAGTGGGAAGTGTTTGTCAATTCTTTGAATAAGGCTTACATCTATTGCTATAAAAGTAAAGCCACCGCTTATTTTGTGAATGATGGAACCATGTTCTATTTTACCGATTTTTATGGAAATACGAACAGTTTGTTGCACGATTTTTATTTAGGAGCACATCGGGTTATTTTGGGTTATTATAAAGGTATTTCTGTAAAAGACCGAATTAACATTGAAGATGTTTTTGGAACGGTTTTAAAATCATTACACGATTTTACAGCACCTTTTTTCCATTATGAAAAAGCACATTATATGAGCCATTTTACCGAAGTGGATGATGAACACAGTCCTGAAAAAATTGTGGTGCAATCAACCACTTGGGGAGAAATTTTTGGAAAGAAAAAATCGGAAACCATTTATGAGTTTGTACTAAAGGATAAGGGAATAGAGAGCTTTAAAATTAGCAATGATAAAAGAGAGGTAGAGGTAAAATGCATAGGATAAAATTCATATTGCCCCTTTTATTGCTCGTAACAAATTTGTTTGCTCAAGATAGTTATCAGGAAGTGGATAGTAAATCTTACCAGCTTTATACAGAAAAAAACTGGCAGGAACTTTCTCAATATGGAAAAGCGGCAAGCGAAAAAGGATATGATTATTATTATTTAAATGTGAGAATAGGAATTGCTTTTTTTGAGCTGAAAGATTTTGAAAATGCTAAAAGTTATTTCGAAAAGGCTTTGCAGAATAGTTCTGCTTCTACTTATGCAAAAGAGTATTTATTTTGGAGCTATTATAATCTAGAAGAAGAAATAGAAGCTCAAAAAATTTATCAATCATTGCCTGACTCTATCCAAAAAAGAATGGATTATCATCCTTCAAGAATAATTGACTATATCTATGTTGAAGGAGGTATGAAAAAATCTAATAATAAAGTTGCGGCAGACAATTTATTTTATGGACGAGTAGGCTTTAAACATCAATTTTTACCCCGGTTTCATATATACCATGAATATAGTTATATGGAACAAAAAGCCATTTGGGGGGAGATGAAACAGCACCAATATTTATTTATACCTTCAATTAACTTAGGTAAAAAGTGGAATATTTCAGTTGCTTTTAATGGGTCTAACTATAAAAGTCAATTAAATTATATAGATAGCACCAAAAAACAAGGCAGTCATTATCAATATAGTTCGGGAGGGTCTAATTATGTTGTAGATACTGTAATTACTAGTCATTATTTATTTAGAGGAGGTTATGAACAAAATTCAGTATTAGCACAGTTAAATATTAATAAAAGAATCAAAGATTGGTCATTCACATCACATTTTAATATATATCAGGCATTTGAAAATCCAAACTATACTAGAATTGTTGATTATAGTTATAATATTAGAGAAGTAGTAATGCCTTTTTCACCACCAACCTTTTCCCAACAAAGTAATTCTGACACTATGTTGTTTAATAAAAACAATATTTATCGCCAATTACAATATGGGTTAGATTTTAATATAAAACCAATTAAAAATATTATATTAGGAGCAGATATTAATTACATTTATCACTCGGATTTTTCTAAATTAAATATAATTCCATATATACGCCTATACATAGGAAACAGTTTTTCTCTATTTGCGTATTACGTTCAGAAAGGAAATTATGTACTTTCTTTATTTGAAGGTACACAATTTCTCAATTCTTTTGATGAATTAAAGTATAAGGTTAATCTTACGGGGATGGTGAGGATTTCTTCTAAAGTTGAGCTTTATACTACCTTTCAAAATGGAAAGATTATAGATAATTTAAGTCTTAGAGAATATCAATTAAATTCATTATTTATCGGAGTAAAATTCAGACCATGAAAAAACTTATTTTAAATTTTATTTTCCTTGCTACAACCACATTGGCAACGGGACAAACTATTGTAAACGAAGCGTTTAGTAAAAGTTATTTGTATGAAAGTGATAAAGATTACTCACAAGCAATTTCAGTAATTTTTACTGTTTATGATGTCAATTCATATACGATGAATTTACGTTTAGGATGGTTGAATTATTTAGCAGGAGAATATATAAAGTCACAGGGATTTTATAAAAAAGCTATAGCATTGGAATCAAAATCCATAGAAGCTCGATTAGGCTATGTATATCCAACATCAGCTATGGAAAACTGGGATGATGTGATTAAAACATATAATGAAATTTTATCTATCGACCCTTATAATAGCACTGTAAATTACAGAATGGCATCTATTTATAGTTACCGAAAAGAGTATGTTAAAGCAGCTGCTTATGCTGAAAAAGTAGTGACTTTGTATCCTTTCGATTATGATTCTAATTATCTTTTAGGACATATTTATATCAGCTTAGGGAAAATAAAAGAAGCAAAAATATGTTTAATTAGAGCACTTCATTATAATCCTAGTTCGATAGAAGCAAAGACTTTATTGGATAAAATTTAAAAATACTTGAATACACAACATCATATTTTAATTGTTGAAGATGAGAAAGCCATCAGAGAATCTCTACAAGATATGTTAGAAATTAATGGGTATGTTGTAGCGATAGCTGAAAATGGTTTAGAAGGATTGAAATCTATCCAAGAAAGCAATAAATTCTTTTAGAGATCCTTCGGAAACACAAAAAAATATTTTGAAAATAAATTAATTTAGGATAAAGTGGTTATTGAAAACAATTCATAATTTATTTTCTGAATTGAAATAAATTGTAAATTTACAAATGAAGTGTTTATTGATGGTCAAATCTATTTTTTCGTAATTAGAGATGTAATCTATTTTAGTGATTTTTGAAGTTAGACAATAACAAACAAGAGTAGATAGTATTAAAATGAATTTAAATAAAAAATCCACTATAATTTCTTATAGTGGATTTAGATAATTAAGATGCAGCCCGTAGGGGAATCGAACCCCTGTTTCCAGGATGAAAACCTGGCGTCCTAACCCCTAGACGAACGGGCCAAAGTACATTTCCCAAATTTTGGGAGTGCAAATGTATCACTTTTTACAACACTTGCAAATATTATTTTATTTTATTTTTTCATTTTTGTTTAATTCATTAAAAATCAATAGTAAAATCATTTTTTATACTTATAAAAATTCGGTCTTTTTATAAGACATTTCTTAAATGTTTTATATCTTTAACGAAATTTTAATTTTTTAAAATCGTTATGGTTTTTCTTAAAAGAATAATTACAATAATTATTATCTTCAGTCTCTTAATAGCAATAGTTTCGTTGTTTTTACCATCAAAATATGAAGTAGCTAAAAATGTTTTTATTAGTGCAGATGTGTATGCTACAAAAAACTATTTAGAAGAGCAAAATCAATCTAATTTGTTGTTTAATTTTCCAGATTTTGAAACAGATGTTGAGTATGATGTAACTAATGTAGATGATGGGGTGGATGTAACAGTTTATTTAGAGCTTAATTATGGCTTTAATCCCATCACAAAATTTTATGGATTATTTGCTTATGATGAATTGGAGGAGTTAACTAATAATGAGCTTGAAAAAATAAAAGTTGAAATTGAAGAGTTACCTAAAATTCATAAGGTAAACGTGCAAATTAAAATTATTGATAAACCTATTTGGTTTTTATCTATTAGAGATACCGTGACTCAAAACGGCATGAATAATATTCACGGAAAATCTTATGAGAAAATTAATAATTATATTGACTCTATTAATATAGAAAAAATAATGTCTCCTATTACTATTTACCATTCTTGGTCAGATACTGTTATTGATGTTGAAATAGGAATACCTATAAGTAAAGAAATAGTTATTTTTGAGGATGAAATTAAACTAAGTAATATTGATGCAGGAACTTATGTTTCAGCAACTCATTATGGATCTTACGATAGGTTGCCTGAAACCTATTTTGGGATTAATGAATGGATGAGAAAAAATAAAGTAATAGTTATTGGTGCTCCTTGGGAAATGTATATTACAGATCCGGCAAAAGAACTCAATTCGAAAAAATGGGAAACAACTATTAATTTTCCTATTGAAAAAATTAAAGAGTAAGTGTTAAAATAGAACGCACTATGATTATATTTTCAATAGGCAGTTGTCTGATTATGTGAAGTTTAATTTTAACCGATTAAAAATAAACCAATGAAAAAATCAGTTTTAATATTAGTGATGCTATTTTTAGGGTTAGCAAGCAGTATAATAGCACAGCAATCACACGAAAATGCATCTAAAAAAATAAATGCGATTACTAAAAAAGGAGATTATGTTATTTTAGAGTTGCGTTTAAATAATGAAGATGAGTTTAGAACAATCGAAGGAAGTGAAACAAGTTTAACCAGAGTTTCTATATTTACAGGGAAAAATCAAGGAGCAGAAGTTATCCGAAAAGGTTTTGAAGGAATGAATACGGTTGTAGAGATTTTAAATGATTTGAAATCAAATGGTTGGTTGTTAGAGCAAGTTTATTCCATGAAAGGAGAGTCTTTAATAATTACGCATTACCTTTTGGTAAGGAAGAAATGAGGTTGATTAAAATCTAAATAGAATAATAAAAAAGAATGGTAACTTCGCGACCAAATTCAAATTATAATGTCTCAAAAAATTAGTTCAGATTTTAAATTAGGAATTATTGGCGGTGGTCAGTTAGGAAAAATGTTGATACAAGCGGCTAGTAGGTGGGATATTACAACTTATGTGTTAGACCCAGACGAAAATTGTTCGGCAGCCAACTTATGTACAAAATATTTTAAGGGGAGTTTTAAAAATTATGATGATGTTTATCAGTTTGCTCAACAAGTAGACTTGGTAACTTTTGAAATTGAACATGTAAATATTGATGCTCTTAATCAACTAACCAAAGAAGGAAAAATTGTTCATCCTTCGTCAAAAGCTCTAGCTATAATTCAGGATAAAGGATTGCAAAAAGAGTTTTACGCCAATAACAATTTCCCTACAGCAGCTTTTAACCTTTACAAAACAAAAGAAGAAGTGTTAAAGGCTATTGACAATAAAGAGATTGCTTATCCTTTTGTTCAAAAATCAAGAAAAGAAGGGTATGATGGAAGAGGCGTTGTAGTAATAAAATCAGTTGCTGAAAATCATAAAATATTTGATACACCATCTGTAATTGAAGAAGCTATCAACATAGAGAAGGAATTGGCGGTAATTGTAGCCAGAAATAATAAAAATGAAATTACAAGCTTTCCCACAGTAGAAATGGAGTTTAGCGCTGAAGCAAATTTGGTAGAGCAATTGGTTTGTCCTTCGGCAATTAGTAACGAAGTGGAAGAGAAAGCTCAGCAAATAGCAAAAAAAATAATTGCAGCATTAGATATGGTTGGGATTTTAGCGGTAGAATTATTTTTAACTAAAACAGGAGAAGTAATTGTAAATGAAGTTGCTCCAAGACCTCACAATAGCGGGCATCATACTATTGAAAGCTGTTATACATCACAGTTTGAGCAACATTTAAGAGCTATTTTAGATTTTCCGTTGGGAAGTACAAAATTAATACAACCTTCTATCATGCTAAATATTTTGGGAGAAGCAGATGCTATAGGAAAAATTACTTATGAAGGAATAGATGAATGTATGCGTACGGAAGGTGTAAATTTGCATATTTATGGAAAAAGAGATGTTAAACCCTATAGAAAAATGGGACATGTAACTATTTTGGGAGAAAATATAGAAGCTGCTAGAATAAAAGCAGCACAAGTAAAAAAAGTGCTAAAAGCAAAATCACTATAAAAATACAAAGCGATGAGTCAACCAAAAATTAGTATTATAATGGGATCAGATTCTGATTTACCTGTTATGCAACAAGCAGCAGATGTTATCAAATCATTTAATGTTCCTTTTGAAATCACTATAGTTTCTGCACACAGAACTCCCAAACGCATGGTAGAATTTGCTGAAAATGCTCACCAAAGAGGTGTTGAAGTAATTATTGCGGGAGCAGGAGGCGCAGCTCATTTACCAGGAATGGTAGCATCAATTACACCATTGCCGGTTATTGGAGTTCCTATTAAGTCGTCTAATTCTATTGATGGTTGGGACTCTGTTTTATCTATTTTACAAATGCCAGGAGGTGTTCCTGTAGCTACTGTAGCTTTAAATGGAGCTAAAAATGCAGGGTTGTTAGCATTACAAATTTTGTCGGTAGGAGATAAATCCATCCAACAAAAAATGCAAACTTACAAGCAAGACTTAAATGATGCTGTAATGGAAAAAGTAAAGAAAATAAATAGTTAATTAAAACCTAACGGAAACACCAATTTTTCCACCACTAAAAGCATTTCCACCACCAAACTCAAGGTTAATACCAAACTTTTCGTTGAAATAGTATCTTCCACCTACTTGTAAGCCTAGTCCTAATCCGGAAGTTCTACTACCGCCATAGCCTCTAGGAGAATTCCACATTACAAAACCAACGTTGGCTCCAGCATAAAAGTCAAAATTATCAGGAATACCCATAATGGTATTAAAATGATAATTTCCATTTGCACTAAATCCAAAAATGTTATGTCCGTATTTAGTACCAAAATAATTTTCACGATAACTTCTAAAAGAAACTTCTCCACCTATGGTTATGTCTGGATGTATGCCATAATCTAAGCCAACATAAACAGGAAGTCCATAATTAGATAGCCCAAAACCTGCGTTAAGTTGCATTTGTCCAACATCAATAGGGTTTTGTGCTTTAGCATTGTTGATAAAGCTAAATAAAATAATACTGCAAATTAATAATAGTTTTTTCATGTTTTTTAGATTAGTTGATATCATTCAAAGATAAATAAGATTCATATATTAAATGGCTTTTTTATATAATTTAAAGTTAGATAATTCAGTACCTTTGGAAAGATTTAGATAAAAAATTTATTAATCATTTAATATGCACAAACTTACACTCATTATAATAGGGGTTTTATTTGCTTCATACGCTCATTCGCAGGAATATGTTCGGATGATGCAAAGCAAAACAGCAAATTTTTATGAAATACAAGAAGCCTTTAATAAGTATTGGGAGAATAAATCATACGAAAGAGGTAAAGGATGGAAACAGTTTAAACGTTGGGAATATCTAATGGAATCTAGAGTAGATGAAAATGGTAATTTCCCTGACCCTAGTTTAGCTTGGGATGAATATTTAAAATTTCATCAAAAATATAATGCAACAACAGCAAAGTTGGGTTCAAAATCATCTAATTGGACGCCACTAGGGCCGCAAAGTTGGAATTCTATAGGTTGGAATCCAGGTATTGGAAGAATAAATGTGGTTGCCGTTGATCCCAATAATTCAAGTATTATTTTTGTTGGAGCTCCTGCTGGTGGGTGTTGGAAATCTACTAATGGAGGAAATTCTTGGACACCACTAACGGATACACTGGCAACTCTTGGAGTTTCAGGAATTGCAATTAATCCACAAAATTCAAATGAGATTTATTTAGCGACAGGAGATGGAGATGGAAGTGATACTTATAGTATTGGAGTTATTAAATCGTTAGATGGAGGAAATACTTGGCAGCCAACAGGGTTGAATTGGTCAACTTCTCAATCAAGAGTGATGAATAAAATTATTATAAACCCTAATAATCCTGCAGTTTTGTATGTGGCTACTAGTAATGGTTTATGGAAAACTAGTGACTCAGGTACAAGTTGGACGAATGTGAGGAGTGGTGTTTTTAGAGATGTAGAGTTTAATCCATTAAATCCCACTACGGTATTTGCATGTACTAATACCAATTTTTTTAAATCGGTTGAGGGTATTAATTTTACAATGATAACTAATGGATTGCCATCTATTAGCCAAATAGGAAGAATGTCTATTGCTGTTACTGCTGATGATACCAATTATGTTTATGCTTTAACAACCAATTCAAGTGATAATGGCTTTTTAGGACTTTACCGTTCTACAAATGGAGGGAGTACTTTTACTTTAAGAGCGAATTCTCCTAATATTATGGGGTGGAATACATCCGGTACAGATTCTGGTGGACAAGGTTGGTATGATTTGGCTTTAGCTGTATCGCCTAATAATAAAAATGAATTGTTTACAGGAGGTGTTAATGTTTGGAAGTCAACTAATGGAGGGAGTAGTTTTACAGCAAATACGCGTTGGAATTGGCCAACAGGAAGCTACGGTTATGTTCATGCCGATATTCATACCCTAGATTATTTTGGAAATACTTTGTTTTGTGGTTCTGATGGGGGAATTTTTAAAACTAGTAATGCAGGAAATTCTTGGACAGATTTAACAGCAGGTTTAGAAGTTACGCAGTTTTATCGGTTAGGAATGAGTGCTACTAATGCAGGTACTATTATTGGCGGAGCTCAAGATAATGGGTGCAGCTTATTAAAATCAGGAAGTTGGACGCATGTTACTGGTGGTGATGGAATGGAATGTATTGTAGATTATTCAGACAATAATTTTATCTATTCTACGAGTCAAAATGGAAATATTTATCGTTCATCAAATGGAGGAGCTTCTTTTTCTGGGATTACAGGTAGTATTAGTGAAAATGGTGCTTGGGTTACTCCTTATGTAATTGACCCTAATACTCCTACCACACTTTATGCCGGTTATACAAATGTATTTAAAACTACCAATAGAGGAACAAGTTGGTTACAAATCTCTAATTTCTCGGCAACAGGAACTATCCGATCTATGGCTGTAGCTCCTTCTAATTCTGATGTAATTTATATCGCTACGCTAACTCAAATTAGAAAAACTACTAATGGAGGTGGTAGTTGGACAGTAATTAATAATGGATTGCCTAACCTTAATATTAGTTATATAACGGTTCATAATCAAAACCCTAATATACTATGGGTAAGTTTTTCTGGTTTCTTTAATGGAAATAAAGTGTTTAAATCTATTGATGGTGGCGCTTCTTGGACAAACGTTTCAGGGAACTTACCCAATATGCCTGTAAATTGTGTGGTTTATGAGTATGGAACTAATAATGGAATTTATGTGGGAACAGACATGGGAGTATATTACAAAAATGATGATTTACTCAATTGGGAAGCTTTTATGGATAATTTACCAAATGTTCAGGTAAATGAGTTAGAGATATTTTATCCCACAGGAAAAATACGAGCAGCTACTTATGGAAGAGGAATTTGGGAGTCTAATTTATTTCAAGCAAATACACCTCCTGTTGCACAATTTATGTCGCCAGATACGGCTATTTGCCCGGGAGTTTGTGCTCAGTTTACTAATCAAACTATTAATCTTGGTCAGCAATGGACCTGGTATTTTCCGGGAGGGACGCCTAGCACTTCTACTGATTTAAATCCAATTGTTTGTTATCCAACTAATGGAACGTATGATGTTTCTTTAGTTGTGAGTAATGTAAACGGAACAGATTCTTTATATAAAAATGCTTATGTAGTTGTTCAATCACCTACAGCAGGAATAGGTTTGCCACTTACTGAAGGTTTTGAAAATGGAACTGTTTCACCAAGTGGTTGGAGAGTGATTAATACGGATAATGCTGAGACCTGGGAACATAATAACACATTGGGTGCTTATGGAACTAGTACTTCTTGCGTGTTTATTGATAATAGAAGTAATGACTATACTGGTCAATTAGACTGGTTGGTTTCTCCAAGATATGATTTTACAGGTGTTAGTACTTCATTCCTATCTTTTGATGTGGCATATGCTTTTTTTGGAGGAACAAGATATGACACCCTATCTGTTTATTATACCAATGATTGCGGAGCTACCAAACAATTACTTTGGAAAAAGACAGGTAACGATTTAGCTACAGCACCAAATTATCCTTTGTTTTTTGTGCCAACAGCTTCTCAATGGAGGAATGAAGTTATAGATTTAAGTAGTTTAAATGGATTAACAAGTGTTGATTTTATTTTTGAAAATGCAGCTGGTTTTGGAAATACAGTTTATTTGGATAACATTAATATTATAGATAGTGCTTTTGTGGGGGTAAGCGAGTTGGATATGAATAATATTACAATTTACCCTAATCCTGCAAATAATATACTTACGGTAGTTGGATTGTTAACTGATAATAACGTGAGTATGCTTATTACTGATCTTACAGGAAAAGAAGTATTATATCCTAAATTTAATAGAAATAGTCAACAACAAATTAATATCAGCAGCTTGGCAAAAGGTATTTACTTCTTACAGATAAATACCACTAAAACTAATAAGGTTATTAAATTTATTAAGGAGTAGTTAGCTTGTGAACCTTTCCGAAAGTTTAAACTTTCGGAAAGGTTTTAATGTTCTACTTCCATTCATTTTTAAACATTATTTCTTCTACTGCTTTTCTAGGGGTTTCTACAAATTCGCCATCATAATAACCAATAGCAATAGCTGTAACAGGCTCAAAACCTTCGGGTATATTTAGGTTGTTGATGGCTTTTTCAGCAGAAAAACCACCCATTTGGTGCAAGTGTAAGCCCATAGCTGTAGCTTGGGCGCAAAGATTACCTACTGCTAAGCCTAAATCGTGTCGGTTATGGGGATTGGGTTTTTCATTTTTAGTAAAGTTTTTTTTAGAAACAGTAATTATTAAAGCAGCTGCATTTTTTGCCCATTCTTGGTTTCCTTCTACTAAACAGTCTAAGATGTTGTTGAAAGCTTTTTTATCTTGTTTTAAAGCATAAATAAAACGCCAAGGTTGTTCATTAAAAGAGGAAGCAGCTCTTCCCGCAGCAGTAAAAAGTATGGTAAGTTGTTCTTCTGTTAGCGTTTGCTCTGTAAATGTTGTCGGGCTAAATCTTTTCGTTATCTCAGGTATCATTTTCATGTTTTTTAGTTTATAAGGTTAATACTATTTAATTAAATTTATTTAGTTCCAAATAAGTTTTGTAACTCAGTTGTTTCGCTACTTCAACAGTAAATAAATGTGTTTCTTCTTCAATGTCAAAAGTGATTGTTTTTTCCTCTTCAGTAATAATAAAATCATGTTCTTTTAAGGTTTGATTGTTTGCCTGAGCTATTCCTTTTATAAAGTAAAAAGTGCTTATTTTACCTTCAGGAATAGCAATAATATGATTTCCTTTTGGAAGAGTAAGTTCACTAATAACTACTGCTTCGGCATCCATTTCCACCGGACCGCCTTTGCCAATATAGTTTTTAACTTTAATGCTATTTTCTTCAAAATAATGCATGTTTTCACTTTTGTAATCGCTATAAGATGCTTCTTTGTTATAGGTTACATGCACGTTTGGATCGAACCAAATTTGAAACATTCTACCTCCTGGCATTATTTTTTCTGCATGTCGAATGCCATTTCCAGATCGGATAATTTGTACATCTCCTTTTTTTAGTGGTAACCAACGGTCGTATTTATTATCGTAATGCTGAATCTCTCCTTCAATAACAAATGACATGATTTCAAACAGTTGGTGTGGATGTTCACCAATTAAACCTCCTCTATCTGACCATGCATTGGCCCAGTAAAACAGGTTTGAAAATGGTTTTTGTTCACCTTTATCTTGAGGAAATCCTATAGGTTTGTTTTCTATAATTGCTCCTCCATCAAAGAAGCTTTTTGCTTGATATTCTTTTGTTAATATTTGCATAATATGTGTGTTTTAACATTTAATGTATATACATTTATTTGATTAAATTTTAAAAAACTAGCTTCTCATTTTGTCTAATAGGTTATTAATAGTTTGAGCTTCTTTTTCAGAAAGATTTTCAGAAATAGTTTTGAAAGCGTTCATTTCAACACTCACTTTTTCTAAAAGAGCTAAGCCTTTTTTGGTGATTTTCACATCCACTTGTCTTCTATCTTGTTCGCATATAACTCTTTCAATCAATTCTTTTTGTCTTAATTTTTCTACTAATCTGCTGGTGTTCGACATCTTGTCTATCATTCTTTCCATAATATTACTTACTGAAATAGCTTTTGGTGATTGTCCTTTTAATATTCTTAATACATTGTATTGCTGTGGACTAATGCCATGAGGTTTTAGTATTTTTGTGGTGTTGGTTGCCAACCATTGGTTAGTAAATAAAATGTTAATAGCTAATTTTTGGTATTCTGAATGAAACTTGTTTTGTTTAATTTCTTCTTCTATTTTCATCTGTTTGTAAAGGATTTTAAATCTGATGCAAATATATACAAAAACATTTAATGTATATACATATAATTTATAAAAGATGTTAAATCATTTTATTTAAGGTAGAAAAAAGAGAGATTTATTAAATAAGTGGAGTATTAGTTATTTTCATCATTGTTAATCGGAACATAGAATCGTTCTAATTGTTTTTTTAATTGCAGAAATCTTATAGTTCCAACAATTATTAATAAAGCACTTAATGAAAGTGCAATATATCCCAAGAATTTGAGATCTTGAAAATCTTTCAAACCTAATAAAGCAATACCACCTAAAAGGAGGTACAGAGAGGCTCTTAAATAGGAAAGCAATGTTCGTTCATTTGCTAATTTGGTTCTCTCCATGGCAAGATGATCTCTTAAGATGATATCCTCTTTATTTTGATAATCTTTAGTAAAAGTAATAAGTTTTTTAAATTGCCTTTTCATTTATTATAATCGAAGTTTTAAGATTATATTTTTTATTTTAAAATTTTTAAAATGGAAAAAATAAAGGTATTAAAAATGTTGCAGCAATCCAAATGATAATATTTAAAGGGGTGCCAATTTTTAGATAGTCATTAAACTTATAATTTCCAGGAGAATAAACCATAGTGTTAGTTGGATTAGCAATGGGTGTCATAAATGTTAAGGCACAAGCTAACATTACGGCAATTAATAATGGACGTTCGCTTACTTGGAGTGCAGCTGCCAAACTAATAACTATAGGGGTCATTAATCCGGCTGTTGCTTTACCGGAAATTATATTGGTAGAAAGAAAAGTAATTAAAAATACTAAACTAAGTGTAATTCTTTTATCTAAATCTCCCATTATATCAAAAATGTATCCTGAAATTAAAGTAGAACCACCTGAACTTTCTAACGCATTTCCCATAGATAGTACTCCGGCTATCATAAAGATAACTTTCCAATTGATAGCTTCATAGGCTTCTTGAGGTTTAAGAATAGAGCTGGTGATGATTAATAAACAACCTATCATAGCACTCATTAAAATTGATGTAATATTAAGTGCAGCAGCTCCTATAACGCCAATAGCAATTAAAAGAGCCGGAATAGCTTTTTTATAATTTACTTGTTGTTTTTCATAATTAGAGAGCATAAAAACTGAATGTTGAGCAGTAAGCCGGGCAATATCTTTTTCGGTAGAATAAACTAAAAGCATATCTCCTTCTTTTAACTTTAGTTCACTTAGGTTTTGCATTATCATTTCATTTCGTTGTCTTATGGCTAAAACAGAACTTCTATAAACATCTCTAAAATGTAATTCTTTTAATGATTTTGAGGCTAATTTAGAACCAATAGGAATAAGTACTTCGTAAATTTTTCTTATATTATTGGGGATATCTTTAGTAGATTCTGTTGGGCTAATATCAATTTCTTTTGCTTCATTTTCTTCTAACTTATCTCCTTGTATGCTATAACCCTTTGTATCTTTTAAGCTAATTAAATTTTCTGGGCTAATAACTACATTTAAGATATCATTCTTTTCTAAAATAAAGTCAGGAGAACATTCTCTAATGCGTGTAGTACCTCTTATAACAGTTAGTAGTTGAATTTTATAGTCTATAACCAATTTTGTTTCAATTAATTTTTTATTAATATCAGGACATGAGTCAATTAATATGATTTCAGCCATGTATTTTTCTGCTTGTTTTATTAATGTGGTATCATTGTTTTTATTTCTTTTTGGAAGCAAAAAAGGAGCAATAATAAACATATAAAAAAAACCTATTGCTGCTAAAACTAATGCTATAGGTGTAAGTTCAAACATATCAAACTCTGGTAAACCACTCTTTTGAGCGTAACTACTTATAAGAATATTTGTTCCTGTACCAATAAGGGTACATGCACCACCAAAACAAGCAGCGAATGATATGGGAATTAGTAATTTAGAGGGACTTATTCCAGTTTCTTTACAGACTAATAAAGCCATAGGAATCATTATAGCAACAACAGCTGTATCATTAACAAAAGCAGAAAAAAGGCCTGTTACAAAGGTAAAAACCATTAAAGCTACAATATAATGTATTTTGGCAAGTTTGATTATTTTATTGCTTAATCCATCTATAATGCCTGATTTAAATATAGCAGCACTTATCACAAACATACAGCCTAGAGTTAGTGTTGCAGGATGGATAAACCCTGAAAAACCTTCTTCGGGACTAAGCACACCACTTACAATAAACATTGCCATAATTAATAACGAGGTGGTATCTATAGAAAAAAATTCTTTAACAAATAAAAAGATACCTACAGTTATTATTCCGAGTGTAATATATAATTCCATTTATAAGGTTGTTATTGTTTTATAAATTCCATTAATTACTCTTGCCATTCTTTTTATATCTAATGTTTCTATAGTATCTGTTGGTTCGTGATAGTTGAAGTTTCTATAAAAAGATGTGTCGGTTATCATTAAAGCACTAAAACCAAATTTCCAATAATTTAAATGATCAGAGAAGTCTATTCCAGAAAGAAATTTAGGTCCTGTAAATTTTTTGGTATTAATTGTTTTCGATTTTTTGTAATGTTTAACAAATTTTCTGGCAAACTTTCCAGAGCCAAATTTTCTTACTAACGTAATGTAATTTCCTTTATTTCCATAAAAAAGCGACAATAATCCAACAGGATATGTTTGTGATTTTTTCTCATCACTAAAATAACCAATCATTTCAACTGAGAGCATTCCGTAAATATCAATATTATTATCTTTTAAGTATTTTGCATGAATATAACTCCCCATATATTCAGTTTTAAAGTGAGGAGGTTCTTCAAGCGTATAAGCAACCAAATCAATTCTATAGTTTAATTGTTTATCTTTTAACATTCTTGCTAGTTCAAGCAAACCTACAACTCCACTAGCATTGTCATCAGCTCCTTCTTGGTTTCCGCAAACGTCATAATGAGCTCCAATAATTACTCTTTTTTTGTGCTCTGTTCCAAAAGAAGCAATTACATTTTTGTACGTTTTTCCATTTACATCAAATTCTTGAAAAGTAATGCTATCTGTATATGTTTGAAATGAAGTTTTAATGTAATTGGCTATTTCATTTAGCTGATTAATATTTTTATGATTTCGGAATTTTTCTGTTTTGGTAATATTTACAAGGTGTTGTTTAATTAATATAGTATCAGCATTACCAGCTTTTAGCGAAAAAGAGCCAAGTAATAAAAACAGTATGACAATATGTTTTTGTACAATCATGCGATAAATTTAAACTTTTTTATTGCACTAGCAAATTGCAGCCTCGTATATCGCTATTGTCAAATCTGCCGATTACCTCAAACTGACCATTATCGTATATCTTACCTAAATCTTGTGTAGCAATAAAAGAGCATGAATTTATATTTGCAAAGTCTATAATGTTTATTGCTCCGGTAGAGTTGGTGGGTAAACTCTGAAAAGGGTCATTAATATCTTTAATAATTACTTTCATCCAAGGTGGAGTGGAATAAAGTCCGTCATTTTTGGCATAAGCTTGCGAAAGCAGCTCTGTCATCCCATATTCTGAGTGTACCTGTTTAACTCCCGAAGCTTTTTTAATAAACTGATGCAGCTCTTCTCTGGTAAGCTCTTTACGCTTTCCTTTCATCCCACCAGTTTCCATAATAATAGTATGTTTTAAATTAAACTGATGTTTTTCAAATAAATCGAGCAAAGCAAAAGAAACACCAATTAAAATAGTAGGTTGTTGTTGCTTTTCTAAGATGATTAGTTGTTCAGCAAGTTCATCAATATTATCTAAATAAAAACCACTTGAAGGATGTTTGCTTAGTGTAATAAGATGTTGTGTCATATAGATTAGTGAAGATCCTTCTCTCTCTAGATAGGAGGGGAGGAGGGCTAAAACACAATAGTTTTCAGGCTTACCATAAAACAATTCAAAACAAGAGACGAAAGATTGTTCGTACAGTGACAAACTTTTTACAAAATGTTTACTTGTAGAATTGCCTGTTGTGCCACTGCTGGTAAAAATTATTTCTTCTTTAAAGTTATTGGTTTTAATTTCATGTGATTTAAAAAAAGAAACTGGCAGAAAAGGTATTTCATCAATGTTAGTTAACTCTTCAGATTTGATTTTCAACAACTTACAGAAACTCTGATAAACGGAGTTGTTGGTATATTGGTGTCTAAAAATTTTTAAAGTTTCGGCAATAAAATCGAAGTTATTATCTTTAAAAATATGTTGATGATTTTCCAATAGAAATTATTTGTAATTTTATGATATGAAACGAGCTATAATAAAGCATTTAATTATTTAGCAATGTTATTAATTGCGAGTTACATAAGACCGATTTATCAAAAATAAAAATTCCCTTATGAACCAAGTTGTAAAATTAAGTATAATAATGTCAATTTTTTTTGCGGTAGCTTGTGAAAAAGATGATCCTATACCTGTACCGCCCGAAATTACTTTTTTGGATGGAGGGTTAGCTACAGATGGTTCTTTTGCGTTGGTTAGGTTTGAGTTTTATGATGGAGATGGTGATTTAGGTTTAAAGCAAGATGAAAGTGAAGGCGACCAACAATATAATTTGTTTGTTGATTATTATGAAAAACAAAATGGTGTTTGGGTATTAAAATCGCCAATTATCACTTATAATGTTGGAGAAAATAAATACGACACTACAGATTTACATTTAAGAATTCCTTTTATAGAAAATGAAGCTAAACGTCCATTAGAGGGGGAGACAGAAGTAAAATTATTATACGATTTTAATGTAGACACTTTTCGCTACGAGATGTACATTACCGATAGAGCTTTTCAAAAAAGTAATAGAATTACTACTGCTGATTTTGTTGTAAATTAGATAAGTTATATACTTAGTAATGATGTGTAATAGAAATACATCCCTTGTATCTAATATTTATTTAATCGTTCTTTAATTTCGGCAATGCGTTTTTCTTTGTTGGTTCTACGTAAGGTTTTAGCTGAATCGGTAAAGTAACGATGAGCTTCTAAGAATTTTATTTGTAGCTCATCCCATTCTTTATCAGAGGCGACAATTCCTCTTTCCATTAGTTCCAATTTAAGTTTATCGGCAGTTTCGTGGAATAAATCTCCACCTAAGTAATCTAAATCTGCATCACAAATAATTTGCTCTAGATGATTGGTTGGCTGATGAGGTATTTTGGTAACAGAAATTAATTTTTTTATGGTTTCTATTTGTTCAAGAGAATAGCCAAATTTAGGTAATACTTCTACTGCTAAAGCAGCTCCTATATCTTCATTTTTTGCATATTGTTTTATAAATCCAGCATCGTGATACAAAGCAGCGGTTTTTAGCAAAAAGATGTCATCACCTTCAACACCTTCCATAAGAGCTAAACGTTCTACTGCAGCGCAAACGTCTTTAGTATGATTAATGTCGTGATAATGCAAGTTGTCGGGCAATTCTTTTTGTAACCTTTTTAAGATATATTTTTCTGCTTTACGGTAGTTAATACTACTGTAAATATGTAAGTCTACATATTTTTGGAATAATTCATTTGGAATTATTCCTTCGCCATCAACAGAAAGTTCTGCTCTAATTCCATTAACAAAATACATGTCAATTAATCCTTTGTTTTTGGCTTTAATTTTCCCACGGTATTCACAATTAAAGAATTCCTTAATATACTCATATGTAGCTCCCGAAATGTTTACTTTACCTACTTCCCCGGCTTCTTCCATCCGACTACCAATATTAACGCTATCACCCCAAATATCATAAGCAAAACGTTTACTGCCAATAACACCTGCAGTAATTTCTCCCGTATGAATTCCAATTCGCAGACCCCAAGGATGTTTACCTTGTTCAATTCTTTCAGGATTATGTTTAGCAACAAACCTTTGAATTTCTAATCCTGCTAAAACAGTATCTATTGGATTGCTTTTGTTTCTTAGTGGAATACCACCAGCACACATATAGGCATCTCCAATGGTTTTGATCTTTTCTACATGGTATTTTTCAATAATAGCATCAAAATTTACAAAGTAATAATCTAGTTCAGAAACCAAATCTTGTGGTGAAATTTTTTCTGCTATTTTGGTAAAACTTTGAAAATCGGTAAACATAATTGAAGCCAATCTATACTGTCTAGCAGTTGCTTTTCCTTTGTTTTTTAGTTCAATAGCTATTTCTTCAGGAAGTATGTTGTATAAAAGTTCATCGGCTTTTTCCTTCTCTTTTTCTAAAAGTTCTTTTTGAATTTCTATTTCTTCTTTTTGTTTTATAACCTCATGGGTTCTTTCTCTAACTTGTAATTCGAGCAATAATTTTTGTGTTTTAATTCGATTAATTCTGGTGATGTAATAGGCATAAATTAATAATAAAATCAATAATATAACAATTGTTCTAAACCACCAAGTTGCCCATAGAGGGGGTTCTACAATTACTTTAATTTGAGCAATTTCATCGCTCCAAACGCCATCACTATTGGCTACTTTTATTTTAAATAAATATTCTCCCGGGTTAAGGTTAGTATAATTAGCTCTTCTGTTATTATCAACATAAACCCAGTCTTCATTAAAATTTTCGAGCATATAAGCATGTTTGTTTTTTAATGGAAAGGAGTAGTGGAGAGCTGCAAATTCAAATGAGATAACATTTTGTTTGTGTTTTAAAACGATAGCATTCAATTCAGAAATATGTTTGTTTAAGATAGAGTTTTCACCAATATGAACGGGTTTATTAAATAAATAAAAATTGGTAATAATAGGAATAGCTTTAGTTCTATTAATTTTCACATCCTCGGGGAAGAAAGAGTTGAACCCATTTATACCACCAAAATAAATTTCGCCATAATGATTTTTAAAAAATGCTCCGGTATTAAATTCATTACTTTGTAAACCATCACTCTCTTCAAAATTTCTGAAAAACTTGGTTTGTGGATTAAAATAAGAAATTCCTTTGTTGGTACTTATCCAGAGATTATTGTTTTTGTCACCTAGAATTCCGTAAATTACATTGTTAGACAATCCTTCTTTTTCTGTGAAATGAGTAAAAGTTTCTGTTTTTGGGTCAAACCTATTGAGTCCACCACCAAAAGTACCTATCCATAAGAAGTTTTTTTTATCTTCATAAATAGAAAGCACAGAATTATTGTTTAGACTATTAATTTCATTTTCGGCTCTTTGATATATTTTAAAAGAAAATCCATTTTTAGTTTCTTTTATATTACAAAATCCACCGCCATCAGTTCCTATCCACATTGAACCATCTTTTGTTTGTAGAATAACTCTCACAACATTATTTGGCAGATCGTTTTTTACATTTTCTGAGGAGGTAATAGTTTGGCAAGTTGTTCTATCTTCAGAAACAATGACAATACCTTCTTTAGTACCTGCCCATAGCCTGTTTTTATTATCTTCGGTAATGGTATAAGTTCTGGCATTATGAAAATTTTTAATTTTTAATTGAGCAATTTTATTATTTTTAAAAGTAAAAATTCCGCCATCTGTACCTAAATAAATAATTCCTTGTTTATCTTGATAGATACTATAAATACCAATATTTTTTAAGTTGTTTTCTTGTGAAAAATCGGGTTTTAGGTGAATGACTTTGCTGTTAATATTATCAAAAAAAGTAAGTCCTTGGTCGGTTCCGACATATAGGTTTTCATCTCTATCTTGAAAAATAGACCAAACCATATTACTGCTAATGGTATTTGGTAGGTTAGGCCAATGTTGGTAATGTTTAAAAAATTGTTTTTGCTTGTCAAATTTATTTATCCCGGCTTGAGTTCCTATCCAAATAATTCCCGAACGATCTTCTAAAATAGTATTTATTTTGTTAGAACTAAGGCTTGTAGAAATGGTAGCGCTATAAACATAGTGGTCAACATTTTTTAATGACTTTAGTTTATATAAACCGTCAGTTTCTGTACCTATCCATAATATTCCAGCTTTATCTTCATAAAGTATTTTAATGATTTTGTTTCCTATTAGTTGGTCAAGCTCTTTAGGAATAGAAAGACTGTTGGATTGGTGATTATAAAAATTGATGCCGTTATTAGTAGCAATAGTAATAAATCCATGAATGTCTTTATGTACGTCCCATACGATATTGCTTTTTAATTTAGAGTTTTCTGAAGTATATTGGGTAAAATCTTTGGTATGGATATTATAAAGTAATAAGCCATTATTTTCTGTGGCAATCATTAATACGTCCGGAGTTACGAAAACCAATTTTCTAATATTAAGTTTTTTAATATTAGTACTAAACGGAATGTTAATTTTTGAGATATGGAAATTTAGTGAGTCTGTTTTTGATTTTGAAAGTTTGTATAATGATTGGTCTGTTCCTATCCAAAGACTTTTGTCGTCTTCATTTTCTGTTATCGTCCAAACATTATGTTTTTTGGCATTTTTAGTTTTGTTTTCATTAAGGTAATGTGTAAAAGTTTGGTAATCTCTGTTAAATAAATTTAGTCCATTTTCTGTACCTACCCAGAGGTTACTATCGCTATCTTCATAAATAACATGAGCATAACTGTTAGAAATAGAGGTGCTATCTAATAAATCGTGAGAAAAAACGGTAAATTCATAACCATTATATTGGTTAAGACCGTCCTGTGTCCCCATCCAAATTAATCCTTTATAATCTTGAATAATACAGGTAACATCACTCTGGGAAAGTCCATCTTTATAGTTGATTCTATCAAACTTTATATTGCTTTGTTGTGCTATAACAAAAAGCGATAAACAGATAAAAAATAAAAGACTTCCAGCTTTTTTAAACATAGGGTAAAGTTAGTTTAAAATCTGAATTTGTAAAAAAAGTTAGTATTTAATTTTATTGCGGAAATACTTAATAAAATCTTTAATTATTTTATTCTAATAACTTTAAATTCAGTTCTTCTATTTTTAGCTCTTCCCTCAGGGTTGTCATCCCCATTAGGCAATTTGTTAGGAGCGATAGGGTGAGCTTTTCCATAGCCTTTGGCAATAATTCTTTTTTTCTCAATACCTTTAGAAAGGATATATTCTACTGCAGCATCAGCTCTTTTTTGAGATAAATCTAGGTTAAATTTAGCACTACCAATATCATCGGTATGCGAACTTAATTCAACACCAATACCTTTATTTTTCTTAAGTATGGTAATTAGTTTGTCGAGTTCTTTTTTAGAAGCTTCGTTTATTTCGTAAGAATCATAATCATAAAGAATTTTAGAGATAATAAAATTTTCGTTTTCAGCGATTTTAATTACTTCATCAATTTCATTTATAAGTGTAATAATGGTTTTGTCGGAAGTAAGTCTATGGTATTTAAATTTACCACCAGATTTTTTAGCAGCATCTATTACTTTACCATTTTCATCTAAAACAATTACATTAAAATTACCATCACCTTCTTCAAGCATAAACATATAAACTTCATCTGGAGCAAGTTTGTCAAAAATAAACTTTCCATCTTTGTCAGTGCGAGCTTTTCCAATTACGTTACCTTCTTCATCAAGAATTAGAATTTCCATTCCTTCAGAATAATCACCAGGTAATTTTTTATACACTTGACCATAAATATTGATGGTTAATAAACTTTCATCAACTTCTTCTAGCAATTCTAATTCATCATAATAGGTGTAAGGTAAAGCTTTAAAGGTAAATTTTCCTTTGCCTAATTTATTGGCTAAAATAACTTTTTCACCATTAGAATTGGTAATATAAAGCTTTGCTTGATCCAGCTTAGATTCATCAGACTCATCAATTTTTATGAGGTAATTTTCATCCAAGCTTAATTTATCAAATTTGAAATTACCATTTTTATCTGTAGTGGTAGATTGAATAACTTGGTCATTTTCATCTAATAAGTCAATTTTTGTATTATCGGCAGATAATTTTCCATATTGAAGTACACCAGTTATCGCAGTTTTTTCAGTTAAACCTTCCCATTTAAAGCTGTAAATGTCGTCACTTCCAATACCTCCTGGTCTATTAGAAGAAAAGTATCCTGTATCCTTATCTTGAAAAGTAATTCCAAAATCGTCAGCAGGAGAGTTGATAGGAGCTTTTAAATTTTCAGGGTTTCCTTGCGCTTTACCATTTTTAAACACAATAGAATAAATGTCTAAACCTCCATAGCCACCATGTCCATCTGAAGCAAAATAAAACAAGGTATCTTTTATATAAGGAAATACTTCATCTAATGCTGTGTTGATCTTTTGGCCTAAGTTTACTGGTTTTCCCCATTCTTCATCTGTTTTAGAACTCATGTACAAATCCATTCCGCCAAAACCTCCAGGCATGTTAGAGGTGAAAAATAATGTTTTTCCATCTTCAGTTATCCATGGGTGAGCAACAGAATAATTTTCGTTATTAAAAGACATAGGCGTAATGTCCTTCCATTTATTACCTTTAGCAGATGCTTGATAAATTTTAGAATGGTTGATTGATTTTTTTGATAACTCACCTTTTATTGAGCGAGTAAAATAAATAGTATTTCCATCTTTTGAAATAGAAACGGGACCATCATGATATTCAGTACTTAGTTGATTTGAGAACTCTTTTACTTTTTCAAAATTTTTTTCTTTTTTAGAGTAGAAAATAGATAAATAAGGTCTGTTGGTAGAACTGTTAGTTTTTTCATTCACAAAATCTATTTGTCTTTCAGAAATAAAAATAAGTGCATCTTGATAAACCAAAGCACAAAAATCTGAGTACTTGGAATTGATGTTTTCAACCAAATTTATTTCAAAAGCTTTATCTTCTTTTTCCCAAACGGTAATTTCTTCAATAGAGTTCAGTAATACTTTTCCTAAAAAGCTGTTAGGTTCCTTTTCTAAAAATAATTTGAATTGTTTTTTTGCCTCAGTAGGTTTATTATTATTTTTTAATACCTGTCCATAGTGTAAATGGTCTGAAGCCAATACATTACTAAGTGAGGTTGCTTTTTGATAATATTCTTCAGCTGCGGTATAATTTTTAAGTTTTTTATGAGAAAAAGCAATGTTTCTTAAAGCCTCAGCATTATTTGGGTCTTTTTTTAATGTTTTTTCGTAATATTTTATTGCTTCAGGGTAGTTGGTTAGCTCAAAATATCCATTGGCTTTTTCAAGTTGAGCAAAACATGAAACAGTTAATACCAAAAATGTTATAAAAGAAAAGTAATATTTTAAAATCATCTATCTTCGTTATTAAAAATATCTAGGTGAAACAACTTGTGATTTATGCTTAAGAAAATCATAGCCAATAAAAACTTCATGAGAGCCTCCGTTAGAAAGTTGGGTGGCAGTATAGTCATAAGCGTAGCCTATTTTAAATTGAGAAGAGATGTTAAATTCTGTTAGGAAAATTAGTGTTTGACGAGAGGTTAACGTTATACCGAATAGAAATTTATTGTTAAATAGCATACTTGCATTAATATCTAAAAAACCTTGTTTGTTTTGTCCTCTCATTATTGCAGAAGTTTTTAACGTAAGTTTTTCAGTTAAACCAAAAGCTCTACCAATTGTTGCGGTTCCGTTAATGTGTTTTTTAGCTACAGATGTTGAAGTATCTACAACAGATAAGTTGTATTGAGCTTCATTAAGATGATCTAATGCAATCCCTGCATAGAATTTATTGGTGTTGTAATAGATTCCAAAGTCGAAGTTGGGTAATATAAAGCTTTCGTTAGCAGTAGTGGGTATAGCATCATCTTGGTCACGGTATTCAATTTTAGCCCAATCGTATTGGTAGTTTAAAATTCCTCCTCTTAAGCCAAAAGCTAGTTTTCCTTTCCCCAGTTTAATTTTATAAGCATAAACCAATGAAATATCTTGTGTTGTTCTTGGTCCAATTTTATCATTAATTAATTGAAAACCCAATGCCATGTTTTGATTTTTTAATGGAGAATGAATAGACAAAACTTGTGTTGTGGGTGCTCCATCTAAACCAACCCATTGACTTCTGTGGACAAGTACGCCACTAATAGCATCACGGCTGCCCGCATAACCGGGATTTACACCTAAAGGGTTAAACATATATAAACTGTATTGGGGATCTTGTTGAGCAAAACCCTGTAAGCTTATTATAAACGTTAGTATTAGTAGTATTTTTTTCATTTTCAATTATTCATTATTAATTGTAAATTACCTTGTTATTTCTACCCAGCCTTTATAAATAGTTCCGTCTACATCAGCAATATAAAAATAGGTAGAGCTTGAGAGTAAATCTCCTCCTTTGTTGCTTCCATCCCAAACAACTGTTGTATTGTCGTAATTTTCTCCGTACCATACTTCTTCTCCCCAACGGTTAAATATTTTTATGACATTTTCAGGGAATTGGTCGATATTTTCTATAATCCATACATCGTTTTTACCATCGTTGTTAGGTGTAATTCCAGAATAGAATTTCAATAAACAGTCTTCATCATTTTCTATTCCAATACTAATTTGAGTTGAGTAAGAGCAGTTGTTTCCAGTAATTTCTACATTATAAACACCTGCTGAGAGCTTATCAGCTTCCCAAGTGGTTACACTGTCATCAACTGCTTTAATTATCAGTTGATATGGACCTGAACAGCCTAATACGTTGGAAATAAAAATTGAACCATTTTGAGCTCCCCTACAAGATTCATTTATTACTTCATAAGTAACAATAGAATCAGCAGTAGTTTCGGGTTGTTGAAAGCCTTGTGTTAGAATTTTAGAGGTTGAAAATAATGTTTGTACAGTAGCTTCTCCAACTGTGGAAGAAAGTGTAATGTTAGCTCCCGTTTGGTAACCGCCCGTAGCACCAATTACTTGTCGAGAAATAGTGGTTTGGGCAGTTGCTCCCAAGGAGAATAAGATGAATATATAGAGTATTTTTTTCATAGTTAAAAAAATTTAATTATCAGACCTTGAAATTTCTAACCATCTATTTCCTGTCCATATTAATGTAATAGTATCATTACTATACAATAAAGCATTTCCTGCAATATTTAAATTTGCAGCACCATCATTTATGGTAAATAGATAACCACCTACATTTTCAATGATTAAAAGTTGTCCTGGCTTTAATCCATTTGAAATGGAACCAAGTGTTGCTCCACCAAAGGTAGTCGTGACTCTAATATAACTTCTATCACCAACGGTTAAAGCATAAGATGCACTATTTCCAGCAGCCGCAGTTGCAGGGGTATATGTTACAGCTCCATTTATTTCTAATGAAGAACCGGGAGTAGTTGTTCCAATACCAACATTACCTGTTTGGGTAATTCTCATTTTTTCAGATAATGTACCATCATTGGTAGAAAACAATAGTTGTCCCTGAGTAGTAGAAGCTCCTGAAGTTACTGAACTTACTCTAGCAATACTTGTTGGCGTTAATCCATTAATAAAATCTATCATTGAAGATAAAGAATTTCCGCCATTTGTGTTACCTTTTAGTTCTAAAGAGGTAATACTTGCATTGTTATAAGGACCATTATTAACTACACTCAAATATTTTGTAGCACCTGGAATTAGTCCGGGAGCAGTTGTTCCAATACCAACATTACCTGTTTGGTTAATAAACATTCTTACATTTGATAATGTTGTGGTTGATGTTGCCGAATTATCGGTTGTAAAAGCGATACCATCATAACCTGAGACTACTAGTCCATCTGAAAATCCAGCTCCTCCTGAACTATGGTCATAGGTAACAATTCCTAAATGGAAAGGACGAGTTAATGTAGTGTAGCCTTCTCTAAAAGCTAACCCACCAATATTACCAGTACTACCGGCCGCATTTATCATTATGCCATTAGTTCCTCCAATATGTAAATTCATTGCAGGAGTTGTTGTACCCATACCTATATCTCCATTCATTTGAATTGTCATTCTACTTAAATTATTTGTTGTAAATATAATATCGTTACTAGGAGAATTAAATCGAAATCCATTAGTAGCCCCTAATAATGTTATAGCACTTCTAGAAAATTGTAATGCTATACCCGCAATGTTGTCCCTAATTTGAAATAAATTGGCTGTGGTGTTTACTTGAGATTGTACATCTAACAATACACTTGGATTGGTTGTCCCAATTCCTACATTATTGGTTAGAGTGGTAGGATGGATATTTGTTCCATTAAGTGTCCAAGGTGTTGGAGGTAAAGTTAAAACAGTATTAGGGTCAGTCCACGTCATGGTACCATTAGCATCTGATACGGGAATATAACCGTTGGTAGCCCCGTTTCTCATGGTAATTTTTCCATGAACATCTAATTCAGAATAAAAAGGTGAGCCATTAATGCCAACTTGACCTGATGGGTTAATATTAAAAGGTTGAAGAGAATTGGTAGCATTCTCTATTCTAAACATTCCGGTTTCATTAGAAAGTAACACGTATTGATTCATACTTTCCATTACAAAAGCGGCTCCATTAGTAGGAGTAATTTCTTTTAATATCATAACTGCTGAAGCGTTTTCTTCTACATGAAGTTTGGCAAGTGGAGTAGAAGTGCCTATACCAACATTATCTCCAATTATGGTAGGATGCAAAGTAGTGCCTGTTTTAGTCCATGGTGAAGTTGGTAAAGTAACCGTATTTCCATTAGAAATAGAAAGAGTATTGGCATTAATAGATAATGTTTGGGTATCTGTATTGTCTAAATAAGGAGATAAATTTATTGGAGTAGGATCGTTGGTTAATGATAAAGTGTTTCCAGTTAAAGTTAAATCCTGATTGTCGGTTAAAACACCATTTACACTAAGAGGATTAGCTGCAGTTCCATTTCCGTTTAGTGTTGCATCTGAAATTACAACTTGTGTGCCCCAATTGTCGTTACCTAACCCGAGTGTGTTTGGATCTGTCCATTTTGCCTGGCCAGTTCCATCATTAGCTAAAATCCAGTTGATGTTTAAAAAATTATTTCCAAGAACATATAAAGAATCGGTTAAAAACGACCCTGAGTTTGAATGTATAATAGGCCCTGTAGAAGAGTAATTATGAATAGTATCAGTATTATTGTAGATAGCAGATTGAGCTTGGTTAGCAATTTTTTGAGCTTGATTGGCAATAACCAATGATTGATTAATAATAGAACTATCAGCATTGATGTATAAATGTCCATCAGTTACTCCATTGAGTATTGAAAGAGTTTTATTTGAAGGTGAATAAGCCATAAAAGCATTTGAGTTACTTCCATTTACAAAAGCAATTCCCGATGTTCCAGATGCATTGGCATTTGCAACAGTAATTACGGCTACATTTGTGTTATTACCAATAAAAGTGGCTACAGTGGAGTCAATAGATCCAACAGTAAGTTTACTTAAAGATAATGTAGTTCCTATGCTTACATTTCCTGAGTTGGAGTTGTTATTATTATAAATAGTATTTCCTGTTTGTGACCAAAAACCTGCTGAACCTACATTTCCAGATACTAAGGTATCCCAAATTGTGCCGTTATAAATATAGGAAGTATTATGAATAGAATGATAAAATGCATCATTTTCATTATTAGGGGAAGGAGGAAAGTTGGTCCCATTTCCTATCCAATTAATACCTAGTCCAGTTGCACCACTATCACCATTACAAACGTAATATGTATAGTCAATTTCTAAAGGTTGAAGCATATTATCTCCATTATCATCAGTACCAACGTCAATTTTGTTTCCACCATTTTGGCAGTTTGCTCCAGTAGGTTCAGGTGTAACAATAGAAATGCTGTTTTTCCCGGGTGCTCCTTGAGGGCCATTTGCAGATTGTTTCGCATACAAAGCGTAAGGAACTGAAAGTAATTGAGAACTTCCTATAGGGTCACCATTTACTTCAACATAAAGATAATATAAACCAGCTCCCCAGTTTATTCCTGCAAATGTTCCAACAGAAGGAATTCCTCCTCCAATTTCGGCAGTAAATAAACCAAACTGGTTAGTAGAGATGCCTGTATGTGTTTCAGTGTATACAGAGGTTCCTGTAGGAGAACTTTGTCTTATTTGATAAGTAACATTTAATGTTTGATTAATTAATGGGTTTCCAGATATATCCCTAGCAACAGCTTGGTAATTTATTTTTTCTGGAGCCTGTGCTTTAAGCATTGTTCCTAAAATCAAAAGAATAATAAAAAGTGATATTTGTTTCATGTTGAATGGTACGTTTTTACTAAAAACAAAAATAAAATAATATTTTTTTAAAATAATTAATCAGCTTGATTTACAGTATACGTTATTCTTACTCCATATAATCTAATATTACTTCCTGCATTTCCCTCACTTTGAAATTTTAAATAATAAGCTCCTTGATTGTCTATAGTATGGTTTGGTGAAAAAGATGCTGTTTGTGGGGTTGTAGATGCTGAATTACCAGTTAAAATAGCAGTTCCAACTGTTGCATAACTACCTGAAGCCATATTAATTTTATACATAATTATTCGAGGTTGATAGGCTGTAGTTCCATCATTGTCATAAATATAAGCAGTAACATCAGTTATGATTGCTCCATCAGGTAAATTTACTGGAGCTACAGCTATAGGATATGTTCCAGATCCGGAACTCCATTGTCCATAAATAAGATTTAATGACGCATTCCATAAATCTAATCCTTCTCGTGTTCCTACAAATGAATTACCAGCAACGGAGTAAAAATGAGTTTTAGGTGTTTCATAAGTATATTCGCCATCTACTTCAATGCTTCCACCACCATCAACATCAAGTTTTTGAGATGGAGTAGTTGTGCCAATACCAATATTATCGGTAGAAACTGTTGGGTATATATTCGTTCCTGTTTTTGTCCATGCGGTTGCTCCAGGTGAAATGGTATTTAAATCAACCCAAGAAGCATATCCTAGTGCATTTGAAGTCAAAATTTTATTTAATCCTTCTGTTCCGTCTTGAATCCGAACTTGTACAAAAAAATCAGCATTTCCATCATCTATTGTAAATGATGTTGATCCACCATTTGGAGATATAGCAAACACATTTCCTGTTTCAAGCATTGTTTGAGTTCCTGTTTGATATAAATCGGCCACACTTGTTCCTCCATTACTTATACGAAATTTGCCATTTTGAATATGTAATTTTTCTGTAGGAGTAGCTGTACCAATACCAATATTTCCAAATCCATCTATTCTAATTCTTTCAGTGTTGTTAGTATGAAAAGTCATAGGAGCATTGTTATCTTGTTCAATTCTAAAGTCAGTTGTTGCTCTTCCTCCTGCTCTTATTAATGAAATACCTGGAGCAGGAGTTGCTAATAATAAACCCATGTTAGGGTTGCCAGCCCCAGCTCCTATTCTTGTATATCCAATAACATCAAGTTTTTGTTCTGGATTTGTTGTACCAATACCAACATTGTCGGTTAACGATATTTGATGAATATTTGAACCTGTTTTTGTCCACGGAGAAGTTGGTAAAGTAACAGTTCCACCACCATTTGAAAGAGTTAAGTTAGGGGTAGTGTAAGTTAATGTTTGAGCAGGTGTATTTACAGTAAAATTAGGAGAAGTACCAGTTACGGATGTCATGCCAGTTCCTGTTACAGATATGCCACTTGCAGGAGAAGTGTTTGCAACAGTAAAGTTTGGATATGTACCAGTAACATTTATTCCAGTACCATTATTTATTACAACAGTTTGGTCAGGAGCTGTATTAGTAATAATATTACCACTTAAGTTAATACCTGTTCCAGGAGTATAGGTAGGGGAAGAAGGTAGTGTAACCGTATTACCATTAGAAATAGAAAGAGTATTGGCATTAATAGATAATGTTTGGGAATCTGTATTGTCTAAATAAGGAGATAAATTTATTGGAGTTGGGTCGTTGGTTAATGATAAAGTGTTTCCAGTTAAAGTTAAATCCTGATTGTCGGTTAAAACACCATTTACACTAAGAGGATTAGCTGCAGTTCCATCACCTGTAAGTGTTGTGTCTGAAATTACTACTTGTGTTCCCCAATTATCAGCTCCTGAACCAGCGTTTTGAGCTATCCATGCTGTTCCATTCCATGTAAGTACTTGGCCAGTTCCAGGTGCAGTAGGGCTTAAATTAATTCCTGTACCTCCAGTAATTCCAATGGTATTTCCAGAAATGCTTAAATCTTGAATTTCGTTGGTTGCTGAGGTGTCATTATCAAAAACATTTAATGGGTTGGCAGTAGTACCATCTCCTGAGATATTATTGCCTTGAGTAATTACTACTTGGCTTCCCCAATTGTCACCAGAAGCACTTCCACTATCACCATTACAAACATAATAAGTAAAATCAATTTCTAAAGGTTGAAGCATATTATCTCCATTATCATCAGTACCAACGTCAATTTTGTTTCCACCATTTTGGCAGTTTGCTCCAGTAGGTTCAGGTGTAACAATAGAAATGCTGTTTTTCCCGGGTGCTCCTTGAGGGCCATTTGCAGATTGTTTCGCATACAAAGCGTAAGGAACAGAAAGTAATTGAGAAGTCCCCATAGGCATTCCATCTACAATAACACTTAAATAATGTAAGCCACCTCCCCAGTTTATTCCGGCAAATGTTCCTGTTGATGGAATTCCTCCACCAATTTCAGCAGTAAATAGTCCAAACTGGTTTGTACTAACACTAGCATGAGTTTCTGTATAAACCGAAGTTCCTGTTGGAGAGCCTTGTCGTATCTGAAAAATAACAACCAATGATTGATTAACTAATGGAGTGCCGGAAAGATCTCTAGCTACTGCTTGGTAATTAATTTTTTCTGGAGCTTGCGCATTTGCGATTAAACAACTTATTGATAATGCAATTGATAGGAGTATATTTTTTTTCATAATTATATGAGTTAAGTCTTTTTTGTTAAGTAGCAAACAGACGCATAAAACTAATTAGATGTTGCTTTTGTCTAAAACAACATGAGCTTTATCGTAAAAAAATGATACTTTAAGGGAACAAATATAAGAATGAAATTGGTAAAATAGAAATTTTTTTAAAAAGTTAAGAGGGGTAAATTATTGTTAATGAGGTTGAAATGCCTAAGGGGTTATGCTGTCATACCAATTACAAGTATATCATCTATTTGTTCAAGGTTGCCTTTCCATTTTTCAATATTATCATTTAATAATGCTCTTTGATTATGGATAGGCTCATTATGAATAGTTAGTAAATAATCTCTGAAGTTTTTATACATTAACTTCTTGCCTTTTGGTCCGCCAAATTGATCGGCATAACCATCTGAAAAAATATACACTTTATCATTTTTTTCTAACTTAAATGTATGGTTGGTATATTTTTGTTTTGGATTATCAAAATAAGTCCCAATAGCAAATTTATCTGCTTTGGTTTGAATAATGTCGTTGTTTCTAATAATATATAATGGGTTAAATGCTCCTGCATACTGAATTTCTTGTGTTTTTGGATCGTAACAACAAAGCGCTAAATCCATACCATCTTTGGTGGTAGAAACACCTATCGTATTATTATGTAATGTTGAGCTTATTCCTTGGTTTAAGTTATCTAATATTTCTGATGGCGTATCAAACTCTCTTAAAGCATTATTTAGAGCATTGTTTCCAATGATACTCATAAATGCACCTGGCACTCCATGTCCGGTACAATCTACTGCTGCAAAATACACTTTGTTGTTTTTTTCTTTTAACCAGTAAAAATCTCCTGAAACAATATCTTTTGGCTTATATAAAATAAATGCTTGAGGAAGCATTTTTTTAACTAATTCGTTTGGAGGTAAAATAGCTTCTTGAAGTCCTTTTGCATATTTAATACTGTCAGTAACTTCTTTATAAAGCTCACTAATTTTAAGGTTTTGCTTTTCAATTTCTTCTTTTTTCTGAACTACTTCAGCAGTTCTTTCTTTTACTTTTTGTTCTAGTAATCTTTCATTTTCGGCTAAATCATCACGCATTTTCAGTAATGCTTTCCCTAATGTGTCTTCATTACTTAATGGTTTATATTGAGCATCAAACCTTCCTGAACCTACAGCGTCAGCAAAATCTTTTGTGGCTTTTAAGTTTTCGACTAACCTATTAAGTGCCATGGTCATTTCACCAATTTCATCATTTCTAGCTTTTATATTTCCCTTAGGGAAGACTCCTTTACTTAATGTTAGTAGTATACTTTTAAGGTTAGTTACGGGAGTAACAATAGATTTGGTGGTATAAAAAGCAATAAGTAACCCTCCAATTATAAGTGCAATTCCTAAATATTGAGCTAAGGTCTTTAAAAAATTAAATGAAGACTGCATTTTATTGGTAGCCTGATCGGTATGAAACTTTTGGATGTTAATTAATTCTTCTAATTGAAAAATAACTTCATTTGTTTTTATGTATAAATCGCCATCATCACCAATCATAGAATTGGCAAGGAATTTATTAGTAGCTTCTTCATAACTCTCAAAACTTGGAAGGTATTCCATTATTTCTCTGTGCATATCAAAAAGAACATCTATTTCCTTAAATAATTTTGACATTTTCTGTCTATCTTCTTTATTCCAATTTACAGCTAGTTTAGCAATTTTAGTTTTTAATGCAGGATATTCATTTTCAATAAGTTTTATAAGTTTTACCTTGTCCGGATGTTTGGAGTTAGATTGGTAATATACCCAATTAAAGATAAGCATTTTTGAACGTACTGCCATTAATTTAAGCTCTTCTAAAGTACTTAAAGAGGGATTGTTTACAGTAGTAATTTTATCGTTAATGTTTATACTTCTGTCTAAGGTATTATAAGTAATAGTAAAAACTGTTATTACCAAAAAAATCAGAACACCAAAACCAGTGCCTATTCTTTTTCCTATGGTAAATTTAAATTTCATTAATAGTATAAACTCTTTCGAATTTTATTTTTGTAACGATTCTAATTCCTGTTTATAATAATTGGATTTTTCGGTATCGTTTAGCCCGTAATAAATGTTTTTCAAACCTTCTAGGGTGTCTTCTTTCCTGTAATTAGCTTCGTAAGCTTTAAGCATAAATGGCAAAGCTTCATTGAATAAATCTGCAATTTTTTCTTGAGTTGCCATTAAGTTTTCAAACTCCATGTCATAATCCATGTTATTTACAATATCAACTCCTTCATTATAATATAAAAGTGATAAGTTGTAGTTAGCAGAAGGATTGTTTTGATCGATAGCTAAAATTTCTTTGTAAATAGCTACCAATTGATGTCTTTGTGTAGAGTCAACTTTGTCTTGTCCTTTACTAATAGCTGTTGCTATAGCAAATTTAAACTGGATTTCATGATCGTTTAATGTATTTTTATCAGTATTAATTAGCGTTTGTAGTTGTTTGTACTGATTAAAGTTTTGGTTAGCAAGTTCATAATTTTCATTATTTATTGCTCTTGCAGCATCGTTATAATAAGTTGAAGAAATGTATTTAACTAAAGGTTCTGTTTGAGGCAAGTAAGTACTAGCAGTATCTATTTTATATAATTTATGAATTGATATAGCACATTCGTTTCTAAGTGCTGAATTCAATTCTTGTTTTTCTTTAGTTTTATATTGCTCTTTATAAATAAAGCTGCGGTAAAACCAAACTTTAGCTAGTGTTGTAAATTCTTCTTGAGTTGTAGCAATATCAATGTATTTCTGAGCACTGTCAAATTCAGCTTTCTGAATATAAAATTCAGCTTTAGACATGCTGTTATTTTGCACGAACTGAGCATTAACTGTTGTACTAACAGCAACCAAAAGGAATAATATGTAAATTAATCTTTTCATTTGACGGCAACAGCTAGTGCTTCTAAGTTTGAACTTACTTTTAGTTTTTGTGTTTCTATGCTTTTGGTATTCATTTCAAACTTTTGTTTGTTATCTCTAACAACAAAGTTTATTCCGGCTCCTTTATCTACTAACCCTTCTTGTTCTGTAACTATTAGGGTACTTCCTGATTTAACTTTTTTAACTACACTGCTTAATTCATAGCTTTTGTCTTTAGTAACATAAAGCAAATGACATTTATCTAGTTCAGCAGCAGAACTAAATTTCTTTACTAAAATAGGCTGATTACCAATTTTTTTGGTTTGAGCCATTTTAGTTAATTCATCATAAAGAGGAGTGTCACCCACTATGCCAAAAACAAAATAACCTGTTTGATAGGCTTTTGGCCATTCTATATACTTAGTGAAATTGTACATAAAAACAGCTTTTAATTTGGCATTAGTATCTATTTCTTTCTTTGTTATAAAAGAAGAACCGATAATAAATACCAATAATAATATGAAGCTTGTTTTTTTCACTAATAAGTTCACTTGCAGTCAAATTCTAAGCCAAAGTGATTTAGAATAAATGCAAATATAATTTTTTTAAGCTAAAATAAAAGATGTTTTTTACTTTTTAAAACGATAAGGTTTTAAGCTCTTAGGTTTATAGGAGTTTTGATTGATAAAGAGCTGAGATTGAAAATGAATAAATATAAACTTAATAGTTTAATTCGAAACTCATAATTAGTTTTTCTTACGACCTTTTCCTGATTTTCTTCCACCACTAGCTTCACCTTTTTTATCTTGTTTATTGGTTTTAACATTTACTGTTTTGCCGTATCGTGCTTTTGAAGAAGAGAATGGAGATCCTCTTTTGCCTTTGATTTTTTTTCTGCTGGTAGAATGTAGGTAGTTTTTACTTTTCGACTTGCCATTACCGGAACCATTATCAACCTGAATGTTTGGTCCTTTTTTAGAGCTGCTTGTGAAAAGCGAATCACCTCCTGATTTACAAGAAATAACTGCCAAAGCAATGAAAAGTAGATATATAATATGTTTAAATTTATTCACTAGATGGTTTTATGACAAATGGGCTGTAGTTATTTTCCTGATTTTCTTCCCGAACGAGATTTTCCACTTGTTGAATCTCCTTTTTGTTTTTTGTTATTTGATTTATATCTTCTTTTCTTAGATGAAAATTCGGCTTGTTTTTTCATGTCTTTTCTTTTTACATTTTTTCTTGAAATAGAATGTTTGTAGCTTTTGGCTTTATTTCCTGAGCCTCCACCGTCAACATCAATATTCGGACCTTTTTTAGATTTGCCCGAAAAAGCATCTCTTTTTGCAGTAACTTCACTTGAAGAAGATTTACTGGAAGCAGCTCCTTTATTCTTTTTTTGTCCAAATACGGAAATAGAAATAAAGAAAATGAATATAAAAAGTAAATATAATTTATGCATTTTGATGGTTAATAAACGTCTAAAAAATTTTGGGAGTAAATGTAATAAGTACAAAACAGTTTGACGAATTTCTGTCGAGCCATTTATTAACAAAACATTTTCACCTATGTTAACAACTTTATTTTGCCGGAGCGTTAGAAGCTTGTACAGTTAATGTTTCAATATCTCTATCAAATAGATACAGTCCACCTTTGTCTTCTCCTATTAAATGAAGTTTATCCATAATGGTTCTTGCTAATGCTTCTTCTTCAATTTGTTCAGCAACATACCATTGCATAAAATTGTGAGTAGTGTAGTCTTTTTCTTTTAAACAAATTTCCACTACGTCATTAATATCATTAGAAACACTTACTTCATGATCTAACAATGTTTGGAATAATTGATTTAGTGATTTATATTGAGATTCTGGTTTTGCTAAAGCAGGTATAATAGCTTTTCCACCTCTTTCATTTACATACTGAACTATTTTTAGCATGTGCATTCTTTCTTCTTCGGCATGTTGGTATAAAAACTGAGCTGTCCCACCTAATCCTTTAGTTTCTGCCCAAGAAGCCATAGCTAAATAAGCTTGAGAAGATTCTGCTTCAATTTTAATTTGGTTATTAAGTGCCTTTTCAATAGTTGGTTTTAACATGTCTTTTTCTTTTTTTGAGTTTTGCTCAAAGTTAATAAGTTAACAGCAATAATAAAAGTGAAGGGCTAGGTTTTTTTATTCAAAATTTACTTATGTACTACAAACCTAAATCCTTTTCCATGTACATTGATAATTTCTATGTTTTCATCCTTGTTAAGGTGTTTTCTTAGCTTAGCAATATAAACGTCCATGCTTCTGGCGTTAAAATAATTGTCGTCTTCCCAAATGGCCTTTAGTGCATGGGTTCTATCTAATACTTTGTTTTCGTTTAGACATAATAACCTTAATAAATCACTTTCTTTTGATGTAAGTTTGGTGGCTTCTCCTTTGTATGTTAGATGTCTTTTTTGGTAATCAAAAGTATAATTACCAATAGTGAAAAAAGTTTCATTTTGGGCTTCATTATCTTCTTGACTTCTTCTCAAAACAGCATTTATTCTAGCTAATAATTCTTCCATGCTAAATGGCTTAGAAATGTAATCATCTGCACCCACTTCAAAACCTTTGAGGGTATCTTCTTTCATAGATTTTGCCGTAAGGAAAATGATAGGTACTTTTTGGTTTATTTTTCTGATTTCTTTAGCAGTTGTAAAACCATCTTTTATAGGCATCATTACGTCTAATAAGCACAATTGGTAGTTGCCTTTTATAAAGTTAGAAAAAGCTTCTTCTCCATTATTGGTAAGCGTTACTTCATAACCTTTGGCTTTTAAAAAATCGGATAATAAGTTGCCTAGATTTACATCATCTTCGGCTAGTAATAATTTAATTTTTTCTGACATATCATTTAATTATTTTGGTTCATATCAAAAGGAAGGTAAATTTGAAATTTAGTGCCTTTCCCGTATTCGCTTGTTGCTTTTATTTCTCCTTGGTGCTTATCTACAATGGCTTTCACATAGTTTAGTCCTAATCCAAAACCTTTCACATTATGTACATCACCTGTAGGAACTCTGTAAAATTTTTCAAAAATCTTACTCAGGTTTTCTTTTTTAATTCCGCTTCCTTTATCACTTACACAAAGTAAAATTCCTTCTCTCAAATTTTTAGTTTCTATTGTAATTTCCGGGGTTTTAGGCGAATATTTATTGGCGTTATCCAATAAGTTGTATATAAGGTTGGTAATATGTACTTTATCTGCTTTTAATATAGGGTTTTCTGCATTTAGTTTTTGGTAAATGACACCATTTTTAGATGTAATTTGAATGTTAATATTGTCAGCAACATTTTTAATTACATCGTGCAGGTTAAAGCTTTCTCTGTTCAGTTTTAAATCAGTTTTATCCCAAGTGGCACTTTTTAAAACTCTTTCTACCAACAGTCCTAGTCGTTGGTTTTCTTGATTAATAATGTTTACGTAATTAGATTTTATTTTTCCATCACTACAAATGTCCACATCATTAAGAGCCTCACAAGCTAATGAAATAGTAGAAATTGGTGTTTTTAGTTCATGTGTCATGTTGTTGATAAAGTCATTTTTCACTTCGGAGAGTTTCTTTTGTTTAAAAATGGTTTGAATGGTAAAAGTAAATGCCCAAATAATAATTAATAATAATATGATAGAACTGAGTAGTAACATCCACATAGATTTTAGGATAAAACCTGTTTTGTTGGGGAAATAAATACTTAAAAAGTGAGGGGTACTAAAGATATCATTAGGAAAAAGTTGGGTCCAATAGCCAGACATCCTAATATCTTCAGTATAAATTAAAGAATCGTGATTAATTACATCGTTGCCATTATAGTCAAAAATTCCGTATTTAAACTTGGTACTAATTCCTCTATTTTCCAGTTCGTTTTTTATAAGCGAATCTAAATCAATTCCGGTAACTCTTTCTTTTATATTCCTGTGTCTGTTTAATTCGTAAAGATTTTCAAGAATATCATCTATTAGCATTGATTTTTCGTACTCTTTGTAATTAAAAATAGAGTCGTTAAATTTTGGGAAATCATCTTTAGTTTTTTCAGTTTCTTGTGAGGGATTACTGCTTCCAAAACTAAATTGAAAACCGAATTTCCCTTTGTCAGAGAATGATTCAATAGATTTTTGATAAAGTAACTTGTCTGATTCTTGTCTTTGTCGTTCACTAATTTTATACTTTATACCATTTTCTTCAAAAGTGGTAGAAGTATCGTAGTTTAAATTTTGGTTGGCATTAAAAGATTTTCTTATATTTTTTGCCCTTAATTTAAGTAATTCTTGACTTTTTTTATGAGATTTTAATCTGTTGAATGTCTCAATCTTTTCGGTTTTATGGGCAACAGTAATCAAGGCATTAGTGACATCGTTTCTAAAACCTTCTTCCCTTAGCGTAATGGCATTGTTTATCCAATAAATTTGAATAGCAACAAGACCTACCAGAGCAAAAGTAATTAGTCCGATTAATGTATAAATGTATTTTCTTTTCATTTACAACAAAGGTACTTCTTAAACTCTCTATTTAATTGATGTTTAACACTTTTTAACTTTTGTTAACTCGAAATTAACACCCTTTTTTTAGAGGTAAGAATACTTTTGTGTTACTGAATAAGAAAACAGTAAATCCCACCCAGTAATAAACTTCTTGTTTAGTTAGTGCAAAAAAAATCTCCTAAGTTCTTAGGAGATTTTTCTATTTATAAAGGTTTCTGTTTAAATTACTCTGCTAATACAATAATTTTATTGTTGCTAACTTCAACAACGCCACCATTGATAGCAAATAAATTCGATTTTTTATTTTCGTCAATCACACTAATATCGCCTTTTTTTAGGGTGGAAATAATAGGGCTGTGATTTGGAAGCACACCAAAAGAACCTTCAGTTCCTGGAAAAATAGCAGAATCTATTTTTCCTTTAAAGATACTTTTTTCCGGTGTAATTATTTCTAAATGCATAATTTATAAGTTTAAAGTTAATTATACTTCAGCTAACATTTTCTTCCCTTTTTCAATGGCTTCTTCAATAGAGCCAACAAGGTTAAAAGCTGCTTCAGGATATTCATCTACTTCTCCATCCATAATCATGTTAAATCCTTTAATGGTATCTTCTAAAGAAACTAATACTCCTTTTAATCCAGTAAATTGTTCAGCAACATGGAAAGGTTGAGATAAGAAACGTTGAACTCTTCTTGCTCTGTGTACAATTAGTTTGTCTTCTTCAGAAAGCTCGTCCATACCAAGGATGGCGATAATATCTTGAAGTTCTTTATATCTTTGTAATGTTTCTTTTACTCTTTGAGCACAATCATAGTGAGCTTTTCCAACGATATCCGGAGTTAAAATTCTAGAAGTAGAATCCAATGGGTCTACCGCAGGATAAATCCCTAGCTCAGCAATTTTTCTTGAAAGTACTGTAGTAGCATCTAAGTGAGAGAAAGTAGTTGCAGGAGCAGGGTCAGTTAAATCATCTGCAGGAACATAAACTGCTTGTACAGAGGTAATAGATCCTGATTTTGTAGAAGTAATACGTTCTTGCATTGCACCCATTTCAGAAGCTAATGTTGGTTGGTAACCTACCGCAGAAGGCATACGACCTAAAAGTGCAGATACTTCAGAACCAGCTTGTGTAAATCTAAAAATGTTATCGATAAAGAATAGGATATCTTTTCCTTTTCCATCGCCTTCACCATCTCTAAAGTATTCAGCTAATGTTAATCCAGAAAGGGCAACTCTTGCTCTCGCTCCTGGTGGCTCGTTCATTTGTCCGAAAACCAATGTTGCCATAGATTCTGCTAAACCTTCTTTGTTTACTTTGCTTAAATCCCATCCACCTTCTTCCATAGAGTGTTTAAATTCGTCACCATATTTGATAACACCAGATTCAATCATTTCTCTTAGAAGGTCGTTTCCTTCTCTTGTTCTTTCACCAACACCGGCAAATACAGAAAGACCTGAGTGACCTTTAGCAATGTTGTTAATCAATTCCATAATAAGAACTGTTTTACCAACACCGGCACCACCGAATAAACCAATTTTACCACCTTTAGAGTAAGGCTCAATTAAGTCAATTACTTTAATACCTGTCAACAATACTTCGGTTGATGTAGATAATTCTTCAAATTTAGGTGGTTTTCTGTGAATTGGGTTTCCATCTGCTTTAGGAACATCACCGATACCATCAATAGCATCACCAACTACATTAAATAACCTTCCTCTAATTTGATCGCCTTTAGGCATTAAAATAGGAGAATTTAATGAAGTTACTTCCATCCCTCTACTTAGTCCGTCAGTAGCATCCATAGAGATTGCTCTTACAGCATCTTCTCCGATATGTTGTTGACATTCTAAGATTACTTTTTGTCCGTTACTTTTTGTGATTACTAAGGCATCCATAATGTTAGGAAGCTTTTCTGCATCAGCAAAACTAACATCAATTACCGGACCCACAATTTGTGAAATTTTACCTACGATTGTTGACATGTTTTATGTTTTATTTATGAAAAAATTAGTCTTAAAATTTGTGGGTGCAAAACTAATTATAAATAATTGATAATGGCAATAATTATTCTCCTTTTTTTGTCGAAAAGATTGTGATTTTTAGTGATATTTGCCAACCTAATTATATTCACCATTATAGGAAGATTTTTATAAGTGAAAGTTTACTCTAATATTCAGGAATTTAAGCCAATTAAAAACGTTGTAGTTACCATTGGTACTTTTGATGGAGTTCATCTGGGGCACAAAGTAATTATCAATCAATTAAAAAAAGCTGCTCAAGAATTAAGCGGAGAAAGTGTGTTACTTACTTTTTTTCCTCATCCAAGAATGGTTGTTTTTCCTGATGATAATGAATTGAAATTGTTAAATACTATTGAAGAACGTAAAGAGTTACTTGAAAAAGCAGGTATTGACCATTTAATTATTCACCCTTTTTCTAAAGCATTTTCTAGATTAACAGCTTTAGAATTTGTTAGAGATATTTTAGTAAATCGTTTAAATGTAAAAAAATTGGTAATTGGTTACGATCACCATTTTGGTAGAAACCGAGAAGGTTCATTTGAGGATTTAGTCGAATTTGGAGAGGTATATGGTTTTTCTGTTGAAGAAATCCCTGCAAAAGATATTCAACAAATAAATGTGAGTTCTACAAAAATTAGAACTTCTTTACTTGCCGGAGAGATTCATGCTGCAACTCAATTTTTAGGATACCCTTATTTTATTAGTGGCACTGTAGTAAAAGGTGATAAAATTGGTAGAGAAATAGGGTTTCCTACCGCTAATATAAAACCTGATGAAACATATAAACTTATTCCGAAAAATGGTGTGTATGCGGTAAAGGTAATTGTAAATGAAAAAGAATATGAAGGAATGCTTAATATTGGCATTAGACCGACTTTTAAAGGAATAAATCAAACCATAGAGGTAAATATTTTTGATTTTGATAAAGAAATTTACGGACAAAAAATTCGGGTAAAATTTTACGAAAGAATTCGTGATGAACAACCTTTTGAAGATCTTAACGAACTTAAAAACCAACTGAATATTGATAAAACCAAAACGATACAAATCTTTAGTTAAACTACTTGTTTTAGGTTGTTTTTTAGTGTGTTTGCAAACTGCTTATGCTCAATTATTAACTGAAAAAGAATTAAAAAAAGCAACTAAATTTTCTTGGGAAAAAGCACAGGGAACAACTCCAGAAAAGGTGCTAAAACTAAAATTAAAAAAAGAAGAAGTAGCACTTTTTTTAGAAAAAATAGAGACTTATATTTATTTGCAATCGTTAGATTTAAATAATTGTAATTTGAGCGAGTTGCCAAAAGCAATTTTTAAATTGACTAATTTGCAGGAATTAATTATTTCTAATAACCCAATAACAGTTATTCCATCAGAAATAGGAGAATTGAAAAATTTGAAATGGTTATATGCTACTTTTATAAAAGCAACTACACTTCCATCGAGCATCAAAGAATTAAGAAAATTACATACGCTTTTTTTGTGGGGTAGCGAGATTACTTATTTTCCTGTTGAGTTTTTAGAGTTAAAAGCAACTTTAAAGGTGTTAAATATTCGTTCGATAAAAATGAGTAAAAAAGCAGCAAAGGAATTAAAAAAACAACTATCAGAGACACGAGTTCGTTACTCTTATAGGTGTGATTGCAGTTTTTAAACAATTTATAAAAATAATAAAAATAGAAGTGAAGTAACCAATTATAGTTACCTTTGCTTTTTATGTAAAAAATATTTTAGAATTAGGTTTGAACAATTTAAAGAGTATAACAGTTTGTTTTTTGCTATTATTTATAGCGGGTTCAGTATCTGCTCAAGATGAGTTGTTGTTTTTAAATGGCAAGCAATTAGAAGGCAAAATTTTAGAATACAATAAGTATCAACTTACTTTTCAGACTAAAAAAGATAAAGAATTGACTATAGAAAATTATAGGTTATTTTCTTTTTCTAAAGATAGTAAGGATACTATATTATATAAGTATGATACCCTAGAAGGAAATTTTTTAAGTGAAAAAGATATGCAGCTCTTTGTTTATGGAGGACGAGATGCACACTTGACCTATTCGTCTAAATTTTCTAATAAATTAGGTTTTGTTGTTGGTGCTGGCGCAGGATATTTTATGCATTACGACCAAAGTTTTATTTTTGTAGCTACTCCTTTGGTATATGCATTAGGGACATTAGTTTTTCCAACACGGGTAAAGCAGAGAAAAATAAAAGATTTGCAGTACATTAAAGAAGATGAATACCTGAGGGGGCATGAACGTGTTGCTCGAGCAAAAAGAACGCAAAACGCACTTGTTTCTACATTAATAGGGTTGGGAGTTGGCTTTACTGCTAGCCTAATAGCCAATTAGAGTCTGTTTATAAAGTCCGATTTTTTCGTTACTCTCGTTTTAAAAATTAGTCATTTACTACAGTAAACTCCTACATTTTCAAAACTTCGAAAGCCTCGAATTCGAACTTTATAGTTCAGTCTCTTTACTCTATGGGTAAACTAATTTAGAGTAGGTCGAGTAAATATAAAATAGCTGGCAATTGCCAACTGACAACTGTAGATTGATAACTGACGACTGATAAAAAATGCCATTTATACATTTAATAGTATTCAGTAATTTTTTTGTTTCACTATGTGTTGCGGCACTTACTTACAGAACATTTTTATATTTTAATTTCCCACCATCCAATGCGTTATTAGTATTAGTTTTTTCTGCTACTTATTTCATTTATAATTTTCAGCGATTGGTAAGAATGAACCAAAAAGAAATTGATGAAGCTAATATTGGCTTTAGAATGAGGTGGGTTTATAAAAATAAGCAACCTATTATATTTACTATTGTTATTACAGCTATAATCATTATTGTTTCATTATTTTATATAGATATAAAAACCATAATTGTGTTGGCAATTATGGGGTTATTCTCTGTTGTTTATGTAGTAAGATTTATTCCTTACAACAAAAAATGGTTGGCACTTAGAGATATCCCTTACCTGAAAATTTTTGTAATAGCATTTGTTTGGACTTTAGTTACAGGATTGTTGCCATTAGTAAATAATATAGAACAAATAAATTTACATTATATATTGTTTCTTGTTAAGCAATTTTTATTTGTATTTACTATTACTATTCCTTTTGATATAAGAGATATGAAGTATGATATAGAGAAAGGCATAAAAACATTTCCTTTAGTTGTTGGCGTAAAGAAAGTAATTATATTAGGAGTACTGCTGTTGTTAGGTTTTATTGCTATTGCAAGTTATGAGTTTTTGGTGTTTCAAAACATAACGATGAGTTTATGGATGGCCGAAATTATTACCATTTTGTTAGTAGCGGTATTACTGCTTCTTTCTAAGAAACAACAACCCGAACTTTTTTATTCCTTTATTGTTGAGGGAACTTCATTGTTGTTAGCAATTACCGTTTTGTTCGGTTAATTCCTTCTCAACTTCCATTTAGAAACAACATTTTTATTAGCACTAACACTGAGTTTTTGTTCGTTTTCTTCATATACTTTTACAGCAAACAAAGCAGCAACTTCTTCTAACTCCGGAAAAGAATTTAATAGCTTTTCTGGGGTAAAATATGTGCCTACAAAGTGCGTATCAAAGTTTCCACTTTTAAAAGCATCATGTTGCAAGGCAAACTTGCAAAAAGGCAAAGTCGTTTCTACTCCACTGATAATGTAGTCGTCTATGGCTCTTATCATTCTGTTGATGGCTTCTTCACGATCTTTACCATGAGTAATTAATTTAGAAATCATTGGGTCGTAATAAATTGGAATTTGCATGCCTTCTTCAAAACCATCATCTACTCTAACGCCCATTCCTTCCGGACGTTGGTAAGTGTTTAATCTTCCTATATCAGGCAAAAAGTTGTTCATAGGATCTTCGGCATAAACCCTAACTTCAATAGAATGCCCATTAATGGTTAGTTCCTCTTGCGTAAAGCTTAATTTTTCGCCTCTTGCTACATTTATTTGTTCTTTTACCAAGTCTTTTCCGGTAATCATTTCCGTTACAGGATGTTCTACTTGTAAACGGGTATTCATTTCCAAAAAGTAAAAATCTTTGTTGTTTTCCAATAGAAACTCTACTGTACCGGCACCAACATAGTTACAAGCTCTTGCCACATCTACCGCACTTTCGCCCATGGCTTTTCTAATTTCAGGAGTAAGTACAGATGAAGGAGCTTCTTCAATTACTTTTTGGTGTCTTCGTTGTATAGAGCATTCTCTTTCAAATAAATAAACAATATTTCCATGACTATCAGCCATCACTTGTATTTCTATATGACGAGGAGAGCCTACATATTTTTCAATAAAAACCGCTCCATCACCAAAAGAAGAAACTGCTTCGCTAACTGCACGATTCATTTGTTCTTCAAATTCTGCTGCATTTTCAACCACTCTCATTCCTTTACCACCACCACCAGCAGAGGCTTTTATTAAGATAGGAAAGCCTATTTCTAATGCTATTTTTTTTGCTTCGCTAATGTTGTCAATGGCTTCATCTGTACCAGGAACCATAGGAATGTTGTATTTTTTTACAGCAGCTTTCGCAGCTAACTTGCTTCCCATTAATTCCATTGCTTCGGGTGAAGGTCCTATAAAAGTAATACCTGCTTCAGTAATTTTTCTGGTAGCTTCGGCATTTTCAGATAAAAATCCATAGCCCGGATGCAATCCGTCAACATTTAATTCCTTACAGATTTCAATAATTTTATCTACTTTTAAATAAGATTGGTTAGAAGGAGGAGGTCCAACGCAAACGGCTTCATCGGCATATTTTACAAATGGAGCATCTCTGTCGGCTTCAGAAAAAATAGCAACAGTTTTAATGTTCATTTCTTTGCAAGTACGCATTATTCTTAAAGCAATTTCTCCTCTATTGGCTACTAATATCTTGTTCATAAGGTTATCTTTTTATGGGGCATAAAAATAAGCATATCACACTAAATTAAAAGTAGAATTTTAGATATTTTATTAATTAACTTTGCATTATTATTTTAAGTTAACTCATGGCTAGACTAATATTAATATTATTGCTTTTAGGCTTCTTTTTTTCAGGATGGGCTTTTTCTGAAGTCAACAGAACCCATTTTAATAACCCTAAAGCTAAACGAAATTGGTTGTGGGTAATAATATTGTTGCCCATTATTGGAGCAATTTTATTTTTTACTCAGCAAAATAAAAGGAATTAATACAAATCTCCGGTTTGTATTCTCAGGTATTTGCGTACTGCTAAGTTGGTAGAAATCCACGAAATTAATATTCCCAATACTATCATAATTAGGAAAAGTGCTCCGTAAAGCTCAAAATTTCTGAAATCAATTAACTCAGGGTATTGCTGTTGGAAGTAATACAATACCACAATAATTAAACTTATAGCGATAAATGCACTGACAATACCGTTGCCAATTCCTTGCAATACAAATGGTCGCCTAATAAAAGAATGGCGAGCACCTACCAGCTGCATGGTTTTTATTAAAAATCGTTTAGAGTAAATAGATAATCGGATGGTGTTGTTAATAAGTGCTGTCGCAATAAAAAGCAGTAAGCCACTAAAAGCTAGCATGTAAAAACTAATTTTCTTTACATTTTGATTAACCAAACTCACTAAATCTTTTTGATAAATTACTTCTTTAATATTAGGATTGTTTAATAAGTCGGCTTCAATAATGCTTAAGCTATCGGTATTGGCGTAATCGGCATTTAGTTTTACATCTATAGAAGGTAGTAGTGGATTATAGCCCAAAAAGCTAATAAAATCCTCACCTAAGTCCCTTTTTAGGTCAGCAGCAGCAGAATCAGGATGGATAAAGTGTGTTGCTTTTACATAGGTTTCAGCATCTAAGGTTTTCTTAATTTGGTTAATGTCTACATCTTTAATTTCGCCTTTAAGGATAATAGAAAAACCAATGTTTTCTTTTACATGATTAGAAATTTGTTGTGTGTTTAATAAGATTAATCCTAATATTCCCAACATAAAAAGCACTAACGAAATACTGATGATAGTGGTAAAGTAGGAAGAAATTAATCTTCTTTTGGTATGAGATTGATGATTAGCCGACATAATTAGTTTTAAGTTTTTATTTCAAATTACGGCTCTCGCAAAGACGCAAGGACGCAATTTTTTTTAATAGTTATTTAAAATATGTTGTACAAAGGTTATAAATTATTTACAATTCTTGTTATTCCTTTTTTTATTAATGGTTCATTAAAATTAATTAATAAGCCTAATTTTAAATCAGTTAGTTTTAAATAGGTTAGTAGTTGTTTGGGGTGTACTGGAGCAATTGCTTCAACGGATTTTAATTCAATTATTACTTTGTTTTCAACTATTAAATCTGCCCTAAAACCAACATTCATTTTCAAATCGTTCCAAATTACTGGAATTCCTTTTTGTCTTTCAACTTTTAACCCTTGTTCACATAATTCATAAGACATTATTTCCTCATATACCGATTCAAGCAATCCTGGGCCAAGTTCATAATGAATTTGATAAGCAGTATTCACAATTATTTTTGATAATTCATTTTCTGTCATACCTATTGCGTCTTAGCGTCTTTGCGAGAAATTATTATAGCGTCTTTTCCAAATTCACCAACAAAAATACAGCTATTATTTGTTAATTTCGCACCTCATTTAAAGACTTATTAACGATGCAATATCAATTTAACGAGATTGAAAAGAAATGGCAAAAGTATTGGGAAGAAAACAAAACTTATGCGGCAAAAGATAATAGTGTAAAACCAAAATACTATGTGTTAGACATGTTTCCTTACCCTTCGGGAGCAGGGTTGCATGTTGGCCATCCACTGGGTTACATTGCTTCTGATATTTTTGCTCGTTATAAACGTTTGCAGGGGTATAATGTATTGCATCCAATGGGTTACGATTCGTTTGGATTACCCGCTGAACAATATGCTATACAAACCGGTCAGCATCCTGCCGTTACTACTAAAGTAAATATTGAAGGTGGTGTGGACAAACAAGGAAATGTAATTCCAGGCTACAGAAATCAATTAGATAAAATAGGTTTTTCGTTTGATTGGGACAGAGAAGTTAGAACTTCTGATCCGAATTATTACAAATGGACGCAATGGATTTTTAAGCAATTATTTAATTCGTGGTACAATAAAATTACCGACAAAGCAGAAAAAATAGATACCTTAATAGAACAATTTAAAACTAACGGAAACACAAATGTAAATGCAGAAAGTGCTGATGTAGAACATTTTTCAGCGGAAGATTGGAACAGATGGAGCGAAGAAGAGCAGCAAAAAATGTTATTGAATTATCGCATTGCTTTTTTATCGGATACGTGGGTAAACTGGTGTCCCGCTTTGGGAACCGTATTAGCCAATGATGAAATTAAAGATGGCGTTTCTGAGCGTGGCGGACATTCTGTTGAACAAAAACTAATGCGTCAGTGGAGCATGCGAATTACTGCTTATGCCGAGCGTTTACTTTCTGGTTTAGAAGGTTTGGATTGGTCAGAATCGATTAAAGATGTACAAAGAAATTGGATTGGAAAAAGTGTGGGAGCGTCAGTTGAGTTCCAAGTTCAAAATTCAACATCTAAAATTGAGGTTTTTACAACAAGACCAGATACTATTTTTGGTGTGTCGTTTATGGTATTAGCACCGGAACATCCTTTAGTAAATGAAATTACTACTCCCGAACAAAAAGCTGAGGTGGAAGCTTATCAAAAAGCTGCTTCATTAAAATCGGAAAGAGACCGACAATCGGATATTAAAAATATTACGGGTGCATTTACGGGAGCGTATGCTATTCATCCTTTTACGGGAGATAAAGTGCAAATTTGGATAGGTGATTATGTGCTGGCAAGTTACGGAACGGGAGCCGTAATGGCGGTGCCTTGTGGCGACCAGCGCGATTGGGATTTTGCTACTCATTTTGGAATAGAAATTAAAAACATTTTTAAAGACAAAGACATTTCGGAAGGGGCTTATGCCGAGAAAGATGCTGTTATTGCTAATTCAGATTTCTTGAATGATTTACCTGCAAAAGATGCCATAAAAAAAGCCGTTGCCGAAATTGAAAAAAGAGGTATAGGCAAAGGCAAAACGCAATACAGATTAAGAGATGCCGTATTTTCTCGTCAGCGTTATTGGGGAGAACCATTTCCAGTGTATTACAAAAACGAAATACCTTATTTAATTGATGATAAGGATTTGCCTGTGGTATTGCCGGAAGTAGATAAGTATTTGCCTACCGAAGATGGACAACCACCTTTGGCTCGTGCTAAAAAAGAAGATTGGAATGTAGCTTGCCCCGGAGAGCGAATGGAATATAACACCATGCCGGGTTGGGCAGGAAGTAGTTGGTATTTTTTACGTTATATGGACCCAACTAATGATGGGGAGTTTGTAGCTAAAGATAAAGTAAACTATTGGCAAAATGTAGATTTATACATTGGTGGTGCCGAACATGCTACCGGACATTTATTGTATGCTCGTTTTTGGACAAAGTTTTTACACGATTTAGGTTACATCCCTTTTGATGAACCTTTTCAAAAAATGATTAACCAAGGAATGATTCAGGGGAATAGTGCCTTGGTTTATAGAATTGGGTTAGCTGTTAATACTTTTGATAATGAAATAGGTGATAAAAATGCTATTGACCCAAAAAGGCTTCCAAATTTGTTTATTTCATTAAATCTTTTAAAAAGATTGCAAACAGATTATAGTGTTAATTTGATTATTGATAAAAAGTTAATTGATATTACTAATAAATTAAAATCTGAAAACCCAAATTTAGTGGGGCAAGTTACAGATATTGCAAGAAAGTATCCAATACCAATTAATGTTGATATTAATTTTCTAGATGGAGATAAATTAGCCCTTGAAAAGTTCAAAAATTGGAGAGAGGAATATAAAAACGCTGAGTTTATTACAGAAGAAAACGGTGATTTTATAGTTGGACGAGAAATAGACAAAATGTCTAAATCGAAATACAACGTACAAACACCTGATGAGTTAGTAGAAAAGTTTGGAGCAGATACTTTGCGTTGTTACGAAATGTTTTTAGGACCATTAGAGCAACACAAGCCTTGGGATACGCAAGGAATTACGGGGGTGCATGGCTTTTTAAAAAAACTATGGCGTTTGTATCATGATGATAATGGGTTCAATGTTTCGGATGAAACTCCTTCTAATGAGGAGTTTAAAAGTTTACACAAAACTATTAAAAAAGTAAAAGAAGACATTGAGCGTTTTTCGTTTAATACGCCAGTTTCTGCTTTTATGATATGTGTAAACGAACTAACTGCTTTAAAATGCAACAAACGTGAGGTTTTAGAACCACTATTGATTATTTTAGCACCTTATGCTCCGCACATTGCAGAGGAATTGTGGGCAAAATTGGGTAATGCCGAAAGCATTACTTATGCTGTTTTTCCTAAGCATAGTGATGCTTATTTGGTAGAAAGCAATTATAAATATCCAGTTTCTTTTAATGGAAAAATGCGTTTTATGTTAGAACTTCCTGCAGATATGAGCAAAGAAGACATTGAGAAAGAAGTATTGGCAAACGAACAATCTCAAAAATACTTGGAAGGTAAAGCTCCTAAAAAAGTAATTGTAGTACCGAAGAAAATTGTAAATGTGGTAATTTAACTTAACCTTAATCATTACTTAGCAATTTAAATTTGATTAGATGAAATTTAATAGTTAACTATGCAGAAATTTAAAAATGATAATACTATGAAAAAACTAATACTTTCTTTATTTTGTGTGGGTATGTTTATAAGTACCCAAGCACAACTACAACAAGATAATAGAACAATTTCTTTTGGGACAGGTAGTAAGCAAAGCAATGTAATTAACAAAGGACTTACTACTTGTAATAATGATACGCTTGATTATACACTTGCAAAAGCAACAGGCTTACAGTCATTAAATATTAATAATGCAACTTCTGCTCAAGCATTATCACAATATTATAATGCGCCTCAAGCTATAACTGTTCATGGAGCGACATTTTATGCTTATAAACTAGATGCTACTGGTGGTACAACATTAAATGTTACTGTTGAGCTATATTTGGCAGGAACTGATTCAATGCCTACCGGAACGGCATTGGCAAGTGGAACAATTACAATAGATACTACATTTGGAGGTGGTTCATTAGCTGCATTAGAGAAAAGTATTTCTTTTGCTTCTCCAGTTACAGTGAACCAACCTTATGTAATTGTAGTTGGAAACTATTCTGCTAACGGGATGGGAATGGTTTGTAATTCATGGACTGCTGCAGACGGTGGACAAGAATGGCTAGCTGGAGTAGATTTATTTGGAACATGGACTCGTTCTTACAATGTAAATATTGGTGGTGTTCTTTTTGATGCTGACCCGTTAGTATTACCACATGTTTCTTATGATTTAACTTCAGATTTTTCAGCTAATCCACTATATTTTAATACAGCTCCAACAAATGTAACATTTACTGATAATTCATCTCCGATATTACAAGATAGAATGTACAATCAGGCTGCATTTATTGCTTCTACTCAATTGTCTTATACGTATGATTTTGGTGATGGAAGTCCGGAAGTTAATGCTATTAATACTAACAACAATTATAATCTTGTACAACCTTATACAGTTACATTAAAAGATACGCTTTTTGGTTGGAGAGTTAATTGTAGTAGTTCTGATACGCTTATGCTTAATACACCTACTGATTTAGTAATAACAGAAATTATGTATAATCCACCTGAATCAGGAACTGATACAAGTGAGTTTATAGAAATATATAACAATGGAGCTAATGCGGTTAATTTACTTAATTTTACTTGTACGGGTGGAATTTACACATTCCCAAATGTAAGTTTAGCTGCAGGTGCATATTATGTTATTACAATTGATAGTAGTGGATTTTTTAATACTTATGGATTTAGTGCAGATGGTGTTTTTACAAGTGGACTTAGTAATGCTGGTGAAAGTATAGTGATTAAAAACCCTGCAGGAACGATTATTGACTCGGTTTTTTATGATGATGTAGCCCCATGGCCATCAGGTTCATCAGCCGGTCAACCAGATGGAGGAGGGGCTTCTTTAATTTTATGTGATGTAAATACTGATAACAACATAGGGTCAAATTGGTCTGCATGTACTACCAGTGCTAATATTACTATTAATGGTTTTCCTGTTTTAGCTAGTCCTGGGGTTGCTAATGTATGTGCGCCTTCTTGTAACAACCCGGATGTTCCTACAGTATCTACTAACCCAACTACCGTTTGTGATGGATCAACCACTACATTAACAATTACTGGTAATTTAAATGATGCTAGTAAATGGTATATCTATACTAGCTCTTGTGGAGGAACTATTGTAGATTCAACGGCAAATAGTAGTTATGTGGTAACACCCACTGGACCAAGCAGTACTTACTTTATTAGAGGAGAAGGGAATTGCGTAACTCCTGGAAGTTGTGGCAATGTAACGGTAAATGTGTTGCCTGCCTTAACTGGTTCTGTTACCAATACTATCTGTAACAATGGTAGTGTTGTCGTAAATGGAACAACATATAATGCGGGCAACCCATCAGGAACAGAGGTGTTTACGAATGTTGGTCCAAACAATTGTGACTCTACAGTAACGATTAACTTAACTGTTTTATCTGCTTTAACAGGAACTATTAATCAAACAATTTGTTTTGGTGATAGTATTGTTGTTAATGGAACCACCTACAATACAACTGTTAGTGGAGCTACTGAGGTATTTACGAATGTTGGACCAAATGGATGTGATTCAACTGTAACTATTAACTTGACTGTTAGTCCAGCAATAGATAATACTACAACGGTGAGTGGTAATACCATTACAGCAAATGAAACAGGAGCGTCTTACCAATGGTTAGATTGTGATAATGGAAATGCAGTAATTAATGGAGAAACATCTCAAAGTTTTACAGCAACAGTTACCGGAAATTATGCAGTAGAAATTACTGTAGGAAACTGTGTTGACACATCAGCTTGTGAGAATGTTAATGTTGTTGGAATTGATGAGTTAAGTAAAGCAAGTGTTAATGTTTATCCAAATCCAACTAATGGAATTATAACTGTTGATTTCTCATCTACTGTTTCATCAGTACATTATACCTTAATGAGTATTGATGGAAAAACCGTTGCTCAAGGTAAATTTTCAGGAACAAAGTTGATGTTGAATTTAGAGAATGAATCTAAAGGGATTTACTTTTTAAAGGTAGAAAATGCAACTATTAATTATGTTCAAAAAGTATTTAAGAACTAATAATTATAATAAATATTAGGTATAAAAAAACATCGCTGATTCAGCGATGTTTTTTTATTTTATGTAAAAAGTTTAAAAACTCCTTACCCTTTAACGGTCACTTCTTGATAAACAGGAAGACTAATGTCGTTAACTTTGTAGTAATACTTTTCCAGTTCTTCTACCATTTTAGCTTTGTAGATATCAGATTCCTCTTTCATATCATCAACTATTTCTTTGTAGTATTCAATACCGGAAATAAGATTGTCTTTAAATTCTTCAAAGTATTTTTGTTTCTTTTCGTTAATAGCATCTATAGATTCGTTGATTTCTCTTTTTAAATAATCAACATACATGCTCAGTTCTTTCACAAAAAGATTTGGACGGTAAGTATCGTTTAATAAGTTAATTCTACCATAAATATGGCTTACCATTTCTGCTATAGTAGATTTTTTAGAGAAATATGCCATGTTAGGTCCCGGACAAACAGATATACCTTTTCCATCAGAAGATTTAAGCATGTCATGCTCAATATAAGGTGTCATAACCAATCCAGCACAAATACAAGATTTAACAGTTATTTTTTCAAACTCTTTTTGATGTTGAGCATCAGGTAGGTTTTTTTTGTTAAGTTCTTCAATTTTAAGTTTTTGATATTGTCTTGAAGCAACACAAATAGGTCTGTCTGTAAACTCTGTGTTATATAATTTTAAATACTGGCTAGGGCATGTGCTTCCAGGCTTTCCTGCAGCGATTTTTTCTTCTTTTTCAATATCTTTAGTATTACCTCTTAATGAATTAAAAGGAACACCAATAGGTGAAATGTTACTTAAATAAAGGTCATCTTCTGTTGCAGTTGATAGTTTCTTGAAAGTTTCGTTATCCACATTAACAGCTTCAGGAACTAATAAAAATGGGGTTCCCCAACCAATGCTATCTAAGTTGTATTTTGTAAGTAAAAAGTTATGTTCTTTAGCAGTTCCAACACCTCCCTGAGCGGTAACTAATAGCTTAAGAGGTTGTTTTGCTGTTGGTCGTTTTTGTTGGTTTAAGCTCTCATTTAATATAGTATGAACTTCTTTAATTAATGCTTCTCTGTTGTTTTTAAATTCATCTAAAATAGGTCCCATTAAAAACCCATTAGTAGCAAAAGCGTGTCCACCACAATTTAAGCCTGATTCTACTCTATATTCAGAAACCCATAATCCTTTTTTGGCTAAAAACTTACCTTGAATTAAAGAAGAACGGTAATCACTTACTTTAAGAATAATTTTTTTATCTAAGTTGCCATTTTCATCAGGAAAAAAGCAATCGAATTTTGATAAGTAGGAGTATAGTCTAGGACTTAATCCTGCGGAAAGTACCAACCCGGAATTTAATGTACTATGAGCAAAACCTCTAACGGCAGCATGAGCATCATTATATTCTATAGGCATTTTTTCGCCTTTTTTGGTATAATTATCCTTGTCCAACTTGGTCATAATGTTCACGTCAATTGAACCTGCTTCCATACTGTTTTTAAGTTCTTTTTGTAATGTTTCTTTTTTTGAAGCATCAGTTTCTTTAAGCATTGCTAAGTAATCTTTTCTCAGAGGAGAAGAGTCAGGAAGTATTTCGAAGTATTTTGTTAGGTTACTTTCAGGCGTAAAAGATTCTTTTTTAAGAGCATTAAAATTCTGTTGAACAATTTGGTCTATTAGATTCAAATAAGCGGTAATTCTTTTGGCTCGATAATCCTCTGTATCATTGTCTATTTCTATGTAGGGAAGATTAAGTTGTTTACAATAAAAAGCTCTCATTCTTTCAATAAGCCCATCATCTCCTAAAGAAATAACAGATGAAATGCCAAAATGTGCTACTTTTACAGGAGTGTCTATCGTATAGCCAATTCCCATAACAGGGATATGAAAGTGATGTGTTTTTAACATAAAATTAAAATGTGTGTTTAAACACAAAGGTACTTAACTTTTTCTTTAATGGTAGTTGATTTTAGATTAATTTGTTGAATGAATACATTAATAGATATGTTTTGACGATTTATCTATTTAATTTCAAATATGTTTTAGCTATTTTGTATATTTGAACCCTCAAAAAAATTATTATGAAACCAACAAGATTATTATACATAGCTTTAGCATCATTCATTCTATTTTCGTGCGGAGATGACAATACAACTAAAAAAGACGATAAAGAGGTAAAAGACAAATCAGAAAGTAATACCACAAATATAGTTGATTTTGCCGTTTCGGATGCTTATCAAACATTAGATCCTATAGAAATTATAGATGTAAATTCGTTTCAGGTACAAAGTCAAATTTTTGAAGGGTTACTTCGTTTTGATGAAAATGATTTATCATTAAAACCAGTTTTAGCAAAATTTTGGGAAGTTGACGGTGCAGGTTTGGTTTATACTTTTCATTTGAATAAGGGAATTTATTTCCATGATAACGCTTGTTTTGATGGAGGAAAAGGTAAAGAGGTGACTGCAAAAGATGTGGTTTTTACTTTTAAAAGAATATGCACGGAACATGAAAATAACTATGCTTTTAGTTTGTTTAATGAAGTAATTGTGGGAGTAAAAGAATTAAACTCAGGAAGCAACGCTGAATTTAGAGGTGTTAAAGCAATTGACGATTATACGGTACAAATTACTTTATCAAAAACATCTTCAAGTTTTTTACAAATGTTGGCAACTCCTTTTAGTGCAATTGTTTGTGAAGAGGCTATTAGTGCAAATGCTGTAGTTGGTACAGGTCCGTTTGTTTACGATGAATCATTAGATACAGAAAAAAGCATTACATTAAATAAAAACAATAATTACCATTTAAAAGATAATGGGAATCAATTGCCTTATGTTGCGGGAGTTAAATATAATTATATTGTAGAAGGAAGAGAGAGATTAGCAGCGTTTAAAGAAGGAAAAATTGATATTTTAGAAAATATTCCTGTTGAAGAAATAAACAATTTAGTTCAGGAGAATATCAGTGCTTTTCAAAATAAGCCTGCTCAGTATGTGTTGGCAAGAAACAAAGAATTAGCGATTACTTATTTAAATTTTAATACAGCTATAGCTCCATTTGATAATGTGAAATTGAGAAGAGCTTTTGCCTTAGCCATAGATAAAAATAAAATAGTTGATAGAGTTTTAAAAGGAGAGGCTTACGGTCCAGCAGTAAATGGAATTGTACCCCCTGCGGTAAAAGATTATGATTATTCATCTATTATAGGAATTGAGTATGATGTTGAAAAAGCTAAAAAAGCATTAATAGATGCTGGATTTGGTCCAAATAAAGCATTTCCTAAGTTAGAAATTGTTTCTAGTAAAGAAAGTGTTTCTGTTCGTGTTGCTCTTGAAATTCAAAAACAACTTAAAAGTAATTTAAATATCAACGCTGAGGTAACTTCTATGTCGTTATCAGAAATGCTTAAATATAAAAGCTCTAATAATGCAAGTATTGTTGTTTCTTCTTGGTTGGCTGAGTTTCCAGACCCACTTAACTTTCTTTCTTTGCTATATGGAGGTTATGTAAGTGAATCTTTAGATAAATCATCTTATCCAAATGATTCTAGATATAAAAATGCGGCTTTTGATAAAGCTTATAAAGAAGCAATGGAAACAACTGATGAAACAAGAAAAATGGAATTGTGTTTAGAAGCAGATCAAATTGCTGCTAATGAAGTGCCGATTATTCCACTTTGGTATTATGAAAGATATCAGTTAATTCAAAGTGAGGTGAAAAATTATATGCCTAATGCCATGAGAATTCACTATTTGCCTTATGTTAAGTTAGAAAAACCACAGGCAACAACAAAAATAGAAACTCACTAATTCAAATTGATATAGTTGTTAAATAATCTTTAAAACCCCATTTGGTTATCTAATAATTGTGATTTTTGCTTAAAATGGTATCCGGGGAATAATATATGTGGTTTAATTTTTCAAGAATAATATTACGAAATAGATTATTGTTCCTTATCTTAATTGGATTGGCAACAGTATTCATGGCTTATCAAGCTCAGTTTGCCCGGATGAGCTATGAAATGGCTCAAATTCTTCCTAAATCGGACCCCACTTATAAAGAATACGATAAGTTTAAAAAAATTTTTGGTAAAGATGGAAGTATGGTTGTTGTAGGAATAGACAATTCCAACATATATCAACTCAACAATTTTAATGCTTGGTTTGATTTAACTCAAGACATCAAGAAAATTGAAGTAGACTTTAAAAAAGATGGAGAATTAATAAAAGTAAATGGTGTTACAGAAGCTCTTTCGGTAGCCAATGCTTACACACTTAAGAAAAACTACGAAAGCAAAAAATTTGATTTTCATCAAATTGTACAAAAAAAGCCTACTACTCAGGAAGAGGTTAATGAGATTAAAAAAGCTATTCACCAACAACCATTTTATAATGGGTTTTTATATAATGATACCACTCATGCAACACTTATTTTAATTACATTAGATAGGGAAGTGCTGGATTCTAAATATAGAAATGAACTTTTTGAAAGAATTGATGAGGAAGTAGCAGAATTTGAACAACAAACAGGAGTTAAAACTTATAAATCCGGGTTGCCTTATATTCGGGCGAATTCAACCACTAAAGTTGCCGATGAAGTAGAATTGTTTTTATTGCTTTCTGTATTAATAACTTCGCTTATTTTATATTTGTTTTTCCGTTCTTTTAAGGTAATGATGTATTCTATGCTAGTTGTAAGTATTGGTGTAGTTTGGTCACTAGGTGTTTTATCTCTATTTGATTTTGAAATTACGCTTTTAACAGGTCTAATCCCACCACTTATTATAGTAATAGGTATTCCTAATTGTATTTTCTTATTAAACAAATATCATAGAGAATACAAAAAACACAACAACCAGATAAAAGCACTAAGTAGGGTAATTGAAAAAACAGGAAATGCTATTTTCCTTACTAATACAACCACTGCATTGGGTTTTGCAACTTTTATTTCTACCAAAAGTGCTATGTTGGTAGAATTTGGTATCGTTGCGGCTATAGATATTTTCTTGGTATTTATATTGTCAATTTTTCTTATTCCAATTATTTTTAGTTTCCTAAAGCCACCTAAGAAACGTCATACCAAGCATCTTGAAAATAAAATCATGGGTAAAGTGGTAGATTTTGTTGAGGTAATTGTACTCAATCACAGAAAAAAAGTATATGTTGTTTCTATTTTGATTCTTGTATTTAGCTTGTTTGGTATTAGTAAAATGACTACAACAGGTAACCTTATAGACGATTTACCTAAAAACGATCCGATTGTTGAGGATTTAAAATTTTTTGAAAAAGGTTTTAATGGCGTAATGCCTTTTGAGGTAATGATAGATACCAAAGAAAAAAATGGTGTTTTTTCTGATAATGCTAAAACCTTATATAAGATACAGAAGTTTCAGAAAGAAATGGCGAAATATAAGGAGTTTTCAAAGCCATTATCTATAGTTGAAGCTATAAAGTTTGCCTATCAATCGTATAAAAATGGGAAACCAAAATTTTATATTTTACCTCCGGCATCTGAGTTAAATAAATTAAAAACCTTTGTAGGTAATGATAATGAAAAAGGAAATTTCGCTTCATTTATAGATTCAACTAATCAATATACCAGAGTAAGTTTTCAAATGGCAGATGTTGGCACTAAGGAAATGGATGAAATATTAAATGAGATTCAACCCATTATTGATGATATCTTTCCTAAAGAAGACTATGATGTTTATACCACAGGAACTAGTGTGACTTTTTTAAAAGGGACAGGTTATCTTATTGAAAATTTATTTACCAGTTTATCGCTAGCTATTTTTTTGATAGCCATATTAATGTCAATCTTGTTTTCTTCAGTGAGAATGGTATTGGTTTCTTTAATTCCTAACTTTTTACCTTTACTAACTACAGCTGCCATTATGGGTTATTTAGGCGTTGCTATTAAACCTTCTACCATCTTAATTTTTAGTATCGCTTTTGGTATTTCGGTAGATGATACCATTCATTTTTTATCTAAATATCGACAAGAACTTAAAATTCACAGATTAGGTATTAAAAAAGCTGCAATTTTAGCACTTAGAGAAACAGGGTTTAGTATGATTTATACGTCAACTATTTTGTTTTTCGGGTTTGGAGTATTTACTGTTTCTAGCTTTGGGGGTACAGTTGCTCTTGGAACATTAGTTTCACTTACTATTTTATTTGCTGTTTTTGCAGACTTAGTATTGTTGCCTTCATTTTTATTATCGTTAGATAAAGCATTAACCACTAAAGCGTTTAGAAAAGAACCTTTAATAAGTGTATTAGATGAGGAAGAAGATATTGATATTTCTAAACTGAAAGTAAAGAAAAAGAAAAAATTATCTGAAGAAGAAACACCTTAAACCTTAACACACATGAAAGGAATAGTATTAGCCGGAGGTTCAGGAACCCGTCTCCACCCATTAACATTAGCTGTTAGTAAGCAGTTAATGCCAATTTACGATAAACCAATGATTTACTACCCTATTTCAACATTGATGAGTGCCGGAATTAGGGAAATTCTTATCGTTACAACACCTCATGATAATTTAAGCTTTAAAACTTTGTTAGGAGATGGTTCTCAGTTTGGGTGTAAGTTTGAATACGAAGTACAAGAAGTACCAAATGGGTTAGCACAAGCTTTTGTTATTGGTGAAAAATTTATTGGTGATGATAGTGTTGCTTTAATTTTGGGAGATAACATTTTTTATGGAACAGGTCTAGAACAATTATTAGTTGAATTGAGAGAACCTAAAGGTGGAGTTGTTTTTGCTTATCATGTTTCTGATCCACAACGTTATGGAGTTGTAGAGTTCGATGAAAATAATAAAGCGATTTCTATTGAAGAAAAACCACTAAAACCAAAATCTCATTTTGCTGTTCCAGGTTTATATTTTTATGATAACCAAGTAGTAGAAATAGCTAAAACACTAAGGCCAAGTGCCAGAGGTGAGTATGAGATTACGGATATCAACAGAATCTACTTAGAAAAAAGCCAGTTGGAGGTTGGTATTCTAGACAGAGGAACTGCATGGTTAGATACCGGAACCCATCAGTCATTAATGCAAGCATCGCAGTTTGTTCAGGTTATTGAAGAACGTCAGGGATTGAAAATTGGCTGTTTAGAAGAAATTGCCTACCGAAAAGGTTTTATTACTAAAGAACAATTACTTAAATTAGCAGAGCCATTGATTAAAAGTGGCTATGGCACTTACCTAATGGAAATTGTAAATGAGTGATAAAACAATCATATTAGTTACCGGTGGAGCTGGTTTTGTAGGAAGTTCTTTAGTTGAAGGATTGATTAAAGACGCCAATAATTTTGTGGTGGTTGTTGATAATTTAAAAACAGGAGATAAAAATAAACTGCCGAATGCTCCAACAAACAACCTCAAATTTATTCAATGTGATGTAAACAAACTGGATGAAATACGCAGTGTCTTTCATACTTTTTCATTCGATTATGTCTTTCATTATGCCGCTTTAGTTGGTGTTCAACGCACTTTAGAAAATCCTATAGAAGTTTTAAAAGATATTAATGGGATTGAGAATATTCTAAAATTATCAAAAAATACAGGGGTAAAAAAAGTAATTTACTCCTCTTCTTCTGAAGTGTATGGAGAACCTGTTGAATATCCTCAAAATGAAGAAACTACACCACTAAATTCACGCTTGCCTTATGCTATTGTGAAAAACGTTGGCGAGGCTTTTTTAAAATCGTACAAGCAAGAATATGATTTAGATTATGTGATTTATAGGTTTTTCAATACTTTCGGACCAAAGCAAAGTAAGGACTTTGTTATTTCTAAATTTATTAATGCAGCACTTAATAATAATGATATTACTATTTATGGAGATGGTTCTCAAACTAGAACGTTCTGTTATGTGCAAAACAATGTTGAAGCGACTATAAAAGCTGCTTTTAGTGATGAATATGTCAATCAAACTATTAATATTGGTAATGATATAGAAACTTCTATTTTAGAGTTAGCAAAACTCATTATTAGGTTAACAGGTTCATCTTCAAAAATAGTGCACTTGCCACCTTTAGAAGAAGGTGATATGACAAGAAGAAAACCTGATATTACTAAAATGAAGCAACTATTGGGGAATAACAAAATATATACCTTGGAGGAAGGGTTGAAGAAAGTATTGAGCAACACTTCTTTTATTCTATAAAAAGTAATGGATAAACTGACTAACTTCATTCATATTGTTGAAGAAGCAATAAAAAAAAATGCTTTTAAGAAACAACCTCAATCGCTTTACGATCCTATAAATTATACACTTTCATTAGGTGGCAAAAGAATTCGTCCAGGATTACTTTTATTGGCAAATGACTTATTTAATGGAAAAGTTGAAAAAGCTATGAATGCTGCTTTGGCGATAGAAATATTTCACAATTTCACTTTAGTTCATGATGATATTATGGACAATGCCCCAATAAGAAGAGGGAAACCAACCGTTTTTAAAAAGTGGGATGTAAATACAGCCATTTTATCTGGCGATGTGATGTTGGTTGAAGCCTATCAATTATTAGCTGCTTGCGATGCTGCTGTATTGCCAGAACTTCTAAAATTGTTTAATAAAATCGCAGTAGAGGTTTGCGAAGGACAGCAATACGATATGCTTTTTGAGAAAGCTGCTGACGTTACTATTGATGATTACTTGAAAATGATAGAACTGAAAACAGCAGTTTTATTAGGGGCTAGTCTGAAAATGGGAGCAATAATAGCAGGAGCATCAAAAAGTGATGCTAAGCATTTTTATGAATTTGGTAAAAACATAGGTGTTGCTTTTCAGTTGATGGATGATATTTTAGACGTTTACGGAAATCCTGAAAAATTTGGTAAGCAAGTAGGTGGAGATATTTTGGCGAATAAAAAAACATACTTGTTGTTAAAAACCATGGAATTAGCTAACGGAGCGTTGAGAAAAGAATTGGAGTTTTGTTTAAACTCTAAAACCTTATCTCCCGAAAATAAAATTACCAGAGTAAAATCCATCTACAATCAATTAAAGATTAAAGAAAAATCTATTGATGAGATGAATCATTTCTACAATACTGCCATAGCACATTTAGATAGCATTGAAGCACCAAAAGAGAAAAAGACAATTTTTGAAAATTTTGCTAAGAAATTGATGCATAGAGAAAGTTAAAAAACTAATCCACCAACTTTTCCAATTCTTCTTGAGCTTTTTCCCAATTATTTTCAGCAGTTTCCAACTCTTTTTTAAGTGCGGTAAATTCATCTACTAATTCTTGCGAATAGGTAGTAGGATCTAATAACTGTTCATTTATTTTTTTAATTTTCTCTTCCAATTTAGTAATTAAATCTTCTGACTTCTTAACCGCATTTTCAGCTTTTCTAAGTTCTTTATCTTTATTTTTTCTTTCTTCGTAACTGAGTTTATTCTCAGAAGTGTTACTTTTTTGTTCGGCTACTTGCTTTTCTTTTCTTTCAAACTCTTTAATAGAATCTACTTTTTTAGATTTAAGGAATTCATAAACATCGCCTAAGAATTGTTTTACATTTCCGTTAGTAAATTCATACATTTCGGTAACCAATCCATCCAGAAAATCCCTATCGTGAGAAATAACAATTAATGTCCCATCATAGCGTTTTAAGGCGGCTTTCAAAATTTCTTTAGATTTAATATCTAAGTGGTTAGTTGGTTCATCGAGCACCAATAAGTTTACTGGTTCTAGCATTAGTTTACACAACGCCACCCTAGCTCTCTCTCCACCAGAAAGTACTTTAATTTTTTTATCAGCATCTTCGCCACCAAACATAAAAGCTCCCAACAGGTTTCTTACTTGTTTTCTAATTTCTCCGTGAGCTACTTTGTCTATGGTTTCAAAAACAGTTAATTCTTTATCTAGTTCTTCAGCTTGGTTCTGAGCAAAATAAGCTAATTTAACCTGATGTCCTAGTTTTAACTCTCCTTGGTGTTCTAATTCACCAACAATAATTTTACTCATGGTAGTTTTACCTTCACCATTTTTACCCACTAAAGCTACTTTTTTACCTTTTTCAATAAAAAAATTTACATCTTTAAAAACTTGTTTTTCGCCAAAGCTTTTAGCAATATTTATAGCTTCTACAACTACTTTTCCGGAATGTGGAGCAGGAGGGAAGTAAAAACGCATAGAAGTGGTATCTTCTTCTTCAATTTCTATTCGGTCTATTTTGTCGAGTTGTTTTACCCTACTTTGTACCTGAACAGCTTTGGAGGCTTTAGATCTAAATCTTTCAATAAATTTTTCTGTATCTTGTATTTGCTTTTGCTGATTGTTGTAAGCAGCAACTTGTTGTTCTCTACGTTCTTTTCTTAACTCCAAATATTTGGAATAATACGCTTTATAATCGTGAACTTTTCCTAGGGTAATTTCTATGGTTCGGTTAGTAACATTATCCAAAAAAGCTTTATCGTGAGATACCAGAACCACACCTCCCGGATAGGTTTTTAAAAAATCTTCCAACCATTGTATAGATTCAATATCTAAGTGGTTGGTAGGCTCATCGAGCAATAACACATCCGATTTGGTAAGCAGAATTTTAGCTAATTCAATACGCATTCTCCATCCACCACTAAATTCATCTGTAAGTCGTGTAAAATCTTTTGGAGTAAAACCTAATCCTTTTAAAATGGTTTCGCAATCGGCATCAATAGAAAAACCACCCAACACATTTAACCTTTCGTTGTAATCGTTCAAATGGTTCAACAAATCTAAATAACTGTCAGATTCATAATCCTCTCTCGTAGCTAATTGGTGATTAATTTCATCAATTTTGGCGTTAATATCATTTACTTCTTTAAAAACAGATTTAGTTTCGTCAATTACGGTATTTCCGGAAATAAAATCCATATCCTGAGGTAAGTAGCCAACAGTAAAGCCTGCCGGAGTAGAAATAGTTCCACTATCGGGCTCTTGCTCGCTTGCCATAATTTTTAACAAGGTGGATTTTCCAGCACCATTTTTTCCTACTAAACCAATTCTATCGGTTTTATTTACGATAAAAGAAATGCCATCAAACAGATAGCGTTCTCCAAAACTTACGGTTAAATCATTTACTCCTAACATGGGTGCGAAATTACAAATTAATCATTAGCTACAAATACTATTAATAAAGCTTTAATAAGTAATTTTGTAAAGTTTAAAAATCATCAAAATGTTGTCAAGTATTTTAGGGCTTAAATGTCCAAAGTGTAGAAAAGGAGATATGTTCACACACAAAAACATGTATAGAGTTAAAGGTTTTTTTGATATGTCAAAAGAATGTTCGAATTGCGGGCAAGATTTTGAACCGGAAAGTGGTTTTTACTTTGGAGCTATGTATGTAAGTTATGGGTTGACGGTAGCGTTGAGTGTTGCTATTTTTGCGATAACTATAATTTTTGATATTTATTCTTTAGGCTTATTTTTATTGCTAAATGGAATTGCATTGCTGATTTTACTGCCTTATATTTTTAGGGTTTCTAGGTCTATTTGGATAAGTATTATTGTAAAATATGACCCTCCCAAAAATGGTGATGAAAAAGCACAAGCATAAAATTGTTGTTGAGAAAACAGCACATTATTACTCCTTAGGAAATATTTCTACAGCAAAAACACTATGGTTTGTATTGCATGGTTATGGGTATAATGCCAATTATTTCATTCATAAATTTGATGAGATAGCAGATGAAGAAAACTTTGTTGTTGCTCCAGAAGGGTTGTCTAATTTTTATGTTTCAGGAGTTAGTGGCAGAGTTGGAGCAAGCTGGATGACTAAAGAAAATCGTGAAGATGAAATCCAAGACTATTTGAATTATCTTAATAATTTATATGAAACATTACTCAGCCAAATAGATTTAACCGAGGTTAGAGTGAATGTTATTGGGTTTTCGCAGGGAGGAGCAACAGCAGCAAGGTGGATAAGTGATAATAAAATAAATTGTGCTAATTTAATATTGTGGGCAAGTGTTTTTCCTGATGATATGGAGTTTGAAGTATTAAAAACTAATACCAATTCTTTTTTGTTGTATGGCGATGATGATGAATATGTAACACAAGAAAGAATTGATAAGCAAAAAGCTATTCTTGAAAAAGCGAATATCAATTGTAAATTAATTGAGTTTAAAGGGAAACATGATGTGCCTGCAGAAGTGCTCCAAGAGCAACGTAAATTGAATAATTGGTAGCTTAAAAAAACAATTTTCTTTTATAAGGTTCTCCATTAATGTACCTACTAGAACCAAGTAATTCTGTGGCTTCCATTACTATCATTAACGCATTTGGGGCTGTGGCATGCACCATTTTTTTGAGGATATTAATTTTACTATTATCAACTACAATAAAAATAATATTTTTATGATTGGAGTTGTATAAGTCCTTACCTTGCATTAGTGTTCCAGTTATACCAAGCTCTTTAGTAATTCTTTGCTGTAATTTTTCTGGATGATCTAATGCAATATGTACAATTTTTTGATGTTTGCTTCCGGTAAGTAATAAGTTAATCAATTTAGCACTTACATAAATGCTTATTAAACTCCATAACGCCAATTCAATATCTTTAAAAACTATCCCAGCAGCTACAACTACAAGAGCATCGAGGATGAGAATAGCATCTCCAGTTTTAATGTTGGCTTTTTCATTTAAAATTTTGGCAATAATAGTTCCTGCACCAGCAGAAGATTCTCCTTTAAAAATTAATCCTAAACCAATGCCAACAAGAACTCCCCCATAAAGTGATGATAGTAATGTATTGTCGCTAAACGCAGCGATAGCATATATTTCACCAAGTAAATCAATAAAAAGTGCTATTATTACAATAGTGATGATAGTTCTAACAGCAAATCTTCTCCCTAAATAATTTAGACTAAGCAACAAAAGCGGAATATTGACTAGCATTAAAATTACTCCCGTAGGTAATTCAAATAAATGGTGAAAAATGATGGAAAGTCCGGCAATTCCACCGGTTGCAATTTTGTTTGGGATGAGAAAACCAACCATTCCGGTAGCTAAAAATATAGCTCCAACAATTATAAATAAATAATTTTTTAGTTCAGCTTTTAAGGAAAAATCAGACATTGTAATTCTTTTTTTTGTCGAGCAAAATAAGTAAATACAAAAAGATTAAAAGATGTTATTTGTCATATTAAAATTATTGTGGTTCTATCCAATCGCCATGCGATTTTATAAGCTCAATAAGTTCTTCAACAGCTTCTTTTTCAGGAACATTTCTTTTTACTATATTTTTTTCTTTGTATAGCGTTATTTTTCCTACTCCCGTACCAACATACCCATAGTCTGCATCAGCCATTTCTCCAGGGCCATTAACAATACAACCCATAATTCCAATTTTCACGCCTTTAAGGTGAGAAGTTACTTTTCTGATTTTAGCTGTGGTTTCTTGCAAGTCAAAAAGTGTTCTTCCGCAACTAGGGCAAGAAATATATTCTGTTTTTGAAATTCTAGTACGTGTTGCTTGTAAAATGCCAAAAGCAAGGCTGTTGAGTAAGTTGTCACTACCACAATTCTCCGCAGCAATAAAAACTCCATCACCAAGCCCATCCACCAATAAAGCCCCCATGTCGGTAGAAGCGTAAAGTTGAATTTGTTCATCAGTTAAATTGCCATAAGCTCTTCCGATAATTACGGGCACATCACAATTATTTAAGATTAGTTCATTAAATAATTTTCTTTGCTCTGCCATACCATGAGGGTGGTATGTATCTATTACCAATACAGCAGTTTTGTCATTATTTATTTTATCAATGAAAGTACTATTAAGTTGATTAAGCGTTACATAAACAAAATTCAGTTTTGCGTGTGTTTCAACGTTGTTGAGGTATTCTTTTGAATCTATAAAAGGAAATGTGTTGAACTTATTTTTTTGCGTCAACCAAGTTTTATGAAGGTAAACCAACCCTAGTGTTCCTGGCACTTCAAAGTCAATTATTTTGTTGCCAAGAAAAACATAATCGCAAGCCATTTCGCCAATATTCCATTTATCTAAAGGAACAGAGTAATTGTATCCTAACGCGAAAAGCGAAGCTGGTTTTATATTTTCTTTCAGGCTAAAATCAGCCATTATTCTTGGTACATTTGAACCGCCAATATTTAATACCTCGTTGGTTTTTCTTTTGTTGTATTCAAAAGGATTGATGGCATATTTTTTTATTGGAGTTATAGGCGTTTCTATAGTTCTATTGCTATATCTTTCTACCAGTGTTTTGGCAACAGGAATTTCAAACTCAGGTTCTTCGGTAAGTGAAACACGAATGGTATCTCCTAATCCATCTTCTAAAAGTGTTCCTATACCAACTGCCGATTTAATTCTACCATCTTCTCCATCACCAGCTTCGGTAACACCCAAATGTAAAGGATAATTCATTCCTTCCTCCATCATTTTGTTAACTAATAAACGATAAGCCTGAACAACCACTAATGTATTGCTGGCTTTCATAGACAGCACAATATTATGGTAATCTAAATCTCTGCAAATTCGTAAAAATTCCATGGCAGATTCCACCATTCCAAGAGGAGTGTCTCCATATCTGCTTAAAATTCTATCGGATAAAGAACCATGGTTGGTTCCAATACGCATAGCTGTACCATGTTCTTTACAAATTTTTACTAAGGGTTCAAAACTTTTTCTGATGCGTTCTAATTCTTCATAATAAGATTCATCTGTATAATCTAATGTTTCAAATTTTTTCTTATCTGCATAATTACCAGGATTTATTCTAACTTTTTCAACTATTTTAGCAGCAATTTCAGCAGCGTTAGGTGTGAAATGTATATCGGCAACAAGTGGAGTGCTATAACCTTTTTTTCTAAGTTCAGCTTTAATATTAGCTAAATTTTCAGCTTCTTTTTTACTGGGAGCTGTAATCCTAACAATTTCGCATCCAGCATTTATCATTCTGATAGCCTGATCAACAGTAGCTTCGGTGTTCATTGTATCTGTAGTGGTCATAGATTGAATACGAATAGGATTATTACCTCCAATTCCAATATTTCCTACCATTACTTCTCTGGTTTTGAATCTCTTGTAAGATGTTAAGTCTAGGCAATAAGTGGTTTTCATATTTATGATAAAGCTAAAGTTTTAACAAAAGTAAGACTAAAATGTTCGTCAATTCAAATCAAACTAAAGTTATCTTTCAAATCAAAAAATACATTAATTACCGTTTATAAACTAAAACCTACCGTTTATATATTAGAACCGACACAACCTATATTTATAGTAGTAAAATTGGTGTGATGCACGTAATATTACATTGCGAAACAAAAAACTTTTGTTATGAAAACAGCATCTAATATCTCAAACATTATCGGAAAGACTCCTAAAAAAAATATTTCTGAGTTATTAAAAACTTCTAAAAAATTAGAAATTATTAAATATATCATATTATTGTGTTTAATGGTTTTAGGTTTTGGAATAATTTCTTTAACTGCCCGTAATGTACCTGTATCAGGAGGTGTGGGTAATAAGGGTGGAGGTAATGGGCCGGTAAGTTCAGCAGGATGTGCACCAGCTACAGCGATAGCGACCTTGGAGTTAAATAATATAAGAGCCAGAG
>Ga0208013_1000090_pt1 | contig 84114 bp, 83 predicted proteins | sample 16_taG_FD_184091 | JGI IMG/M metagenome (GOLD analysis project Ga0208013, IMG submission 184091) | Marine viral communities from the Subarctic Pacific Ocean - 16_ETSP_OMZ_AT15313 metaG (SPAdes) (version 2) | ecosystem: Environmental > Aquatic > Marine > Oceanic | place: Pacific Ocean | collected...
CGGCGATTTTCAACCCAGTTGTCCAAATGACCGCATCTAAGCAGCCAGTTTATTGCGCTCAACTTCCTGCAATTTTCCAGGATTGAGCGATACCGGTCCGGTCACTTCCCAGTTTCGGATGGGGCCAGACCAGCGCCGTGGATTCCGGCGCTTTGCTCTTTCATAAACCATTTCCCGGTGTGCCAGACGCTCACGATCAACACCTCGATGCCGATCTGCCGGTGTCACGAACCGGATACCACTGTGCAGATGCCGCTCGTTGTAGGCCTCCTCGAACGCCAGCATCCATTCGCGCACGGCCGTGAGCGATGCAAAGCCCTTTGACGGCCATTTCGGGCAGTATTTGACCGTCCGGAACAACGACTCCGAATAAGGATTATCGTTACTGACTCTCGGCCGGCTGTGGGACATCAGCATGCCCAGGTCGGCCAGTCTGGCTTTGAGAGTGTAAGACGTCATCGGCGCTCCATTGTCAGAGTGCAACACCGGCGGATTGTGCCAACAGCCCTCTCGCAACAGAGCGCGTTCAACGAGCTTCTTGGCCAGCCCGCCGGACTCTGCTTCATGGATCTCCCAGGCAATGATCTTACGACTGTAGATGTCCATGATCAGGTACAGATACCAGTGCTGGCCACGCACCGCTGACGGGCAAAAACTAATGTCCCAACTCCACACCTGGTTCGGGCCGGTCGCGGTGAAGCTGGTCGGCTCCGGTACCTTGCGAGGCGGCTTCATGCGCCCTCGATAATTCTGTTGCTGGTGCCTTTTCAGTACTCGGTAAAACGACGACTCCGAGGCCAGATAGACGCCTTTATCGGCCAGTGACGGCACAATCTGTGACGGTGGCGAACTCCGGTACTGAGGTTGATTGCATGCACTCAGAATGGCCAACTCCTCGGCCTGGGTGAGTTTATGGGGCTGTTCAACCCGTTCCGCATCAGGACGGCGATCTTCAGCCACCCGACCGTCGGCACTGCGCCAGCGCTTCAATGTGCGCTCACTGATATCCATCAGCTCTGCGACCTTATATCGGGCCGCACCACCGGCAACGGCTTCATCAAACAGCGCCAGGAGCCTTGCACGTTCGTCCAGCGGCGTCAGTCGTCCTCGCTGCTGTCCGGATCTTCGCCGTACAAGGCTTCGAGCTTTTTTGACAGCACCAGCAATGAGGTGGTCTCAGCCAGAGCCTTGTCTTTGCGGCGCACTTCCGCCTTCAGCTTTTTGATGGTTTTCCGGGACTCTCGTTTCTGCTTCTGAGCCGCTTTATCCCGGTCTTCCTGCATGCCAGCACCCTGGAGGCAGGCTTCTTTCCAGCGCTGTACCTGTTCTGGATACAAGCCTTTCTCGCGGCAATAGGCGCTGAGTTCGGCTTCAGACATCGAGGCCGTTTCCACTACAACGGCCAGCTTAGCTTCGGGGGACCAGTCTTCCCCGGTATTGCGATTACCTGGCACGGGCATTCCTTGTTGTCGACACTGTTTTAACCAACTATACAGAGTCACATCGGATATGCCTTCCTCTACTGAAACCGACAAGACGCTGCGGTTCTGCGGAGGCAAAAGCTTCTTCAGCACTGCGGATTTACGCTCTTCGGAATAACGTGGCATGAATGCTCCCATGCCGCCCCCGATTGGTTAAATTCAGGCGAAATCGCCTACTGGACAACTAGGCTGACAGAGGGGGGAGCAAGACTTTGAGGGCGAGGCCGATCCGGCTCGCATGTCCCTCACTATGAAGGATTGGACCTGGATTTCTGCACTATACAGCGACGGGCGTCAGATCGAACCTAGCCAACCTGACATATTCACCCTCTCTTTTACTGAAGACGGCCGCTTTTCGGCGACGACCGACTGTAATCAAATCAGTGGTGGTTATGTAGCTGTTGGCAAATCCATTTCGTTCGGGAAAATTGCCGCGACAAGGATGTTTTGTGAAGGGTCACAGGAGGCCGAATTTCTCGCGCTTCTTAACAATGTTCAGCTCTATCATTTCACCTCGCGTGGCGAATTAATCTTTGATCTCAAGCGCGATGGCGGAACTGCCATATTCCGATAACGTGTTGTACAGATAGCGACGGCTTCGATTCCCGCAATCCGGACGCTTAATTAAGTACTATGCGTGTTCATCCATCCGCCAACAATGTAGCTCGGGTTATTCTTGGATTGCTGGCGCTAAAGCTACTGGCAGTCTCTCACGAATGAACTCGGCTAAGGCTTTTGTATGGGGTGGCACACCCACCCGTGATGGCATCAACAGGCTGAGGCTTGCGGATTGCGATATCCAGTCTGGCAATACCCGAATGAGCTGGCCAGCTTGAACGGCTGCTCTGCAGACGTAATCAGGTAATGCGGTAACGCCCAGGCCATCGATCGCGGCTTGCCTGATTGTCGACATATCCTCTGAGCAAAGCGCGATATGGGTATTCTGATGGGTTCGAAGGCCGTCTTTGTGCTGTAAAGGAATCGCCTCTTTCGCGCCAGCTCTTCCCACCTTTAAAAAACGACAACTGGCTAAATCATAGGGTGTTTCCAGTTGTTCTAGTTGCTCCAGATACCCAGGCGAGCTATAAAACTGCCATTCCACATTCGCGATAAACCGCTGTATCAAGCTCGAATCAGGCAATTCGCCACTGTGCCCACGAATAGCGATGTCTACTCCTTCAGTAATCAAGTCGACCATGGAGTTGGTGACGCGTTGTTCTATAAGCACTTTCGGGTGCTGCCTGGCGAAATCAGTCACGATATCGAACAGAACAAATTGCGCCACACCCAGCGAACAGCTGATCACGACCTTTCCTGAAAGGTTTCCACTTTTATTGTCCATTGCTGCTTCAGCCAGTTCGAAGTGATCAACCAGCTTTCGAGCATGCTGGTAAAAGCTCTTCCCTTCTTCGGTTACCGCGACGTTACGGGAACTTCTCTGAAGTAGCCTCACACCAAGGCGTTCTTCCAACTGAGCAACATGACGGCTCAATCGCGACTTTGGCATGTCCAATGCCTTTGCCGCTGCGGTGTATCCCTTCTTTTCAACGACATGCACGAAATAGAAGTAGTCGTTCAGGTCAATGTTCATATCTGCGTCCTAAATATGGAACGAACAGTTCAGATTTTAGCCATTTTTATTCAAATACCAAGCTGCTAACTTTTATTCAGACCAGAAATGGAACGGAGAAAGACAATGACCTATCAAGTTGCTCAACAACATGACTCGATGACAGCTTTCGCCCCGGTAAAGGGAAGCCCAATTAGTGTGGGCTCAGGGTTCACGGGTGTGGGTTTTCGTCACGGGCAGTTCTATGGGGCCATGGATCCCTTCATCATGGTGGATCACTACACAATGACGGCACCGACCTTTGGTACCCACCCTCACGCTGGCCTCTCGGCGGTTACCGTTTTGTTTGAAGATACGGTAGGTAAATTCAACAACCGCGATTCGCTGGGGAATGACTTCGACATTAACCCTGGCGACCTTTATTGGCTGAATGCGGGCAGCGGTGCCATTCACGACGAGGCACCGCGTAAAGGCGCCACGATTCATGGACTGCAGATTTTCGTTAACTTGCCCGCACGCATGAAGCGCCAGGCGCCGAACTCCCTGCATGTGAAGCGAGAAGACATGCCGACCTTGAAGGGGCAAGGCTACCGTGTGCGGCTGGTTCTTGGCCAAAGCAATGGGGTCGAGACAGACGCAGCGTCGGTGTGGCCAGCCACTATTCTTGATGGTTTTGCAGACAAAACATCGGTATTCGAACACCGCATTCAAACCGGTTTTAATGCCTGGATCTATTCAGTTGAAGGCGACATCGAATATCAGGTGCGCGGCGAATGGTTCACTCTCCACCAGGGAGAGTCCAGCGCGATTAACGGTGCAGAGGGCGAGGCAGTCACAGTGCGAGGAAAGTCTCCTACAAGAAGCCATTTCGCGGTGCTGTCCGGTGAGACCATCAATGAACATTTCGTTCAACGCGGGCCGTTTGCAATGAGCACCCAACAAGAAGTCGATGAAGTGGTTGCTCGCTATAACGCGGGTGAGTTGGGGCACCTTGAGTGAGGGAGAAATCCCCTTCCCCAGCGGCACAGCTATTCCATCAATCATTAACCCTGTCGAGGGACTAAACATGAAAGTTTTAACGTTTGCAGCGACCAACAGTCGCAAATCCATCAACAGACAACTCGTGAAATACGCCGCGAACAAGCTGGCGAATGCGGAGATCGATTATGTTGAGATTAATGATTTTGACTTGCCGATCTACAGTATCGACCTGGAAGAGCAGTACGGCATTCCAAAGTGCGCCCACGCCTTCCAGACCAAAATCGAACAAGCGGACGCGATTCTTGTTTCCTTTGCCGAACACAATGGCAATTTCACTGTAGCGTTTAAAAACCTCTTCGATTGGATGAGCCGAATTGGCCGACACGTCTACCGTGACAAGCCGATCGTTATGCTCGCCACTTCTCCGGGGCCAGGTGGCGGAAACACCGTGTTGAAGCTTGCTGAAACCGCTGCTCCCTTTTTTAATGGGAAGGTCGTTGGCAGTCTCAGTATTCCAAGCTTTTTCGATAACTTCGATGTCGATCGCGGCGAGCTGACGAATAGTGATCTCGTTGAAAAGCTTGAACAGGTATTGGGTGCCTTTGCCTTTGAACCCCAAACCGCCTAAAGAGCACCAGCGACCAAGCGGACGGTTGATTTCATATTCCGTCTGTTTGGTCTCTGACACATCGGAACGGCAGCTACTTTCCTGAGCCCTTCAGGTAAGCGTGGCAGTTCTGAACAAAAATGAGCCTTTTCTTATCTACCACTTGAGATATCATTTGCTCGTCAACATCCAGCAACGCCACAATACTCAACGCGCTTTTATTTCGAAGATCAGAGGCTGTGGCCATCAATTCAACGGTGCTCTTTTTCTGAACGAATTTCAGATAAAACCACCGCCGCAAAAGCCCCTTCATTCCCTCTGTCGGTATATAATTTCCCTTCGATGGCTGAGTTAAACCGTTCATGGCGCCCTCCCGAACCTAATCAACGATGGTCATTTCTTTGACGATCAGAGCAGCCATGTTGTTACAGAAAAGCTTCCCGAATGGCCTTCCTAGCCAAAATGACTATGAGTGATTAAGAACCTACTTCGCCGATAATCCACGATACAAAAGCACGAACCTTGTCCGTGCGAAATTTCGCTTCCGGTGCAACCAGGTAGTATTGGTATTCTGCCGGGACAACAATTTCGATCGGGCGGAGGTAGTTTTGGCATTATCTCCATTCTGTTTATGGTTAATTTTAGATTAAGCAAAGACCAGGTTTACCCGTTTGTTCCGGGCACCGTTCACTGAAAACATTAGGTGACTAAATCAACGGTAGGAATACTCATTATGAAAATTGAAGTCCCAATCATCAGTGCCTTTGTTGACGGCGATTTCGGGGGCAACCCGGCAGGTGTTGTGTTGAATGCCGACCAGTTCAGCTGCGAGCAAAAACAGAAGATCGCGGCGGCTGTCGGCTTGTCGGAAACGGCTTTTGTGTCTGCGTCGGAGTTGGCGGACATAAAACTGGAATTCTTTACGCCAACCCAGCAAATCGCTCACTGTGGCCACGCAACGATCGCAACCTTCAGTTTTCTGAAGCAAAAAGGGCTGTTAGCTAATGATCGGTCATCGAAGGAGACAATTGATGGCCTGAGGTCAGTCAACATGGAGGGCGAAGCCGCCTATATGGAGCAGAAAGCTCCCCGCTTCGAAGCGTTAGGCGAGAGTGATCTACGGGCCGCCCTGCTCTCCCTTGGGATAACCAGGGACGATCTGATCGACGGTGCCGAGCCAATGTTAGTCAATACCGGCAACAGCTTTGTGGTGATTGGCATTCGCGACGGCAAGACAATCAAGGGTCTTGAGCCAGATTTCGACCTCATCGAGAAGCTAAGTGAAGCTCTGGATCTTATAGGATATTACGTATTCTCCTTCGACGACGTTGGCGATGGGAGAGACGCAGGCGCCCGCATGTTCGCACCCCGATACGGCATTCAGGAAGAGTCTGCGACTGGAATGGCGGCCGGCCCGCTGGCTTGCTATCTGCGTGACCAACTGGGTATTCAAAAGCAGGAATTCACCATCGAACAAGGTCGCTGGATGGTCGCACCCTCACCTAGCGTCATAAACGTGCGGCTGACTATTGGAACCGATAACAGGATCGAGAACCTGTTCGCGGGTGGTCGCGGCGCAATCAGAGAAGTTATGGAAGTTGAATTTTGATGATCCGAAGGCGACCGCTATCTGCGCTAGAGCGCTCGTTTAAACCCATCACCTGACCTGATGTGTTGTATACCGCAAAGCAATTTTTTCTGAGGACGGGAAAACAAGAGAATAACCATCAAGCCAATACGGCGATGCTGTCTAACTTAACTCTCTTGAAAGGTGGAATATCACATGAACGCAATCAACAAGTTTTTTCTCGTTTTCTCTGTAATCGCTTTCTCTGCTTTCGCACAGGCGGAAGGTGTGAGCCAGGAAGATATCGATCGGGGAAACAATCCAGCGATCGAAACAGTCGATCTTGGTATCAGCAACTGAGCTGAGCGCAACTAAAAGGGGCGGTCACCATGACCGCCCCTTTTTTTGTTTGCCCCTACCAATTTTTTCGCCAAACTCAAGGCATAGGAGTGAGCGACAGAATGCCGCTCTTCAGGTGAAAGAAACCAGTACCAGGAGACCGAAAAACACACTGATCACGGTCGTCACTCCGGACAAGCCTTCTGTGTCAGCGCTGCCAGTTAACCAACGCCTCAGCGCCTTTAGAAAGCGCTTGGGCGTGTAAATGTTTTTGCGATAATTGCTCTGGTAGTAATGCACAAGAAACAAAGGCATCGAATCACTATCGAAACGATGCCAGAGCTTCAGTACCCCAAGGATATCCTTGCGGCAGGCCCAGCCCTGAATGGATGATGGGAGCCAACTCAGGGGAATGGCAGAGCCAAAATCGATTATTGCAGGGTCGCCCCGCCCCGAAACCAGAATGTTTCCGGAATTGCCGAGGTCCATGTGGGCAACCCCATGCTGGTGCAGGGTCTTCACATCACTGAAAAGTTGTGAGAAAAAGTTGTGCGGTACCCCTTTGCCCGCCGCAATTTCCTTTACCGGCCTTCCCTCGATCAGACGATAATGAATGGTAGGCGAAGCGTCTGACGGCCGGCTGACTTGATCAGGCGTGAAATCCAGGTGCTCGACTTTTCTCAGCATCCTGAGTTCGTGGGACGCGAGAAACCGGAAGTAATTCCCGAGCAGGCCCCGGGAGAATCTGAAAGCCTTGTAAACGTGCCTGTTGCCGCTGTTGTCGGCGTTTACAGAGATGATTGGCTTGTACCATTTCTGGTCAGCGGCATCGGTGATTGCAGCAGGTTGCCAGCTGGACCCCATCGACGGGCAGTTCGTTTGGCCGTTCATTCCCCCTCCCAACTCCAAGATATGCAGATTATTGGTCAAGTTGGCCGGATCAATCCTGGTTTAACCGGGCCCTTGCCGATGCCGCAACTCGCGACATCTGCAGAGGATTATTGGGAGTTTTCGGGGGGCTGAATAATTCCGTTGCGGTATCTTTGTCATCACGAAAAATGATGAATGAGCTTTTACTCGTTTCAGGCGATGGCTTTTACCGCCGAATGGCCACAAGGCGAGTTGGTCATAATGTCGTGCCAGCGCTCGCGAAGGAGCCGTTCTACGTGGTTTCGCAACCAGACGATTCCGGGATCACGGTCGTGGCGTGTGTGCCAGATGAGATACAGACTGGTCGGGTCTACTTCGAAAGGCAACTGCCCCATCCATAGCCCGTCCACGAAGCCACAGTCCTGGCTTATCAACTCGGGAACCGCGGCGATCAGGTTCGAATCCCTCAGGACCTGGGGAACAATCGAAAAATGGTTGACCGTCGCAGCAATGCGTCTGCTCTGGCCCTTCTGATCAAGGTAGCTGTCCACGAATCCGTGTGCATCCCCTGACATCGTCACAAGCAGGTGCCGTGCCTGGAGGAATTCATCCATGGTGATCTGTCGGCCAGCCAACGGGTGGTCTGCGCGCATCGCCAGAACATACCCGCCTTCAAACAACCACGTACTTCGCAAACTGTGATCGTGTTGGGTAAGCATACCGACCGCCAGATCGACATGCGCCTCGCGCAAGTCGTCGTATGTGCCCTCTGGTGTGTATGGCACGGCATGAATATCAACGCCCGGCGCCTGGTCTTCAAGAAGTTCAATCAGCTGCCGCCAAATCATTTCAACAATTACATCCGTGACTGCGATGCGGAATTTTCGCTTCGATGTCGCCGGATCGAATTGCGTGGCACTGACTGCATTCGTCAGTGCGTACATGTGATCGCCCACCTGATCCCACAGGCTGAGCGCGTAAGATGTTGGCTCGATGTTGCGACCCTTTCTCACAAACAATGGGTCGTTCCAGATCTGGCGCATTCGGGAAATCGCATTGGATACTGCAGGCTGGGTCATGGCAAGCCGGTCTGCCGCTCGCGTCACAGAGCGTTCGGTCATGATGGCATCGAAAATGTACAACAGCTGAAGTTCTTGCGTTTTCATTCAAAGTTCCTGGAGATTGACCCGGACAAGTCTGGCTTGGAAGGGCATGAACCGCAATTGCAGTATTTCTCAAAGCCTGACTTTCTTGCAGTTGATACGAAGAAGCCTCCCGATCGGGAGGCTTTGGGATAGGTTTACAAATTCCCTTTCACGAAGGTTCTCAATTCACTCAGGCTGCCGGCCCCGGTTTTCTGGGCAATCACGCCGCCATCCTGAAACAGCGCCAGGGTTGGGATGCCCCTGATCCGCATTTTTGCAGTTACATCGGGACTGTCGTCGACGTTCACTTTGGCGATGGTCAACTCATCGCCAAACTCATCGGCGATTGCCTCCAGCATGGGGGAAACTGTCTTGCAGGGACCACACCACGGTGCCCAGAAATCGACCAGCACAGGGCGATCACTCTGTACAACAGCCTGCTCAAAATTTACATCGGTTACTTCAATCATTTTGCTCATGGGTTCAACTCCTTTATCAAATAGCATGGTTCAGACATTGAAGCCTGATGCGTGCAAAAACCAATTGCTGGACGGTATAAGCTCTATTTCCTGTAATGATGAGTGCCCACCCGGCCTTTACAGCCGTTTGCTGAATACCAGCCCGCCCCAGGCCAGCGTTCGGTTTCCCGTCCCGGATTTAATCTCGGAGCTCTGAACACGCAGCACATAACTCAGCTCGGTGCCCGCCAGAAAGCTGTGGGTATAACCAGCCCATACTTCAGCCAGCAAGATGTTCAGATCATTGGCATCCAGTTCATGGTCCGAATCACGAAACTGGCCCTGAAGAAAAGCGTTGTAAGCCCGGGCTTTCACCGACACGCCGCCCCAGAAATAATTCTCGCGTCCGCCAGGTGCGGAAACGCCGGGCGCTCGCTCACCGTAGGCCATAAGCTCGGGGTTAAATCGGTTGTCCGGAGAGGAAATCAGGCCATCCCGGAATACCAATGCTGCTCCAAACTCGGTCAGATATCCGACCGATCCGAAATACGTCACTTTGAGCTGTTGATTTGGTTGGCTGGCATCCAGGTATCGGTGATACGCGGCCGAGTACCGGAAAGTGGGCTCTCCGCCATTCGAGATCTGATGGTCCCAACCGTTCGCCCGGTCACTACCTACCACCTTGTGAACCGCATTCTGGCCGGATTTGAATACATCAAGTCCCAGAACACCCACGGTCATGGATGTGGTCCAGCCCGAGTCGACCCCGAGAGCCTGGTAACTCTGGCTTGAAGACAGGTAAACCAGACTGCTGTAGGGCCGATCGCTACGATCAATCGCGGATTCCTTGATTTCCTCAGGGGTGAAGCCATAAACGCCCAGCTCAAGCGCGGCGCTTTGCGGGCTCCCGACCTCTTGGCCCAGATAAGGAAACACGAAACTGTCCAGCCCCTGGCTCACCCTGGACACCGGATTCCCAATGAAATCCTCGGAATTGGAGGAATAGGTAATCGCTACACCGGCGGTGTAATCCCGATCCGTTTGCGTTGGGGCGAACAGGTCGTTGTCCGTGGAGAGCGCGAGCACCGAATCAGCGGACTCTGCCAGTGCAGACGAAGCCAAAACAGCGCCTAAAAGAGAAACGGTCAAAAATCGAAAAATCATAGCCAACTCCGAAATTGTGTCGGTAGAAAAGTTGGCTGCTATTCTTCGAACTCCTGGCCTTCAGAACTAATCAAGCGTTGATATTTAAAACATCACCTCGGTTGATAGATAAGTAGTAATACGTGCGGTTTTTGGGCAGTCGTCATCAACCCCCATCACTGATAATGATGTTTGCCATACCGTTTCAGAATTATTCCTCCACATTGTTCAGTCCCACAATTCGCTCATCTGATATCCGACCGATTCCGGTATCGGAGTCAGCTGAATCAACTCAAACTGTGGAGAATTGAAAATGCGTAAATTTGTACTGGTTACCCTGGCTTCCCTTATTACTGTGGCTGCCCTGCCCGCTCATGCGACCCTCGCAGACCGTAAATCTGATGGGCCCCGCTCCGAACAGGCTCAGCCCGCTCCCTACAGCGGCCAAATTGTGATTCGTGGTGAGATTCAGGATCGCGACGCCAAAAACGATACTGCAAATCCGGCCCCGTATAGCGGTCAGATTGTTATCCGTGGCCAGGTACAGCCCGAAAGCCACGGCTGAGTTTCAGATGTTTGTTTTGCGTCTTGGCACCAGGGACGGTGCTTTTTTCAGTCTCGGGTTATGGTCGGAACGGTAAATGTGTAAATTCGACGATCTCTCGAACGACTTCAGGGTTTTGTAAAAGCCGGCTATGACCATATCCCGTTGTACGGGTTAAACGGCTCCTCGGAAACGCCTCGCTCAGTGCAACGGATTCAGTAACCGGAACTTCCAAATCCGAATCATCATGGATGAGCAAAACGGGTACCTCGATTCCAGGCGCAAGCGTAGTCAGATCCAATCGATCAACGCTCAGTCCTACCGTTTCTTCCATGTCGCGAACGAAAAGACGCTCACTGCGCTCGCCAAGATTTACAAACCGGGCGAATCGGCTCAGGACGCCCTCAATCGTTGCCGGGCCTGAAACCAGTACCAGGCGATCAAAGCAACCCCTGGTGGATTGAGCATACACAAGCGCAGCCGCACCCAGTGAATGTCCGATCGCAACATCAAAAGAACTCCCCACGTATTCGTGGGCGTCCAGAACGGCCTCAATAAACCGCCCCGGATGAGATTTGGTGGCCTCTGAATCGCCATGTCCGGCCGGATGAACCGCAAAAATGGTGTATTCACCAGGGTCGAACTCACTAATCAGATCCTTGAATTGGCCGATCCAACCCGACCACCCATGCAGGACCAGAATTTTCTTCGGGCCATTCCCATAAATCGACATCAAGCCGTCATTACCGAGAGGCACGACCCGCTCGAACAGCTCGCGAGATGACGCGCGCCGTTCGGCCTTAATTCGGGGAATGGTCATAAGCTCGACCGCTTTTGATGCCGCGCTGGATGGCAGCATTCGGCTGTAAACACCGAACGCAGCCTGAAACATATTCAGAGAAAGGTTCATTTCCGCTTTCCTCAACCTGTTGAAAGGAATCATCTGATACCATTAAGTGTATATACAGCTTAATAGGTGATGCAAGCTTTAGTTGTTCGATTCTTGTACACCCCACCACAAGCGTTCTGCTCGAACAGATGGACAACTATTCCAACCGTCCTGCCGTTTCCACTCTGGCAAAAGAACAGAGAATGTCACTCACATTCAATAGGAAGGAGACAATTCATGTCCGTCAGTTCGCAAACCACATCGTTCTCTCTGTACCACTTTCGCTCATGCCCTTTCTGCGCATACACCCGCTCTGCGATGAAGCACATCGACATCGAAGTGGAAGAACGGGATATCGCCAGAAACCCTGCCTACCGCGCAGAGCTGATCAAAGGTGGAGGCCGAGCCCAGGTTCCCTGCCTGAGAATCGAATCGAAAGGGGAAGTTCGTTGGCTGTATGAATCTCAAGACATCGTCCGCTTCCTGCAGCGCCAAGCCACCAAGGCGAGCTGATCGCGACCAGACCTTTTATTGATCCACGCAAAACTCAGGAGAGCAAAAATGCTTAAACGAAAAGTTGATGTTGCCATCATTGGCACGGGCACAGCCGGTATGGGTGCCTATCGCGAAGCTCGCAAACATACCGACAGCATCGCGCTGATTGAGGGGAGCCACTATGGCACCACTTGTGCACGTGTTGGCTGCATGCCCAGTAAGCTTTTGATTGCCGCTGCAGAGGCCGCCCACGGCGCAAAGCATGCCGGTGTTTTCGGACTTAATGTCCCGACGGTTGAGACTGACGGTGCGGCGGTCTTGGATCGGGTAAAAAAAGAGCGTGACCGTTTCGTCGGATTTGTTGTCGAAGATGTCGAAGAGTTTGATGATAGCCACAAGGTCCGTGGATATGCCCGATTCGTGGACTCCCATCGTTTGCTGATTGATAACGGTCTTGAAATCACTGCCGACCGGATTGTTATTGCCACAGGTTCCAGACCGTTTATTCCCGAAGTACTGGAGGACGCGGGTAACCGCCTGCTCGTTAACGACGATGTATTCGAACTGGAGCAGCTTCCGACATCCGTACTTGTTGTCGGGGCCGGTGTTATCGGTCTGGAATTGGGCCAGGCTCTAAGCCGACTCAACGTCAACGTTACGATGCTGTCGCGTAACGAATCGATCGGTGGAATTGCCGACTCCGAAATCCGGAAAATTGCGGCGGATACTTTTCAGTCCGAATTTGATCTGGTCCTTCACGCGGAAGTTCTCGCAGCAAAGGAAACCCTGAACGGCGTGCAGGTAACCTACCGCACATCCGGAGGCATCGTTCACACGGTAGTGGTTGACTATATTCTGGCGGCAACCGGTCGCACTCCGAACACTGACAAGCTTGGCCTCGAGAGTACCGGCATTATCCTGGACGCCCGCGGCGTTCCGACCTACGACCCGCACACAATGCAAACCAGTGCACCGCACATCTTTATAGCAGGTGACGCCAACAATGAGCTGCCCCTGTTGCATGAGGCCTCAGATGAGGGTCGTATCGCGGGAAGCAACGCAGGAACCTTTCCCACTGTTGAAGCCGGCCATCGACGTGCCGGGCTGGGCGTCGTCTTTTCCGACCCGCAAATTGCCAGTGTAGGCAAACGGGCGCACGAACTGGTGCCACACACCTTCATCACCGGGAAGGTCAGCTTTCACAATCAGGGAAGAAGCCGGGTGATGGCCAAAAACCAGGGCATGCTGAAAATCTACGCAGACAAGCACAGCGGCATTCTACTGGGCGCAGAAATGTTTGGGCCGGCAGCGGAGCATATTGGTCACCTTCTGGCCTGGGCCGTGCAGCAGTCTCTGACAGTAAGCGAAATCCTCGGGATGCCTTTCTATCACCCGGTCATAGAGGAAGGTGTTCGCACCGCATTCCGGGATGCTGCAGAGAAGCTGAAAGAGACAGAACGTAGGGAGGCGCCTCATGCAGTTGCTTGAATTGTTCAGGCGCTACCACGCACAAGCGGCAAAGGTTGCCCTTGTAGTAGGTTCGATTCTATTGCTGATCAACCAGCATGATGCGCTGTTCGGATATCAGGAAATTCAATGGCTGCCGGCAGTTTTGACCTACTGTGTTCCGTTCTGCGTTTTCATGCTCGGTAAGCTTTCCAGCGAGCGGGATTGCCAGAAATCCTCCGGACTCAATGTGCCTGTTTCAAGGTATCGTTAACCATCCTGATTTCGCCGCGCTGTATCTCAGTGCGGCGAAATCATCCTTGAGGCAATCGCTTTTGCCTTCAGCGCAGCATCCAGATCACCTTCAACGTGCGCCTTAACAATAGCGCCCTCTTTCAATAAAAACAGTGCATTGGCCAGTTCTTCTGCTTCAGTTTCTGAAGTGCAGATTTCCAGAGCGTGCCGCTTCAGGAGTTCGAAAACCCGGGTCTTGTGAGCCGCACATCGTTTGTGTACCGGGTGCTCGGGATCGCTGTACTCACCGCAGGTATTGATAAAAAAACACCCATAGAAACGGTGCAGTGTTGGTACGCGGTTATTGAACCAGTCGTGAACCGCATCAAACATCTCCATGAGAGCCTCCCTTCCCGCCGGCTGACTGTTCATTCGCGACTCGAGCCATTGGAAAAACAGTTTATCGCGATGTTCGACGGCAGCCTCTACCAGGCTGTCCTTGCTCTCAAAATGATTGTAGAGCGTTTGCTTTGCCACGCCCGACTCCTGGAGTACCTGGTTAATACCGATAGCATGGATCCCGTGCTCGTAAAACAGTCGCAATGCCGTATCGATCAAATCCTGTCTTCGTCCCATCTCTAGACCTCTATTTTTTTCACTGAATATATCTTGACCAAATTAGACAGATCTGTCTAGAATTAAAAATAGACCGACTTGTCTACTTCAGGAAATGCCACGGGCGTTAATGAACAGGGTGTTTTTTGACTGGTGTTGTTGTCGGTTCCATTTACGAACCACCAGTGAATACGGCAAGGAGAAGAGCACGATGGAGATACAAATCAAAACTACCCGGAAAGCGCCCGTGTTTGGGCTTGAAGCTGATTTGATAGATGGCCTACAGGCCGGGCAACCAAAAGCCTTTGCGGAAGCTTACCGGAGATATCATCCAGTGATGCTGAGAGTTGCGGCCAGGTACACCTCTGCAGCCGTTGCCGAGGATATCGCTCAGGAGGCTTGGATGGCGGCCATTGGAGCCATTGCTTCATTCGAGGGTCGTTCTTCTCTCAAGACCTGGCTGTGCCGGATTGTCACCAATAAGGCTTTCAGTACCTACCGGGAAAAACGCAAAGAATTCCCTGCGACGCCCAGCCTTGCCCTGTTGTCCGATAACTCACCGGACAACCAATTCAATGGCGCAGCCGGGCATCTTAGCGAACCGGAGTTGGCTACCCAGACTGCAAAGGTTCAGGAACGTATTCGCGCTGAGATGAAGAATATGAACCGGGATCACGCCAATGCGATTCTGCTCAAGGGCATGAGCCCACTCACCGGCTCCCAGGTATCTGATGTGCTGGAAATTTCCCACGGAAACCTGCGGGTCATCCTGCACCGTGCACGAAATGAACTGGCCGCCCTGCTCTGATCCAGGCGGCCTTTCCACTGTGTTTTGCTAAAACTGGAGAAACCCTATGAGCACCCAACGTCCACCATTACCTCCCTTCACAAGGGAAAGTGCCATTCAAAAAGTCCGCCTTGCCGAAGATGGCTGGAACAGCCGCGACCCGGCGAAGGTTGCTCTCGCCTACACAGAGGACACACGCTGGCGCAACCGGACGGAGTTCGCCAATGGCCGCGAGCAGGTCGAGGAATTTCTTACCCGTAAATGGAATCGTGAACTGGATTACCGCCTTATCAAGGAGCTTTGGGCCTATACCGACAACCGGATTGCCGTGCGATATGCCTATGAATGGCACGACGACAGTGGAAACTGGTTTCGCTCCTACGGAAATGAAAACTGGGAATTCGATGGCGACGGCCTGATGCAGCGCCGCTTTGCATGCATCAACGATAGCCCCATCAAAGAATCAGACCGGCTGTTCCGCTGGCCCCTCGGTCGCCGACCGGATGATCACCCAGGACTTAGTGACCTGGGGCTCTGATTTCTGCGGCGGATGCAGCAATAGAAATTGGTGCTTTAAAACATTCTGCAAACTTTCAAACACATTTTGCCGCCTACCCGACTTTTGTTGGTACTAGATTAGAGTCTCAACTAATCGATCCGCATCTACATAGGGGTAGGCGTCATGGACAACAAGATCTCGGGGCTGTCTGCTTTGATCAGCGCGGCCTTTCTTTTCTCGGCAACAGCCCACGCTTCGGATGGTCACCCTCAGATTATCAAGCAAGTGACCGACAGGGGTTTGAAAGTGCTCTCTTCCTTCAAATCCGTTGACGGTATGACCGGGTATGTTCTTGATTCAAATGGATCTCCGGTCACTCTGTATGTTACCCGCAATGGAGAGCACGCGTTTGTTGGCACACTCATTGATGAAAATGGCACCAACCTCTCTGCGCCGAAGGTTCAGGAGCTTTTCATCGATGCCAAAAATCAGGAGGCGTGGAGCAAGCTCGAAAACAGCCATTGGATTCAGGACGGTGACCCGAACGCAGAAACCGTTGTCTACGCCTTCGTAGACCCGAACTGCCCCTATTGTCACAGGTTTCGTACAGCCGCATTGCCCTGGCTTAAAGCCGGTAAAGTTCAAATCAGACATATCGTGGTAGGCGTGTTGGCAAGCGACAGCGTCGCCAAAGCTTCAACAATTCTGGGTTCGAAGAAGCCTCACGGCGCGTATATCAAGAACTTTGAGACCTTCCGGAGTGGCGGAATTGTGCCGGCCCACGAAGCTGCGGAGCGAGGCAAAGCGCAGGTGGAAGCGAATAACCGCTTGATGTCCGACCTGGGCGTCAGTGCCACTCCTGGAATCTATTACAAAGATGGCAACGGCAATGTGGGGATGCGGCTTGGTCTGCCACCGGAGAGTGAGCTTAATCGCATAATGAATCCCTAGGAAGCCAAGGGGACGGCTCGACGAGATTCGCGACCGTCCCCTTGTTCGTCCCAAAAGACCGATCCCATCAGTGTTTTGGGGGGCCAAGAAGGGTGGTGGTGCCGGTTGTCACTGCCCCTTCGTGATTCAACGTGCTGACCTCAAAAACAACGTCGTTAGCCCCGGAATCAAGGGAGGAGGACGGAACAGCGACAGAAAATGGCACCTCAACCCTCTCACCTGCTCCAATCACGATACCTCCGGGACCTGTGGTTGAAAATTCTTCAAAACCGCCAACCTCGATTACCAGGTATCTCGGGCTGCTGTCTTTATTCGTAAGCTTGAGCAGATAGCTGTTTTCAATGTTGCCCCCGCCGGTATATCGATACATACCGCGGTCCCTTTCCACATCGAGGGTTACCAGTGGTCTGGACGCCACGCCCCAGGAAAATAACGCAATCATCAAAGCGAGGAACGCGAAATACCCCACCAGTCGTGGTCGCAACAGGTTTGTTTTCCCACCTTTAAGCTCGCGCTCGCTGGCGTAACGCACCAGGCCGCAGTCATACCCCATCTTGTCCATAATCGAGTCGCACGCGTCTATGCACGCCGCGCATCCGATGCACTCCATCTGCAAACCGTCGCGAATATCGATACCGGTCGGGCATACCTGAACGCACATCTGGCAGTCAATACAGTCACCAAGCCCGCCTTCGGAAAGCGCAGCATCCTTTTTCCGCGACCCTCTCGGTTCACCTCGGGCGGCGTCGTAGGAGATAACCAGGGAGTCCGCATCCACCATGGACGATTGGAACCGACCGTATGGGCACATGTGAAAACAGACTTTTTCGCGTAACCAACCGGCATTCAGGTAAGTAGCCGTGGTAAAAAATAGAACCCAGAACACGGCCCAGCCGGATGCTTCCATGGCAAAAAGATCACCGACAAGATCCCGGATCGGCGTGAAATAGCCTACAAACGTTATTGCCGTTAGCAGACTGATAACCAGCCAGAGCCCATGTTTGGAACCCCGGCGAGCGATCTTGTGCAGACTCAGAGGCGCGGCATCAAGCTTGATTCTTCTTGAGCGGTCCCCCTCTGTCAGTCGCTCTGCCCACAAGAAGACCCAGGTCCAAACGCTCTGGGGGCAGGCGTAGCCACACCATACCCGCCCGGCCAATACAGTCAGGAAAAACAGGCCGAAGGCGCAAATCAGGAGGATTCCAGAAAGCAACACGAGGTCTTCTGGCCAGAACGTGGCTGAAAATATGTGGAATTTCTTTTCGGAAAGATCCCAGAGTACGGCCTGCCGGCCACCCCAGTTCAGCCAGGCTACGCCAAAATACAGGGCGAAGAGTACAAACCCGCCGGTCATCCTCAAACGGCGGTAAAGCCCGGAAAAACTTCGCGGCTGAATTTTCTGTTCAGGCCCACGAGTTGTTGATGAAGGTTCAATTTGCTTAACAGAGATCAGGCGACTCATTCGCTGCGCACCTTGCCACATTCGATCAGAAACGGATGGCAGGAGGATAATCGCTCGCTTTAAATAGGGGCAGGACCACTTTTTTTATAAACAATAGGGACAGAAAAGGAGTCTTCAGGACACCAGTTCGGATAACCGGTGCAAAGCGGCAATCCGGGCGCCATTCCAGGGATGGGCAAAACTGATTCTCAGGCAGTTTGAAAACTTTCCTGATACCGAAAAGAGGCTGCCAGGGGTGATGACAATGCCCTCTTTCAGCGTTTCGGCGTAAAGACTCAAGGTGTCGACCTCCGGAGGCAGCTCTACCCACAGGGCCAGGCCTCCATTCGGAGTCGTTGCACGCAAAGGCACCGGCCAGTCTCCCAGAAGAGTCAGCAAATGATCTCGCTGCTGGCGCAAACTTTGACGATAGCGCCGGAGGAAGGATGAGTAGCCACCCTCTGCAATAAAATCCGCCACTCCTTGTTGTAAAAACCGACTACTCGCCAACTGGGACGTCAGTTTGAGTTGCATGATTTGCTGGTGCCATCTTCCTCCTGACACCCACCCCAAACGGAGATCTCTCGAAAGCACCTTGGAAAAAGAGCTGCAATGGATGACCCGATCAGATTCATCAATCGCTTTCAAAGTGTCCGGTACGTTTAACCAACCCGAATCGCCGTAAATGTCATCCTCAATAATGGCAAGCTGATGTTGGTCGGCTAGCGCGAGCAGACGCACGCGGGTTTCATGGGGCATCACAGCGCCGGTCGGTGTAGCAAAGGCCGGTGAAACCACGCAAGCTTTTACGTCCCAGGTCTGAAGAGTCTCTTCAAGCGCCTGTATATCCATACCACTGTTCGGCGATGCAGGTATCTCGACTACCTTGAGCTGAAGTTGTTCAAGTAACTGAAGAACTCCATAAAATCCCGGAGCTTCCACTGCAACCACATCACCGCGCTGGCAAACGGCCATCAAGGCCAGAAACAGGGACTGTTGGCAGCCAGATGTGATGCAGAATTGATCGGCATCAGCCGTCCACCCTCTTCGGGCTGATCGCAGGGCAAGCTGGGATCTCAGCTCCGGGTCACCAGCCGGCTCGTCATAGTATTGAAAGCTTGCCGATTGACGCCTCAGTGCTCGCCCGATCGACCGGTTAAGTTGAACAATGCCTGGCGGCGTTACTTCGCTGCGGTGATCAGGGAGCAAATCAAAGGCAGCGCTTCGAGTCATGATGTCCTGAAACACTTGGCTCACCGAAACCGGTTTGGGTGCGGCGAGTGTCGAGGCTTGCCTGGGGGGCTCGAACTCTCGATGGCCAGGCGCAACGAAAAAGCCGCTGCGCTCCCGAGCCTCGATCAATCCCTGAGCTTCAAGTCGCTGCAGTGCATGCTGAACCGTAATCTTGGAAACGCCTTGCTGGTGACAAAGTGTCCTTATTGAAGGAAGTCGTTCGCCAGCTTGCCAGCGGCCACTTTCAATACTCTGTCGCAGAGTATTCTCAAGTTTCTGGTATCTCGGCAATTCGACCGTCATTGTGTAATTCTTCTCCAAGGCACGTTCAAACGATTCATCTCAGTTGCGAACAGAGTACAAAGCGCTCGCTATTCCCGCATAAAAAAGCCGGGCTTGGGCCCGGCAAACTGAGTTTACTCTGAACACCGCCAACAACTCACGCCAACTGCGATACCTTCTCTTTCAGACCCTCTATCCAGTCAGTCAGATCCTTCAGGGATTTGGAGCCTGCCTCCTGGCCCATGAACTGGTCTCGTCTCAGCAGAACCAGGGTCGGAATGGCTCTGACGCCGAACTTGGCAGCAAGATCATGCTTCTGGTCCACGTCCACTTTTACCACTACAGTTTCAGGGTTCAATTGACTGAACTGCTCCAGAACCGGGTTCATAACCTTGCACGGCGCACACCAGGGAGCCCAAAAATCCAGCAGGAGCCACTCGTGCCTGTTGGCAAGATCTCCCAGTTCGTCAAATGTATTCAGGTTTACGATCGGCACAGCGGATATCCTCCGGACAATAACTTTAATTAAGAAAAAGGGCGTACCCGGCGGACACTATGGATGCGAGGGTGAATGCCGAATACGCCAAGGGGTGAACAATTCTGAATCAGGCTCTTCTCAACCTGTCGCCAATCAGCTTATCCAGCGAAAACAGACCGGGCCCACACATGGCCAGTGTCATAAGGATCAGGCCCCATACCACGTGGGTCAGCTCGGCTGCCGGCGCGATCATTTCCAGACTGATTACCGCAACTATGTTGATGACAAACAGCCCCAGGGAAGACACCAGAGAAAGCAGGCCAAGGGCGAGCAGGACGGGAAACACCAGTTCCCCGAACGTGGCCAGGAAGGCAGCCAACTCCGGGCTTAACAGCGGCACGCTGTATTCTTCTTCAAACAGAAACAGCGTCGTCCCCCAGTCATCAATCTTGGTGAGGCCGGCTTTGAAGAACACCCATGCCACGTAGAGGCGCCCAAGAAGCAGTGCAACGGGTAGCAGGCCTCGGACGATTCGCTGAACCGAATCATTTAATCCGTAAAAACTGTAAGCTAAGGTTTTCATCTCAATCTCCTCTTATTGATTGGTTCTGGCGCCGACGATGACCCTTTTTGAGATCATGTCTTGCAGCCAACCGGTAAAATTCGTTTCATTCAGAACATCGTCACCGAAAGCTTCGGCGATACTTGGCTGTTTCCTGAGACGATCGAGCAGCGCAATTTCCTTTTCAGAAATGGCTTCTGCCATGCCTCGCCAACCCGCTCGATAAATCAGGGCGTTCTGGCCTCGGCCTTTGGCGATCATTCTTTTTGCTTGAGCAAAACTGAGCGTGTCTTGAGGGGTATGGCTTTTGTGTGCTTCCCATATGCTGACGATTGGATAAACGGACCTGAAGAACTGAAGCCCGCTATTGAGAATGAGCTGACAAGAAGAGAGATCCTCGCCGATCGCAGCAAAGCTCTCGAAGTCCACTTCTTGGTACTGGCTGCGCTCAACCCGGCCCACGTAGTTGTCTAGTCGTGCCACGTCGGAGAGATAGGGAACCCGGTCTGAGACCCGATGCGAGATCATCCAGCTCGGAAATCCCCAGCCGAAATCACTCCAGTCGCCGCTCTGCTTCCGGATCATTCTGAAATAATCCAGGGCCAGCTCCTCAAAGGCCGCCGGTCCTACCAGTGCCTTCACCGTCGGATAACTGAGCTCAAGGGCTCGAACCGCCTTGGCCTCCACCCCGAATCGATACACCTCCGAATTGGGCAGCGCCGGTTCGTTGGTACCGCCAAACAGGAACGCCAGAAACTGGCTCTGGTAATCAGACAGATTCATGGCTGCGCGCCCTGCTCAATACCCGGCGTTGTGCTTTTCTGGCTTTGGTGGCTTCCCCAAGAAGTTTGCGCCACGACGGGAGGTTGTTGTCCCATTCAATCAACGTGGGCCTTGGGCCAATCTCTCGAACCACTCGCTCATAGGCGTGCCACCCGGCCTCGGATACCGGGCAGGCATGGTCATCGATCAGTAGCTCTTCCCTATCCACGGGCGTAGAACCTGCAAGATGAATTTCCGCAATGGCGGCGTGGTCGAGGGACTCAACGTAACGGTCAACAAAATCAGCCGGTTCGGCGACTTGCGCATTACGAGCGTTCACCATCACGTTATTGATATCAAGGATTAAGCCGCAGCCCGTGCGGGCAACGATTTCATTCAGAAAAGCGGCCTCGTCGAAATCATTGTGGTCAAACTCGATGTACGCACAGACGTTCTCAACAGCGATCTGGCGGCCCAATGCCTGTTGCATTCGGTCAATGTTGTTAACCGCATGCCGGAGACTGTCTTCGGTGTAGGGAATGGGCAGAAGATCACCACCATGAAAGAGTCGTCCACCAATCCTTGCCCAGGTAAAACACAGGTGGTCTGACACCAATATCGGATTCACCCGGTCCACAAGACGTTTGAGTTGCTTGAGGTAATCGTCAGGAATAGCCTCAACGGACCCGAGGCCTGCCGAGGTGCCATGAAGGCTGATTGGCGTGTTTGCCGAAACCTCCTTCAACAGATCGACAGCGATTCCTGCCTCCGCGAAGAAATTCTCCGAGTGCACCTCAAGAAAATCTACCGAAGGGGCGTGCTCGAGAACGTCCTGATAGTGGTCCGGTCGTAACCCTACCCCAACAGTGCTGCTCCCGAGTTCCGGCCTGGCTGGGACTATGTCCTGACGGTTACTCATGCCACTTAACCTTTGGCTTTCTCAGCAATGATTTTCAGGGCCGTTTCCTTGTCAAAGCCACCCAGGTCTTCACAGGTGCCCTTCTCGACAATCTTGTACTCACCCGGGTCGTTGGCGACTTTCGACTGCCCTGCACAGGAGTGCGTTCCCGCAAGGTTGGCACAATCGTTACCGCCAACCGGTGAGATGCCGTAACACTTTTCCTTGCCCCCAGCATGTGCCAGGGGTGCAGACATGGCGCCGGCCAATGCGGCGGCCAATGCCGCGCTCAAAAGAAGCTTCTGGTTCATATCGATCACCTTCAAAGTGTGGTTCAGGGTCCTTGACCGGAAATGCCAAGGACCCTGGCACTTGCTCATATCACTGGCAGAGAATTACAGCTCGGCTGCTTCCACAGTTTTGATCTCAGGCCAGATGTCGTTGGCATTGGCGATGAAGCCAGGTACATCAGTGAGCCAACGCTTCTGCACGTCTTTGTTCAGGTTCAGGTAGAGCTTGTTATCGACAATGCGCCAGGCTTCAGGATCAACGTCGAATTTCTTCTCCATGGTTACGCCGAACGCGCAGTAACCACCGTACTGGGGCGCATAGGCACTGGGGTCGGCACGAAACTGATCACGATTCTCTGCGCTGGAGAAGTGGTAGATCGCGTTCTTGTAGGTGGCGGTGTATTCCGCAGAACCCTTGGTGGCTTCTGAATCGGAAAAGTAGGCCACCGGATCGTAGCCGCTGATGGCAACATCATTGGCATTGGCGTTCATGTCGATATCGGCAGCAAAAGCACCAAAAGCGGCGCTCATAGAGGCAACAGCAACGAAGGCACGAAGTTTCTTGGAACGAGTCATTGGGTATCTCCTTTGAATGAATGATGACTACGTTTGAAACATTAAGGCCTGGAGGGGTACTGAATGAGTACGATCGTTCAAACTTCTATGCCAATTATCTGGAGTGCTTATGGACAGGCTTTCTTACATTCTCGACCAGCTCAACGTGAACGCCGGTGTGTTCTTTCGGGGCCAGCTCTGCGGACTCGCTTCCTTCGAAGAAGAAGGAACCGGCTACATCCATGTACTCCGTTCGGGGGTACTCGACATCATGGAAGGCAACCGAGAGAAGATTACGCTCACAGAACCAACCATGATTTTCTCAGTGCGGTCCCAGCCCCATCAGCTTTTCGGTGCCAACAAGGAAGGCGCCGAGATGATTTGCGCGTCAATCAAGTTCCAGACTGGCTCGCGCAACCCGGTCCTTGCGGCGCTACCTCCATCAGTCGTACTTCCCCTCTCTTCTGTTCAGGGCCTCGGATCATTCGTGGATGTGCTGTTCGCTGAAGCCGAAGCTGCCCAGGAGGGGCGGGACGCTGTTATGAACCGACTGGTCGAGGTGGTTTTCGTGAATGTGCTCCGGCACATTGTCTCCGAAGGGGAAACACCCAAGGGAATACTCTCCGCGCTTGCGGACCGACAGCTCAGCAAGGTCCTGAATCGGATTGACAGCAACCTTAACGGGGACCTTTCCGTGGAGAAGCTTGCTGAAGTTGCGATGATGTCCCGCTCGACCTTTATTCAGCACTTCAAGAACGTGCTCGGTCTGGCACCTGGCGAATACGTTCAGAACGCCCGGATATCCGCAGCAAAAAAACTCATCCTGAAGGACAAACCCATGTCGATCGTGTGCTTTGAAGTGGGCTATGAGGACGCATCCGGATTTTCCAGGGCCTTCAAAAAGAATACTGGTATGACTCCTAGGGAGTGGAAAAAGCTGAATGCGACAGCCGCCGAGGCGGAGAATGCCGAAGCTGAGTAAAACGCCAACGTGGCGTGATCGCTGGGCAACAAAAAACGGGCAAGGATGCTGAATCCTTGCCCGTTTTTCTTGTGGTGCAGCGTTTACTTCAGAACAACCTGACCGCGGATGACCTTTTGGCCGCTGTACGGGCTGCTGACGCTCTCGCTGTAATCGTCGTTGTCTGACTTTCTGTCGGCCAGAGTGGCGCTGGCGGACGCCGAGATCAGGGCGATGGAAACAAGAAGCAGTGCTTTGGCAGTTACGTTTTTCATGATGGGTTTCTCCAGTGGTTGATGTTTACGAGAGAAATAGTAATCACTGGAGCACCTCTACAAAGGGACAGGCGTTCTAGTTAATGGGCCGATTGTCCAGGCCGGGTTTGATCACGGTCAGCGGACCGCAATCGAGCGCTCTGGCCGCCATCGCGTTTGCCCAACACTCTTTTGCGACCCGCTCGATCACGCTCCGGATCCAGATAATGCCCGGGTCCCGGTCGTGGCGGGTGTGCCATGCCAGATACAGGCTGGTGGGCTCCACCTCAATTGGCAGACTGGTGATGGAAATACCTGCGCAGAATTCACAGTCGCCGGTAATCACTTCCGGGATCGTAGCAACCAGGTCGGAGTTTCGGAGCAGATTTGGAACTGCGGAGAAATGGTTTACCGTTACTGCCACGCGTCTCTCCAGGCCACGCCTGTTGAGTGTATCGTCGACAACACCATGGGCCTCACCCGACATGGTTGCCAGCAGATGTTGGGCACTCAGAAAGGCATCAAGATCAACTGGCCGGCCACTCAGCTCATGGCCACTTCTCATGGCCAATACATAGCCGGTATCGAACAGCCAGAGGCTTCTCAGGCTGTGATCGTGCTGCTCGAAAAACCCGATCACGAAATCGACACTTGCTTCACGCAGATGATTCGCTGCGGTAGCCGGCGAGAAAGGCACCGCATGCAGATCAATCCCCGGCGCACTTTTCTGCAGCTCGGAAACCAGGGGTTGCCAGATCATCTCGAGTATCAGATCAGTGACGGCGACCCTAAACGTTCTGCGGGATTCACCGGGCGTAAAGCGGGTGGAATTTACGGCGTTGGAAAGCTCGTGCAACGGATTACGGATCTGGTCCCAGAGACTTTGGGCATAGGAGGTTGGCTCCACCTGCCGGCCGCGCTTCACGAAGAGAGGATCTTTCCAGGCCGTCCGCATGCGGGAAACAACGTTCGAAACCGCTGGCTGGGTCATGCCGAGGCGGTCCGCAGCTCGTGTGATTGAGCCTTCCGTCATGATGGCGCTGAACACGTGTAACAGGTTGAGTTCCTGGTTTTTCATGGTGCCTCCCTCGTGTTTGATGAGGACGTTATAGAGTGATCCTTACTGCACAGACGTCCAGCGGGCCTATCTGTTACTGAAGCTGCGCAAGATTCCCGTCAACTCCGTTAACCTGATTGGCTGGACAATGCGCGGGCTACAACCTAGGATCATGCATATACACTTCATAAGCAGGAGCCCAACATGTCTGAGCAGTCTGTCGATCAGGAAACAACGCCTCTTGACGTTGCCAGAACCTGCGCGGCTCTTTACTCCCGTGTTTTTTCCAGGCTGGTAACCCGTCACTACAACCATCACCTTTCCGATACCGGTCTCAGGATTACCCAGTTCTCAATTCTGAATGCCATCAAACTGTCACCCCCAAACTCTATCAACGAGCTGGCGGAGCTACTCGGCATGGAGCGGACATCACTTCAGCGAACGGTTGAAAAACTGATTGCCAAGAGCTTGCTGCAGTCCCAGCCAACAGGCCACAAGCGCTCACTGGGCCTGGCTCTGACGGCGGAGGGCGAGGAAATATATCAGCAGGCATTGGTAAGATGGGAAGAAGCTCACGGTGAGTTTACCGATATGGTAGGGGCAGATGACTGGTCGGTAACCGTAGGCAAACTCCGGCACTACAGCGGCAAGCTTCAGTCTTCCCTGTGATATTGGTTCAGACCTCGTCGCGCATGGACTCGAGCAGGGCTTCGACCTCTGCCTGAGTGTAGCGAGGGGTTATGTGTTGCGGACAATTCCAGTCGAAGGCTTCGACGCGAATGATCATGCCCTTCTCTACCTGGGCTTTGTAACTTTGGTCCTGCAAGTGCTCGAGAATTGAAGACTGTTCGTGACCGACCAATGCCATCCTGCCAAGGAGTTTCAGTCTTCTGCGGTTAGGATAATCCATCAGGAACAGCGCCACGCGATCATTGTTCAACACGTTACCCGTCGTCACGTACTGACGGTTGCCCGAGTAATCAGCAAACCCGATGGTCGACTGGTCTATTACCTTCAAAAATCCGGCTGGCCCACCCCGATGCTGGATGTAAGGCCAGCCTGTCTCACTGACGCTGGCAATGTAGAAGCTGTCCCGAACTTCAATGAAGCTGCGCTCCCGATCCCTGAGCAGATGGTTTCGGTCGGGGCCGGTCTCAATGGATGAGTAACCCGACCGGCTGCCCATTTCCTCCTGAACCCGCTTAACGGTCCGGGTAAAAGCGATTTCCGCAAACTTGTGCGCCATGATGGGCTCCTAAGATTCTCTTAGCTTTCTGTTCCTGTTAGCTATCAGTAACCCGGCCGGCTCAAGTGTTACATCGCGTCGCCATTATTTTTAGACAGCCTCAATCCCTATTTTTAGCATCCTGGCGCCCTGCTCTAACGAGCGTGAAAACTGAACTCATGAATACCCAGCCGAATCCAATCACGCCAACATTGATGCCTAATAGAGTCTTTTCCGTACCATCCGGATGCACCATTGATCCGCCGTATGAACCCTGTAAGGCGTAGGCTGCAAGGAAACCGCCGGTGACCACCAGCGCAATAACACTTGCTTTGCCCCTTCCATCGACAGACATCCAGGTAAGCCACAGGGCAATCGCACCGAGAGAAGAGTTGGTAATCAGTTGCCACACTTCGTGCAATCTCGCATGGGCTACCCAGTCCGGGTTGAACACGTGGGTGTCGTTGATTTCCAAATACGGGACAGCAATTGCGTAAAGTGCGATTGATATTGTTAACAGTATCTTATCAAGCATTCTTCATGCTACCTGTGAGTTAAAAGTGGGAAAGCGTCAGGTTTGACAACTGCTGTATGCGCCTGCCAAACCTGCCTCAATTCATGGGCCAGGCGCGCTTAGCGCTCTTCCCAAATACCTGTTCTGGCCACTTCTTCTGCGAACACAGCAAAGTCTTTCGGCGGGCGACCAAGTGCCTGATGAACGCCATCGGTCAAATGAGCGTTGCGGCCGTCAAGAACCGTTGCGAATAGATAATCCAGCATCCAGACCACATCCTCGGGCGCCCCGGAGTTCTCCATGTCTGTGATAAAGCTCTTGTGAGGCACGTCGATGAATGAAATCTCGCGACCGGTCGCGCGGGAAAGATCGTTGGCCACGTCTGCGAATGTCATGAGTCTTGGCCCCGTCACTTCATAGATGCGCCCGCTGTGGCTGTCCTGAGTCAGGGCCGCAACAGCCACGTCTGCGATGTCATCGACATCAACGAAAGGCTCGACCTGATCGCCTGCTGGCAGAGTGATGGCACCATTCAACACCATGTCGATGAATGCGCCTTCAGAAAAGTTCTGGTTAAACCAGCTAGCGCGGACGATGGTCCATTCGAGGCCAGATTCCTGGACAATGTCTTCGCAGGCTTGAGCCTCGGCTTCGCCACGGCCGGATAACAGGACGAGCCGCTTCACGCCGCGTCGTTTCGCCAGGCTCACAAACGCCTGGATAGCGTCGGTTGCGCCGGGCATGGCCAGGTCTGGTGAGTAGGTGATATAGGCTGAAGTGACGCCAGTGAGGCAAGGGTCCCAGCTTTTTTCGTTGCCCCAATCAAAAGACGGGATGGCCGAGCGGGATCCAACTCGAACCTCATAACCGCTGTCTTTCAGCTGATCAACGACGCGTTTGCCGGTTTTTCCGGTACCGCCTACGACAAGAATTGTTTGATGTGCCTGATTGGATGGTTTCATTGACTTGCTCCTTTTTTCTTAAGTGCAAGTCAATTTTCGAGGAACAGTATTGTTTGTTATTGCCCCAGGGTGCCAGAGTTTGTGCAGCTGGCGACAACTTCGAACTCAGCTTCAGCGAGTTCGAAGTCGATAGGATCGTGGAGTCTGTCCCGCCCAGCGCTTGAAAGCCCGAGTGAACCCACTCTGCTCAGCAAATCCGGTCAGGAAGGCGACTTCGGCAAGACTGTAATCTGTCTCGCGCAGAAGCCTCTGTGCGAGATCCTTCTGCGCCATGTCGACGACGTTTTGAAAGGAATAACCCTGCTCTGACAGTCTTCTTTGCAGTGTCCGTGCGCCCAGATTCAGTTCGGACGCAATCCGGGAAAGCTTCGGTACCCCTTCGCTAAGCACGTTGGCGACTGCACGCCGGACCTGTTGTTGCAGGTCGATCTCGCCCTTAAGGGAGTTCAGTTGCTGTTCAAGATGTCGGTCAAAAAACTTGGCGATGGATTCATCGCCCAGCCTGTTGGGGATTTCGATGCTCTCTTTACTTACAAGCACCGCATCTCGTCCCGTCTCGAAATGGACCGGGCAACCGAAATGGTTCTCGTACACTCTGGTATCGCCTCTCGGCGCATGCTTGAAATAAATGGCAAAAGGAATGAAATTCGAGGAGCTGACTTCTTTGCTAATGGTATATACCGCCGACATGCTGGCCTCATTGGAGAGCAGCATGCCCGGACAACCATCCCCTGCTTTTTCAAGGTTGAATAGGAACCCCTCTGTCGTTTCCTCAAGCGAATACGTTTCTGCACTGCCAAGAACATGCCCGTACCGCTCTGCCCTTGTAAATGAACCGCGCAAGGTCGGCGCGGATTTCCAGGCCAGGCCAAAGGCGCCGTACTCGTCGCTTCGCATTGAGGCACCGATTTTCAGCGGCAATGAGAGGCCATTGGGATCTCGATCAACCAAAGCAGCAAAGAAATCATAATACTCTGTTGAAGACACCATCTGAGTGGGATCAATGGGGCCGTCCACGGGAAGGCCAAGTTTACGTATCAAGTCCCGCGTTTCGACGCCCGGGCTTGCCTGACTGACCACCTTGTAGACATACAGTGAAGTTATTTGAGCCATGGCAACATAGATAATCCATGTTCTATTGGTTGTGCAACCTCTTCAGCCTTGTCAGAAAGCGGCGCCTCTGGCGCAGCATATGGAGGTACATCTGTACGGCAAAGACGAACTAGGGGTATTTGCATACGAGCAGTAATGGTTTCTGCATACGCCAGGGTCGGACTTTTCTTCGTATACTAACTATAAGCTTGGATGCGATACCGATACCCGACTTAAACCACTGGAGGTTTAAAACCTATGAACATTATCCCCGTGATTACTCTGTTTGGCGGATTGGCGGCATTCTTCACTTTGGCCATTACGCTCAGATATGCCGCCGGCAAAACTCAGATGATTCAGAAGCAGAACGACAACCAGCTCACCGGCTCTTAAACGGCAGTAGCGTTCAGCCACCTGGATTGCTTGCGAGTTCCTTGAGGGCCCTCATTGCCTCATCAGTCCGATCACTGGGCACAAACATGTGGTCGTGATAGAAGCCTGCAATAACGTTGGTGGTAATGCCCCGTTCGGCCAGCAGGCTCGTCACCACCGATGTCAGGCCCAGAGCCTCAAGGCTGGAGTGGCCTTCAAGGGTGATACGCCTGAAGACTCTGTAATAGTCCAGGCCCTCGGCTTTGGCCTCTTCAAGCGGAATAACCAGAGTCAGCCCTTCCAGTTCAGCAATGCTGACAATGGGCTTAAGGTGTTCCAGATCCCCGTACTTTGCCTTTGGCACAGTGCAGTAAACGTACGTCGTCTCATCCAGTGTTGGCGAGAGCTGCTTAATCAAATCCTGCAGGAACTGTGTTCGCATCATTTTGACTGTCCTTAGGCCGAGGGTCGTTAGAATTCATTGAGGAAGTTTGGCAGCGCTGATTTTCAAACAAATCCTCTCTTTAAAATAGCAAACAGATCACTGGAGCGCCTTTTCCACGGCCTCCAGAAATCCAATCATATCCACCACCTGTTCCGAATCCGGATCAACGGTTTTGCCCTTCAGGTCTGCAGTAACAATGCCCCGGTCGACCGTGTCGGTTAACGCGACCTTCAATTGAACGGCGTATTGGCTCAGAGGCTCGTTCCCCTCTCTTTCACCGAGAGTCTCCAGGGCATTGGCCAGCGCGAAGATCAACGCCGACGGATTGAAATGGGCCACTTTCCCGTCGCTCTCCAGATACTTCAGGTACAGATCATGAGCTGTGCCATGGGGCGCCTCGAACAGCATGGTGCCGTCCTTGCTCTCGATGATCGAACTGGCGGTCGCCAGACTGCCACCGAGCGCCGCTGAAATGTCCGAAAAGATGTCGCCATCCAGGTTCTGGGAAGGATAAAGAGCGTTCCTGGGTGGATCTGTGATCATCTTCTTGAGCTGGCTCGAGGGCCGCATGATCATGAACGAGGGCGGCGGCGTGTGTTCGCTGGCCAGTTCCCGACGCACTTCGGTAATTACGTCGCTGTAGACTTCGTCGTACTCCATGTACTCGCGCTTAAGACCGAAATACACCTCTTTGTCCTTGCGCGACGCATCCCGGAAAACCTGCAGTACCCAGTCCTTGATGGCTTCCCGGTCATTGGACATGAGCAGCATGGGATCGCCCTTCCTGACCCGGCGGGCATGCTTCTCGTCACCGTCGACAATCACCTTGAGAATGCCATCCTCCTTCGCCGCCATGTTGAAGCTGCCATACTGGTCGCCGCCACCGGCACTCATACGTGAGATGGACACGTGGGCACCCCGGCCCGGAATGCCAAACTCGCGAAGCTGATTGACCAGCTTGAGCAGTTTACGGCCGGTGGTGTTGTCCGGCACCCCCCAGAGTGCGCGCTCCGGCGGGTTGGAGACAATGCGCGCAGCCTGGGCATCAATAAGCTCGTAGTAGTACTTTAGCCCCAGATCTTCGATCTGCTTCTTATAGTCGCTGTGATAGATGTCCTCGATCACCGAGCGCATGGCGCCGTCATAGCCTGGGATCACGGTGTCTTTAAGGCCCAGGTACACATCGCGTTTTTCTGCGATGGCCCGCTGGAAGAAACGGTGGGCCCAGGCTTTAACATCCTCGATGTCGTTGGTAGCAAGCAGCCACGGATCGCCCTTGCGAATCTCTCGCCGATGCAGCTCTACCGGGTCGCCACTGCTGCCCACAAACATCAGTTTGACCACACCGGTTGCCATGGACAGCTGGTTGAAGCTGTCCTTGATGCCACCGAATTCCATGGTATCCACCTCAATATCGCGCCCTACCCACTCCGGCCGGCGGATATTGAGGTTGCGGAACTTGATGTCTTCCCGGGTAATGTTGCCGCTGATACCCTTCCGGATAGCACCGTTGGGAGACTTGTTCGCCAGCGGATGCAGGTTGTTGCCATCCACATCCGGATGCTTGCGGAGCAAGTCCTCCAACTGCTGACGGTTCACCGTCATACCAGCATTCTTCACGCCCACGCCGTGGCGCTGGAGCGAATCGATGGCATCGATTACCACCCGGCCATTGGTCAGCAGGCGGTTTTCCGCGGACAGATCGATTTCCTCAAGCTGAATATCAAGCCGTGAGCTCACGAACTTCTTGAGAATATGCTCAAACGCAACCTGGGCCATTTCGTCGCCGTGAAGGATCACGAGAGGCGAGGTCACACTGATTCTGCTGTCCATGAAAGTCTCCCTGCTGTTGGTTGGCGTGGTTAGTCCTGCTGCGATGCCGTTTGTTTTATACCCAACCGCTCGTTAACGGCATCCCGGATCTCCCGATAGCGCTCGGGATTCTTCGCCAAAGTATCCAGATTGTCCTCGGGGAATATTTCTTTTCTCTTTTTACCCGCTTCCTCACTGGTAAAAATAGACGGCAAAAGCTGTTCCAGGCAACGCAACATGACTTCCGGCGATACCGAAGCTCCCGGGGATGCGCCCAGCAATGTGCCATAGGTCTTGTCACTGGATACCAGGATCTCTGTGCCCATCTGCAGGTCGCCATCCCGGATGATCTGAACTCGCTGGCCTGCCTCGACCGCTTTCCAGTTGAACTTTTTACTCATGCCCGGGGCGAAGCTGTCCAGTTCCTCGAACATGCTCTTTTCACCCTTGAAGGTTTCAGACACCAGGTACTTGACCAGTGGAAAGTGCTCAAGAGCCACGTTGAGCAACCCTGGAATATCATGCAGGCGCATGGCGCGCAGGTAATCCAGGAAGCCACGGCCTCTCTCAAGCACCGGTTTGAACGAGGCAAAAGGACCGAACAGCAAATAATATTGGCCATTGGCTACCCGCAGATCCAGATGCGGGACAGACATTGGAGGCGCACCAACCTTCGCTTTGCCATAGGTCTTGGCCCGATACTGCTCAGCCTGCTCGGCGCTGATCGGAGCCTGAAGGAAGCGGCCGCCAACCGGGAAACCGGTGAATCGGCGGGCGAAAGGCAGGTGGCTCTTCTTCAGGATCGGGAAAGCTCCACCCCCGGCACCGACAAACAGCACGTCTGCCTTGTACCGACGATCAACTCCCCTGCTCTGCGTTTCCACCAGCCAGCTACCGGCGGGGCTTCGATGCACACGTTTGACGTGGGTGCCGTATTCAATCTTTACACCCAGATCCTTAACCGCATATTCGGCCATTTGCTCGGTCAACGCCCCGAAGTTGACGTCGGTACCCGTTTCGATAACCGTCGCCGCCATTTTTTCATGGCGAGGGCGCTCTTCCATGGTGTACGGAATCCAACTCTTGATCTGGTCGAAATCCTCGGAGTAGCGCATCTGTTCGAAGAAATGGTGCGCGGACATCTCGTTGTAACGAAGTTTCAGCTCAGGAACTGATGGTTCAGAGACGATGGTGCAGTGCTTGGTCTGATTGATAAACGACTTGGGGTCCTTGATGGCCCCCTTCTGGATCAGATAGGCCCAGAACTGCTTGGCCACATTGAACTGGGCATGAATCTTCTCAGCCTTTTCGACCGAAATGACCTCTTCGTCCACCGGCGTGTAGTTCAGCTCACAATTCGCCTCGTGCCCGGTGCCGGCGTTATTGAAGACCCAGGAGTTTCCCGCCCCGGGACCGTCCAGTCTTTCAATAATCGTGATATCGAGTTCCGGTGCCAGCTCTTTCGCCAGGGTGGCGAAGGTGGTGCCCATGATTCCCGCGCCAATAACAATTACGTTCATGCGTTCTACCCGCCAGAGTCAAATTTCTGCAATTATTCAGCAATGTTTGCTGCAAGGACGGTAGCACGCTTTTACCATTTACGAAAAAGCGCTCGACAAAGCAGTCAACGGTAATCGTTGCATCCGCAGTACCTGCCTGTTTCCCGAGTTCAATTCAGCCGAGTCTCGAGATCGCGAATTAGCCGCTCAGCCTGAGGGTCATTTGGGGACGCGTCCCTCAAGCGCTTGGCCCAATTCAGAGTTTCCGAAAGCCGGCCTTGCTGCATAGTCAGAAATACCATCGCGTTCAGCAGTCCCGGGTCCTCAGAATGTGTTTTCAGCCCATTGAGAAGGACCTGTTCAGCAGAATCCAGGCGTCCTATTCGGACAAGTACCAGGCCATGATTATAGGCCACGCGAGGGTTCTCGGGGCTGAGCAGCTCTGCTTGTTCAAACCGGACCAGCGCCTCTGGGAGATCGCCAAGTTCGACAAAAACGAGCGCCAGGAGATAGGCCATGTGTCCACGATCCGAGGCGGGGGTTTCTTTTCGATCGACACCCTCAACAAGCACTTTGATAGCCAGATCTGTCCGGTCCTGCTCGCTGGCGAGGGTCGCAAGATTGACCCGCGCCGGCGTGAAGTCCCCATCCATCCTGAGCGCTCGCTGATAATGATCGATCGCCTCCGAATACCTGCCTTCACGATGCAGATAGACCGCGAGGTTCAGGCGCGTTCCGGGAAGCGTCGCCATCTCGTGAAGACGTTTTTCGTAGTCCGATTTTAGCGATTCAATACGTGCACGGTTCTCCTCCGGAAATTCCAGAATATCCACGCCTGCAAGAGCCCGGATAGCCTGGTCCCTCACGGCTCTGGGTTGGTCCGGCGCTAGCTGTCGTTGCAACCAGTCAACGCGAACCTCGGTTGGCAACATGGCAGCGCTGTTCGACGCATAGGCCTGAACCAGAGGCTCGTTCGACAGCAGCCCTGAACGCAGTGCCGATCCGGCCTGCGCACCAAAGCCGATCAGATGTTCGCCAGCAGTTGCCCGCGCTATTGGCGGCGCATCCAGATTGCGAATCAGTCCGGCAAGACGAATAAACGCATCATCCTCTTCCTGGCGGAATGCGCTCAACGCTCTCGCAAAGTGCTGTGGTCTTCTGGGCGACTCGAACCAATCATCGATGACGGCAACAGCCCATTCCGCGGTCTTATCATCGTGACAGTCGTTGCAAGCGTTCGGACTACCGGTGGTCAGAGTCAGATCAGGGCGAGGAATCCGGAAACTGTGATCCCGCCGCGGGTCAACAACCATGTATGTCTTTTCAGCCATATGGCAACTAACACACATTGCTCCTTGCGAATCCAGGGGATGGTGGTGGTGAGCCGCGGTCGCATAGTTGCCCGCTTTCAGGGAGGGAAATCGATCAGGGGGCGAAGCATTGTGGCACTGGAGACAAAGGCCGTTACCTTCGACCAGCAGGTCCGTGGTGTGCGGATTGTGACAATCCAGGCAATCAACCCCGGCGGCCGCCATTTTGCTCTGGGTGAAAGATCCGTACACATATACCTCACCCTGAATCTGGCCATCAGGATGGTATAAATCCGGCCTCAAGGTCGCGGGCAAGGCTTTGTCGAGATAGGACTCCTGAGCATGATGTCCGTCTTTCAGGGCCTGGCGCCGGCTGTGGCAATAGGCGCATGCCTCTACCACTTGCTCACCGTCCATAGCCCTGAAGTCGAGCTTCAGTCCCATATCCTTGGCACTGAGTTTATCGCTGGCACTGCCTTGCTGGTTGTCCGCCCATTTGATGTGATCCTGCCCGGGCCCGTGACAGCCCTGACAGCCAACATTCTGTTCGTGCCAGGTGGTCGCAAAGGTATCTGCCTGCGAATCGTAATTCATGCTCAGATTGGTGGAATGACAGTCCGCGCACATGGCGTTCCAATTCTGGTAACGCCCGGTCCAGTGCAGAGCGTCATCAGGCGCGAACCGCTCGCCCGGATAGAGCGAAAACCAACGCTGGCCCCCGTCTTCCCGGTTTCGGGCATCCCAGGCAATAGTTACGGCCTGCAAGCGCCCGCCCGGAAATTGAACCAGATATTGCTGGAGTGGAAAGTACCCAAAAGTGTAGGCAATCCGGAACTCTTCAGGCACACCATTATCGCCTTCGGTTTCAACAAAGTAAGAGCCATCCCGCCTGAAGAATCGGGCGCTTACGGCGCCATCATTGAATATCTTGTCGTCGAAGGCGCCGAGCACCCATTTCTCCGTTGCTGGCCGCATTGCCCAGGCATGATCGGAATCGGCCCATTCGTCAGTGGCCTTCTGATGACAACCTTCGCAGGTCGACGCTGGCACGTAGCCCTGCCCCTCCAACGCCAGACCTGGCGGGGTGTCCGGCCAGACCAGCGCCGGCATCAGACTTGAAACGATCAATAAAATGCGAAGGAACAAAACTCTCCGAAGACTGGAACAGACCCCTACTCGGAAACGGGCACAAAGAACCCGTGACAGCCGACAGGAAAGAGTCATACGTCAACACCTTCTGTCCCTTGTCCGTTATTGACCATCGTTCGGATAGATCACTTCCCAGTCAGACTTCATATCGACCACTACCCAGCCCCGGTCCGGGGCTTCATCAAGCGCCTGATCCAGTTTGCCGACGTGGCTTTTACGATCGTACGCCCATTCACGCTCCGCGTCGGTGTGATGAACGATAACACCAAGGCGTGGACCCTCACCTGCGGTGGTCCATTGCAACATCTGGAGATCGCCATCTGAGTTTCCGAAAGCGGCAATGGGCCGTCGGCCAATATGAAGGTTGATCCCAACCGGCTTTCCTGCCTTGTCGTCAATGAAGTTCAGTTCCGGGATTTTCACCAGAACGGGCTCACCATCGCGCATTTGAAATTCTGTCTTGATGCTGGAACCAACCACCTGTTCCGGCGGTACGCCGTAAACCGCCTCGGAAAATACCCGCATAAGCTCTACGCCTCCACCGGACACAATAAAGGTTTTAAAACCGTTGGCGCGCAGGTAATCCAGCACCTCCAGCATCGGTTGATAGACCATTCCGGTAAAGGGCTTTCCAGTCTCGGGATGCCGGGCCGTCTCTAGCCAATCCGCCACCTCTGCTTCAAACTCGTCGGTCGTCATACCAGCATGGGTCGCCATGATGATCTTCATCAACGCTTCCTCACCGCCAGCCAGCGCCGACTCAAGATCATTATCGAGGATACCTTTAAACGGTTGTTGATCCTTCCACTCAGGGTGGGATGGTGCCAGAGCTTTTACCCGATCAACCGCATAGAAGAGCTGGCTATAGGCCGGTTTCTCAGCCCACAGGGTCCCGTCGTTATCGAACACCGCGATACGCTCCGCCGGTGGCACATAATCAGGGCTGTCTTCTTCGGTAACGAGTTCAACGAACTCCACAATTGCCGTTTTGCTCGCCCCGTCGTTCCAGGAAGGTAAGGGTTCCGCAGCCAGCGTGGGAGACACGAACAAAAACAGGACGATCAGGGCATATCTCGCAAACATAAGCTGGTCCTTCAGTTAATTTGCAGGAGGCGCGCCTGACCACAAGGGTGCCAGGCGCGCCATGGGGTGAGGCTCACGAATCAGCGTGTCCCACCTGTCTCCTTGAGTTTCTCGACAATACCTTCGAGATTAAACGACCCTGGCTTCTGGCTCGGTGGGTAGTCGATAAATGTCTGCGCATACTTGGCCGCAGCTGCCTGCATCGGCACCAGAATAAATGCGTGATCCAGGAACCAGTCATTGTAGGTGTTTGAGTTATGCTGCGCCTTTTCGAAGGGGTCACGGCGAAGATTGAACAGCAGGGGCACACGCAGCTCAGTAAACGGCTCACGCCAGACCTCAAAGGCTTCTCCGCGGTTCTCATAGAACACGGCCTTCCAGTCGCCCAGACGGATGGCGACCATCTCACCGTCGTCGTTGAAGTACCAGAACTCCTTGCGTGGGGAGGCGGCGATATCGTCATTGATGGTTTCGAAGCTGCCTGCCTTGGACAGATACTCGGTCATGTCGTAGCCGTCGAGATGATTCTTGTACTCCCGCCCGATCGCCTCATAGCCATCGAGCAGGTCTTCCTTGAGGTCATCCTTGCCCGCAGCTGCGGCAAATGTGGTCATCCAGTCTTCGTGGGCGACCAGGCCGTTGATGGTAGTACCGGCAGGAAATTCTCCGGGCCAACGCACAAAGGCGGGCACACGGTATGCCCCCTCCCAGTTGGAGTTCTTTTCACTGCGGAACGGCGTGGTGCCGGCGTCTGGCCAGGTGTTGTAATGCGGGCCATTATCGGTTGAATAGAACACGATGGTGTTGTCGGAGATGCCCAGCTCGTCGAGGTGGTCCAGCAGTTCGCCCACATGCCGGTCGTGTTCAACCATACCGTCGTGGTATTCGTTGCCGCTCGCCCCGCTTATTCCAGTATGTTCGTCTTTGACGTGGGTACGGAAGTGCATACGAGTCGCGTTCCACCAAGTGAAAAAGGGCTTGCCGGCTTCGTGTTGGCGCTTAATAAAGTCTTTGGCAGCCGCAAGCGTTTCCTCATCAACGGTCTCCATCCGTTTTTTGGTGAGCGGACCCGTATTTTCAATGTCTTGCGTACCGTCGTCGTCAACAGTCACCTTAAGCACACCCCGTGGCCCCCACTTCTCTGCGAAGGTTTCCCCGCTGGGTAGCACGTAGTCGCCCGGGTAGTCCCTATGCTCCGGCTCTTCTTCCGCATTCAGGTGATAAAGGTTTCCGAAGAATTCGTCGAAACCGTGGTTGGTGGGCAGGTGTTCATCCCGGTCGCCGAAGTGGTTCTTGCCAAACTGACCGGTGGCGTAGCCAAGAGACTTCATAACCGCCGCAATGGTGATATCTGTCTCCTGCCATCCCTCTTGGGCCCCAGGGAGGCCGACCTTGGTCATGCCGGTACGAACCGGGCTTGTACCGCCAACGAAAGCGGCACGGCCAGCGGTGCAGGACTGTTGGCCATAATAGTCCGTGAAGGCGATACCTTCATTGGCAATGCGGTCGATATTAGGAGTGGTGTAGCCCATCATGCCACGGTTGTTGTGGCTGATGTTCCATGTACCAATATCATCGCCCCAGATGACGAGGATGTTGGGTTTCTCTCCCTCAGCGCCCTGAGCCAGCGAACTTACCGAAAGTGCAAGACCTGCGGTAAGCCCCATAATGAATCTCGCGGATCTTTCAAACCAAAAAGCCATCACAATTCTCCTCACGTCAAACAGCCGTCGTTCTCCGACACTGCCGAATGACATCCTCAAGCCGTGATGGCTACTATTCGGTCAGGAACGTCCTATTCCCTAAACACAAAATTAAATCTAGATCAGAGTGTTTGCTTTGCCAAATATCCAATTGGAATTTTAGCCGACGTCTCCCGGTTGCCCTCTGGAAGGATTTCTTTCTTTCGTTTTAAGGGTTTTAGCAGTTTCAGGCGGCTCAAGAAAATCTCGACAAGAGGGTCTACCCCTAAACCGCAGTTTACGTTAAGGTAAACGTCACCTGGCACGAATCACACCAGATTCTGCCAGGCTGTCTACAATGACATTAACTACACTCCCACAAGGAGTGTTTGTTCCTCAGGCCACTACCCCAGGAAGAGGATTATGACAACAACAAAGTCCAAAGTTGTGTATTCCCCAGTGTTTACCGACGGTGCGGAATTTCGTATTCCCACGTTCAAGCTTCTGAAACAGGACGGCAAGCTCTACAAGAGCGCCAAGGCTCCTGATCTCGACAAAGACAAGGCCCTTCGGATCTATCGGGCGATGGTCACCACCCGAATACTCGACGAGCGCATGCTAGCCGCCCAGCGACAGGGCCGCCTGAGCTTTTACATGCAGTGCACCGGCGAAGAAGCCGCCGTGATCGGCAGTGCGGCGGCACTGGATGATGGCGACATGATCATGGCGCAGTATCGGGAGCAAGGCGCCCTCGCCTATCGTGGCTTTACCATCGACGAATTCATGAACCAGCTGTTCGGCAACGAGATGGACTACGGCAAGGGCCGCCAGATGCCGGTGCATTATGGTTCGAAGAAGCTGAACTACATGACCATCTCCTCGCCACTGGCCACCCAGATTCCCCAGGCTACCGGCTATGCCTATGGCCAGAAGCTTCGCGGTGAAGGGCATTGCACCATTACCTATTTCGGAGAAGGCGCCGCATCCGAAGGCGATTTCCATGCGGCCCTGAACATGGCGGCAGTTCATCGCGTACCGGTGATCTTCTTGTGCCGCAACAACGGTTATGCCATTTCCACGCCGGCCGCCGAACAGTTTGCTGCCGATGGCGTTGCACCCCGGGCTTACGGTTACAAGATGGACGTGATCCGGGTGGATGGCAACGACATTCTTGCGATGTACCAGGCCACCCAGGAAGCCCGAAAGCTGGCTGTGGAATACAACCGCCCCGTATTGATTGAGGCCATGAGCTATCGCCTGGCTGCCCACTCTTCCTCCGATGACCCCTCCGGCTACCGCAGCAAGGACGAAGAGGCTGTGTGGCGTGAGAAAGATCCGATCCTGCGCATGCGCCTATGGCTGGAAAGCAAGAAATGGTGGAGTGAGCACGACGAAAAGCAGCTCCAGGAAAACATGCGCCGGGAAGTGCTTGAAACAATGAAGCGAGCCCAGAAACGGCCACCACCGCCTCTTGAAACCCTGGTGAGCGATGTCTACGACGAGGTCCCGCCAGCGCTGGCTCAGCAGTTCGACAAATTGAAAGCCCATATCCGCCGGTATCCGGACGAATACCCGAAGAGTGCGGAACACGCCAAGGGAGGAGCATGAGATGACCAAGATGAATATGCTCCAGGCGATCAACAACGCCCTCGACACCGCTATGGCAGAAGACGAGCGAGTGCTGTGTTTCGGTGAGGATGTGGGCGTCTTTGGCGGCGTTTTCCGTGCCACCAGCAACCTGCAACAGAAATATGGCAAGGCGCGTTGCTTCAACACGCCGCTGGTAGAGCAAGGCATCATCGGGTTTGCCAACGGCCTTGCAGCCCAGGGCTCCGTGCCGGTGGCCGAGATCCAGTTTGCCGACTACATCTTCCCGGCGTTCGATCAGATCGTGAACGAATCCGCCAAGTTCCGCTATCGTTCAGGCAACCTGTTCAACGTGGGCGGGCTGACCATTCGCGCGCCTTACGGCGGCGGCATTGCCGGTGGTCTGTACCACTCACAATCACCGGAAGCCTACTTTGCCCACACCCCGGGCTTGAAAATCGTGGTGCCGCGTAACCCGCACCAGGCCAAAGGGTTGTTGCTCGCAGCTATCCACGATCCCAACCCTACCCTGTTCTTCGAGCCCAAGCGGCTTTACCGGGCCTCGGTGGGTGAAGTGCCAGATGAAGACTATCGCCTGCCTTTGGGCGAGGCCGAAGTCACCAAGGAAGGCACGGATGTAACGATTCTGGGCTGGGGCGCCCAGATGGAAGTGATTGATCAGGCCGTGGAACGGGCCGAGAAAGATGGTATTTCCTGTGAGGTCATCGACCTGAGGACCATTCTGCCCTGGGACGTGGAAACCGTCGCCAACTCCGTGTTCAAGACCGGACGGCTGGTGGTCACCCACGAAGCTCCCCTGACCGGCGGCTTCGCCGGTGAAATCGCCGCCACGATTCAGGAACGGTGCTTCCTGTATCTGGAGTCTCCGATCGCTCGGGTAACCGGGATGGACACCCCCTTCCCGCTGGTGCTGGAAAAAGAGCACCTACCCAACCACCTGAAGGTCTACGAGGCCATCAGGGCGAGCGTTGAATTCTAGGCTGATATCAGGACAGGAGAGCGACTATGAGTGATTTTATACTGCCCGATATCGGCGAAGGTATCGTGGAATGTGAACTGGTCAAATGGCTGGTCAGTGAAGGCGATGTCATCGAGGAAGATCAGCCAGTGGCCGAGGTGATGACCGACAAGGCCCTGGTGGAAATTCCGGCACCCTACAAGGGCCGTGTAACCCGCCTTTATTACAAGGAAGGCGATATCGCCAAGGTTCATGCCCCGCTGTTTGAGCTGGTGGATGAGAGCGAAAGCGGTGGCCAGGCGCCGGCGGCCCAATCTCCGGAGTCTGCCAAACCAGAGCCAGCCGGTGATACCAACACCGAATCCGCTACACGCCCAGCCTCTGACGATGACGCCACCGAGGACTTTATCCTGCCGGATATCGGCGAAGGGATTGTCGAGTGCGAGGTGGTGGAATGGCGGGTCGCCGAAGGTGACGAAATCGAGGAAGACCAGCCCGTTGTCGACGTGATGACCGATAAGGCCATGGTTGAAATTACCGCTCCCAAAGCCGGGCGCGTAACCAAGCTCTATCATCAACAGCAGGCAATGGCCAAAGTTCATGCCCCGCTGTTCGCGTTCATCCCCCGAGATCGTGAAGAGCCGGACGAGCCCAAAGCCAAACCGGTGCCCGCCGCTGCCCAGCTCTCAACGGCAACGGCCTCCCCTGTGGCTACGGCGAGCCGACAGCGTATTCCCGCCAGCCCTGCGGTTCGTCGCCTGGTTCGGGAGCACCAGCTCAATCTCGGCGACATCGCCGGGTCCGGTAAGGATGGCCGGGTGCTGAAAGCCGATGTACTGGCTCATCTTGAGGAAGGCCCAAAACCGGCCCAGACTCAGGCGCGCGCCGACGACACGCAAGCTACCACCACGAGCAGTGCCCGCAGGCAACTGGCGCCGGAACAGGAAGTACGGGTCGAGCCTATCCGGGGCATGAAAGCCGCCATGGCAAAAAGCATGGTGAAATCGGCCACCACCATTCCTCACTTTATCTACAGCGAGGATATCGACGTCACCGATCTGCTCAAGCTGCGGGAACAACTGAAGCCGGAGGCAGAAGCACGGGGCTCAAGACTTACGCTCATGCCCTTCGTCATGAAGGCGATTGCGCTCGCCGTCCAGGAATACCCGGTACTCAACAGCCAGCTCAACGATGAGGTCACGGAGATTCGCTACCTGCCCCAGTGCAATATCGGTATGGCGGTGGATGGCAAGGCAGGGCTTATGGTGCCGAACATCAAGGGCGTTGAAAGCCTGTCATTGCTGGGCATTGCCGACGAGGTGGCGCGCCTGACCGAAGCGGCGCGATCTGGTCGCGTCAGTCAGGAAGACCTCAAGGGCGGCACCATCACCATCTCCAACATTGGTGCACTGGGCGGCACCTACGCATCGCCCATTATCAATGCACCGGAGGTGGCCATTGTTGCCCTGGGACGCACCCAGAAACTGCCCCGGTTTGATGCCAACGGCCAGGTGGTGGAACGCTCCATCATGACCGTGAGCTGGGCCGGCGATCATCGCATTATCGACGGCGGAACCATCGCCCGATTCTGCAATCGCTGGAAAGGTTATCTGGAATCGCCTCAAACCATGCTCCTGCATATGGGCTGACGTTTCATCATGGCGCAGAAGACGCAACTGCAGCAGTTCTACATCCCCGAAGAGCAGTCGATCTATCTGCTCAGCCATGATGATGCCAAAAAGCTCAAGGACTGGGTGGCGCTCTGCGCTGCCCAGCTCCGCCAACTCGGTTACGACGACATCGAACTGATTGGCAAGGGCGCCTACGGCTTTGTGTTCGCCGGCCGCCTGCCGGGCTCGGCAATCGGCGGCCCGGAACATGTGTTCAAATTCACTCGCATCAACCTGCCCCGACACCTCCAGGACCGGCTTGAAGATGAAGCCTACATTCTCGAGCAGGTCCGGCACCCCAGGGTGCCTCGGCTGATTTCCTATCAGCGGGCCAATAACCAACCGATTCTGGTTATGGAGCGTGCTGCCGGCCTGAACCTGGAAGAGGTTTCCCTACGTGATGGCCGCCTGAAACCGCGACTCATCATCCGCATCGCGGATCAGCTTGCCGACATCCTGCGAAACCTGCGCCGCGAAAACGGCCCCGCCGGCAGGCCGATCGTACACGGTGATATCAAACCCTCGAATCTGGTTTTTGACGCCAGTACTGAAAACATCGCCCTGATTGACTGGGGCTCCTCCGTGTTCGCCCAGCTGGACGCCAACCAGCAGTTCATTACCGCCAACGTGATGGAGCTGATGTCCGATAACCTGCAGCAAACCAACGCAAGGCTGGGGGATGTCTATTTTATTGGCGATGAACAGCTGAACGGGGGGCTGTCGTCTCCCCGTTTCGATGAACAAGGCGCGGCCGGCACGCTTTACGCCCTGGCTTCGGCGCAATCCTGCCGCTTTGGCCATCGGGCAATCCCGGCTACCTCCCTGGGCCTGCCCATGGAGTTTGCCCGAATGCTGGATGGCATGCTGTCGCCGGATCCGGACACCCGCCGCAAAGCAGGTGACTATTATCTGAGAGAGATGCCACGGATGGCCCGCGCGGTGATGATCGATCTGCCCGAAAAGCCGGTCGCGGCACAGGTACCCGTTTGGGTGCGGACCTCAGACCAGGAAATTGACACCGTGGTTTACAGTTCTCGGAAGTCGTTCCTGCGCGAGGAAGGCGCACCCGAAACCCTGAACGATGTGAACGACGTGCAGCTGGACCGCTACTACAAAAACTTCATGCAGGGCATGGGCGAAACGGAAAAAGCCTTCCTGGCCGCCGTCAGCCGGCTTGGGCGCTACCCGGTGGAAGGCGGGCTGGCCGTGCGCTGGGAAACCGATGGCATCTACATAGACACGTCGATAAATCTGCACGATCCGGCATTGAAGTCGGCGTTTGTGCAGGCCGTCAACAACATGGTTTACCTGGCCCAGGCCATTTACCGGAAGGGGATTTTCAAAAGCTGCCTGTTCAACGCCCGAAACACCCTGCACGTTGATCGCGACGAGCCGACCCAGCCCTTTGTGGTGTCACCGAATATGAGGCTGCATTACGAGGTAAGTGCAGCACCGGAAGTAGAGGATGAAAGCCGGGTCCACTCCTACTTTGAGGACGGCCCGGACCCGGAGGAATTCCTGGTCTTACCTGACACCATTATTCATGCCCTGGAGGAGCTCAACGCCATCCATCACACAGGTATGATCATCTTCGAAGCCCTGCCCCGCCATCTCAAAATCCACAGCCATTACCGGCTGCTGGACCCGGACCGGGAGCAGGAATTCCGCCGACTGCTGGACGTAATCCTGTCAGCGGTGGAACAGATTACCGGCCTGGGCGTTTCCGGGTTCATGAAAATGCCCTACAAAGACACCCGGTTCTTTCCGCATATCGAGCGCCTGCCTGAGAGGTACTACCCGCGCAATCCAAGGACCGAGCAAGCGTAAACCTCAGCCCGAGCCAACTTTTCTGTGTCCGCTATTTCGGACGCTATTGTCCGGTAAAACCAACACATCCAGGCCCGCACGCCGCCAACTGTCCCTTACACCGGACACTTTACGATGAAAACGGGAAGCAAAGCCCTCCAGAGCCATCAGAAACCTTTTAAAACAATGGCTTGGCCAACTGGCACAGTTCCTGTATTGAAACCGGTCATAACTACAAAAACTGCCTGAAGAACAAATCGTTAAGCATTCTGTTTTTCAATGTTGCTCGGACAATAATAAGGAACAACTATGCGTTTACTCTTCCTGGCTCTTCTGCTGGTCAGCCCCCTGTGTTTCGGAAAAACCGTTGTAATCATCCAAAGCTACCACCTCGAATACAAATGGGACGCAGATTATATTGATGCGGTCCGGTCTGTACTCGGGGAGGATCACGATATTCACGTTTTTGAACTCGACACCAAACGCCTCTCAAAACCGGAGTGGCCAAAGAAAGTCGCTGAAATCCAGAGCAATATTGCGGACATCAACCCCGATGTTGCTATCCTCGGTGATGACAATGCCTTTACATTGATGGCTGATCACCTGGTCGGGGAGGAGATTCCAGTTGTTTTCCTTGGTGTGAACGGTGGCCCTGTTCAGCACCCTACCCTCGAACACCCTCTGGTAACTGGAATACTTGAGCGTCCCTTTTTCTCGGAAAGCATCCGTCATCTTCGAAAAATACTCCGGCAGAAGGAGCGATTCCTGGTTCTGATGGATGACTCCCCTACCATGCGCAACGCAGTCAACGAGTACTTCGGAGACAAGCGTCAGGCCACGATCTATGGCTCAGAACTGGACATCGTCCTGACTAACGACAAGGACACCTGGCTGAACACTGTGGTGAATGCCCATGAGCGCTATGATGCTGTTGTGTTGGGCACCCACCACACAATCCGGGACAAGGATGGCCAGTACGTCATACCTCACGATCTGTTAAAAGAAGCCTTTTATAGGGCCCAACTTCCCCTGTTTTCGTTCTGGGATATCTTTGTTGGCGAGGAGCAAAGTATCGGCGGTTTCACCATCTCGGCCAAACAGGAGGGGCTTACCGCAGCCCGATTGGCATCGCTGATTCTCAATGGCATGAGGCCAGACCAGATACCACAGCTAAGATCCCTCAGTGGGCATTACGTCTACAGTGCGAGCGGCCTTGAACACTGGAATCTTGATCTCTCCCCGATGATCGCCAGTCAGGCCAACTTTGTCGAGTAACCCGGCCGCCGCCGACTCATAGAAGGCTGCGCCCAAATGAAACTCCGACCGTAAGGCTTCAGGTTTCAGTGGCGCTGCCGATAATCACAAAAACAACTCATTAAAGGATGACGCTTTGGCTTCCTCTGTTCTCTCATCTGTTGAACGTAAACTGGGTGTTCCCGGGAAACTGCTGATTGCTCCGGTGTTCATTCTGTTGCTGTTTGCCTCGGTAACTTTCTTCAGTGTTTATGAATTCCAGGAACTCGACCGTCGGATGAACACCGTCGCCAGGGACTTGGCACCGGATACCGCAATTGGTACCGAATCGGTCATCAGCGTCTATCGGATGCGCCTGCGTGTTTTCGACTATTTCTCAACTGGCGATGAAGAAACCCTGGCCCACTTTGGTGAGCTTGAAGCCGAGTTCAATGAAGTAATGGCCAGGGCCGAGGAGAACATTCAGGACCCTGAGGCGGCCAAAATGGTGGATCAAATCAAGACCACCACCGATGAATACATCAAGGCATTCCAGAAAGAGCTGGTTCCGGCCAAACGCCAGGTCCTGACAATCATTAAGGAAGAGCTGGACGTACACGGACCAAATGCCACTCAGGCGTTGCGGATGGCCCTCAACGGCGTTGCCAACCGGGAACCCGAAAGCGACTTGAGGGCCGGCCTCGAACAGCTGCTGAACGATGCCATGGTCATGCAACTGACTGCCCAACGCTACCTGACCAACGGTGATGAGGATTCCCGCAAGGCGCTCGGCTGGGCCATCGAAGACCTGACCGATGCACTGGAACTGCTCCAACCTGAGAATGGCCCGGACTTTGTTCAGGTGTACATGGAGACCGTTGTAGAGGAACTGGCGAACTATCAGGCTGCAGTTCAGAGGATGTTGGAACAGCAGAGTATTGTAGTGAGCGTCAAGGCAGATAAACTGGATGTTCTCGGTCCAGAAATCGCCCGCATGGCCCGTGAGCTGGAGTCCAGCATTTTCGCCTCCCTGGAGGTCGAAGCCGACGCTGCCGGAGCGGAAACCGACCTGGCCCTGCGCTTTACGCTGATTGCATTCTTTGTCTCACTGGTTCTGGGCCTGATCGTCGCCGTGGTGATGAGCCGGATGATGGGCTCTGGCGTGAAACGCGCGAAAACGGAGATTCTCGGTTATCTGGACGACATCGCCAACAACAACGGTGACCTGTCCACCAGGCTAACCCCCGGTCGCCCGGACGAGATCGGTGATTTTATTGGCGCCGTCAACACATTCCTGGAAACACTCGAGGAAACGATTTCTCAGATTGTGAGGGCTTCTCGCCAGTTAACTGACGAGTCTGAATCGCTTTCCGGCATCACGGATCGAACCACCGCCAACTCAGAACAACAGCGCGATCAGATCACTCAGGTGTCTGCCGCCATGCAGGAAATGGTCTCAACTTCGGAAGAGATTGCCTCGAACACCAGTGATACCGACGAATCAGCCCGCAAGGCTTCCTCACTGGCCGACTCCGGCCAGGAAACGGTTGGCTCAGCTATTCGCGCCGTTACCAACCTTGCCAATCAGGTGGAAAAAGGATCAACCCGCATCCAGCAACTGGAAAACGAGTCAGCAGAGATTGGCAATGTCCTGGCGGTGATTCAAAGCATTGCGGAACAGACCAATCTTCTGGCCTTGAACGCCGCCATTGAGGCGGCACGTGCGGGCGAAGCAGGACGTGGGTTCGCCGTGGTTGCCGATGAGGTTCGCGGCCTGGCCAGGCGGGTGCAGGAATCGACCGTAGACATTGAGCGGATAGTCTCCCAGCTTCAAAGTGGCGCGGCCGGCGCGGTCGTGGACATGAGCAAGGCCAAACAGATGGCCGAGGAAGCCAGCGAAGAGGCAAGCAAGTCGGGCGAGGCGCTCACCGATATTCTCGCTGCGGTCAACAGCATCGTCGAAATGACGACCCAGATCGCCAGCGCCACCGAACAACAGAGAGCAACGGCTGCGGAAATGACCCAGAATGTGGAAATCAGCAGTGGTGCCATCGAGGAACTGGCCGGGGATATCTCCCAGGTAAACCAGTCAAGCCGGTCGCTGGCGGACATGGCCGATGAGCTGAACACGCTTGTAAGGCGCTTCCGCGCCAATGAGACCTGAACAGACAATGGTTGCAGATGTTAACCACTTCACGAGAGCGAGAATGATTACCTGATACCTTGGGGTTTCAAGTTACACAATGTAACCGGAAACGGACTGCCCGGAGGTATCCCGCCATGACGCGCTTTCATTCACCCAGGAAGCCAGGCATTCGTGTCTCTGTCATTACCATGCTGACAGCGGCCACCTGCCTGGGCACGGCTCACGCTGCCGAGCCCGAGAAAGTCATTTTTGCCGCCGAAAATGCGCTTTATGGTGCAGGTCATGATATCGGACGCGCCGACGGCTGGCTCGACGAGCAGCTCCGAACCGCCATACGCGCCTATCAGAATGAAAATGGGCTGCAAACCAACGGCAACCTGGATGCGCCAACGCTGAAAGCGCTTGGCGTAGCCGAAGCATCAAGCACAACCATCGCAGCAAATTCGGTGGGCAGTCGCAAGGCGTCACTGGCAGAGCTTGGTTTGTCCCTGCCGGAGCCAACTTCGAGCACCCCGAGCGTTGCCCGGACTGAGCCAAAACCTGCGCCGGAACCTGCGCCAAAACCAAGTCCGGACCCGGTTCAGCAGTCTTCCGAACCGATCGAACCGAAAACTGCAACCGGTGCCGAACCTTCTAAAAATCAGATAGTTGCTGAGGAAACCTCAACGCAAGCTGAAGTCACGCCAGTAAAAGAAGTCTCGATAGCTGCCCAGGCAACATCCGGGCTGGAACTTTCAGAGCCCCCTGCTTCCACTCCCGCGCCGGAACCCGAGATTGTCGATAGAACAACACCGGAAGCCACCGAAGAGCCAGATCCAATCCTGGCTCAGCTCCCCATAGAGCCTACCAGTGCCGGAAACGCTGAGCCGGAGATAACCGATTCGAAGAAAGTCCAGCCAGAACAGGGCGATAATACCCCTGCACCGAGAAAACCCGCAGTCGCTGACAACTCCCGGAGCACCGGCGGCGGCTTTTTCAGTGCGCTGTTCGATTTCTTTTTTGGTTGGCTGGTGTGACCGTCAGCTCTGCAACCGGTCTTTGAATACCTTCCAGTCAATAACGTTGCCATCGGAATCGAAGTGGACGTAGCCACGGAAGCTGGGGTCATCTTCCCATGCTTTTACAAATCCAACGGTTTCACCGGCATCTGAGACAATCTCAAAGGCTTCACTACGGGCGTGGGCAATTTCGGTGTCTGGTTCAGTATCTGAACGCTTGAGGGTAACGGATGAGTCTAAAGGCAAGGTACTTCGAAGAAATTCCTGGATCATCGTCAAGCTCTCCTTTCAGGGTGAACCGGTGTGGTTCTGGAGGTAGCGTAACTATAAGCTGATCCGGTAATAGAGAATACAGATTCAGATCAATTTTCTTAGATTTTTTTGAGATAAAAACGCTTTAAGAACAAGGGCATATTTCATTATTGTGACAATGTGTAACCTTCCGAACCGGTTATTTTTCAACCAGTTCAGAAGGTTACCGTAGCCTTTGCCGATCGCATGTACCGATCAGAATTTCCAGAACGGAGTGCTCAGTTTCTGTTCAACCAGCTCCGGTGAAAATCCAACGTCGTTCAGCAACCGACGGTCCATTGTCATTACCAGGTGGATAAAGTTGCGCTTCATCCGCCAGCCTTTGTAAAGAGAAGCAGCTCTTTTCATTTCATTACTCCTTAGTCAACCCAAAAATTCGGTCGTTAAAACCGGGACCTTGTTTAATTAGGATCCTATTCTAGGCTTGACGAGGAGTTTTCTGAATACTTGGAAACCCCTATAAACAGGGGCTCCCAGCATTTTCAGGCTTCACTGTTATTTCATTTAAATTGCGATTTCATGACGCCTTGGCGTTTGAAATCAGCACCTGGTAAAGATCGTCCTTGAGCTGTGCCCGCTTCTGTTTCATGCGGTGCAGTTTATCGTCACCAATGGGAGAGTCTCTCTTTTCCAGCCCTTCAATTTCGTGGTCAAGGTGCGTGTACTCCTGAAGCTTTTCGTTGAACTTCAGATCATTGCTCTTGAGTTCCTGAATGAGGTCTCGGTACTGCGGGAATTCTACGTGAAGCTCGTGGCTGGAAATGCCCATCGTTTTACTCTCCTTTTCTTTGCAGAGTTATGATCAAGGCTGATCATCTTCAGCATAGACGAGCGTGCCAGTTTCTGGGCGTCTTTGACAAATCGCTAATTACGCACGACGTTGCATGGGTATAGCATGGTAGTACGTTATCCAGTTACGCCTCGGGACACTTGCGAATGACCTTTGCACGAATTACCGGCACCGGTTCTTACCTGCCTGACAACATTGTTACCAATAAAGACCTTGAGAAAATGGTCGATACCACCGACCAGTGGATTCGCGAGCGCACGGGAATCGAAAGACGTCACATAGCCATCGAAGGCCAGACCACGGTAGATCTTGCCGAGCAGGCCGCAAAAAACGCCATCGACGCGGCCGGTATCAAGGCGGAAGACATTGATCTGATCGTGTTTGCCACCTCCACGCCGGACAAGATCTTTCCCAGTTCGGCATGCATCCTACAGGCGCGCCTGGGCATTCATGGCTGCCCTGCTTTTGATATCCAGGCCGTCTGCAGCGGTTTCGTTTACGCATTGGCAACAGCGGAAAAGTTCATAAAGACCGGCAGCAGCAAGAAAGCACTGGTCATTGGCGCCGAGGTTTTTTCCCGCATTATCAACTGGGAGGACCGCGGTACCTGTGTCCTGTTTGGCGATGGCGCCGGTGCGGTGATCCTGGAAGCCGATGAAGAAACCGGCATCCTCTCCACCCATATCCACGCAGATGGCCAATATGCGGACTTGCTGCACGTTCCCTGCGGCATTGCCGATGGCTACGACCAGGTGAAAGCGGGCCGTGCCTTTGTAGAGATGAAAGGCAACGAGGTGTTCAAGGTAGCGGTAAATACCCTGGGCAAGATCGTGGACGAAACCCTTGCGGCTAACCAGATGCAGAAATCGGAGATCGATTGGCTGGTTCCGCACCAGGCTAATCTTCGCATCATCTCGGCCACGGCAAAGAAGCTGAATATGTCCATGGACCAGGTGGTCGTAACAGTCAATGAACATGGCAACACCTCAGCCGCGTCCATTCCCCTGGCCCTTGATGTCGCCGTTCGTGATGGGCGAATCAAGCGCAACGAAGTGCTTCTCTTGGAGGCCTTTGGCGGCGGCTTCACCTGGGGTTCGGCATTGCTGAGGTACTGATTGCTTTCTTCCTGGCTTTTATCAGGCTTGACTCAGAAACGGGCTTCAACATCAGTTGAAGCCCGTTTTTCGTTGTATTTACCGCACCCTGTCAGATAGACTGTATTTTTATACAGTACAACCAACGCTCACTGCGAGGAATAACCATGGCAGTACAAGCAGTCTACTTTTCTGATAGGGACGGCCTGGATATGGCACTGAAAAATCCTGAGACGATGCTGTTCACTTCAAAAGCAGAAGCCGACGCCCGGGACAAGGTGCTGGAGCTGGCCGAAGAAATTCAGGTATTCCTGGGCCGCAAGGTGGAAGGTCTGGGTGACGATCTGGCGGAACGCTGCGCCATGGCCATAGCAGAGGATAAAGATCTGTTCCAGAAGGCTCTCAAGAAGCCTGAGCTGCTGAACGCGGAGCAAGAATAAAAAATGGGCGGCCCACATTGGCCGCCCTCTCATCACGCGACAGTTGTCCAGCTGCCATTGTCGTAACGTTCGGCACCGTTGTCGGTCATTCGATGCAGACTCACCCACTGGTTTTCCACCAGCGCCGCCACGTCAGGCCGCTTGTGCAGGACTGATTCAATCCGCTCCGCAGGCGCATCAATCAGAACCGTCAGGCGAACCGGCTCATGACGCCAGTAGGTGCCGTCGTGAACAGACTGCAACGGAAGGCCGATTCTCAAATGCGTGCCATTGCCTTCCACCACTCCGACGTTACCCCCAACTACCGAATGCAGCAGTTTGTTGCCGGATCCATACACCTCCGGCACGGTGACCGATGCAAAGTACTGGAGGTTGATCCAGTTGGCGACAACCATGGGTGCCGCGAGAAGTGCCTCGAGTAGGCCACCATCGGCATCCAGTTCGGGGTCGTAGTCGTGCAGGAAAACCCGCCCCGAGAGGTTGCAGCCACGGGTCTTGTTCCGTTTGGCAAAAATGATCGCGGCATTGTTGGCCAACCCCCACTCCGGGCGCACCTCAGACCAGTCCCGGGTGCGGGTTTCCATAGCCTGTTTGAGGTTATCGTCGTCCAGACCGTTCAGTTTTAATGGTGTGGCCCGTTCCTTGCGCACGCGGATGCCAGCCTCTTCAAACCAGGCTTCCAGGTCAGCCAGCTTCTGTACGTGGGAATCCGGAACCAAATGGCGATCGGCAATCGTTACCTTGTCTGTCGCTGTGCAATGTTCGGCAGCCACCGCCCATGTGAAATCCGGGATCTTGATACCCTCGGCTGCCAGCCCCGCCCGAACCTGGGGATCATTCACCAGGCGCGCCGCAAGCCGCGCATTCACGCCGCCGCTCTGACCACCGCAGGCACCGCAGTCCAGACCGGCCTGGTTCGGGTTGTTGTCGGTATGGCTACCGTGCCCCACCAGGACCAGCAAGGGTGCAAAGCCCTTGGTGAGTGACATACCACGGAGCATGTTTGCAGCCAGCCCTACCTTCTCGGCATCCGACAGCGGATCTCCCCCATGGTTGTGTACCAATCGGCCCTCAACGTCCTTTTCCGCTCTGGCCTTGTGGCCTTTCTTCAGTGAATCTTTCACCAGTTTCCAGGCCCAGGCCAGCCCGGTCGTCTCCACCAGTGTGAAGGTCGACAGGCTGGTATATTTCGCCTTTCTTACCGATTCCCGGGCGATCTCCCGCTGATCCAGGGATCGATTCTCAGCCAGGTCCTCACGCAGGCTGCCCCTGGTATCGATTAGCCGGTACGAGGCGGGCAACAGCCCGGGCAAACGGCGGGCAGGAGCGAAGGGTCCATGCTGCTGGTGGTCTATGGGCATTCCGAAGAATCCGGCAAAGCCGAGTGTCTGAACACCGGGGATAACGTCCTCAAGGTGCCGGCGCATCACTTCCGAGCGGACATCAATACAGAAAACAGCCTGGGCAACCGGTGTTTCGCTTTCCGGATCTGGTCCAGGCTGTCTTTCCGGAACGACCGCGAGCGCCCGCCAGAGCGAACGCTGATAGCCGATTTCAAAGGCACGCTGCCAAACCCATAGCCTGCTGCGATTGTCATGGTCACCGCTCCGACGCGCCCGCGCTCTCTGCCTTTGCCACTCGGCTTTCTGGCCGGTCGAGGCAAAGGCAACACCTGCGGATTCCCAAACCAGCATAATGGCCAGAATTTCCGAGCAGCGATCCGATGAGCGGCCCTCAAGGCCTGCCCGCCAGTCCTCGCCGCGGCACCACGACGCCCAGCCGTTCACTTTCAGCAGCAAGCTGTGGCACAGGGCCTCCAGCTCCTCTCCGGAGACACGAATCCGCTTTACGGCGTCCAGAATGGCCTCATCCATGGTGTCAGGCACGGTTTTGAAGAAGGCCCTGGCGCCCTTGAGCCCGGTACTGAAATCCAGCGACAGATCCTGGCGGATTGACTCGAGCCAGAACTGGAACAAGCTCGTGTCCGAGTTATCGCCAGCAGCTGACCAACGACCCTGTCGCTGATCGAAGAACGCACCACAAACCCGCGACACCTGATCACAAGCGGTTTCGACCAAACCAACGCCCTCGTCGTCATCGCTTGCGCCCTTGTAGGTATCGAGAATGGAACTCCTCAGGGGCGCTGCTGAAGATGGATTTCGACCGAGCCATTCCAGATACCAGGCAATGTTTCGATCATCGCCGCGCTCCGCGATGCTGGCCTGAAGATCCTCCTCGCGGATACGACCGCCTTCCCAGGCCTCCCGATAGTATTCTGTTGGCATAAGCATGCTGAATCCGCCGCGCTCGCCAAGCACCTGATCTGCCCGCGAGACGGGAAGGTGCCGCAGCCCCCAGAACGGATTCACGGCAATCCACTGGTCCAGGGGCCAGACCGGGGCGATCAGGTCGCAGGCCTGCCGGAACGGCTTTCGCCAGCCATCGTTCATTACCTGCAGCTCAGGTACCGACACGCAGACGTTACTCATGATCTCTCCTCCAGTCTGAACGGATGGTGGGGCACCCGGCGGAACATGGTGGGCACCTTCAGGGCTTCCGCCGCCAGGAATCGCGTCAGCCGGTCAAAAGGCAACTCAAGGTAAAGCCCCTGGCGGAAGTGCGCACACAGTGCGCGGGTCGCCGGGAACCGGGCGCCGAACACGATCATCAGCGAACAGGCAACCAGCAGTGCAACCATTGCTGAACTGACCGCCCAGGCTGTCGTCGGGATAGCGAACCCCTCATGCACGGGCACTGCCGGGCCAACGAGGAAGTGCAGCAGGGAGTAGACCGGGACCAGAAGTACCGCCAGGCCTGCAAGCCGTAATTTCACTGCGGCAGTTGCTCCGGCCGGAATGCCCATTGCCGCTGCAGACACCGCCAGCACCAGAAGCGCTCCGAAGACCGGGTTGTTCTCAACGATCCAGGGCGCCTGGACCAGGATGGCAGCCGCCACCAGGCCGGTAGCGCCGGCCCAGAACAGCCGGCTGGCTGCCGGCGATTCCGGGAAGCGCGTTGCCGCAGATACGGCCACAGTGCGACCGGATGCCAGGAAAGAATGTGCCTTATACAGTGAGTGGGCCAACAGATGAAGCAGAGCCAGGGTGTATGCCCCCATACCGATTTCGAACAGCATGAATCCCATCTGGGCGCAGGTAGACCAAGCCAGGGCATGCTTGACCGAGTACTGGGTCATCATGGTCAGGACAGCAACAACGGCTGTCATTCCACCAATTACCAGCAGAATCATGTGGCCAGCCGTAAAACCATCGAAAACCGGGAAAAGGCGCAGCCAGAGGAACCCGCCCAGGTTGATAACCCCGGCGTGGAGCAGCGCCGAGACCGGCGTCGGGGCTTCCATTACCCGAATGAGCCAACCATGGAAGGGAATCTGGGCACACTTGAGGACAGCCGCCAGGGCCAGAACAACCGACGCAACCGTCAGCGCCGTGGATCCGCCGGCTCGGGCGGCCTCACTCTGAACCATTTCCGGAAGGTAAAAGGTGCCGTAGTGAAGATACAGAGCCACCACACCGGAAATAACCAGTGCATCGCCCACCCGGCTGACAATGAACTTCTGGACTGCCGCCATGCGCGCCTGGGGACGGTCCTGGTAGAGGGTGAGCAAATGATGCAAAGCGAGACTGACACCAATCCAGGCGCCCGCGAGAATCAACAGGTGGTTGGTAAATACCAGCACCAGAACTGAGGCAACCGTCACCAGGAACCATGGGAGAAACCGGTCACGGCCGGGATCCTGGCTGAGGTAATTGTCTGCAAAACGCAGGATCACCCAGCCAATGAAGGCAACCATGAGGGCCATCCAGACCGCGATACCGTCCGGGTACAGACCGAACCGACCACCAAGGGTCGCAAGAGTGTTGCTGTTACCCCCAACCTGGGCTTGTGCCAACAGCAACACCCCCACCATCAGGGACGCAGCCATGGAGGCCACCATCATCCATCCTGCGAGGCGCCAGCAGTGGTTCAGCTTCAGGGGGCTTTTCAGCCAGCCACTCAGCCCGGCCAGCACGAAAAGGCTCACCGGCAGCAGCAGCCAGATTGCGAGGATCAATAGCGATGAAAATTCGGCGATTGGATTCATATCAGCAAACCTCCTGTTTGCATGTACTTTGCCTTTATTCGTCCCATAGAAAAAATGGTTTATACTGATCACTTCATTCTGTTTTTGAGAACGAATGGCCATGAAGCTCAACTATCACCATCTCTACTATTTCTGGAAGGTTGCCCGCACCGGCCACCTGACCCGGGCTGCCGACTCGCTGCACATTTCCCAGTCCGCCCTGTCGGGTCAGATTCGGAAACTGGAGGAGAGCCTGGGCCATGACCTGTTTATCCGCGAGGGGCGGCGCCTGAAGCTGTCTGAAGCCGGGCGCATGGCATTCTCATACGCCGAGGAGATCTTCCGGCAGGGTGAAGAACTGACGGCGCTGTTTGCCTCTGGCGCCCAGCCCAACCGGGAGATCCTGAGGATCGGAGCCGTTGCCACTCTTTCGCGGAACTTCCAGGAAGGCTTTCTCCAACCTCTGCTCAATCGGGAAGATCTGGAACTGAGCCTGCAAAGCAGCCACATTGATGAATTGCTTCGGCGGCTCTCAGCCCACCGACTGGACCTTATCCTGGCCAATCAGTCCGTACAGGGCGATGAACAGAATCCATGGCGTTCCCGGCTGATTGCCAAACAGCCGGTAAGTATTATCGGCCCCCGGGGAATGGATGTTCACGGCGATTTCGCCGAGGTACTGCGCGGCAGGAGCCTGATTGTTCCAGGGCCCGACAACAACATACGCCAGGCCTTTGACCAGCTTTGCGAATACCACAAGCTACGCCCGAACATCGCCGCAGAAGTGGACGACATGGCCATGATGCGACTTCTGACCCGGGATACCGGGCACTTCGCCATCATGCCGCCGGTGGTGGTGCGGGACGAAATGAAGAGCGGAGCCCTGGCGGACTATGGCGCCCTGCCCGGCGTCTTTGAGGAGTTCTATGCCATCAGTATCCGGCGCCAGTTCGAGACGCCGGCGCTTCGGGAGCTGCTGTCTCAAACCGAGGAAAACTTCCTGACCCGGACACCGATTGGTCATTCTGACTAACCCGTGTGGCGAAAAATGTCATCCATACGGGCGGGTTACATCCGTATACTGAAGTCGAAAGACCACAATAATAACGCCGGACACCCGATCATGACCCAGCACAGCAACCGTGAACGCCCGTCTATTCTGATCATCGGCACCGGTTTCGGTGGCCTGGGCATGGCCATAAAACTGAAACTGGCAGGCTTCACAAACCTGACCATGCTTGAAAAGGCGGACCGGGTTGGCGGCACCTGGCGCGATAATACCTACCCCGGTGCCGCCTGCGATGTACAGTCACACTTTTATTCCTATTCGTTTGAACCCAAGCATGACTGGTCGCGCAAATTTGGATTGCAGAGGGAAATACTCGGCTACATGGAGCACTGCGTCGAGAAATACCGGCTTGGCGAACGCATCCGGTTCCATGCGGAGGTACATGAAGCAGTCTTTGACGATCTTTCGAACCAGTGGACCGTCACCCTGACATGCGGCGAGCAACTCACAGCGGACGTGCTGATCACCGCCACCGGCCAGCTCAATCAACCTGCCTGGCCCAAACTCGACGGCCTGGATCGCTTTCAGGGCAAGATGTTCCACTCGGCCCGCTGGGATCACGATTACGACCTGACCGGTAAGCGGGTCGCCGTCATTGGTACCGGCGCCAGCGCTATCCAGTTTGTCCCGGAGATTGCACCGATGGTCGAACAGCTGGACCTGTTCCAGCGTTCCGCGGCCTGGGTGCTTCCCAAGCCAGATCGTTCATTCAAGCGCTGGGAGCAGACTCTGTTCCAGAAACTCCCGCTCTGGGATCGCTTTTATCGTTACCTGATCTACTGGAAGAACGAGAGCCGGGCCCTCGCGTTCACCAAATTCAGTGGCCTGCTGGAGTATTACGCCAATCAGGCGAAACGTGAGGCGCGAAAGCGGGTGACAGATCCCGCCAAACTGAAAAAGATCATTCCGGACTACAAGATCGGCTGTAAACGCATTCTCATTTCCAATGACTGGTATCCCGCCATTAACCGGCCCAACGTAAACCTGATTACCGACCCGATCGACCGCGTTGACGAGACTGGCGTGATCACCCGGGACGGCCACCACCATCCTGCCGATACCATTATTTGTGGCACCGGTTTCCGGGCCTCGGAGTTTCTCTCGCCCATTAAGATAACCGGCCGGGGCGGGAAGACGCTCAACGAAGCCTGGCAAAACGGCGCAGCCGCCTTCAAAGGCATCACGGTCAGCGGCTTCCCGAACATGTTCATGCTGTATGGGCCGAACACCAACCTGGCCCACAACTCCATCCTCTACATGCTGGAATCACAGTTCCGATACGTTCTGGAATGTCTTGAAGCGCTCGAAAAATACCCGCACTCCGCCATGGACGTCCGCCAGGATCGCCAGGACCGCTTCACCCATGTGGTGCAGAAGGGTCTGGAAGACACGGTCTGGAGCTCCGGTTGTACTTCCTGGTACCTGGATGCCAATGGCCGTAACACCATTAACTGGCCGGGATTTACCTTCACCTACCGGTTTGCGACCCGCCACGTGGACACCGCCGATTACCAGTTTCTATACCCCGGGCAAACCACGGATTAAAGCACCCGCCTTGCACTTTCTCTTGAAGGAAGTCCATATTCATAGGATGATTGGGTTATCGGTTTGAAGGATGATAAACACCATGTTGGAACGTATCCGCAAAGGCTCTCTGGTGGAAACCGCCATAGAGAGTTTGAGAAACGCTATCGAAAAGGGCGATTGGTCTGTGGGTGATCGTCTGCCCGTGGAATCGGAGCTGTCTGACTCCCTTGGAGTCAGTCGCAACACCGTGCGCGAGGCGGTTCGGGTGCTGGTACACGTAGGAATGCTGGAAACCCGCCAGGGCGATGGCACCTACGTGCGCGCCACCCGCGATGCCGGGGAAACACTGCGGAGGATTGCCCGAACTCAGCTGGCGGATCAGCTGGAAGTCAGAATCATGCTGGAAACCGAGGCCGCCAAGTTGGCCGCGGCCAGGCGAACAGACCAGGATCTGCGACAGATGACAACGGCCCTGGATGCACGCGCCAGAGCCGGAAGCGATCTTAAGGCCCGCATCTGCCACGATGAAGCCTTCCATCACGCCCTGGTAGCCGCTTCCCATAATTCCGCGCTGGTAGAACTGTACGATTACTTCTCCCACGCTATCAGCCAGACCATTGAGCAGACCGAAACCGACTCGGATCTTCCGGAGCCTTCCCAGGAAGACCACGAACTGCTGCTGGCCGCTGTCAGACGGCAGGATGAGAGCAAGGCCGAGACCCTGGCCAGAGAGCTTTTGAAACCCAGCCTTCAGGCACTCAAGCGTCGGGGGTCCTGATTCATGAAATTCCGGATCGACACCTTCACCCTGCTGCTACTGGGCGCCATCGTACTGGCGACCTTCCTGCCCGCCACTGGCCAGGCCGGGGACGCCTTGGCAACTGCCGGAACCGTCGCTGTCGCCCTGCTCTTCTTCTTCCATGGCGCGGCACTTTCCAGGGAACAGATTATTGCCGGTGCCACCCACTGGCGGCTGCATATCCTGATCACCTCACTCACGTTTATTTTCTTTCCGCTGGCGGTGCTGCCGATCAACGGGCTCAGCGACATTGCTCCCTCGTGGATGCCCAAGGATCTTGGGCTCGGGTTTCTTTACCTGGGCGTGCTGCCTTCCGCGGTTTCTTCCTCCATCGCCTATACCGCGATGGCCAGGGGCAACGTGCCAGCCGCCATCTGCAGTGCAGCCGCCTCCAATGTTTTCGGCATGATGCTGACACCGTTCCTGCTGTTGCTGTTGGTAAGCACGTCCGGCGGCGGGGATTTCTCCATAGCGGAGGCCCTGAAAGACATCATTCTTCAATTGCTTCTGCCCTTTGCAGTGGGCCATGCCCTGAGGCCCTGGCTAGGAGGGTTCCTCGGCAGAAACGAAACCCTGATGTCACGGTATGATCAATGCGTGATCTGGCTGATTGTCTATTCCGCCTTCTCACACTCGGTGGAAAGCGGATTGTGGGAGAACCTGCCACTGCAGGCCATCCTGTTCGCCATCGGGCTGTGCCTGGGATTACTACTGCTGTTTATGGTGTTTGCGAAGTTTCTGGTGCGGCGATTTGGCTTCAGCCTGGAAGATGAGGCGGCGGTGGTGTTCTGCGGCTCTAAGAAGAGCCTGGCGTCAGGCCTGCCCATGGCGAAGGTTTTGTTCTCCGGCCATCCCGGTTTCGGCATGATCGTTTTACCGATCATGTGCTACAACCAGATACAGGTGATTGTCGGGGCGATCCTGGCCCAGAAATACCGTGAAAAAATTGAGCGAGCAAACGCCAATAAGGTTAGCTAACCGGGGGCCGGCGGAATTAACCGCCGCCCATCCCGCCAAACAGCGTGGCGAGAATCGCCAGGCCGACAATCCAGCCAATCACCGCCGGCCAGAAATTCATCATCTGCGGTGGCTGCTCACCCTGCTCTTCCGCCATACCAGGCTCCGGGTAGTTACGCTCGTCTGCTGCCTCAGGAGCCTCTTCCACGCTAAACCAGCCAAACCACTCCCCCAGAAACTGGGCAACTGGCGCCTGGAAAGTCCCGTTTTCAGCCATCGGGCGCACCTGGGGCTCAAGTTGCCGGCCAATTTCGCGTCGCAACTGCGGCTGATCGGCAGGCGGTTCGCACAGAATGGCTTTCCAGATGCCCGCATCTTTGCTTCTGGACGAGTCGTTTAGCAGTGCCTTGATCTGGATAACAACCTCACGGACCACCTGTCCGTCGTTGGCATCCAGGGGACGTTCAGCCGCCTCGTCTGGCCCCTGAGCCGGCTGTTCAGGCTGAACAGCGTTCTCGGTCCGCATAACCGGGGCCGGAGCATCGCCCACCGCTTCGCGGAAGGCCTGCTCCAGGCTTCTGGCCTCGTCTTCAGAGGCAAATTTGAGCTGTTGCTCATACGCATCCTGGATCTTCCGACGATCGCCGGTTGGCTCAATTCCAAGGATTTCCCAACAATTCATACAGCTGCAACTCCCGGGCCGAGATTCATTACATTTCAGAGAGACAAAACGTCTGTAGTCCCTTACGATAGGAACCAATCATAATAAAACCGCTTTATCCTTTTTCTCGGCAGATTATAGAACGTCAACCATGCATCAATCGACAAAAACGGCAGGAATGGGTGACCACCGCCCTCTCGCAACCTGCCTCGGCATCAGCCTTGCCCTGTCCGCCCTGCTTCCGGCTACCGCGCTCGGCCAAACTGACACACCTGATTTCATGCCTGGCTTGCTTGCCCTCGAAGGCGAACAAAGCGAAATCCCCGAAGTACTGACTACAACACGATTGCGCCAGTCCAAACTCCGGGTTCCCGGCACCACCACGATCATCACCGGCGACATGATCCGTGACCTCGGCATCATGAACCTCGTAGAGGCATTCCGGCTGGTTCCGGGCATGGTGGTTGGCCACTGGGGAAGCACCAACCCGGTGGCAACCTATCACGGTACTTCCCAGTACGAGCAACGCCGCCTGCAGGTTCAGATTGACGGGCGAACCGCCTACAGAATCAGCCTCGCAGACGTAGATTGGCTGGGCATGCCGGTGGCACTGGAAAATATCGAACGTATTGAAGTGAGCCGGGGCCCAAATTCCGCCGCCTATGGCATCAACGCGTTTCTTGGAAGCATCAATATCATTACCCGCTCACCGCAAGACACGGCGGGCGTGGAAGCCTACACCTCGGTTGGGTCGCGTGGTCACCTTCGCACGTTTACCTCTGTGGGCGATACCGATGCCGACAAAAGTTGGCGGTTGTCGTACGAGAAGCGCAAATCCAACGGCTTTGACAGTCAGATTGATGGCGGCCAGGAGATCCCCTTTCACGATGGCCACGACATCAACAACTTCAATTTCGACAGCGTATTCCGAATTGACCGCCAGCATTCGATTGACGTGCGAGCAGGCGTTCTGGATGGCGTAAATGAAGAAGATCTTGAGAAGTCCGGAAAGCTGGGCGCCACCACAAACCCGGACATTATCATGGATGACTACTACCTCCATGTCCGGTTCGACGGAGCGACCTCACCCGACCATTTCTACCACATTCAGGCAAGCTACCAGAATCAACGGCAGCGGCAACGTTGGTCGGTGTCAGCTCCTGCGGCCGAAATCAATGCCCTTCTGCCGACTGGTTTTCCGCCTTTCCCCGAAGATCAGGGGCCGTTCATCGCCGACCTGAACGAAGACCTGGAGGAAACCCGGCAGGAAATCGAATTTCAGGACACCATAATTTTCAGCGACCAATTCAAGCTGGTTTCCGGTTTAGGCTATCGCAAGGATTCTTTTGAGTCAGAAACCTTCTTTAACGGTAAAGGGAAAAATTACCAATCCCGGGTATTCGCGAACGCTGAGTACTCGCCCTTTCGGTGGCTGACCTTCAACGCAGGCGGCAACTGGGAGCGGACCACGACCACCGATGAAGACTATTTTTCCCCCAGAGCTGCGGCAAACTTTATCCTGAGCAACAACCACGCCCTGCGGTTTGTCTTTTCCCGGGCGGTTCGCACACCGGATGCCTTCGAACAGAATCCGGACTGGTCCTATACGCCTACCAACGTTCAGCCTCCCTTTGAAGCACTGGACGGCCAGAAGATCGAAGTGGAAAGTATCCTGGACCCGACTACGTCCACTTACGGGCAGAAGTTGGAAGAGGAGTGGATCACCTCCCGGGAGATCAGCTACTTTGGCCAGTTCCATCTGGAAAGTGCCCTGCTCTCGGTGGAGGTGCGCTACTTCAACGACGATTTCCATGACATGATCAGTGGCGTCATCAACGAAGAAGAATGGTATATCGCCAACAACGTTGATCTGGAGCAGGAAGGCGTGGAGCTGGAGACTTCCCTGGAATTCTCCGGCACCAAACTTCGGGCCACCTACGCCTATCTGGAACAGGAAGGCCGGTACACCGGCGATCCGGCCGCACTGCCCGTGGACAAACAGGAACGGGCTGTCGATCTACTTGCCCGACTCTCGGCCCGGGATTCCGGCAGCTTTGCCTGGATCCAGGATCTGCCAAAGGGCTTCATGACGTCAGCGGCCATGTACTGGACCAATGAAGTACGTGATACTCGATTCGAGCGAGCCGATTTCCGGTTGGCCCGTCGGGTGGACAAAAGCGATTACAGTTATATGCTGGCACTAACGATCCAGCACTACCTTAACCACAAACCATGGATCAGCCCGGATAACCGGATTGAGGATCAGAACCAGTTTTTTGTTGAGGCTGGTATTCGTTTCTGAATTTAACAAGGAAAGCGCGAGCCCTGGACGGTATGGAACGAAGGTCAGGCACGATACACCGAGAGCGGGCCGGTAGCGGAACCCGGAGCCTTTTTCCAAGGATCCTCTGCGTTCTGCTTCTCGCGCTATCTTCCGCGTTCGCCCATGCCCAGGGGTCACCGGCGAGCACTGTCTACTTCGCCGGTTCAGGCAACGCACCTCTTGATCAACATCTGGTTCAGCTCCTGAAGGGAGAACTTGAGCCAGCAATTTCCTTGATCGAGGTTTCCGATGACCAACTGGCTACGCTCGATGCCGGCCCGATTATCACTGTTGGACCCGCCGCTTTCTCCCGCGCTCGCCAGGCAAACCGTTCCGCTCATATTCTCGCGATGCTGGTTGATAAATCATTTATTTCAGGCTTTGCGGAACGCTCCCCTGGCCAGATCACCGGCGTTCTCTATGACGTTCCTCTCATCCGCCAGGCCCTGACGGGCAAGGCCATCCTGCCACAGGCTACCAAGATAGCCCTGCTGGCAACCGCAGACTCGGTGGAACTCTACGAGCCGCTGATTGACGAGCTGCCAACCTATGGCATGTCAGCACGGATATTTCTTGTCGACAACAACGACAAACTGATTCCGACGCTCGTCCGGGCACTGGGTTACGGTGATTTCCTGTTAGCTGCCCCGGACAGTGCCATTTACAACCCCAGAACCATCAAACATATTCTTCTGACCGCCTATCGTCGTAATCAGATCGTCATTGGGCCGACTCAGGCTTATGTGAAAGCGGGCTCACTGGCATCCAGTTATGCACCGTTCCCGGAGATGGTCGAAATGGCGGGTAACTTTCTCGCCACCTTTTTCGAGACAGGAAAGTTTCCGGCACCGTCCTATCCGGAAGATTTCCGGGTAGAAGTGAACGCTCAGGTTGCACGCTCCCTGAACATACCCCTTCCCAGCCGTGAAGATATTGCCACACGGGTGGATCGACAACTGACCGTCAACGGGGAGGTGTCTGATGAGTAACATCCACCGTCAGCAGCGCCCCCTGTCGCGCAAACTTCTGCTCCTGGGCGCGCTCCCGGCCGTTGTCATGTTCATCGTGCTTATGGTGTTCTTCACTTCCGCGCGCCTCGAAGACGCCCGCCGGGATTTGTCTGACAGCAGCCAGATGCTTGCGGACAGCCTGGCTCCTGCCCTGGAGTACGCCGTGGTTTCTGGTAACTCCCTGGCACTGGATCAGATCCTTTCCCAATCACTGCGCCGCAGCAAAGCTGACTGGATCCGCGTTTCTGACGTTATGGGTGACCAGATCGGATTTGTTTCCCATGAACCGGTCAACCCCGGCGATATGCCCAGGCGCTATCAGATTTACGAGGCCGACATTCTTCAGCAGCCCCTGGAATTTGGTTCGGAGCGTACTGCGGAATGGTTTGAACCAGACTATGGCTTTGGCTCAGGTTCCCTGCGGGTCGGTACGGTTCAGGTGGGTGTGGGTCACGATGTTCTGGCCGACAGACGACAGGATATCCTCTGGACTTCCATTGCGGTCGGCGTGGCCCTGCTTCTGTTTACCATGCTGATCATCAACCATTTTCTGGGGACCATTCTCGCGCCCATACGGGATCTCGCCGGACGAATTGGCAAACTGACTGCCGGTGAATACCAGGAACGCCCCCTGAACACCCATCAGAGTTCCCGGGAAATTGTCGCTATTGAAGAGCAACTCAACGAACTTGCACGGCACCTGGCGGGCCTGAAGACAGCCCGGGACCAGACACTGGCCGCATCCGAAGGCGCCCGGGAAAAGGCTGAAATGGCAAACCAGGCAAAATCCGAGTTCCTGGCCACCATGAGCCATGAGCTACGCACGCCCCTTAACGGTGTTCTTGGCATGGTGGATCTGGTTCAGGAGGATCCCCTGACCCATCGCCAACGGGAATACCTCAATACCGCCCGCCAATCCACCGAGGATCTCCTTACGGTGATTGCGGATATCCTCGATTACTCAAAGATCGACAGCGGCACCCTGCAGCTTGAGAACCAGGAATTTGACCTTCGGGAATTGATTTCAAACTGCACCGCTACCTATCGACATCTGGCTGAACAGCAGGGCCTCGCTCTCAATCTCAAATTCTTTGGCGACTGGCCTGACAACCCGATTGTGGTTGGCGACGCCGCCCGTCTTCGTCAGATACTTGCCGGGCTGGCTGATAACGCCATCAAGTTTACCGGTGATGGTTTTATCAACATTCAGGCGGGCTGCTTCGCCCTCGAAGACAACTGCATCATTCTCAATTGCTCGGTGAGCGATTCCGGGTCCGGGATTCCGGTGGATCGTCTGCAGGACATCTTCAACTCCTTTGAGCAGCTGGACGGCGGAAATAGCCGGGGATATGGCGGCACCGGCCTGGGACTGTCCCTGGTCCAACGTCTGGTGGAACTCATGGGTGGCCACATTCAGGTCGAAACCGATCTGGGTAAAGGTTCCTCGTTCCGCTTTGAACTGCCCTTCGAGCTGGCCAATCCATCGAGTCAGCCAGAGCCTTCCGGCCCACCACCCAGGGAAGCCATCAATGGCACCAGCCACGCACTGGTGGTAGAGGACAACCCGGTGAACCAGCGTGTAGCCACGGCCATGCTAAAACGACTGGGTTTTCAGACGGATTCCGCCAACAACGGCAAGGAAGCATTGGAGAGAGTAACCACTAATCACACGGGCTACGACATTATTCTGATGGATTGTCAGATGCCGGTGATGGATGGTTACGAAGCCACTCGTTATATCCGGGAGTGGGAACAGAGCAACGGCCAGATCGGTACGCCAATTATAGCGTTAACCGCAGACGTACTGCCCGGAACCGAGAAGAGTTGCCTCGATTGTGGCATGAACGACTATCTGGCCAAACCTGTCCGAAAGGAAATGCTGCGAGAGGTGCTCAGCCGCTGGATTCAGCTCTAATGAAGCTCCGGCGCCCTCACCCGGGCGCCGGCAAGAGCTCAGGCTACTGGCTCCCGCATGGTGACAAATTCTTCGGCAGAGGTCGGATGGATGCCGAGGGTGGAGTCAAACTGAGCCTTTGTGGCACCAGCCTTGATTGCAACCGCCAGGCCCTGGGTAATCTCACCCGCGTCCGGGCCCACCATATGGGCACCTAACACCCTGTCGGTCTCATCATCTACGACCAGCTTCATCAGGCTACGCTCATCCCGACCGCTGAGGGTGTATTTCATCGGGCGGAACTCGGAACGGTAAATCCGCAGTCGATGCCCCGCTTCCCGGGCCTCTTCCTCAGTCAGCCCAACGGTACCGATGTTGGGCTGGCAGAACACGGCGGTTGGAATAGCGGAATAGTCCATCTCACCTTTGCCGTCCCCAAACAGCCGCCTGGAGAGCACCATGCCCTGTGCCAGGGCGACCGGCGTGAGCTGGGGCGTTCCAATGACATCACCCAGTGCCGTGATTGAGGGCACCGCTGTCTGGAAGTGATCGTCCACCACAACATGACCTGAAGCGCTGAGTTGAACGCCAAGATCCGTCAGGCCCAGACCGTCGACAAGCGCCCTGCGCCCGGTCGCCGCCATCACCAGGCCGGTTTCCAGGGTTTCGCCATTGTTCAGTTGAACCTTATAGTGGGCATTTTCGGCTTCAACGGATTCAATGGTCACACCGAACCGCAGGTTCACGCCTTTCTTGCGCATCTCCTGTTCGGTAAACCGGCGAATATCCCCATCAAACCCGCGCAGGAACAACTCACCCCGATACAATAAAGTGGTTTCAACACCCAATCCCGCCAGGATGCCGGCAAACTCCACAGCAATGTAGCCGCCGCCCCACACCACCGCCTGCTTCGGCAGCTGTGGCAGGTAAAACATCTCGTTAGAGGTGAGGATGCATTCCTTGCCGGGCACGTCCGGAATAACCGGCCAGCTACCTGTGGCAATGGTAATGTGTTTGGCCCGGTAAGACGTATCGCCAACCAACACTGTATTGGCGTCCGACAGTGACGCCGTCCCTTCGATGATGGTTACGCCGGCATTTTCCAGCAACCGGCCATAAATGCCGTTCAGGCGTTCAATCTCGGCGTTCTTGTTGGCCACCAGCTTTGGCCAATCGAAACTGACATCATCGAGAGGCACCTGCCAGCCATAACCGGCTGCGTCTTCCAGCTCATCGTGAACGTGAGCCCCGTACACAAACAGTTTCTTGGGCACGCAGCCAACGTTCACGCAGGTTCCGCCAAGATACCTGGATTCAACCACAGCCACCTTGGCGCCCCGCTGAGCAGACATTCGGGCGAGACGAACACCGCCGGAGCCGGCTCCGATAACGATCAGATCAAAATCCTGCTGGTCAGACACAGCTTCTCCCGTTAAACGTTAAATAAGGTCAGGTTTGGCCGGGCGCGGCCGCTTTACTTTCCGGATGCACTTCCCTGAACAGCACGTGATCCTCAAAATCGCCGAGCTGTATCTTGCCAAGGCTCCGGAACCCCTCGGATTCGTAGAAGGGCAAATAGCGATTGTTGCCCGTATCAAGTACCAGGCCACTACCCCGGGGATTTTCTGCACAGAGCTTTTCAACGGTTTTCAGCAACAACCGGCCATAGCCGCGATTCTGGTACTTGGGGTTAACCCCCATCATTGGCAACTGGTGGGCCAGCGGTTGCGGCAGCATGTCACGAATTTTCTCGTGGTAATCCAGATACCGGCGTGTGGAGGCAAAACCGGTGGTCAACACCATACGAATGCGCCAGCTGATCTGATCAGCCAGGTTCATCCGTAATTCCGGATCGCCGATGAACGCCACCGCGACAAGCGTATCGTCAACCATCACACCGATCGCATCCTGATCAAGCTCAAAATAAAGGTCTATCAATTCCCTTATGGTGGCTCTTACACGCTGATCGTAGCCAGGGCGTCGGTGATCGAACAGATACTGGAACGTTGGCTCGTTCCGGTAGGCGTGAAACAGAATGGATCTGGCTTCATTGCGCGCCGTTTCGTCGAGACGAACAATGGCTGGCTCGGATTTGTTCTTGTTGTCGCTGCCGCTACTCATCGCTTCCCTCTCCTGCGTCAGTTCCGGACAAAAGGCCCGGAATCTGGTTTTCAGAATCAGATGGTCAGTGTTAAACGAACGGATACCCGCCCCGGTTCACTTGCCCTGTCCATGGCGGCCTGGTCGATCACCACGCCATGGTTGCCATTCAGGCGCTCCAGCCACGCGGCCACTTCTGCAAAGGGCGCGTTCTCAAGCCAGACACGGATGGCGTCCTCGCCACTGGGTTCAAACCGCTGAAGTGACAGGCCAGCCTCACCGGCGGAACGTGTTACCAGGGCCATCAGGGCGCGACCATCAGCGGGCGTGTCGGCCGTTGCCGTCGCGCTGCTGCCGCCAACATTGCCCAGGCGTTGAATGGTCTGTTCGTTGGCCTGCATCCAGGCCAGCAATTCACCGGCGTTGTCTCGCGCAGCCTCAGACTGCTCATAGAAACCCGCAGCCGGACGCCACACGGCAAAATACAGAATGCCAAGAAAAACCGCGATGGCCAGTACCATCAGGGCCTGCTGGTCGCGGCGGGGCAACTGGTCGTATTGCGCAATGAGTTTGCCGACCGCCGGCTGATCTTTGATTCGGGAAAGCATTCCTTTAACCTCCAGAGACCGTGAGGCGGCCACGTGCGCCGCTGGCTTCGTTTACAACCGAGCCAATCTGCGCTTCCAGGCCCTGATTTGCCAGCCCGTTTCGCAGGGCGCTCAGGCGATCGTAACTGTCTGCTCGCACGTCCACGATAAGCTCACCGCGGGAGCGGCTGTAGTTCACTGAATTGAAGTTAACCCCCTGGCTACCCGGCAGACGGGCATATTGCTGGCCGGTGTATTTCATCAGGGTGATGAAGTCCACTTCCGGCCCGCTGGAGCCGGCAACCCGCAACTGCCCTTCGATAACACGCCGCACATTGCCTGCATGGGTGCGCCGGTCATTGGGGAAAGCGTCTCGATAGATTGCCATGGCCTCGCTTCGTAATTCGTTTGCCTGATTCTGGTAGTAAAACCCCATGCCGGCATTCAGAGCTACCTGAGCCCCGAACCACACTGCTGCCACCGCAATCAACGGCTTCCATGGCTTCAGCGGGCTGGACTTGCCAGATTTCGAAGAAAACATGCCCTGGCACAGGTTCACCGGCTCGCAGAGGTGGTGGTGATGGGCGTAGGCGAGCAATTCCAGCGGCATCAGTTCCAGCATCTCCTTGCGAACGGCCAGGCGGCCAGAAGCACTGAGCTCGGTGATCGCTGATTGCTGGATATCAAACTCATCGGAAGTGCCGTACACGGTGACCGGAATTTCTGCCACGACTTCCTCGGCAGACGGTGCCGCGAGGGTGTGGGCGAACATACCGAGGTTTGCAGACTGCATGCTCAGCCACTCGCCCCGCTCGCTTACCATCATGGCCGTCTCGCCATCCAGGCAAACAGACCAACCGCCTTCGGTGCGAGGCAGCAAGGAGGCATCCGGGTAAATGGCATCCAGGCGCACATGCTCCCAGCCGCTGAACAGCTGTACCCATTGCCCCATCCGCTCCCTGTCTATGGCAGCCACCCGGTACCCATGGTCGGTGTGGGACCCCAGGGCCAGGTGCACAGAATCAATGTCCTGGGCAATCTGCTCCTCAACCGCGTAGGGCAAGGCCTGGTTGATAAACCGGCTTTGCTTCGCGGGAATGTCAGCCAGGCAGTAAATCGCTTCCTCACCAGGAATAAGGCCAATCAACAGGACGTTATCCAGGGCATTCTGTCCAAGAGTATTCTCGATGGTATCGCGGCTGTCGCCGGTACCCCGGGCTTGGGCATCGCCACTGGCGTCGTGTAGCACCCAGTTGAACATCTGGGCACCGGGATCCTGGTCAGCGTCCGCAAAGGGCGGTATCGGGCGGACGTAAAGGCGATAAGACATGATTATCCTTCTGAAATGGTAAAAGGCTCTTTGGTGATTCGGTTTTTCTGCCCGGTATCCCTGTTAACCGTCTGGACTTCGCCTTCCGGAGTCCGGAACACGGTACTGACCATATTCACGACACGGTTATCGTAGGTAATCCGCGAAGCAACTTCAAAAAACCGTGTCTGCAACCCCAGGCCAACCGATTTGAGTCCCAGACCGGCGAATTCCGGCAACGCCAGAAAGTCCTGAAGGTTCTCGAACCGTTCCTCTTCCCGCTTCTCTAGAATAGACGCAGCCTGGGCGTCCGTCAGCTCTTCATGGAGCGAGCGGATCACCATGGCAGTGGCGGTGTTCACATTGATCCCCGCACCGTTTACCGGCAGCGCCGCCACGTGGGGCCTCAGGGCCCGATAAATTTCTTCGGTCATACCCTCGATCAGGCGCAGCTCGGTCACCGTGGTAAACGGCTGGTTGGCAGCCCGGTAGCCCTGCTCGGCCATCAGGTACTGGCCATCCTCCGCGCCATAGGCGGTTACCGTCTGGTCGTTGGGATCGATCCAGTCCACCAGCGAGTCCACGGAAACGGCCGTTATGCCCAGTGCAGCAAACAACTGAACGAAACGATTCCGGACGATGGGGTCTACCTGGCCATTGGCGCCCACCAGATCATTGAGGTTCAGTCGGCCACCCAGGTCGTCAATCTGAACCTCGGCCACGCCGTTATCATCCAGCGGCAGAACGGCGGCGTTGGCGGCCCAGAACTCGTCGAGGCTGTCGACCATCAGGTTCTCTTCCTTGTCCTCGTCATAATCCCTGCGCAGGATCTGGCGGGCAAAGGCTTCGGCACCAAGGGCAATACTCTGGCCCTGCTGCTGGGCCAGATAATGGCCCGCCTTGAACACCCTCAGGCTCTGCTGCTGCGTCATGCCTGACGCGAGCATGACCACCAGGGCCATGGCCAGCAGCACCATGATCAAGGCAACGCCGCGCTGACGGTAAGGTAACTGAGGGATCTGCCCCATAGCGGCCTAGCCCCCCTGCCCGGTTGCGCCGGTACTCTCACCGGGTTGTTCTGTAGTGGTCTCCTCTTCGCCAGTTTCCTCTTCCGCCTCACTGGCAGCCTGGTTGGCCTGATTCAGGGCACCCTGGGCAACTGCCGGATCAAAATCCGGCAGGGCAAAGGTCCGCACCAGCGTTCCGAAACGTTCATGCTCCAGAGTCACTTCCATTCCCAACGGCAATGGAATATCCGGGCGGCTACCAGGGGTCAATCCGGCCATCACTTCATCCGTTGGCCACTGGGGCTGCCAGCTCCGGTTGGAATCCAGAAACCGTACTTCCAGGCGTTTTACGCCTTCCAGAAGAAGTACGTCACGGCTGTCATCTTCCTGGCCCTGGTCCACCATGGGCCAATACCGGCGCCGCAATTCGCTGCCGGTGTATTCCCAGCCAACACGCTGCAGGCCACTGCGGCGGATGCCAAGGGGATTGCGCCAGCCCTGGCGGGTCAGCAACAGAGAGAAGTCATCCTCTCGGCTGGACAATGCGGGCTGGAAATCGCCGTAGATATCCCTGGCCGGCCGGTTGACCACCTGCATGATATCCCGCTCCAGCAAGAGCATGGCACGTTGAAGACCGTCAAACTGTTCAGCCAGTTCGTTTACCCGATCACGGGAATTCACCACCCCATTGATAACCTGCCACACACCAAGCCCAATGACGGCGGTAATGGTGACGGCGATCAACACCTCCAACAGGGTGAAACCATTTTGCCGCGGTTGGCAGCGCTGGCGAGGCACGGACATCATTGTGCCCCCACGAAAGCAGACAGGGTATGTATCGGAACCGGCTGCGCGCCTTCCTCCCGGTAACGGGCAACAGTGACCTCCACGCGGCGCATCTTCGCCTCGGCGGTGGCAAGTATCGCAGTGGTTACCCGCCAACGATAAGGTCCGAAATCGGCATCCTTGGAGTTCTCGGAGATTCCCGGGATGTTTTCCTGAAGGCGGATTTCGTTGATCCGGTTTTCTGCCAACCAGCTTGCCAGGGTTTTGTCCCGCACCCGTTCATAACTGGAAATATACTGGCTACCGACTTCGGCCGCTGCGGTTGCAATCAAACCGAACACAAGCAGAGCGATGAGCACTTCGATCAGGGTAAACCCTTTCTGCGTTCTCACCCGCTAGTCCCCTCATCGCCCGGCTTGCGCCATTCCATGGGCGACACGCCATCAGAAGCCAGCACATGCATGGTGTCTGACCCGTTGCCGGTGGTGAATTCAAGCTCGAACGGCGTTGTCTCGCCACTGGAGAAGAACACCACATCCGGGAGCAGGGTGTCCTCGGATGAAGCCAGTCTCGGTGCGTCGCTCTCGATAAACTCGGTAACGGTCAGCCATTCGGGCAGGCTTCGGGCCCGGAACATGCGCTCGCCAGAGGCTTTCCAGTCCCCTGTCTGATCCTGAAAGGCCACGAACTGGTAGCCATCTTCCTCCAGTCGCAAGCCTAGCTCCAGGTTGTTGAGCACCGCCTGCTCGGAAGCAGTCTGCATGAGCAGATACAACTCCCGCACTTCGTTTTCCAATTCCCGCTGTTGGGAGCTTCCTCCCATTGTGAACACAGCAAGGGAGGCCAGCAGACCCACAACCACCAGGACCACCAGTATTTCAATCAGGGTGAAACCGGTCTGTCGGGATCTGACCTGCACAGTAATTTAGCCCTCGGTATTCCAGACGCTGATATCGGCAGCGTCGCCGTCGCCGCCTTCCTGGCCGTCGGAGCCATAGGAATACAGATCATAGGGGCCTTCCGTGCCCGGGCTCACGTACTGGTATTCGGCTCCCCAGGGATCTTCAGGAACACTCTTCAGGTAACCGTCCGGGTTCCAGTTCTTCGGTTCCGGGCTGCCGCTGGGCCTGGAAACCAGTGCCTCAAGGCCCTGTTGAGTCGATGGGTAATGGCTGTTATCCAGGCGGTACAGGTCCAGTGCATTGGCAATGTTGCTCAACTGGGTTTCCGCCACGGTGACTTTTGCCTGATCACTCCTGCCCATGATGTTGGGGGCCACGATGGCCACCAGCAGGCCCAGGATCACCATCACCACCATGATTTCGATCAGGGTAAAGCCACGGTTGGAGTTGTGTGTATTGAGGTTCTTGATGGTCATTGTCTCACTCGTCATTGGCATGGATTACTTTCGGTTCGGATTCGTCTACTGACAATCCGGCGTGGGTTTCATCCCACGAGATTACTCATATTCAGTATCGGCAACATGATGGCCAGTACGATAATCAGCACCACTACGCCCATCACCAGCAGCATCATCGGCTCAAACAGCCCTACGATGGCGGCGATCTTGGACTGCAGGGTGTTTTCCTGCATGCGCGCGGTCCGCTCCAGCATGCTGTCGAGCTCACCACTGGCCTCCCCGCTGGCGATCATGTGCAGCATCATCGGAGGGAAGTACCCGGTCTGGTCGAGGGAACGGTGTAACGAGCCGCCTTCACTGACTTTTCGGGCCGCATCCCGCAACTCCTGCCGCAGAAAATCGTTGGAGAGCACCTCACCGGCAATGCGCATCGCCTCAACCAGCGGCACGCCACTGGTGGTCAGGATGCTCAGGGTACTGGCATACCGGGCGGTGTTTACGCCGCGAACCATTCCGGAAAACAGTGGCAGATGTAACAGACGCTTGTGAAACCGTAGCCGGAACCCGGGCTTGGTCAGGAAAAACCGGAACACCATCAGTGCACCGACCAGCAGTATAAACAGGTAGACACCGTAATCCGCCAGAAATTCCGAGACCGCAAGCATCGCCATGGTCAGCGTTGGCAGTTCCTGTCCCTGCTTCAGAAACACATCGATGATATCCGGCACCACGTAGGTAAGCAGGAACACCACGATGGCAATCGCGACGATACTCAGAATGATGGGGTAGATCGCCGCCAGTTGAATCTTCTGGCGCGCCTCCTGACGGCTCTCGGTGTAATCCGCCAGCCGGTTGAGTACCAGATCCAGATGGCCAGCATGTTCCCCGGCAGCAACGGTAGACCGGTACAGTCTCGGAAACGCCCGCGGGAACTCACCCAGGCTGTCTGCCAGGGTGTAGCCCTCCATGACCTTGGCCCGGATAGCGATCAGCATGCTGCGTATCCTGGGTTTCGGCGACTGTTGAGCTGCCGCGGAGAGCGCCTGTTCAATGGGAATGCCTGATTGAATCAGCGTTGCCAGCTGGCGGGTAACCAGTGCCAGATCGGCAGCGGCCAGCGAACCCCGGCTGCTCAGAGGATTGCTGCGGGCCTGCTTTTCCGCTGCCGGTTCAACCGCCAATGGCGTCAGGCCGCGCTCGCGGAGTTGCTGGCGCACGGCTCTCGGGGCATCGGCCTCGACTACACCATGCTTCTGCTTGCCCCGGGAATCTAGCGCCTTGTATTCGTAAGCTGGCATGGTTTACTGACCCCGGTGCGTAACGCGGAGCACTTCTTCCACCGTGGTCACACCATCCAGTATTTTCTGCACACCGTCTGCGTGAATACTCGGGCCATGCTGGCGAGCCACCTTCTCCAGGTCCAGCTCTCCGGCCCGTTTGTGAATCAGAGAACTGATTTCCTCGGAAATCTCCACCACCTCATAGATACCGATACGCCCGCGGTAACCCAGCTGGTTGCAATGGCTGCAACCGGTTGCCCGGTAAATGGTGGGCGGATTGGCGGGATCCTGCTGCAGGAACTCGCAGTGCTCTTCTGTCGGTGTGTAGGGCTCCCGACATTCCTTGCACAGAACCCGAACCAGCCGCTGGGCGACAATGCCCACCAGGCTCGATGAAATCAGGAAGGGCTCAATGCCCATGTCCATAAGCCGGGTGATCGCGCCAACGGCGGTGTTGGTGTGCAGCGTAGACAGTACCAGGTGGCCGGTCAGACTGGCCTGTACCGCGATCTCTGCCGTTTCCAGGTCGCGGATCTCCCCGATCATCACCACATCGGGATCCTGACGCAGAATGGCCCGAAGGCCCCGGGCAAAGGTCATGTCCACTTTGGTGTTGACCTGGGTCTGGCCAATCCCCGGAAGGTTGTATTCGATAGGGTCTTCAACGGTCAGAATGTTGCGGCTGCGATCGTTGATTTCCTGCAGCGAGGCATAGAGTGTGGTGGATTTACCGGAACCGGTCGGGCCGGTCACCAGCAGGATACCGTAGGGCCGGTAAATCAGCTTGCGCAGAACTTTCAGGTCCCGCCCCGCCATGCCCAGGGATTCCAGACGGATGGCACCTGCCTGTTTGTCGAGCAAACGCAGCACCACGCGTTCACCGCTGGAAGACGGCATGGTCGATACACGGATATCCACTTCACGCCCTGCCACCCGAAGTGCGATACGACCATCTTGCGGCACGCGCTTCTCGGCAATATCCAGCTTCGCCATAACCTTGATCCGGGACACCAGCAGCGGAGCCAGTGCGCGCTTGGGCTCTACCACTTCCCGCAGCACGCCATCCACCCTGAAACGCACCACAAGCCGCTTTTCATAGGTTTCGATGTGAACGTCCGAGGCACTGGTTTTTACAGCTTCGGTCAGGATGGCGTTAATCAGCCGGATGATCGGCGCATCGTCCTCCTGCTCCAGCAAATCCTCGGTTTCCGGCACTGAATCCGCCAGTGAGGCCAGATCCATGTCGTCACCGATGCCCTCCACCATCTGCATGGCTTCGGCAGAATCGTTCTGGTACGCAGAATTCAGGGCCTGATCGAACCGGTCCGGATCGATGGTGGCAAAACGGGCCCGACCACCACTGATACGGTTCGCTTCCGCAAGGGCGGAATGGGACGCGCCAGGGCGAACCAGAATAACCGGCTCGCCGGCATCCGAACGGGTCAGGATTACTCCGTTGCGCTTGGCAAAGGTAAAGGGAAGACGGCCCAGCGGAGCATCCTGCGGCTGAAGTTCAGTGTCTGTGGTCAAGGTCGTCCTCGTTCGTGAAACCCTTTTCGATTCAACTAATTCAGAAAGGCTACCACAGGATATGGACCCGCTGAATAACTCTATACACTATACTGCCAATAAAACGTTGCAGTCTGATAACCTGTGAGCTTTTTCCCGGCCCACAAACTTGCATTCAGGATGATCAATGCTCCTAAACAACGAACGGCTCCCCCTTATTCTTGCGCTCGTGGCAGGGGCCGCCATGGTCGCTCTTACAGCCTGGCAGGGTTACCGTTTCTGGCAAATGGAAAGCCAACAAGGCAATTACGACACTGCACAGCCACTGGTCTCCGATCCGGCTGCCGGACGTGAGCCACCCAGCGTAAACCTGTCGTCCCTGGATCTGTTCGGGGCCGCGTCGGGCGAAAGCGCGCCGGCGGAAATGGATACCGAGAATCTGCCGGAAACCAACCTTCGACTGTTTCTTCGCGGCGTTCTGGCCGCCGATGGCGAGTTCCCGGGCAGCGCGTTGATTGAAGATGACAAGAGCAAAACTGAAGCCTATCTGGTGGGTGACGAACTGCCCGGCAACGCTACCCTGCGCTCGGTCCACCCGAACCGGGTGATCATTGAGCGCTCCGGCAAGCTCGAAAACCTGTATTTCCCGGAGTCTGAAGACCGCAGCGGCATGTCTTTCACTGCTGACCAGCAGGAAGAGCCGGCCGCTGAGGCCCAGCAGGCTGCATCCTCCTCGCCCTCAAGAGCGCCCGCCTCCGCCACCAGCGATGAGCAGCGCCGGGAGGAAATCCGCCGGCGCCTTGAGCAGCTCAGGGAACGCCTACGGAACAATAACTGAGGCGCCCCATGGAAACGGCCGCTATCCAGATACGCCGCCGTTCCAGCCTTCTGCCTGCGTTATTGTTCGTGGTTTCTGTTGTGGGAGCCTTCGAACTCGGCTCCCGACTGATGAACTATGTTCAGGAGGAGTTCGGCACCGAGGCCCACCAGCGCCTGGAAAACTGGCAACGCCTGCACGCGCTGGCCGCGAACGCCCCCATCGACCGGCAGCTTCGGCTGGTCAACTCTTTCTTTAACCGGGTGACTTTTGTCAGCGATATCCGCCACTGGGGCGAGGAAGACTACTGGGCAACCCCGGTGGAACTGCTCACCACCAACGGCGGGGATTGCGAGGATTTTTCCATCGCCAAATACCTGACCCTCAAGTCCATGGGCGTGCCCGACGACCAGCTGCGAATTGTGTATGTCAAAGCCCTGGAGCTGAACCAGGCCCACATGGTGTTGGCATGGTATCCGGAGCCGGACGCAGATCCGCTGATCCTCGATAACCTTATAAATGACATTAAACCTGCCTCCCAACGCACTGATCTTGAACCTGTTTACAGCTTCAATGGCGAAGGCCTATGGCTCAATCAATCCGGCGGAGCGCGAACCCGAATCGGCGAAGCTGGGAGGCTTTCCCGTTGGCAGGACCTGAACAGCCGGCTGACCGAATCACTCCGGCCCTGAACTCCATTTCACCGCATCGGCTGGCGGCAAATGACAGCGCGACTGGCGCCAAGCGACATCTGTAGCAGGCGCAAACCCGCTAGAATGCGCCACATTGTTTTTAACCGGGAGAATGAGACACATGCGACGCTGGAACGGCTGGGGTGACGAAGGATTCAATCTGGCAATGCCGGAACAGGGTCAGGAATTTTTGGCTGCGCGGATCGGTAACGGCCGCCCGCTTGCGGACGCTACCCTGGAGTCGGTCTGCGCCAAAGTACCGCAAACCCGCCTGAACCCTCCAGCAGAGTTGCAAGCACTGATCGACACAAGCCCGGAAACGCGGGTGCGGCATGCCCGTGGTCAGAGCCTTGAGGACTGGCTGGCGATGCGCAGCGGCGAGTTTGGTGTGTTTCCCGATGCTGTTGCCTTCCCCACCAACAGCGACGACGTTCGAACCCTGCTCGCCTGGGCCGGCGAGCAGAGCATACACCTGATCCCCTACGGTGGCGGCACCAGTGTGGCCGGGCATATCAACCCGCTGGACAGGGGCAAGCCGGTGCTGACCGTGGATATGGGCAAGATGAATCGCCTGTTGGATCTGGACCCGGAAAGCCAGATTGCGACGTTCGGCGCGGGTACGCCCGGCCCTCTGGTGGAATCCCAGCTCCGGGCCCACGGCTTTACGCTCGGTCATTTTCCGCAGTCGTTCGAACTTTCCACCGTTGGCGGCTGGGTGGCCTCCCGGTCCAGTGGCCAGCAGTCCCTGCGTTATGGTCGCATTGAACAGCTCTTTGCGGGCGGCCGCGTCGAAACCCTGCAAGGCACCCTCACCTTGCCAACCATCCCGGCCTCCAGCGCCGGCCCGGATATCCGGGAAATGATTCTGGGCTCCGAAGGCCGTATCGGGCTGATCACCGAGGTGAAGGTTAGGGTAACCCCGCTGCCCGAACATGAGAGTTTCCATGTGGTCTTTTTCCCGGACTGGGAAAGCGCCCGCACCGCGAGCCGCCAGCTGGTGCAGAACCGCACCCAGCTGTCGATGCTCAGGCTCAGTAATGCCATAGAAACCGAAACCCAGCTGGCCCTGGCCGGCCACCCCAAGCTGATCGGCATGCTCGAAAGCTTTCTTTCGATCCGTGGCGCAGGCACCGGCAAATGCATGATGACCTTCGGCATCACTGGCAGCCGGGGCCAGACCCGAAATGCCCTGAAAGAGGCCCGCAGCATCTGCAAGGCCCAAAACGGTGTCTACACCGGCACCCGACTCGGCGAAAAGTGGGCGGCCAAGCGTTTTACCATGCCCTATCTGAGAGAGGCCCTCTGGCAGATGGGCTACGCCGTTGACACGCTGGAGACCGCCACCGACTGGGACAACGTCGACAATCTGCTGGGGCTGATCGAGACCAATCTGCGAGAGGGGCTGACCGACCAGCAGGAGAACACCCACGTATTCACTCATCTGTCCCATTTCTACAGCCAGGGCTGCAGCATCTACACCACGTATGTGTTCCGGGTGGGCGACAGCTACGAGGAAACACTCGCGCGCTGGCAAAAGCTCAAAACCAGCACCTCCGAACTGATCGTGAACAACCGCGGCACCATCAGCCATCAACACGGTGTCGGTAAGGATCACGCCCCTTATCTGCCGCTGGAAAAAGGCGAACTGGGCATGTTGGCTATACGCTCCCTGTGCAGCACCTTTGACCCGGACGCGATCCTGAACCCGGAAACACTGGTGAAATGAGCGCAACGCCGAATGGGAGCCCCAATATGACCCGGACTGAAATCCTAAATGCGCTGCGTTCAGGGACCAACGAATTTGATGTGGTGGTGGTCGGCGGCGGCATCACCGGTGCCGGCGTGGCCCGGGAAGCAGCAGGGAGCGGACTGCGCGCGCTTCTGGTGGAACAGAAGGACTTTTCCTGGGGCACCTCCAGCCGCTCGTCAAAGATGGTCCATGGCGGGCTTAGATACCTGGGCAGCGGCCATTATGGTCTCACCCGGGACGCAGTGCGCGAGCGGGAACGACTGATGGCGGAAGCACCGGGGTTAATCGATCCCCTGCGCTTTATCATGCCCCACTTCAAAGGCCAGTTTCCGGGGCCACGGCTGTTCCAGACCCTGCTCCGGGTTTACGATTTCATTGCCCGCAACCACAGCCGCCACTTCCTGACCCCGGCCGAATCCATGCTCTGGGTGCCGGGCCTGACCGGGGAAAACCTGACCGGCGCCAGCGGCTTTACCGACGCGGTCACCGACGACTCAAGGCTGGTCCTGCGGCTGATTGCGGAAGCCCGCAGGGATGGGGCGCTCTGCCTAAATTACACCCGGGCACTCGACGTAAAACGCAGTGGCGGCCAGGTATCGGGCTTGCTGATTCAGCCCGAGGACAACGAGACGCCCATCGAGATCTCCGCGCCACTGGTCATCAACGCAACCGGCGCCTGGGCCGATCGGCTGCAATCCAGTGACACCTCCGAGGCCGCCATGAACATCCGCCCCCTGCGCGGCAGCCATCTCGTGCTCCCCTGGTCGTGCCTGCCGGTGTCCTGTTCGGTTTCCTTGTTTCATCCTGAAGATGGACGCCCCGTGTTTGCCTTCCCCTGGTTGGGCACGACCGTTCTGGGGACCACCGATATCGACCATGAAGGGAACCTTGATCAGGAGCCTGTGATTTCCGAAGCAGAGACTGCCTACCTGCTTGAGATCGCCTCCCGATTGTTTCCGGGCAGCCCCATTGCCCGAGGCGACATACTTTCAACCTGGGCCGGCGTGCGGCCGGTGGTAACCGATGGCACAGGCAAGGCGCCCTCCAAAGAAAACCGGGAGCACGAGCTTCGGGTAGACCGGGGCCTGGTCAGCATCGCCGGTGGCAAGCTCACCACCTTCCGGGTCATCGCCCGGGAAACGCTCACCCGGGGACTTGGCGAAGATCCCGGCAAGGTTCTGCGGCCAGCGTCCGAACCGGTATTTCGGGCAACAAAAAACTCCGTAAGGCCCGCCGACGTTGGCCACCAGTGCTGGCAGCGACTCCTGGGGTTCTATGGCCCCGAGCTTGATCAACTACTTGCCTCGGGCCCACTGGAGCCTGTCACTCCGAATCAGGGTTCCGACCTGCTCTGGGCGGAGCTCTGCTGGGCCTGCCAGAAAGAAGATGTGCAGCATCTGGACGATTTGCTTCTGCGCCGAACACGATTGGGCCTGATTCTGCCAAATGCCGGCAAAGCCTTTCTCCCGGAGATCCGCAGTCACTGCCAGCCTATCCTTGGCTGGGATGACCAGCGCTGGGAGGAGGAACAGGCCCGCTACCTGGCGATCTATCACAACGCCTATTCGCTGCCACCCGGGGAGGCCTCCGATGCCGGCTGAGCCGCTTATCCTGGCCATCGACAACGGCACCCAGAGCGTTCGGGCGCTGCTCTTCGATACCCGGGGCAACCTGGTGGGCAAAGGCAAGCAGGAAATCGAGCCCTATTTCTCGAGAGAACCCGGCTGGGCCGAGCAGCACCCGGGCTATTTCTGGGAGCAGCTCGGGGAAGCCTGCCAATCGCTCTGGAACTCCACAGACGCGACACCAGATCAGGTTGCCGGAGTCACCGTGACCACCCAGCGCGGCACCGTCATAAATCTGGATGAAAACGGCCACCCCCTGCGCCCAGCGATCATCTGGCTCGACCAGCGCCACGCAAAGGTCGAAGGCCCGGTCAAAGGCCCCTGGGGATGGCTGTTCAAACTGGCCAGGCTGGAAGACACCATCAATCGGTTCCGGGAAAAGACCCAGGCCAACTGGATAGCCCAGAATGAACCAGAGCTCTGGAGCAAAACCCGGCATTTCCTTCTGCTGTCTGGTTATCTCAACTACCGGCTAACCGGGGAGTTTAAAGACTCGACCGGAAGCCAGGTCGGCTACCTGCCCTTCGACTACAAAAAACACCGCTGGGCCGGCCCGCGGGATTTCAAATGGCAGACCATGCCTGTTGAGCCGTCCATGCTGCCCGAGCTGGTAGCGCCCGGTGAAACATTAGGCCATTTGACCGACGAAGCCTGCCGGCATCTGGGCCTGGCAAAGAACCTGCCCGTGATCGCTGCCGCTTCGGACAAAGCCTGCGAGATCCTCGGCTCCGGCGGGCTGACACCGGACATCGGCTGCATGAGCTACGGCACCACCGCCACCATCAACACCACCAGCCAACGCTACGTGGAACCGATCCGGCTGATGCCACCCTATCCTTCTGCATTGCCCGGTCACTACTCCACGGAAGTCATGATCTACAGGGGTTTCTGGATGGTGAGCTGGTTCAAGCGGGAATTCGGGCTGCGGGAGCGAAAAATCGCCGAACAACGGGGCATTGAGCCCGAAGCGCTGTTCGATGAACTGGTCAAGGCGGTGCCGCCCGGGTCCATGGGCCTGATGTTGCAACCCTACTGGTCGCCCGGTGTACGCCAGCCGGGGCCGGAGGCGAAAGGTTCGATCATCGGTTTCGGGGACGTTCATACCCGCTCCCACATTTATCGCGCCATTCTGGAAGGTCTGGCCTACGCGCTGCGGGAGGGAAAGGAAAAAATCGAAAAGCGAAGTGGCGTGAAGATCCGGAAGCTGCGAGTGGCCGGCGGTGGCTCCCAGAGTGATGCAGCCATGCAGTTGACCGCCGATGTGTTCGGATTACCGGCCGAAAGGCCTCACACGTATGAGACCTCCGGACTCGGCGCCGCCATAGACGCGGCCGTGGGATTAGGCCTGCATCCGGATTTCGACACCGCCGTGGCAAACATGACCCGGGTTGGCGACGTTTTCCATCCCAACGAAGAAACCCGGGCTCTTTACCATCGGCTGTATTCCGAGGTTTATCTGAAGATGTACCCCCAGCTTCAACCCCTGTACCGGAAAATCCGGGAGATTACCGGCTATCCCCGGTAACACTCTCCGCGACCAACTCAGCGGTAATCGCAGAGAGCGTCCAGCCCAGGTGACCGTGACCGGTGTTGTAGAACACGGTCGGCAGGCGGCCCGGCCCAACCCTTGGCATCATGTTGGGCAGCATTGGCCGCAGTCCGGCCCAGGGAACCACCTTGCGAGTACAGACACCGGGGAAGCACTGCTCAACCCAACGGGTCAGCGGGCGAATCCGGTCATCCTTGATATCGCGGTTGTAACCGCTGAACTCGGCGGTACCGGCAACCCGGAAACGACCATCGCCAAGACGACTGGTTACGATCTTGGTGGCATCATCCAGCAGGCTGACCGTCGGTGCGGCCTTTTGGGAGGCTTCGTCGTCCAGCTCCACGGTAATCGAGTAGCCCTTTACCGGATAGATATTCACCCGGTCACCCAGCTTTTTCGCAAGTCCGCGACTGCCGACACCGGCACAGATCACCACGCCATCGAAGGTGTCCCGGGACTGTTCGGTGCCATCATGAGCAGTAACCCAGGCATTACGCTCGTCGGCGCTCAGCTCGGTCACCGTGTGGCCATAGCAGGTTTTAACGCCAAGGCGCTGGATGGCATCGGCCAGCCCGTTGGTGAATTTGTGAATATCACCGGTGGAGTCACTCTCGGTGAAAAATCCGCCGTAATAGTTGCCGGCCAGGGTCGGCTCGATGGATTTCATTTCCTCCGGGGTCACCGAACGGCGCTCAAGGCCGCCAGCGGACAGCAAACGGGACACTTTGGCCGCGTGGTCGAACCCGGCCTTGTCGCGATAAATATGCAGGATGCCCTGCTTCTTGAGATCAAAATCGATGCCCTCTTCCTGCGCCCAGGCAAACAGGTGATCACGGGCAGCAATGGCCAGTCGGGCGGTTTCCGTGGTGTTTTTCTCGTACTGGGGAATAGCGGCGATGAACTCGGCGAACCAGCTCAGCTTGTGCCAGGAAGGCTTGGGATTGACCAGCAGAGGGGCATCCCGGCGGGACATCCACTTGATGCCTTTCATAACGGTCTGCCAGTTGTTCCAGACTTCGGCGTTCGAGGCCGAGAGCTGGCCACCGTTGGCGAAAGAGGTTTCCATCGCCGCATAGCGGTGCTTCTCGTAAACCGTAACATCAAGCCCGCGCTTGGCGAGAGTGTAGGCCGTGGTAATACCAGTGATACCACCGCCAATGACTGCGATTCGCTTCATTCCAATCTCCGTGAGCGCCCAGGGTTTCCTCTCTGCTCGAAATGGCAGAAAGCACCCCTTCCGTCACGGGACCTGAGAGATTCACGGACCGTTTCAACGAAACCGGCCGCTTGCTCCTTCGGTGTGCCGACTGACGCGATTGTCGGCAGCTCTTCGGAAAGTATTCATGTCAGCGGTCCTTTTGCCTGAGAGTTTCCGGGGCAGTTGCTCCTTCGGCGCTGATCGCAAGGGATTCAGTCTCTCCCGCAGACATGTCTGATTGGTAATAAAAGCCAATCAACATGGGCAAACATAGCAAATAACCGGAGGGCATGAAACTACTGCATCTATCTCCATATTGTGACAATAAATTGATCAATGTCAGACAATCCAGCATGAGACATGTATTACGCTTGAATATACACAGAACCAGATCGTCTTAGATAGGCGTAGCGGCACGGACGCTCCACCAGGTTGTTATCTGGCGACGGCAATTCTGTCCGGATTTTCCCTTTGCGGTCTCCGGCGCATTATCTCAGGAGGGGTTCTACCCCGTTACTGCGGACATTCCTAAAAAGAGGCACACTGTGCCAAAGGAGTGTTCATGTCCAGACGCAGAAAATATAGCCCAGAGTTCAAACGCGAAGCCATCGCCTTAACCCGGCAACC
>Ga0208013_1000098_pt1 | contig 74440 bp, 65 predicted proteins | sample 16_taG_FD_184091 | JGI IMG/M metagenome (GOLD analysis project Ga0208013, IMG submission 184091) | Marine viral communities from the Subarctic Pacific Ocean - 16_ETSP_OMZ_AT15313 metaG (SPAdes) (version 2) | ecosystem: Environmental > Aquatic > Marine > Oceanic | place: Pacific Ocean | collected...
GCAGCCAGGGCAACTTTGGACTTGAATGATGCGCTGTATTGCTTGCGTTTCTTGCTCATGATTCTCCTCCTTATGGAGATGATGAATCAGAGCTTAGGCACCTGTCCAAAATTTGGGGTCCACTTCATGGTAGCTGTTCCGGAGCCAAGTACACTGGCACTTTTAGCTCTAGGGCTGATTGGGCTGCTGATGGCGCGTAAACGGCAGAAAAAATAGCCTGCTACAAAGAGGTAACTGGCGATTTGAAAACCATGAATTGTCAGTTTCCTTTACATCATAGCGGGTTTGTTTGCTCACCGGCGATTGCAGTTACGGAAATTTACAGTACACTGCTGTTCACGTAGCGCTGTATGTAGACGCACTGGATGCGTACTTTCATGGTTGCGAACAGCAAAAGGAGTTGGCGTGGCCCACGTCAGATTGTTCAGACACTACATTCATCTTCCGTATGCCATTCTCGGCCTGATTGATTTTCTCGTGCTGGCGTTCGCCTTCGCATTGGCTGTGTTTTTCCGCTATTTCGGCGACGTTTCCTTCTTCCTTGACAACCTGAGCTTCCTGTTGCCTTCAGCGGTCGTGTTTTCGGCAATCAACCTGCTGGTCATGGTAGCCCTCGGTGTTCATCAGTCCCGCCTGGAAGAAGGTATGTCGGGAATGATGTTGCGCACCATCCTGGCTCTGATGGTCAGTATCCCTTTGTGCGGGTTTGCCTATCTGCTTTCCAACGAGTGGCTGTGGTACATCGGCACAAGCAGTGCACTGACCACTGGCTCGGTTTTCGGTTTTTTCCTTTTGGGCATTGCCCGCCTCTTCTTTTTTGCTGCCGTCGGCAAAGAACGCTTCAAACGAAAGGTGCTGGTGTTGGGGGCTGGGTTCCGTGCCAGGCAGATTCACGAGGACCTCAGAACGCCTTTTAACCGCAAGGGCTTTATACTGACCGGTTTCGTGTCGTTGCCCGGTGAACCGGTTGAGGTCAGCAAAGACTATCTGCTGAACATTCCAACCACGCTCCAGCAATACATCCTTAAACACCCGGTCAATGAGATTGTGGTGGCGGTGGACGACCGCCGCAAAGGTCTGCCGATGGAAGACTTGCTGGAATGCAAAATGGAAGGAGTGCGGATTGTAGATGGCGCCGCGTTCTACGAAAGGGAGTCCAGAAAAGTGGCTCTGGAGATGGTGACTCGTGGCTGGTTGGTGTTTTCCGACGGGTTCACCGTCTCGTCTGTTTTTGGGGTTGGCAAGCGCTCCCTCGACATATTGTCCGCCGCTCTTCTTCTGCTGGTCAGCTTGCCACTGATGCTGCTGACAGCCATCGCCATCAAGATTGAGGATGGCTTCAAAGCGAAGATATTCTACAGCCAGGAACGGGTCGGGCTTAACGGCCGCGTTTTCAAGGTCTATAAATTCCGTTCAATGATAACCGACGCCGAGAAAAACGGAGCAGTATGGGCCAGCAAGGATGACGCACGGGTTACCCGGGTAGGGGATTTTATCCGCAAGGTGCGGATTGACGAACTGCCACAAATTTTCAATGTGCTGAATGGCACTATGGCCTTCGTTGGCCCGCGCCCCGAAAGGCCGGTATTTGTAGAGCGATTGTCGGAAAGGATTCCATTCTACAGCGAGCGCCATCGCGTCAAGCCGGGGTTGACCGGCTGGGCCCAGCTTTGTTTTGCATATGCGGACAATGAAGAGGACACTCGGGAAAAGCTCCGTTACGACCTCTATTACATCAAGAATCAAAGCCTGTTGCTTGATTTGTTGATTATAATTCAGACAGTAGAAGTGGTATTGTTCAAAAAAGGATCAAGGTAGTTTCGGGGCCAGCTCTGCCCGAAATACGGAAACCAAAATGGACACAGAGAGGATTGCGAATGTCATCGAAATACTCACTGAAGGGGCTTCTCATGTCCCTGGCAGCGGTAACACTCATTGCGGGTTGTGCCGGGCCCGGCACGTCATCACCCGAGAAGATTCAGAAAGCCTTGGCTGTTGATACAACAAACAGCGTCGATCAGTACATTCTGGGGGCGACTGACGTTGTCCGGGTGTCTGTCTGGCGCAACGACGATCTCAGCATTTCCGTGCCTATCAGGCCTGATGGGAAGATATCTGTTCCTCTCGCTGGCGATGTGCAGGCCAGTGGGTTAGCACCGGAAGAGCTAGCGAGGGACATCGAGTTGCGCCTGGAGTCCTACATTCGTGAGCCCCAGGTGAGTGTCGTTGTAACCAGTATGGGAAGCCACGAATTCAGTGACCGTGTCCGGGTAACCGGAGCGGTTCAGCAACCAACCTCCGTTCCTCACCGCGCCGGCATGACTGTACTGGATATGGTGCTGAACTCAGGTGGCCTGTCACCCTTTGCAGCTGCGAACAATTCGGTATTGTATCGAATGGTTGACGGAGAGGTTGTGGCTATCCCCATCAAACTGGATGAAATACTGACCCGAGGTGATATTTCGACCAATTACAGGCTTCGCCCCGGAGATATTTTGACAGTGCCAGAGAGACGTATCTGATGCATTCAGGAGTAGTAAATCAGCTGGCGCCATCAGGTAGCAGGTAATAACTATGGCACTTCCATTAAGTCGGTTACCTACAGAAGTTGTTCGTGAGATCCGCGCCCGCAAGTGGCTTGCATTGTTTGTTTTTGCGGCGGTCAGTTTTGGTGTGCTGGCGGCAGGATTCCTTTGGCCATACAAGTACCAGTCCCAGGTTATTATTTTTGTGGACGACCGAAATATCATTCGGCCATTGATGGAAGGCCGGGCCGTCACAACCGGGATCAGTGAAAAGGCATCTGCGGCCAGAGAGCTACTTTGGACTCGCAGCGTAATGGAGAAAATCGCCAGGGACACTGAGATTTTTGGCGAAAATGCTGATGACATGAGCGATAACGCGCTGACGGGCCGCATAAGCGCTATCCGAAGTAGTATGTCGGTGGCTACGCGCGGCGACAACTATTTTAGCATTGGCTATTCGTCGTCATCGCCCCTCAAGGCGTTTCAGATCGCGCAGAGACTGGGGCAGGTTTTCATAGAGGAAAATAGTAAGCGAAAACGGGCTGAAAGCCGTTCGGCCTATGACTTTATTGATAAACAGGTGAAAAGTTATGAACGGCAGATCGCTGGGGTCGAGGAGCGCCTGAAGCAGTTCCTTTCAGAAAACGTTGATGGAACCGAGGCAAGTGCAAACTCCCGGCTGTCAAACCTTCAAAATCGACTGGAACTCGCCCAGCTTGAGAAGGAAGAGCTTGAAACTCGAGCTAAAGCGATTGAGCGACAAATGACGGATATCAACCCCAGAATCCGGCAGGGGCAGACCGGTGATGCATACCAGGAACGCATCAATTCGATGGAAGAGCAACTGGACTCTTTGCGGTTGCGCTACCACGACACCTACCCGGACATCGTTATTCTGCGTGAACAGATTGCAGAGCTTAAGAAGCAACGACAGCGAGCTCTTGAAAGCCAGGTGGAGTCGCCAGAGTCGTTCGGTGATGTAAACATTGCCAACCCGGTCTATCAGGACATACGGTCTACATTGGTGACCACCAACACAGAGATCGAGACCGTGGAAACGCGGATCCAGTCCCTTGAAAGGCTGATTGCCGAGCAGAAAAAGCGTATGGAGGCTATCCAGGAAAACAAGGCTCAATACTCAGAATTGACGCGAGATCTGGAAGTTAACAAGGAAATTTATAACGATCTGCTTAAACGCCGAGAGACGGCACGGGTTTCCATGCACCTCGATATTGAAGGGCAAGGGCTGAATTACCGGATCAATGAAACGGCACAGTACCCCAATAGTCCCTCCGGGCCGAAGTTTTCAATGTTCGCCCTTGCCGGACTGTTTATTGGATTAGTCGCGCCGTTCGGTGCTGTGGCGGCCTTGTTGCAGGTAGACCCGAGAGTGCGCTCCCGGGAACAGATTGAGGACGTACTTGAATTGTCGATACTGGAGCAGTTTCCTGAAGTGCGTACGCCATTCGAAAGACGACGGGACCGCAGGGTAACGCTGGCAGTTTCGGTAACGGCGGTAATCGTCGCAGGGGCTTATATCGCAGTCGCTCTGGCCGCAGTGTTTGGAGTATTCTAATGAGCGATCCCAGAACAGATCAGGAAAACGAAATCTTCGGTAAGCAGGACTCAGACGCCAGCAAAAACAATCGGGTCAGAGGCGTGGAAGGCGATTATCAATCCGGGTCAGAACGTCATGGTAATGGCAAAGGCGGCGAAGTGTCTGGGGGGAGATCCTACTCTGATTGGGACGACTCTCGAGTGCTTGTGCCAAGTTCGCTTGAACTTGGCCCCGGATCCGTCGACCGATACGTCATCAGCAAACAGATCGTCCGGATGCAGGAGCCGCGGCGGCTAACTCCGGATGACCTGGATGAAAGGCGAATAATCTATCCTGAATCCCGTAACAGAAAACTGGTTAACCACTTCAGGAACCTTCGTACCAAACTGCTGGAAAAATCGGGTGGTAACAACTTCACAATGGTTGTGAGTGGCGCGGGTATAGGCGCTGGCGCTTCATTTGTTTCGTTGAACCTTGCTGCCGCTTTTGCATTCGACGAGGCGAAAACGGCCCTGATCATCGATTGCAATCTGCGTAGCCCCTTCCTTCATTCGACCCTGGATATTGCTCCTGAAGCCGGGCTGACGGATTTCCTGGACGATTCTGATTTTGACATCTCACGGATTCTTTACCCGACCGGTATTCCCAGATTGCGTCTGATACCAGCGGGTAGCCGACGTGAGACACCGAGTGAATTTTTCACCTCGTTCCGCATGAAGCAGTTTTTGCAGGCTGTTCGAAAACGGTATCCAGACAGGTTCATCGTGCTGGATACTGCACCGATTACTGAATCGCCTGATGCTCGTATACTTGCCGATCTGTGCGATTACGCGATGCTGGTGATCCCTCATGGAGGCGTAACTGTCAATGGTGTTGAGCAGGCGGCTTCTGCGTTTAATCCAGAAAAGTTTGTTGGAGCTGTTATCAATGGCTAAATCAACTGGGCGATGGAAGTGCCCAGAATTTATCAGGTATACGGTCGCCTGCGCGGTCCTTGCCGCTACCAATGTTGCCCAATCCGAGCCACTGACTCTGTCAGGGGGGCTGACCAGCCGGTTCACTGACAACGCAGCGCGCACATCGTCGAACGAAACCAGTGACACGGAAACAAGAGTCAATCTGACACTTGCGCATCGGACTGACCCTGGCAAATGTGAGGCACGAACTGCCGCAGAGCTTGGCTATGGTGTCTGGCATGACGACACGTTTGATCCAAGGAACTACGTAGCTCTGGATTTTGACGGAGACTGTGAAATTGCGAGAGGACTTTCCTGGGAAGTGTCAGACAACCTGCGCGACGTGACACAAAACGCCAGGGCCAGCGACACCCCGGCCAACCGCACCCGAAAGAACGTTTTCAGCACCGGGCCTGTTTACACTTTAATGCTTGGCAAACTGGACCAATTAACAGTTTCCGCAAAATATCAAAACACCGACTTCAGTGAACCGGAGGATCCTGACAGTGACCGTTACATCGGGACCGCCAGTTGGAACCACCTATTCAGCCAGACCCTATCAGGCGGCCTTCAGTTCAGTACCAATCAGGCGGAGCTGGATACGGGCGCTGAAATAGATACCGACGTGGCGAGCCTGTTTTTCTCGAAATCCTGGCAGGCAACAAGCTTGTCGGGAAGTATTGGGGTCAGCGAAATAGAGAGCCGTTTCGGAGGCAACTCCCAGACTAACGATGGAATCGTATGGAATTTCTCTCTGGACCGGGAGATCAATCCCGTAACCCAGGCTTATATCAGAGGCAGCCGGGAGCTAACCGATCAGACATCCGATTTCGACATCAGGTTCGGGGAAGTTGTCTTTAACCTTCGTGAAACCAGTGCGGTGGAGGTAACGGCACTGAACGCGGGTTTTGTCAGGCAATTCAGCGATGCATCAAGCATTGATGTTGGCGTATTTGGCAACCGATCGGAGTACTTCAGGACAGGCGAGGTTGAAGACTCGGTCGGTTTTTCAGTTAATTACAACCGCACAATTTCAACCTTGCTTTCTCTTCAGACCCGGGCAAGGTATCAGCATCGCACATTCGAGTCTGACGGTATTAATAGTGACACCTACAGTGCGGATATCGGCCTGACTTATGAGCTGACTCAGGCTCTTGATGTCAGTAGTCGCATTGGCCATACCACCAGAGACAGCGACTCAGGCGCCAGTGAGTACCACGAAAACTGGATATCGCTGTCACTTGGCTACCAGTTTTTCTGATTTGCAGTCACAGTAGAAGCCTATTATCCGGAGCAATATGGAAGTGACAATTAACGCGCTGACCATTGATGTTGAAGATTACTTCCAGGTGGCGGCACTTGCGGAAGCCGTAGACCGGAACGACTGGTCGTCCATGGAATACCGCGTTGAGGCCAACACAGATAGATTGCTTGACCTGTTTTCACAAAGGGACGTGAAGGCGACGTTCTTTACGTTGGGCTGGGTTGCTGAACGGTCTCCTGCGCTGATCAGACGTATTCAGAAAGCCGGTCACGAGATTGCAAGTCACGGTTACAGCCATCAGTTGGTCTATCAGCAGACCCCGGAGGTATTCCGGGACGAAACCCGAAAATCGAAACAGATACTGGAAGAGATTACCGGTGAGCCGATTACAGGCTACAGGGCAGCCAGTTACTCAATCACCGCGCAGTCGCGCTGGGCACTGGATATCCTGTGTGAAGAAGGGTTTACCTGGGACTCATCCATCTTTCCGGTTCATCATGACCGCTACGGTATGCCGGGCACGCCCCACGAACCCTATCGGCTGAAAGCTCCCGCGGGCGGCACACTGATCGAATTCCCGCTCTCGACATGCCCGTTGGGTAGTTATCGGCTGCCAATAGCGGGCGGTGGATACTTTCGCCTTTATCCCTACTGGCTGAGTCGATGGGGGCTTGGGAGGATTAACCGGGCAGGGCAGCCGTTTATTTTTTATCTCCATCCTTGGGAGATAGATACCGGGCAGCCTCGATTAAAAGTCAAACCACTGTCACGATTCAGGCATTATAACAATCTGAACAAATGTATGGGGAGGCTCGAGCAATTGCTTGACGACTTCCGTTTCGGCTCGGTTTCGGATGTACTGTCGCAGACAAAGATACCCGCTGGTGCTGTTGTCGTCTAAGAGATCGTTAAGGATAGCGCAATGGGAATGGAGATGCCTGAGCCCAGGTTGGATGTTTCAAAGCATCGGCTTGATGAGCTGAAAGAATGCAAAGGCCGCCTAAGCCGGCAAATTGGCGAGGCCAAACAGTCCGACCGCAATGCAGACAGGCTGATAGACGAGCTGAAGCAGGTCTCGGATGAGATCAAGCAGCTTCAAAAACTGCTCAAACAACAGCTCAATGAAACCCGGTCAGCCAAAAAATGGGCGCCGGGGATCATCGAGAAGCCCCCGGCCATTGCCAATAAAATAACCTCCGGCGCAATTACAGTTCGAAGTTGTGCAGACGACGACATTTCTGCCGTCGAGGCCTACCTGGCTGAGCATCCCGCCGCATCTGTATGGCATCTCCCAGCAGTTTCCAGGTTCATCAAGGATACTTGTGGGCACCGTGCCAGATATTTCTGTGCATTCAACGAGACAAATGACCTGGTTGGTGTGCTTCCTCTGGTTCAACTCAACAGCCGTCTGTTTGGTAATTTTCTTGTGGCCATGCCTTATTTCAACTATGGAGGTGTGTTGGCGGATAACCGGGAAGTTACCCTGAAGCTTATTTCACACGCGAATCAATGGCGCCGGGAGGTGAATGCCAGCCACCTGGAACTCCGTTTCTGCCAGGACAACGCCCTGGGCCTGCCGCAGAAGACCGACAAAGTAGTCTTCTGGCTGCCTTTGCCGGACAACGTCGACGATCTTTGGGACAGTTTTCAGCCCAAGGTGCGCGCGCAGATACGCAGGGGGCAGCGGGAAATGACTGAGCTTTCCATTGGTGGGCCGGAACTGCTCGACGAGTTTTATCGGGTATTCGCAGTCAATATGCGCGACCTTGGCACCCCGGTTTATGGCAAGGACTTCTTTGCCAATCTGTTACAGGCTCTGGAAGGACAGGCCTGGCTGGTAGTTGCACGGATAAACGGACGAGCAGTGGGCTGCGCCTTTCTGACCGGCTACAAAGGCAGGATGGAGATTCCCTGGGCGTCGACCTTGCGCCGCTATAACCACACCAGTATCAACATGAGTATGTACTGGAAGGTTCTGGAGTTTGCTGTCCAGCAAGGGTTTGACGTGTTTGATTTCGGCCGCTGCAGCCAGGATGCCGGAACTTATCGCTTTAAACAGCAATGGGGTGCACAGCCACTGAAGCTCTACTGGGACTATGTGCTACCGGACGGTGAAAAACTACCTGCGCTCAATCCCGACAATCCGAAATTCAGACTGATGATAGCCGTGTGGCAACGGTTGCCGGTGATGTTAACAAACCTGTTGGGGCCTCACATTGTGAAGAGGCTGCCATGATGAGTCTGTTCCAGACCAAGGCCTGGCAAAGTGCATGGTGGGAAACCTGGGGCAATCAGAAAGGTTTCAGGCTGGTCAGCGAATGGGATGGCCAGGTATCGGGCCTGTACGAGTCCCGATACCGGCTGAAAGGGGTGTTGCCTGTACGCTCACTTCAGTTTGTTGGAACCAGTTATCGCGAGTTGAGAACGCCCAGAACGGAGTATAATCAGTTTTGCCCCGATAACCTGAGTGGACAGCTATTGTTGCGAAAGATGGAACAAATTCTCCAGGCTGAACCATGGACAGAAGCTGTTTTCAATGACTTGCGTACGGGCTCTGAAGAGCTGTCTGCGTTGGTGACTATTGCGGCCAAGCACAACTGGGCATTCAGGATTACGGCCTCAGACAATGGTTATGCTGTTTCGACATCCGGCAGCTTCGACAGCTATCTTGCGTCCCTTGGCGCTAACAGCCGATTACGTCTGTACAACCGCAGGAAAGTGCTGGAGTCACTTGGGCACGTTCGGGAAGAAAACCTTTGGCCATCGGATGTAGATACTTTCTTCCAATATCTCAACCGGTTTCATCTGGAGCGATGGAAGAAAAACTGTGTAACGCCAACCAGCCTGGAGTTTCACAAGAAGTTCCTGTCACGGGTTGAAGAGGAAGGAGGCAAGCCGGTGCTGTCCGCTCTGTATTGTGACGACAGAGTCGTTTCAGTACTCTATGACGTGTGGTATCAGGGCGTTGTTTATAATATCCAGGCGGGGTTTGATGAAAACTTTCACAGAAAGTTATCCCTTGGTTCATTGCATCTCGGTTACGCCATCGAAGGCGCGTTCAAGGCGCGAGACACCCATCGTCTGGACTTGCTGGCTGGCTGGGGCAAGAAAGAAGACTATAAATCCCGGTTTGCGACTGACCAGTACCAGTTCATATCCATCATGCTTGTAAAAAGCGTTCTGTTCCGTGCCCTTTACTGGATGAGAGGGTAAACCTCTGCTGCAGGGAGTGCGATGACGACCATTCTGCATCTTATAGATACAACGGGGCCCGGTGGCGCGGAAACCGTCTTTACCAATCTTCTGAAAGAGTTGGAGCATACGGAATTCCGTAATATCGTGGTATTGCGTGGCGAGGGATGGGTGGCCGACAAGGTTCGCAGCCTTGGCATTACACCACACCTTATCGATTCCAAGGGAAGCTTCAATATTGACTATATCAAGGCTCTTCGGCAGTTAATCATAAGCGAGAAGGTGGACCTGATCCACGCTCATCTGCTTGGCTCCAATGTGTATGGTGCACTCCTGGCCCTGATATGCAGAAAGCCAATGATCGCAACATTCCATGGCGCCGTGGATGTTGCGGCTGGAGAGCGGTTTCTTAAGGCGAAATTTTGTCTGATAGGGTTTGGCGCCTCAATGATCGTATGCGTTTCAAAACGGCTTCAGCAAGAACTTGCCGACCGCAGCCCATTGCCTACCCATAAACTGAAACTGATCTATAACGGGGTGGACCCGGAAGCTTTTAGCAGAATCTCTGCGTCGGGGCTCAAAGAGGAGCTCGGGCTGCCGCAAGATGCGACGCTCGTGGTCTCTATCGGCAATATCCGCCCGGCGAAAGGCTATGAATATCTGGTTGACGCCGCCGTCACGATGGCGGATCGGGACCCGAAAATTCACTTTGTCGTTGTAGGGCACCAGAAAGAAAAACTCTTCAACAAACTGATGGATCAGGTCGCAAAGGCTCCCAGACCGCCCAATATTCATTGGCTGGGGTTTCGGCCAGATGTCGCGGATATTCTCCGGCAGGCCGATATCTTCCTGCTGCCCTCTGTCTCTGAAGGGTTTTCCATTTCCACCGTAGAGGCGATGATGGCCGGGGTGCCCGTGATAGCAACACGCAGCGGAGGGCCCGAAGAAATTATTATTGACGGTGTGTCTGGCATATTGGTGCCAATAAAAGACCCCGGGGCGATTGTGGTGGCCATTCAGAAGATGATAGACCACTCAAAGCGCAAGGGTGTGGTAGAAGAGGCAAGGCGAAGTGCGATTGATCGCTTCTCTTTGCAGGCAATGTTGTCGAGCTACAAAGATATCTATCATCAATTGGTCGATTAAAATGGGGATGGATAAAGGATGTCCAGGTTCCTTGCGTATATCAATAAAGGCACGGAGGCAGACCATGAGTTTTCATCTGAGTCAGTGCAAGCCATCCTGCATGAATCGGCCCTGTCTGACGTAACCATTGAGACCTTTTCTCGTGACTGCATCCACGTTGCCTATACAGGCAACGTTAGCGTCCATCTGGACGAATCTCTTGGCCTGCTGATTATCCTGTCGGGTTATTTTCGCCGCTCTGGTTTTATGACGACCTATTCCGACGACGCTAAAGACCTCCTGCCAATGTTTGCCGAAAACGCCGACCTGTTGAAAGACGATTTTGAAGGTTGTTTTTCGCTGGTTGTATGCAATCTGAGCTCTCTTGACGTCTGGTTGATGACGGACAGGTTCGGAACAAGGCCTCTGTACTATATTCCCGGAGAAAGGCATGTTGCCGTTTCATCTGAAACATGTCTCCTTCTGCCCTGGACGGAAAAACTCTCCATTTCGCCAGCAGCTTTAACGGACAGCTTCTGGCTGGGGTTTTGTCGCGCACCTCACAGCATGATCTCGGGGGTCGTAAAAGCTCCTGATAACAGTGTGGTGAGCGTCTCCACTGACAGGGCTACTGACAGCCACGTAAAGCCTTGCCCCCTGGTGATAGAGCCCGACGAAACGCTTGATTTCGAAAGTGTGGTTACCCGCATTGAGGATGCACTTGAGCAAGAGTTCGCGAGTCTTGGCAGAACGGCGAACAGGGTTGCTGTGTTGCTCAGCGGTGGCGTTGACTCATCAATCATGGCGGCCTACGCACAGGATCATTTTGCCGAGTGTGTGGCGTACTCCTGCAACATAGAAGGGTACGACAACCCTGAGCTGGAGCGAGCTGTCTACGTCGCCAAAAAACTGGGCATGCGCCATGAAATTGTAGGGCTGAATCTGGATCAGCTGGATGGCGTTTTTTCCGAGGTTGTTTCAATGCTAGAGGGACCTTCAAGGCATATCAACAACATTGTTGTGCGGCGGATTTTCCAGGAAATCCAGGGGGTCGACGCCATTATCGGTGGCGATGGTGCAGACGCTGTGTTTGGAACAAAAACCAACAGGACGATCCGGAATATAGAGCACAAAATAGCGTTGGTAAACCGGGTTCCTGCGTTCTTTAAACCCATTCTCGCGATGATTCTGGAAAGGATGAGCCCTGGAAAACGTACGTATCTGAAAAGGATACTGGCTAACGATCTTGAGTGGCTGCTAGGCAACCTTTTTACGGTAGAGTACGGCGAGGAGCAAGTCACTTTGGCTGGCAAGTTGGGGATATCCCAATTCTCTGGAATCCCATTGAGCGCGTATGAGGCCTCGGATAATGTAGGTAAGAGCCTTGAGGCAAATATCTCCTTATTCCTCAGGTGTATGCTTGAGCGCAACAGCAAGCTGTCCAATGATTCGAGCATTCCTGTTTACTATCCTTTTCTTTCGGAAGGAATGCTTAGAATATCGAGGGGACTTCCTTACAAACATCGCTTTGATGACGCTGGGAATGCCAAACCAGCGTTAAGGGAAATTTGCAGGCGACGTATTGATTCTTCGGTTATTGGATGGCCCAAGATTGGTTTTGAAACACCTGAAAAAGCCTGGCTTACCAAAGATCTCAAACCTTATTTGGACAGAGTCCTTTCCAACGAAGGCGGGATCAGCAAGGTTCTGGGGGTGACTCTGGATAGCGATGACATTGAAATTGCCCAGTCTTCGACAAGAATTCTGTGGTGGTTGATAACACTGGATTCAAGTTTGCTCGCGATGGAAGCCAGGTTTCTCGGTTGGAAGCAGAAATAATGGACGATATATCCGCTAAACCACCAATTATATTGGGAGTAAAACATTGAAGACCCAGGTACTGAAGTTGGCAAATCTCCTGGGAGAGACCGGTATCTACCGGCTGTTATGTCCCGGCCGCTTGCCGGTGTTCATGTTGCATCGCGTTACGGAAGGCGATGATGGCGTTCCAGCCGGACTGCCGGCCGATCAATTGCGCAGTCACCTCCAATATCTCAGTGACAGGGGGTACCAGGTCCTATCGATGGATGAGCTTTGGCATTGCCTTCATGAAGGCCAGCCGATTCCATCCAGGTCCGTTATGTTCACCATCGATGACGGCTTTTATGATCATTATGATGTGGCTGCAAAGGTGTTTGATGAGTTCGGTTTTACACTGAACTTTTTTGTTATCACGGGCCTGCTGGACCAACAACTATGGCCATGGGACGACCAGGTTTCGTACGCGATCAATCACGCCCGGGTAGTAAACACGGATATCCGACTGCCGTCTGGCCTGGTCTACTCGGTCAATCTTGAAGCGAAATCGGCGAAGACAACCATTAAGGAAACTCGTGAAGCGCTGAAAGCGGCGCCTCAAACCGGGATTTACCAGTGGCTTCAGGAAGAACTTTTCGAGCAACTGGATGTGAATTTTCCCTCTTCCGTTCCCCCTGAATACCGCCCGATGTCCTGGAGCGATGCGAGATCCCTGCGTGAGAGGGGGCATGGTGTCTATCCACATACCTGCACTCACAGAATACTTTCAACATTGACCGCGGCAGAAAAACGGGAAGAAATCCGGGATTCCCTTAAAAGAGTCGAGGAAGAGCTGGGGTATTCCCCAGAGATATTTGCGTATCCCACAGGTCGCCTTGCGGATTACGATGACGAAGACGTGAAAGAGCTGGGTCAGGCCGGGTTCAACATGGCGTTTAATACGGTTCCGGCCTATGTAAGGCAAGGGCAGGACCGCTATCAACTTCCACGTTTCTCCCTGCCGGAGACCAAAGCGGACTTCCTTCAGATTGTAAACCGCTTCGAGGCTTTCAAAGAAAGGCTACGGGGTTAACTGGTCTCCCCGCGCAACCTACGCATAACCCGAGACCAAATATCCCTGATAGACATGCAAGAGTATCTGAACGCGGGGTGCGGGTCTTTCCAGTAAAACAGGGCCGCCACCCGGCGATAGCGGAGCAGCCTTATATAGCGAATTAGCACGGCAAACACGTTTTCGCGGTCTTCAATCCGGGCTACCAGGTCGCCGAAGAAATTCCAGTACACTCGATTATTTTTCTGGGGCGCGAACGCCACGGTATTGCCGTAAGCAACCTGGGTGCACGCCAGAATATTATTGATCCCGCAACGGGTATCAAACCAGTTACACATGCCGAGGCGCGGATTGGTCTCAATATAGTAATAGTTCCCGGAGTTCCGGTCTTTCTTGAACTCAATCATGGCTGGCCCTGAATAGTTGAGGGCCTCGCCGATTTTGGCGCACTCGTCACGCAACACCTGATTTTCCCGGCTGATCGCCAGTGAAGTAACTCCATAGTGAGAGGGCATGGTGCCAAGGCGGTTGAACACGAAGCACGCACTCAATTGCTTGTTCAGGCCGAAGGTAACGTTGCATACCCACAGGTTGTTGTCCTCGCCTTCAATCACTTCCTGGGCAATAAAACGGTCCAGCTTGCCTCGGAAACGTTCGCGAAAATCATCGAATTCCGCCAAGGAGTTAACAATGACGTTTTTGGCCCCCAGTACCGCATACTCACGGAATGTTCGTGGTTTGATAATCAGCGGGAACGAGTCGGGAGAATCGCTGGCCAACTCGTAATAGGTTTTAGGCAGGGTGATGCCGCCTTCCTCCATGGACCTGCATTCCAGTTTCTTGTCATTGAGAATTTCAGTGGTTTCCGATGAAGGAACAATCAGATGGTGATTGGAGTAACCCTCGGTTTTCAGTTTACCGAGCAGTTCGGCCGCCAGATCTGAGCAGGCCAGTAGTACCCCGGGACCATCTTCATTGCGATAGAGCTGGTCCAGAACCGGCCTTATATCTTCCACGCCGGGATTGGCCGGCAATATAAACCGGTATTGGCTATACCGACTATAGGCGCTCAGATCAGCCTGGTTGGTCAGCAGGGTATAGGTGCGTAAGCCTGCATCGGCGGCAGAGCGCACCGCACCAAGGCCGTTAAGGCCGTTGGCAAGTATGATTACATAGGGTTGATTCATAGAAATCGTCAACTTTTAAGTGCACGTAGATATTGTTTTACCTCGAACCAGAAAGGGCGAAGATCCTTCCAGCGGTTCACCTCGTGACGGGTTCTCAATCCTGGTGTAAAGAACCGCAATATCTCAACAAGTTTCTGACCGAACGTGTAGACCTCCGCTGACGATTTCAGCACAAGGTAAAGCCGGTCCAGATCGCCGAGCAGCCATCGCACTCTTCGGTGCTGCCAGCATGCCTGCGGTACCGTTTGCCCGGTACTGGCCAGATACAACCACCAGGGGAAGTCGATTCCCGAATCGATAGCCAACTGCAGCGACCCCCAGAACCGCGGGTTCACCTCCATCAGATAACCGGTACCATCCGGCGCGACCCGGAATTCGACCATCGCTACACCGTGCCAGGCGACGCTGCGAAGCAAATTCTCAGCATAGGTTCGCAGTTGGTCATTGACCGGCGCGGATTCGCAAAGAACGCTGACACCTCCGCCCGGTGGTTTTTCCCTCAGTCTGCGATGGGCGAAAAAACACACGGGTTCGCCATGATCAAACAGGGCAAAAATGCCCTGCCCGGAGCCCTCAATAAAGGACTGTATGGTGAAAGGGAACTGAAAGAAAAGGTGACTCTTCAGGGCATCGGAGGCTTCCTGGGCGGAGTGCGCAATAACAACCTGCGTTGAAACGATGGACGTCGGTTGCAGAATCTTCGATTTGAACGGCTTCAGCACAACCGGAAAGTGATTGATGGTCTCCAGTGCCTCAAGGCCTTCCTCGGCATCAGCGCAGAATATCGTCTCAGGTACTGGTACGTTCTGCTGCAGTGCCAGCTGGAACAGCTTATTTTTGTTGGCAAGCTGCTCCACCGAAACCGTTTCCGGGAAGGGGAGCGTAACGTGTGCGGGCAGCTCGTCCCGATAGGCCAGAATAACGTAGGTGGTGGCTTCTGTTATGGGTAGCAGAAACGAAATGTTCTGTTCATCGATCTGTTTCAGGAGATCTTCAAAAAACGGCCTGGGCGCGCTGAAAGGATCGGCATAGGTGATGCTCTGGCGACAATACCGGGAAAGCCCGGCCATGGAGGGCGCGCAACTTTCACCGACAGCTACCCATAACCCCTTCGCGCCCAGTGAGCGTACTGCTGCGAGTGCTGCCCTTTGATTTCCGTCCAGCACAAGAATTCTGGGTTCCATGGGTAGCAACGTCCTGTGTTTTTACCAAGTGTTCAACTGACTGGCGATTATCCTGCATAATGAGCCTGAATTCTATCGCAGCCGTCTTACGGTAAAGTAGGAAACGCATTCAACAGGTCCCAGTGGCAACCCTGTTTGTGGCATGATAGTAGCCAAAAGGGAACTCAGTCAGCGTTCGGTTTGAACTTCAGGGAGATTATCCGTTGAGCCATTGGATTTACGAGCGGTTTGGCTCGAAAAAAGGATTTGTCCGTTTCCTCTATCATCGCGCTCTGTCATATCTTGGAGCCTACCGGAAGTATTCACGGAATCCAGGCCCTCTTGCTGCCCGGCGACTGGTTTTCATCTGTAGCGGAAATATATGCCGGAGCCCTCTGGCTGAGGTGTATGCCCGTAGCCTCGGGATGGAGGCGGCCTCCTGTGGTCTGAACTGTGGTGACGCCTATCCTGCAGATCCCCGGGCGATAGAATTTGCCAAACAGCAAGGGCTGAGTCTTGTAGACCATAAGACCGTCAATGTCCGGGATTTTGAATTCAGGGACTCAGACCTTATCGTTGTAATGGAACCCTCCCACCTACACCAGTTCGAGAAAAAAGTAGGAACACAATATTCACTGGTGCTTGCTGGAAGCTATCGCCCAAACCCGATACCGTACATCCACGACCCCTTCAATTGCTGCCCGGCGTTCTTCACACGGTGCGAGACTATAGTAATGGAGTGTGTGCGAGGGCTCTATGCGTAAGAAAGCCAAAGAAATTTCCGAGGAGGATCTCTATTCGCTGAATATCGGTCTGAATTGGCGATATTTTAAAAGCGAAAGCTTTGCCTTCTGGATGATCTGCATGTACCTATTTTTTGAGTATGTGCGCCCCCAGTCGATCTACCCAATTATAGATTTTTTGCCTTGGACACAGTTAAGTATTATTGGTGCACTCTTGGGGTGCTTTACGGACAGAACCGTGCGATGGGTGTCTTCATCCGTAAACGTGTTGCTGATTCTATTTCTTATCACGATTCTGTTATCCAGTGTATTTGCTTACTTTCCGTCGGTATCTTACGGAAAACTAGAAAATTATTACCTCTGGGTTATTATTTATTTTCTGATTATAAATATTGTAAATACCAGAAAGCGTTTTTTCATATTTTTGTGCATCTTTTTGGTGGCTTCGTTCAAGATTTCGTTATCACTAGCAATTTCGTGGGCAAAACGGGGCTTTTCCTTTACCGACTGGGGGCTTTCGGGGCCGCCAGGATTCTTTCAGAATTCCGGTGAACTGGCCATCCAGATGCTGGTATTCTGGCCCATCGCCTGGGCTTTTGCCCATTCCCTTAAACCCCATATCACTAAGACCTGGTACTGGCTGCTGATGTTGATGCCCATTACTGCAGTTATGGTAATTCTTGGTGCCAGTTCCCGTGGGGCCCAGCTTGCGTTGATTGTTCAACTAATTGTGATGAACTATAGGACCGTATTCAGGCCCAAAGTACTCATATCATGTTGTATAGCGCTATTCCTGCTATGGACATTTTTACCCGAAGAACAGAAAGAGCGTTTTCAGACAATGGGGGAGGATAGAACCTCGCAGCAACGCATATTGTATTTCGAAAATGGCCTTAAAATGATAAAAGAAAATCCGGTACTCGGGGTTGGTTACTTTAACTTTGCTCCTTACTTTAGAGCGTATTATCAAGATGATTTGCTATTTAATAGAGCGGAGCTCCCACATAATCTCATAATCCAAGTCGGCACCGATACGGGCGTTGTTGGTTTACTGGTTTTTTTTCTACTACTACTAACTCTATTTAAAAATAGTAAAGCTCGCGTCCCTAAAGGTTGCAGTCCATCTGATCTATTTTTTTGTGTGCGGAGGATAATGAATATTTCTTTAGTTGGATATCTTATCGCAGCACAATTTGTAACTGTTGTTTACTATCCGTTTTTATGGATTCACGCAGCTTTGCTGGTTTCCTTGGTAGGAATTGAGAAGACCACGTTTACACGATCCGAGTGGTCTATAAGTAAAGTTTCATAGTTTGAAAACTATTTGGTCTTAGTTTGGCGCTTCGTAAATTAATGCGGTCATTATTGTAGTGGTCATTTATATAGGGTAAATGTTTTAGAAAGGTTTTATGGTTGGGTATTTAGTTGATAGGTTTTACTTTGAGGTTGTTACGTTAGAGGTATTTTAATGAAAGCTCCCTTTGTTAGTGTTGTTGTTCCATCGTTCAATGAAGAAAAATATATAAATCAGTGTCTGGACTCGATATTGAATGTTGATTATCCAAAAGAGTGCATGGAGCTAATATTGGTTGATAATGGGTCGACAGACGCTACGAAAGTTATCGCTGGTGCTTATGATGTTAAAATTATTGATAGGCCTAATGTGAAGGTTGGAGCTGTTCGTAATTGTGGGGTTGCAAACTCAAAAGGTGAGATTGTTGTTTTTTTGGATGCCGACTGTGTTGTAGATAAAGATTGGTTGACCAAAGGTGTTGAGAAATTATGTAATAATAGTAATTCAGTATACGGTGGCCAATATTTGCTCAGGAACGATCCCTCATGGTTAGAGCGTTATTGGATACTAAATGAAAAGGACAGGAGCGTGCACTTAACAACCTTGGTTGGTGGAGCTATTTTTGTTAAAAAACAAGATTTTATTGGGATAGGTGGTTTCGATGAGAACCTCAGTGCCGGTGAGGATTCTGATTTAACCGAAAGACTGAGGGAGAAGGGGTTTGTTGTTGAAATCGAGCCTTCGCTCAGCGTTGTCCATCTGGGTTATCCTAGTTCCATTAGAGCGTTTCTAAAGCGGCAAGTTTGGCATTCCTCTGATTACATTGATCGGCTTCCGGCATCGTTGAAAGATAAAATATTCATTTTGACCCTTCTTTTTATTTTCGGGGTTGTATCAGCTATTTTTTATCTATTTTCGGGTAATCAGTTGTCAGGTTTTTTGGGTCTGATGGCTATTTTTGCACCCATTGTTCTAAGTGTTAAACGAATATCAAGAAGTGGGAATAAGTCCTACTCGCTAGGAGATATTGCTGCAATATATTTTATAGATTTTTTATATCTTGTGGGTCGCTCTGGGGGAGTGTGTAGGGGCCTTCTATCTAAATTTATTTCGACGTTTTTAGTTAAGGGTAAATTGTCTCGGTAGGTTCAGATATAGATCTTTCCTACCGTGACAAGTAATGTTTTTTTAAGGGGTTTTGAGTTTAATTTATTTTGAAATCTGCTGGAGGGCTAGGTCTCTTTGCTTGGGGTAAATCAGTACTATCAGATAACAGAGAGTCCTTTGAAAGAACAAATTGATCAATCAAAAATTCTGTGTCCTTTGAATAGGGGGCGTTTGCCCATCCCATCAAATATCCAGCTGCAAAACCACCAACTTTAGAATCTAATTTGATAGGCTTATTTCTTAAATCATGCGTCTTGGAATAGCTCGATTCGTTTTCCCACTTTCTCCATACCTCCATGACGCCGTCTCCCAAGCCTGGTTGGGACTCACTTTTAACGTGAACAACTAGCTTCATCCATCTTCCACGGTCGTCTGGCACCTTTATGAACGGTACGCTGCCAATGTCACCACCTACAATGGTAAAATCGCCGGAGCCGACTTTGGCAAAAAAATTTGACCCCCCTTCACCATTCGCTCTAAACGACATGCCTACCGTAGATCCTTCACCCCTCTGAGAGTATCCATCCATGAATAAACGGAATAATTTTTGGTTATTGGGTGAAGCTGATGAATGTGTAAAGTTGATTGGAACCTTAAGCCAAAAACTCATCCAGATCTCCGGGTAGCCTTTACCCATGTCGAACCGTTGTTCGGCCATATTAGTTCCAGCTGCATATCGGAACCTTAAACTATGTTCGCCATGTTTGGGGTCCCAATCCCGCCCACTCGGGATAGCAATGTTCTTTTCCCCATTGTTGTAGACCACGGCTTCGGAAGTGACAATGGAGGTCCTGTTATTCCGGCCCCAGTCAAAGCCGTCCGCGTTTGTAGCGGCCATGTCTCCAGATTCGAAGGAGTCTACGATAAGTGGATCGCCATTGGCTGCACCAGCCAGGAGGGCGGCGAAGGCCAATGCGGTGAGGCGGTTCAACTTTGCCATATGGATCATGCTCCCAAAGCTGTTTAAAGGCATGAGTATAGCTGATTTGACACAATTTTGCGTTTTGTAGGGTTGTCATTTGGTTACGGCTTGTGATTTATCGAGATCCAGTTCACGCGGATTGCTATATGGTTGAGCCGGCCGGTTATGAACCCTGGTTTCCAAGGGTTTTGGTTGAATGATGTGGCTTTTTCGGTACTATCGATCATGCGATTCAACGAAAAGGATTTCTGATGACTCTGAATGTCGGGAACAAACAGAATGTTCTTCTTTACAGAGCGAAGCGGCGAGGGAGGCATTACTTAAAGCTGTTGTATCAGCGCCTTAAACCTTCCCATAGTGTTAAGCCGGTTTTCATTCTTGGCAACGGTCGGTCCGGTACCGATATCGTAGCTCATTGTTTAAGCAAAGGCTGGTGTGTCGAGCTTATCAATGAGGACAATCCGAAAGCTTTTTCCAATTGGCGCCTGAAAGGGCTGGATGTGGTCGAGCAGGTGGTAGGCTCCAGCGGAGCCGACCTGGTGTTGTTCAAACCCATTGTCGAAACACTTCGGGCGCAGGAGTTTCTTGCCGAATTCCCTTCTGCTGTCGTTATCTTTGTCGTCCGCAACCCCCACGATGCCATCAACTCAATGGTACGCTTTTTTGGTGAGGGTCAGGTTCGTGCGGTCAAAAGCTGGGTAGAGACGGACTTTTCCCGGCAACCTCAGGCGCCTGCTGAACTCAGGGAGTTTATTACGAGCCATTGTCATGCTGATCTGTCCGTTGAGGACGCCGCTGGTCTGTATTGGCTACTTTACAACAGTTCTTACCTGTTTCTTGATCTGCCGTCGAGTCCCCGAGTCGCCAAGATCCGGTATGAGAATCTTGTTCAGGAGCCGGATGAAACCATGCAGGAGATCTGTGATTTCCTTGGAATGAAGTGGTTCCCTTCCATGACCGATGAAGTTTACGCGGGTTCCGTTGGCAAAAACCGCAAGCCGGATCTGTCGCCAGCTATCGAGAGGCGATGTAGTGAAGTCTGGGAGCGGTTAACTGTGGAGAATAACCGGAATTCTACCGCCAGCTCAATTGTTTAGGCATTTTTAAGGTTGCCATCATGTCAACGCTAAAGATCGGGCATGCCGCCAGGCAGTATCCTGAAGTGCGGAATATCATCGGTTGTGTCGAGGGTGCGAGTTACCACCTCTGCCGTGACTACTATTCTTTGTTAAGAAGGTTTGGGCCTTTACTCGGCGTGGACCCGTCCTCTGATCGCTTCTTTGACCAGCAGTTCCAGTTCCGCGATTTTGGCTTGAATCGGGTGGACTGCCTGCATCTGTTCAATGGCATCAATTACTCCCGAACGCCCTGGGTAGCAACATACGAAACGCTGATACCGCGTTTCCGGCATGTGCTGACAAATCATACCTCTGATACTGAGAAGGTTCGTTCCTCGGAAACGACAATGCGAGCACTGTCCCTGCTCGCCTCTGATCAGTGTAAGGGGCTGGTGGCACTGTCTGACAGTGCCAGGCAGATCCAGGGGAGGTTTCTTGGTCATTTTCCAGAATTCAAAGATCCCATAGAGAGGAAAACAGTCGTCTTACATCCACCCCAGAAACCGTTGGTCGATGCCGAAGTGGAGCTCACGTTCCCCCATGAGGAGAGTGGAGTAGTGACCTTCATGCTTGTCGGTCATCATTTCTTCCGAAAAGGGGGAGAGGAGATAGTTGATGCGCTTGCTGAGATAAGGCAGCGAGGTAATGCCAACCTCCGACTGGTGATAGTCAGCCGCCTTCAGCCGGACGCCTATGCATCCTCATCCGATGCTGAGGATGTAGCACGTATCAAGGCTCTGATCTACGGAAATGGCGAGTGGATAGAGCATCATGAAGCGCTGAGTCCGGAAGATGTTCTGGAAAAAATGCAAACCTGTGACGTTGGGTTGCTTCCTTCTTACGCCGAAACCTATGGGTATTCAGTTCTGGAATTCCAGGCGTGCGGCAGGCCGGTCATTACCACCAATGTTCGGGCATTTCCGGAGATCAACAGCGATGATCGGGGCTGGCTCATCCCCGTTGACAAACAGGAGATAGGTGGAGAGGCCTATTTTCGGACCGACCAGGACCGAGCAACTCTTTCTGCAGCAATCAGGGCAGGACTGATTAATGCATTTGAGGATATTCTGGCAAATCCCCGCCAGATCAGGGAAAAAGGGGGCCGCGCCCTGACTCATATCCTGTCGCACCATAACCACAAGGAATTTGGTCAATCACTCGAGGCTCTGTATCGCAGGGGCTGAGCCTCCTTATCTCAATTCCGCACCACTGGATAGGTACTATGTCGTTCAAGCTTGCTGTTGTTGTCAATAAGGATGGAAACGAGCTGGGCCCGTCGGAAACTTTTCTTCACGCTCATATTAATGACATGCCCTGTTCGGTGGTGTCTCTGGTCGGGAACCCTGGTTACCGAATGATCCGATCGGGGAGCTCCGGTGCCGGGGCCTATCTGGCTTCCCGGTCACTCTTTCCACTCGGGGTGCGATGGCTGCAACGGAAAGTGACTGGCAGCACGGTAGCGAATCAGGATACCCGTGCCTTCAAGCGCTTCCTGGAAAGCAACAGTATCGATGCGGTGCTGGCAGAATATGGACCAACAGCGGTATCGGTAATGGAGGCGTGCAGGCAGGCCGGAGTCCCCCTTATTGCTCAGTTTCATGGCTATGACGCGTATCGGGAATCGCTTCTGGCGGAGCTTGAGGGCTCATACAGGCAGCTTTTTCATAATGCTGCTGCAGTTGTTGGTGTCTCAACCCACATGTGCGAACAGCTAACAAGGCTCGGCGCGCACGAGAGCAAATTGTTCCATAACGCCTGTGGCGCAGAAGTATCTGATGAACCAGCGTCCTTGCAGGAATGCGCTGCAACATTTCTGATGGTGGGGCGTCTGGTTGAGAAAAAGGCCCCATTTGTCTCAATACTGGCTTTTGCCGAACTCCTGAAACAGGTTCCTGATGCCCGGCTTGAGATAATCGGTGATGGGCCTTTAAAGACACCTTGCGCTCAGTTGGCGAAGGCGTTGTCTGTGGACGACCGAATCACATTTTCGGGTGCGCAACCCCACGACTATGTGCTCAAAGCCATGAAGCAGGCCAGTGGATTTCTTCAGCACTCCGTTCGCGCCCCTGATGGCGACATGGAGGGGACGCCGGTGGGTGTTCTGGAAGCCATGGGTATGAGCCTTCCAGTGGTCTCAACCCGCCACGGCGGTATCCGCGATATCATCACCGAGGGCGAGACTGGACTACTGGTTGACGAGTATGACGCAAAAGGAATGGCGGCTGCGCTTATCCAGGTTGCCACAAAGCCGGAATACGCGAAGCGGCTGGGAGAGCAGGCGCGTGCCAGAGTGTTACAGAACTGGACGACTGAGAAGAGCGTTGAGCGGCTTTGGGAGATTATTCAGAACAGTGTCTGACAGGCTCTCCGAAATTCCTGGGTGCAGTTGTCGAGGCTATACTGCGAGTTGGCTTTGGCCCTGGCAGATTGCCCCATAGCTTGCCTTCGGTTGTCGTCACTAAGGAGGGTGGCAACGTAAGACGCAGCGCTGGCAACGCTGTCTTTCTCATACACGAATCCGTTGTCTCCATGATCAATGGCTTGCTTTACTGAGGGAATATCTGGCACCAGCACCGGCAGGCCCGCGCTCATATACTCTACGATGGACAGAGAGAACCCTTCTCCAAGGGCCGCATGCATGGCCATATCAGCGATGCCCAAAAATGCCTTGGCGTCGGCCCGGAATCCGGGAAGGCGCACGCGTTCTTGAAGACCCAGATCCTGGACTTGCTGTTTCAGCCGGTTAAAGTCAGGCCCATCACCAATGAGTACGAAAACAAGATTGTGATCAGGCTCAATTTTCTGAAGCTCTGCTGCGGTTTTGATGATGAAATCAAAGCGCTTGTAGGGGTGTGCGCGGCCGGTAGTAATGCACAGTTGCCGATTGCCGGGGATACCAAGACTCTCTAGCAGAGATTGGCGCGAAGTCGCGGATGATTGAACCGGCGGTATGCCATTCTGCACCACGTGGCAACGCTGCCCCGGCAACCGGCCATTAGAAATACTGCGTTGGTGCATCAGTGGCGAGACGCAGAGCTGGCTGTCTGCACACACGAGCGGGAGCCGGTGACGTATCGCCTTAATCAGCCCCTTGAGGCCGCCAATTACAGGGCGATCTCCCGGTGTGTGGTCATGCACTACGATGTTTTTCACACCTGCCCGCCGTAATGCCGCATATTGTGGGTTAAACCAGGGGCGATCCGTCAGGTAGAGGTGCTGGATATTATTAGTTCTGATAAACGTTTTAAGCTCGGATGGCAAAGCTCCGGAACCCTTGATTTCGAGCTCCACCGGGGTAATACAGCTGTCTTTGATGGTATCTGGTAGCTCGTTGATGCTGGGGTAAGCGAGGAACGCTTTAGCGCCCCGCGCCTTGAAATGCTCTGCCAGAAGAACCCAGAAATGTTCCATTAGCCACCAGGCGTATCCCACGTCAGATGGGTAATTGGAGACCAGCAATATATTTCCGTTATCGTGCTGCTTCATTGAGGATTCCATTCAGGTTTCGTGTATCCGGGGTTGCAGACATGAGCACCGTTCGGTGGTAGCATCCTTTCGACAATTGGCGCCGTAATCATGCCAGAAAGCACAGTACCCGAACAGACCGTTGCGCTGTACCAGTGATAAGGAGATTGCCTGGTGAAAATCGGTTATATGTACAAGATGCATGCCTATCCCCCGAAAGGTGGCAACCATGTCCATGCCCTGGAATTGGTTCAGGGGTTTCTGAAAGCAGGGCACCAGGTGTGCGTTCTTGATGACCCCACTATGCCTGGTGTAAGCAACTTTTCCGGTAGTTCTGAAGACGGGCTTCGAGCTTTCATTGACAATATCGACGTTCTTTATATAAGAATTGACGCCCGTTATCTTGGCGAGTCTCCCGAGGTTGGTGCCTGCATGGAATTGGCAGGTGGCCGGCCCATCGTGTGGGAGATAAATGCACCTGCCAACGAAACCCTCGCATTTTCCTGGCTTGGCGGTCGCCGTCTTGATGTGCCGGAATCCTGGCTTAAACGCCTTAAACGTTGGTTCCACGCCTTCCAAAAAATGCCAGGGATAAAGAAAGAAGAGTCGTTACGACGCACTCTGGCGAAGCGTGTGGATTCGGCGATCTGTGTCTCAACAGCATTGAAAGGGTATGCATCCGAAACACTCGGAATCTCTGATACCCTGGTTCTGCCCAATGGGGGCCCGCTGATTTCGGAAGAAGAAATAGAGCTGCGCAGAAAGAAGCGTGCTTCCGATCGCTTCACCGTCTTTTATAGCGGTAGTGCGATCTACCCCTGGCAAGGGCTCGATTACTTTGCCGCTGCAATTCGCCTGGCTGAAGAACGGGCCCCCGATATCCGGTTTTTGCTGGCCGTCAATCAGTATTCCGATTCTCTCCCAAGTGGCTCCCATGTAGAGGTTGTCCAGGGCTTGAACAGAGAACAGATTCTGGATGCAATCTGTTCTGCTGACGCCTGTGTTGCCCTTCACCCTGAATACTTCTGGTCTCCTTACCGGTTTCACGGGTCGCCCATGAAACTGTTTGAGTATATGGCGTGTGGGACTGCTGTAGTCACCTCTGACAGAGGGCAAATGGCTGAACTCATTGAGCACGGCAGCAACGGGCTGCTTTGTAGTGATTCGCCCGAGAATATTCTGGACCAGTTGATAAGGCTACGGGATGATCCGGAACTTGCGCGGAGGCTTGGCTCGGCAGGCTGGCAGATGATCCAGCAGAGCCGCAGCTGGTCGGATAACGTGACCGCAACACTCGATATTTTTACACGTCTGCTTGAAGCGAAGGAGCGATAAAGCCGATGGTATTAACCAACCTGAAAAGTCGCCTGATGGGGGTTATGCCCCTTGCCAGTGGCAAAGGGAAAGTCATTGTTGCCGGAATGCCCAAGTCCGGTACAACGGCCATTGCCAGTTTACTGGCCGAAGCAGCCGCTGTTGATGTCTGTAGTGACCCTTTTCATCAGTTGGATTCGAAAGGCGTCAGCTTCAGGGAATCTCTGTTTTCCGGGGCATTACCTCTAGAAAATCTCTGGCGTCAGCACCGGAGTGTCTTTAGTGGGACGGTTGTAAAGGACCCCAATTTCCCGCTTTTCCTGGGCGAGCTCAAACAGTTTTTACCCGAGGCGCAGTTCGTCTTTATCGTGCGGGAACCCAGGGACAACATACGCAGTATTCTCGCCCGACTGAAAATCCCGGGCAATCCGGCAGAAGGTAACCCACTTTTGGGTAACATCAACGGTACGTGGAGCAAGGTGCTTAACGGTACATCTCCCGACATGCCCGGCAGCGATTATCTTGAGAAGATGGCCTGGCGGTGGCGTATATCCGCAGAGCGTTACCTTGAGAATCAGGAGCGAACTCATCTTATTCGCTATGAGGATTTCCGTAAGGACAAGAAAGCCCAGATAGAGCATCTGGCGGGCGAACTTGGATATTCCGGCCTGAAAGACATTTCTTCGCTTGTTGATATTCAGTACCAACCAAAAGGGGAGAGGCCTTCAAACCTGGAGGACTTCTTTGGCAAAGAGAACCTGCAGAGAATAGACGCAATCGTCAGTCCGGTGTTGAAGAGATTCGGTTATGAGTAAGCCCTTGGGGCCAAAACAGATTGTTATTACCAACATTGTTTCTCTGAACACCGGTGATGCGGCAATTCTGTGGGGCATGTTTCAGATCTTGCGTGCCAGGTATGGCGATGATGCCCGCTTTGTTGTTTTTGATAAATCTGCTGAAGCGGCAGCAAAGTATTATCCTTGGGCCTGTTTTCGCCAGTCTTTGTTTGGCAACCCTCCCCGCTCAAGGCTGGCCAGAAAGCTGCAGGCCAGAGGGTATGGCCATTGGAACGGACGAGTTCGCTACATGGCACTATCTCTCGCGGCTCGGTTATTGCGGTGGAAACTGGGGTTGCTGGCAAGATTATTCGTCAATCGTGACGATTACGAGTCGGTCGCTGAATACGTACACGCAGATCTTGTGGTAAGCACCGGTGGCACCTACCTGACCGAGAATTATGGTTTGTGGACGAATATCCGGGATTATCGGTTAACGTTAGCGGCCGGCTCTCCGCTGGTGTTTTTTACCCAGACACTCGGGCCCTTTACCCAGCCAAAGTACCGAGAAGCGTTCACGGATATCTTCCAGAAGGCATCAGCCATCTGCCTGCGTGATGAACGCTCACGCCAGCATGTCCTGGAGCTTGGCATTCACGCGGACAAGATCGCGCTGGCAAAAGACGCCGCGTTTGTGATTGATGCAGAGCAGCGCGTTCCTCCGACAGGTGCTTTACGGATTGCCGTATCCGTCAGAACGATGCACTTTTTTAACGACGGCGATCGCTCCCTGGGTGACCAGTATAAAGCGTCTGTGGCTGCGATGGTGACTCGCGCGGTAAGGGAATATGGCGCGGAAGTCGTGTTTCTTTCTACGTGCCAGGGCATAGCCGAATACTGGACTGACGATACGAAGCTCGCAGACGAGATTGTCTCCACCTTGCCAGAAGATGTGGCGCAGAATGTCACTATTGATCGCCAGTTTCGCCAACCAATGGATATTGTCAGTGCCTACCAGGACTTTCACCTGGTTATTGCGACGCGCATGCATGCGGCCATTCTCAGTCTGGTGGCGGGCACGCCGGTATTGGGAATTGCTTACGAATTCAAGCTGGAGGAGCTGTTTCACCAGTTGGGCATGGATGAAGCGCGGCTGTCCACAAAAGAGATGAACGCCGAAGGCTCTCAGGAAACCCTCGGACATATGCTCGATAACCTCGAATACTGGCGTGACAAGGTGTTTGCGGGCCGGGCCGAGTGCAACCGGCAAGCAGCATCGGTAATGGATAAACTGCCTGATGTCTGACTTCAGAGCTAGAGTTCTCAAGGCCCTTAGCTGGACCGCGGGCGGAAAGGTGGTCAGCCAGGTCATCTCGATGGGGTTCGGCATTGCGCTCGCAAGAATGCTGACCCCGGATGACTTTGGTCTGATCGCCATGATGATGGTGTTTACCGGTTTCGCCGGCCTTCTGATGGACGTTGGGCTCGGGTCTGCTCTTGTACAGAAAAAAGATGTAAAAGAGATACATTACAACACCGTATTCTGGACGAACCTCGGGCTGGGCGTGGGGCTGTGGGCACTGGTATCTTCGCTTTCTCCCTCAATTGCGGAATTTTACGGACGAGAAGAGCTGACTGATTTGGGGCTCGTTCTGTCCCTTCAGTTTATTCTTGGAGCCCTGGGGCTGGTGCCCCGGCAGCGCCTGGTAAAGGATTTGTCATTTCAGGTGACGGCGGTAGCAGATCTGCTCGGTATGATCATTGCCGGTACCGCTGCGGTGTATATGGTCAGGGAAGGCTATGGTTACTGGGGGCTCGCCTGGCAACCGGTAATACTCCGGTTTGTCGCAACGTGCTACGTATGGGGAGCAGCGCGCTGGATACCTGCGATTGCTTTCAGTGGTGAAGCGCTGAAAGAACTTTTTGGCTTCAGTTTTTATGTGTTTGCCACAAGGGTCATTCGGTTCGCAACAATGAAAGCGGACAAGCTGCTTGCGGGCAAATACATAGGAGGGGATGCGGCAGGCTTGTTGGACAAGGCTCAGTCAATGATGCTTTTCCCGCTCCAGAATGTCTCCCACACCGTCGGCAGCGTTATGTTTCCGGCGCTCAGCCTGATCCAGTCGGACATAGAACGAATCCGGAAAGTCTATATGCGGAGCACCCAGGCTATTGCTCTGCTTACATTTCCGATGATGGCGGGTATATTCGCAGTTGCAGATAACTTTGTGTTCGGTGTTCTCGGGGAGCAATGGGCAGAGCTGGTGCCGCTTTTGCAGGTACTCTGCCTGGCTGGAGTAGCCAGGTCTATCGTGACGGTTACCGGTTCGGTATACCTCGCGCTTGGACGAGCGAAGCTCCAGTTCAAGGTTAACCTGCTGACCCGCCCGATTGCGCTATCAGGCGTCATTGTTGGCCTTCCGTGGGGGGTAGAGGGCATTGTCATCGGAATGACCACGGCGACCTGGATCAACAGCCTGATTACGTTATCGATTGCGGGGCGGCTGATTAATTTGAGCCTGCTTGAACTGATGTTGTCCTTCTCCCGCACATTGGCCGCGGCCGTTCTCATGGCTATCGGGATTGTTCTGCTCGACCCGGTGTTGTATGGAGCTGGCCCGCTGGGGTCCTTTGGTATCCAGGTGCTGGCCGGCGGAGGCCTTTATGTACTATTCGCCTTTGCACTAAGAATTAAGGCTTTAACGGATGTTCTGGATATCCTGAAGGCTCAGTTTGCCAAGCGGCGGAGCAACGTTTAGGTTTTGTCGTCGAACTAGTAACAGGAGGTTATGGCGTGCACTTGTACAAGGACCAGTTCTCGGAATCTCATGACCTGCCGCGCCGGGAGGGCCCGGACAAAACGCTTGTTATTGCCTCCACTCCCCGCTGTGGCAGCCACATGTTAGGCCACACTCTCCACCAGACCGGTGCCTTTGGTTTCCCCTTGGAGTACGCAAACCCGGAAAACCTTAGGGAGTGGAAAAGGCGGATTGAAACTGAGAGTACAGAACGCGTTATCAGGGAGCTGACACAGAGAAGAACCTCCCCGAATGGTGTGTTTGGTATCAAGCTTCACTACACCCACATCAATGTGCTTGGCGGCTTTGACAGGGTGCAGTCTCTTTTCCCAGGCGCACACTACGTTCTTCTTTCCCGTAAAGGCATTCTGAAGCAGGCTGTTTCTCTGGCGATCGCCAGGCAGACCGGAGTTTGGATTGCGGGGCAGGAACCGAAAAACGATATCCCACCCCAATACCGTTTTGAACAGATTGAAAGATGTCTGCGGGAAGTAATTCTTGATAATGCTTCCTGGCGCTACACGCTCGCCGCGAATGGCTGCCACTATATTGAAATGGACTTTGATTCCGTTCGGAAGAATCTGGGAGCCAGCGTGCAAACCATCGCCGACTTTATGGGTGTCCAGCTGGATGACAGCCAGGCGCAGGAGGAACACGTAACGTCCAGGCAGGGTAGTAATCTTAACGACGAGTGGGTAGCACAGTTTGTCCGGGATTTTGAGAATAGTCGTAGAGAGCTGATCTCTCCGGACCCGGGATTAAAGCGCAGACTGCTGACAAAGCTCAGGAAGATGCTCTCGGCAGGTTAACACCCCTGGGTAAAGACAGGATGTTTGTGTAAAGCTCCACGTATTTCTTGGCATTCTCTCGGCTGCTGAATTTGTTTTCGAAATCAGGGGGAAAGGTTACGCTCTGAGGTGGTGCTTCCGTGTCACCAGTTCGGGCTTCCGTGTCACCAGTTCGGGCTTGTCGTGGCAGTATTGAGAGAACCTTGTCTGCATAGGCAGAAGGGGTTTGTTCGTCGACCAGAGCCCCCCGTTTCCAACCAGAAAGTACCTCCGGAATGCCACCAACGTTGTGGGCAACCACCGGAATGCCCAGTGTGGCGGCTTCCAGCAACGTCATGGGCAGCCCTTCATGATCGGATGGCATTATCAGCGCGTCCAGCTTTCTGATTTCCTTCATTGCGGGGTTCACGAAACCTTTAAAACTGATCTGGTTACTAACACCCAGCTCAAGTGCCAGCTTCTTAAGGGCTTCTTCCAAAGGCCCATTGCCGATGACTGCTCCGTGGCAGGGGTAACCCCTATCGTTCAACGCAGCAATAATTCTGATGAAAAGGTCCACGCGTTTGACCGGGACCAGCCTGCCCACAATCCCCAGCAAGGCCTCCTTGTTCGGGCTTTTGTCAGTTTCGGGAGGCCAGGTTTGCCGGAGCTCCTCAACATTGACGAAATTGAAAATCTTGAAAACCTTACCTGGAAACGTCGCCTGCAGAGATTGCTCAAGCTGGGTGGATACCGCGATAACCGCCTGTTGGCGTAGCCGGCCAAGCCAGATGTCCAGGCGGCTGGTTAGCCATTTGTGCGGCTTCCTGAAAGAGAACCCGTGCTCAGGATTGCCGTGGACGGTTCGAACTGAATTGGGCACCCTGGCCAGTTCCTTGCCGAGAACTCCCAACACATTTTCCTTGAAACCGTGGGTGTGAACGATGTCTGTACCCTGCATTTTGCAATGGGTGGCAATGGCTTTTGCGATGGATAGGGCGCCGGTGTTGGTCTCGTCGGCAAGGGTAACGGGGATGCCGAGGGCCACCAGTTTGTCGTGCAGAATGCCGGGGTTGAAGACGACAGCGGTAACGGAAATATCCTTGCGGGCGCTGAGGGCCTGGCAGAGGTTATAGACCTGCACCTCGGCTCCGGCCCATAGGTCTCCTGAAACAATGTGCGTTACGGTAATAGAGGGCGTGGTCGGTTGTTCAGTCATGCCAAACTGCGCCCAATAGTGGCCAGTAACATGCGGGTGGTTGAACTGTTTCCATCGTGGAGGTTGAAGCGATGGAGGTCAAAATCGTTTCGGCTGGCTCTGTTCCAGCCGGTTTTTGTTGTGCAGGCCGCCTGGTAGTGGGCTGCAACAAGCTGTTCGCCGCCGTCGGTTATGTCTCCGTTGGGGTAGCAGAAGATCGGCACGCTGTTGACGTTCATCGCCTCAAGATCTGACTGACACCCGGCAATTTGTTCCTCGAGCGCCTCTTTACTGTTCAGGCGGTTAAGGCGGAAATGGTTTCTGGTGTGGGCGCCATACTTGACCAGGTTCTCCCCGGACATTTCTTTCAGTTCCCCGTGCTGCAGAATGACGGGCGCCTGATCAGCATCATTGGTTTTAGCGATGAGGGAGGAGGTGTGCTTCAGGTGCTGGATAATTGTGGCGTCATCCAGATTTTTGAGACGACTGACTATTTCATCGGCTTCGGGGAGTGACAATGGCGTGGATTTGCTACCAGGATCGCCGAGGTAAGGCTGGAGCCAGGCAAGTGATTGATCGTTCAGGTTGATCCCTGGGGTCCGGAGCAGCGCGATGACCTTTTCAGGCCAGAAGGTGTCATCCGTGTTTACCATGCCGGTGACAAGGAAGATGGTGGCGGGCACCTGCTCCTGGCGGAGCACAGGGTAACCATACAGATAGTTGTCCCTCCAGCCGTCATCAAAGGTAAAGGCGACTGACAGTGCTGGCAGGGCTTCGCCAGCGTTCTTCTTGCGTAGCCATTCATCAAGATGAACGGCTACGGCGCCCAATGATCGGACGAGCTTTATGTGCCGCTGCAGATTTGCGGGTGAAATTACCATCCCGGGTTGTTCCCGCTCCCGTTCGCCGGAGTTTTCCGGTAGCACCCGGTGATAGGTGAGGATGATCAGGGTAGGGCTGCGGGTAAGTTTCAGGCGCAGCCATCCATAGACAGCGAAAGCGCTGAGGGCCCAGAATTTTATAAAGGAGCGGATAGTTGTCACTCGTGCTGTCTCCGTCGACCAACCCAGTGGTGTTGGCTTAATCGTCCATGTATAGTCCCTGAGCAGCACGAGTTTGCCATTCACTGATCGAAAAGTCATCCTGAAGTAAAGCACAAGGAAGGGAAGAAACGTGCATAAGAATTTGTCCAGGTTTTTGTTCTATTACCCGGCTACGATGTTAAAAGGAGAGCCAATTGCTTTCCTTTTGAATGACTACAGGCTTAATCAGTGGGTGGGGCATGAAGAACTAGGTAAATTGCAGCTTTCCCGATTCAAAGCAATAATGGCATATGCCTATAAAAACTCAGAATTCTATCGTAAGTTGTATAGCGGCGCTGGTATTACGCCAGATTCTATAAAAAGTCTCGATGATTTGCAGAATATACCAACCATTTCCAAGCTCGATCTCATAAATAGCTTGGATGAAATGTCAGTTGGTCACGGTCGTTTTTTCAGATCCAGTAAAACAACCGGTGGTTCAACCGGGCAACCTGTAAAGCTTTACAAAAACCCCATGGCCCTGGCTCGCGAGCGGTGCGCAACTGCTCGTGCTTACGAGTGGGCCGGGCTCGATATCGGTGATCCCCAGTTGAGATTCTGGGGTGTGCCTCATTCCACTGCGGGTAAAACAAAGGCCTTTATCACTGATCTGATTGCGAACAGGAAGCGAGTTTCGGCATTTGATCTGACGTCAGAGTCGCTTGATCGGTATTATCAGGAAGCACTATCCTTCAAGCCCGGTTTCATATATGGCTATGTCAGTGTTATCGAAATTTTTGCACGTCATATTCTAGACAATCGCTTATCGCCAATACCCTCAGTTAAATCTGTAATTACTACGTCCGAAATTCTGACGGATAAATCCAGGCAGGTTATCTCCGAGGCCTTTGGTGTTTCCGTTTTTAATGAATATGGCTGTGGTGAGGTTGGCTCTATCGCACATGAATGTGAGCAGGGTGGTATGCACGTTATGTCAGATAACGTGCTCCTCGAGGTGGATAAGGATGGTACCGGGGGAGGTGAGATCATAGTCACGGATTTCTATAATCTTTCCACACCTGTGATTCGATACAGGCTGGGTGACTATGCCACGCTTTCAGATAAACGATGTGGTTGCGGTAGAGGTTTTCCACTTTTGGAATCCATCCACGGGCGTGCCTATGATGTTCTCCAGATGCCAACAGGAAGGCGAATACACCCAGAAGCCGTAATTTATGTGTTTGAGGGCATTCAGTCAAAAACCAATGCTTTCGAGCAATTCCAGGTGGTTCAGCAATCCAGAGATCATGTATTGGTCAGAATTATACCTAATAAGAATTGGTCTAATGATATACATGATATTTTGATTAGAGACCTGAAAAGAGATATATCAGATGATATATGCTACACAGTCGATATTGTCGATGAGATATACAGAGAAGGGTCCGGAAAACTTCGACTTGTAAAATGTGAGATTTAGTAGTTTATCTGGGTACCAGCTTGATAGCGATTGAATAAGGATGTGGGGTTATGCTGAAGCTGATGTTCTGGTTGGCTGTTTTTGGCGCGTTATTTAGTTATCTTTTATATCCAATTTTGCTTCAGCTTCTTCCTCGTCGCCGAGGTGCAAGTTGCCAACATGCTCGACCTCCGGTCGAACCAAAAATTTCGTTGATTGTTACTGCCCACAACGAAGAAGCCCGTATTCGGGAGAAGCTTGAGAACTGCTTGAAGTTGGATTTCCCCGGGCTTGAGATAATTGTTGCCTCTGATGCATCGACGGATGAAACGGATCAAATTGTGGCGGAGTATTCTAATCGGGGAGTGCGCCTGGCAAGGGCAGAAGAACGCAAAGGAAAGGAGCATGCGCAGTTACAGGCAATCAAGGCATCTACAGGAGAGATTCTGATTTTCTCGGATGTGGCAACATCCATTCCGGAGGATGCGATTGACAGAATGGTCAGGTATTTTGATGACCCGGTAGTTGGCGCTGTATCCAGCGAGGACCGGTTTGTCAGCCGTGATGGAACCGTGGCCGGGGAAGGTGCGTATGTCCGGTATGAAATGTGGTTGCGAGGCGTTGAATCCGACCGTGCCGGCCTTGTGGGGCTGAGTGGCTCTTTCTTTGCTGCCCGGCGTGGAGTCTGCGAAGAAGACTGGGATATCTACTCCCCAAGTGATTTCAATACGGCCCTGAACAGCGCCCGGAAAGGGCTTGTGGCGGTAACGGCGCCCGATGTCCTTGGCTATTATCACGATGTGGCGGATGCCTCCAAAGAGTATCAACGTAAAATCCGCACGATTATCCGGGGCCTGACAGCGCTGAGCCGCCATGCTGAAGTATTGAACCCATTCCGGTTCGGCTGGTTTTCCTTTCAGGTGTTCGGCCACAAGTTGATGCGCTGGGCAGTGCCCTGGTTTCAGATCCTGCTGTTTGTGACTTCTGTATTGTTAGCCGGCAAAGGAACTATTTATTCCCTCGCGCTGTTGGCCCAGTTGCTGTTCTACGGTGTTGTCATCGCAGGGCACTATAAGCCCGAGCTTCGGGAGCGAACTGTCTTTAAGATTCCCTATTTCTTTGTTCAGGTTAACCTTGCCATCGCCCGTGCCACTGTCGAGTTTTTCAAAGGCCGGCGAATGACGGTCTGGACACCCTCCAAGCGATGATAGGTATGCTGAGGCCTGTCGGAAGCCGTGTCCCGGAGCCAGATCCAGGTACAGGTACAGGCGTGCGCTGGCCCTGGGAGGATAACTACGACACGTGGTGTATGGGTTCTGGTACACAGGCCCTGTCTGCCGCTGTGTTGTTGGCGGTCAGCCGGTCCGGCCTGGAACGCTCGGTGCCGGAAGTCATTCTGCCTGCCTACGGGTGCCCGGACCTTGTTGCTGCCGTTGTGGCGCAGGGTGCGAGACCGGTGCTGGTCGATACACTGCCTGATTGCCCCTTCCTGGATACCGAAAAATTGCCCAACGCCTTTTCCGATGCCACCGTTGCGGTCATTGCGGTTGGCTTTCTAGGAGTGCCTGAGCAATTGGCTGTGCTGGCGAGCCTCTGCCGGCAGCATGATGTATGGCTCATTGAGGATTCTGCGCAGTGTTTTCCGCCAGAGTGCGCTCGCGAGCCAATTGCGGATTGCGCGGTGCTGAGTTTTGGGCGTGGTAAGCCCATCAATCTGATGGGGGGCGGAGCATTACTGGTTCGTAGTGATCATCGTGCAAGCGCCTCTGAAGTACTGTCCACACTACCGGAAAAGGCTTTGAGCATTGGTTGGAAGTGGAAAGCCCGGCGATACATTTTCAACTTTCTTCTAGGACGACTTGGCTATGGCCTGTTGAGGCGGGTTCCGTTTCTTGGGCTCGGCGCTACAGTGTACAAACCCCTGCTCAACATAAGCCGTGTAGTGCCACCGGAAGGGCTCCTTGAAGCGGGTATTCGGAGTGCCGAACAAAGACCCGGAACTGCCGTGAAATATGTCAGGCAGCTCGATTTCCTTGAGCGTCGCGGCTGGAAGCCATTTATGGCCAATGAGGTTTCGGAGGGCAGTCAGGCCGGCCACGTGACATTACGGTATGGATTGCTGGCACCGGACCAGGGAGCCAGGGCCAGGGCGATTGAAGCGTTGACTGGCAAGGGTATCGGCGCAAATGCTTTTTACGGGCGTATTTTGCCGGACATAGAGGGTGTGCCGGGCTACCTGCGCGACTCGGTGGGTGACTACCCCAATGCAGAATCGTTTGCTGACAGACTGCTTACTCTGCCAAGCCATGAAGATGTCACCGAAAGGGACCTGGCGATAGTTGCAGCAACGCTTGACAAGATTACCGTCCAAAATAAAGAATGATGAACGTTGGTCGTTCATGGCCATCTGTCTTTCCCGCTGTTTTAGTCTTTTCTCGCGCTGTATCGACTTCAGGAAGAGGTTTCGCCGGTCAGCCCGGCCTTTTGTGACTCAAGGATAGGATGTGCGGTATGAAGCATATGATCTTCTGTAGTGTCTTGCTTGCGTTGGCATATGGCGTAAACGCGAAACCTTATTACTCCTATGATCTGTATGGAACGGTCACAGGCGACGCCACCGCGGCGGGTTCGCTGGCCGACGTTGATATTGGGGATGAGTTTCGTATTCGCCTGGCTATCGGGAAGAAGAACTCCGGGGAGCACAAGATTTCTTTTCTGGGTGTTATCGGCGGTTGGACCATATTCGAGCAAGAGACCAATGGATATTACCATTGGGGTGACTGGTCGCCGGAGCGCTTTTACACAAGTGGCAGTCACTCCCCGCTGAATGCCCCTGACGGAAACGGATCGACGGTGCACCCCAATGATATCTATCTTACGCTGTTGGGTATGGAGCAAACCGGAACAGTCGTAATACCCGAGGAAAAACGGTTAATCCGGGACACCGGGGAGATCAACCTGGATCAGTTTCATTCAGGGGGCTTTCATTTCTGGTTCTTCAATCAGGTTGATGGAAGCTCGTACAGTTCCGAAGAGGATCTTTATGGTTCAATTACCCGCATCATGAAGGTTCCAGAGCCAGGTACCCTGGTGCTTGCAGTACTTGGACTTGCTTTTTTGCTCATTAAACGACACCAGCACCATCCGCAATAAAGACGACGGTTATATTTCTAAACGTACTATCGCCCAGCCTGTGTAAGCCTGAATCTGTGCCATCCTTCCTATAGTTGTTATGCACAACGAGGGAGGGATGACGATGAAAAGGACGAGATTACTGGTTCTGGCCGTTGCTTCGGGAAGCGTGGTCACCGGCTGCAGCAGCCTAAAGCCAAAATTTGATGTTGACGAGCTACCAGCACCAGCGGCCGGCATTGAAGCCGAGTATATTATCGATAATACCAACCCGGGTTTTTACACCGACGGAGAGTGGAAGGAATCCTCGGTCTCGAGTGGTTACATCGGAGAGAACTATTTTGCGGGTGAAGCGGGTACCGGCGAGAAGACGGCTACCTGGAACCTGAACATCGTAAAGCGACTTGATGTGTATGCCAGGTGGACGGCGCACAGCAATCGCGGCTCCAATGTAAAATATGTTGTGCATCACCTTGATGATCGGGATTTTCTGACCACCACTACCGTTGAGGTTGACCAGAGGGATTTTGGAGGACAGTGGTTCAAACTCGGGACCTTCCGGATGTCATCGCTCACCAGCCGAGTTACGGTATCCGACGATGCTGATGGCTATGTCATAGCCGATGCAGTTCTTTTTAAAGAGGCTGCCGGAACGCCCTCCGTGGACGCAGATAATGACGGAATGCTTGATGCGTGGGAGCTTGAACACGGTCTTGACCCTACCAATGCATTGGATGCTGATCAGGATCCCGATGGCGATGGATTGACCAATCTGCAGGAGTCTTTGGGGATGACGGCCCCATTTAGCGCCGACACAGACGGTGATGGCGTACCTGACGGCTACGAAAACGACGCAGGTCTGGATCCAACTGTGTCCGACGGAGACCTGGATGTCGATGGAGATGGGTATACGAACTACCAGGAGTATCTGGCAGGTACAGACCCTACGGATGCCACAAGTGTATTGGCGGCAGATACGGTTTTGCTTACCTGGGACCCACCTTTGGCGCGAACTGACGGCAGCGAACTCTCCCCAGAGGAAATTGATTATTACGAGTTGAAATATGCCAAGGTAGTGGATGGCAGTAATACTGGAATAGTGTCCGATAACGAATCGTCGGGCTTTGTGGTTTATGGGCCTGATGTGGGCACTTCGGGCGTAACGGAAGGCTATGTGGGTAAGAACTATGTGGTTATGCCCGGAGGAACAGGTGATAGCATTGCAAGCTGGTCGGTCAATGACCTCTCACCCGGAACTGAGTACCGATTGTCAGCCAACTGGACGTCTTACAGAAATCGCGCAACAAACGCGACCTATCTTGTTCAGTATGAAAAGGTAGACGGCAATCTCGTTGAAAGCCGGTTCACGGTAGATCAGACCTCCGGTGGTGGCACATGGCAGGCCCTGGGCTCGTTTATCCCCGGTTCCAGCCAGGTAACCGTGTTATTGGCGAATGATGCCGACGGCTACGTCATTGCAGATGCCGTAAAGCTGGAGCCAGTGACGAAAGCTGTAGAGCCGATCAGAATAGAGTCTGAAGAGACACGGTCCTATGTCGTTAGCGACCTCCCGGCCGGTGCGTGGGAATTTCAGATACGAGCTGTGGACACGGATGGGCTTGCGAGTGATTATACGGAACCTCAAGTTATGATAATTGAATAGTGTGGTCTGTTCCGTGTTCGAGCTAGGCTGCAGATTCCCGGTTAAGAGCGTTAAGGAGCGACGTACGTGGCCTTGGTCTATTTTGATAAATTCATGGAAAGAACGGGTGTTAGAAATTTCGGTGATGACATAAATCCGGCTCTGATGAGCAGGTTTATCAACAAAGATATTCTCTCGTCCGATGAAGTTGCACTGTTCGGCGTCGGCACCATACTGAACGACAAGAACATAAAAAGTAATAACCACTACGCCAGAAAGGTGATTTTCAGTTCTGGCGTGGGGTATGGGAAGCTCGAAACGAAGCTTGATGACACTTGGGATGTTGCCTGTGTCCGGGGGCCGGGTTCGGCCAAGGCGCTTGGGGTTGGGCCAGACAGAGCCATAGCCGATGGTGCCATCCTGCTCTCGGAGCTTTATGCCAAACCTACGAAAAAATGCTCAAGGGCCGTGTTCATACCGCACGTCAACTCCCATCTCTCAACGGGACGACTGCTGGCAGCAATTGCCGATAAGCTTGATATGGATTACCTGAGCCCGAGTTGCAATGCTGATGAGTTTATCAGCACCGTGGCAAGCGCTCCTTTCGTTGTCACAGAAGCGATGCATGGAGCCATTCTTGCGGATACGATGAGGGTTCCCTGGGTTCCCGTAAGCTTACATGAGTTCCATGAGTTTAAATGGCGTGACTGGATGGACGCTATGGGGCTAAATAGCGGGATGGTTCATTCTCTGTCTCCACGATGCTGGGATAGCAGGGAAGGGAGCCAGCCGACAACCATTGTGCAGCGGTTATATAAACGCGGCAAAGGACAGGTCCTGAAACGTAACCTGAGACGGGTCATAGAAACTAAGGAACCGCTGCTTAGTCAGCCACAGATCATTGAGTCAAAAAAACAGGCGCTTCTGAAAGCGGTAAATGACATCAACAGGACCTATTCCCGTTTATAGTCCTGGAGTGCTGCCAGGACATACTCAAAGACATTCGTGCCACTGTCCAGCTCCCGGATTTCCCGGGAGTGGCCATCCATCGTTTCCTTTATCGAATTATCGTGCAGGATGTCACCGAGATATCGGGATACTTGCTCAACAGAAAATTGATTTTTATTGATAACTCTCCCTGCGCCCAAACTTTCAACTACCCAGGCATTGTAGGGTTGGTCCCAGATCTGGGGGATACACAGCATTGGTTTTCCAAACCAGAATGCCTCCTGCACTGCTCCGGACCCTGCATGTGAAACAAACCCACGTATGCTCCTGTCTGCCAGTAGCATTGGTTGGGGGCCCCAGGAAATCCACCGTATGTCCTGGTCACCCTTGAAGTTTTCCGGTACGGGGTCCGTCCGTGAAACCCAGAGAATTCGGCAATGATTTTCTTTGGCTCCCTTTATCAGGCAACGGGAGAGCTTGTTGGTTATGGTCACCATAGATCCAAGGCTCACCAGAATGACAGGTTTATCGGGCTGCATTTCGAGCCAGGCCCGGTCTTCCGTGGATATGTCTCCGGCCATCAGGGGAGGAAGCGGGCCAAATGCCTGAGCATCGCCGCATACCGTAATTCTTGAGTGGAGATGACGCCGTTCAGTGGTTGCCATGCCCGTGGTAAAGATCTGCTTGGGCTTGCCTGACTGCTTGCCTCTTTCGATGATTTCACCCCAGTTCTGGTTTACCTCAATCTTCATTTCCTTGATTGAGCGGTAAAGCTTGTGGTTGAGCTTTGACTGGACGGCGTCCGAGAACTTTCCAATAATTCTGGACAACAAAGGAATGGTGTTTCTGGCAAGCAGCGACGGCTCGTCAGCGTATGGCTGCGGGTTCTGACACTGCTGGTTTGACCCTGATGCCCGGTGCATTAATACCGGGATGCCTGATTGAACACCCAGGTCATGTACTGCAGCGCCTAACAGGTGTTCGTCGGAAATGATCAGGTCTGGTTTGCGGTGCTGAATGATGTCCTTGACCAGGGGCAGGGAGGATAAGCCTTTATATTGAATCGGCTGGAAATAATGTGTCTCGAAATACCGATTGAAAAAAAGCTTTCTGTAAAGCGGGCTTGTATGGGAAATTTTTTTAAGAAGAGAGTCGGCATTGGCCGGGAGAACAGGAGGAAGCAGATCGTACTCGAACCCATGGGTTGCAGGCAGGCCCTTGCCCTCCTCCGGCAGGATGAAGTGGCACTCAATATCTTTCAACCTAAGTGTGGAAGCGATACGTAGCAGGGGAATGACGTGCCCGGCATCAGGTATCAGTGCCACAAAAGTTATACGCATTTTCCAAAGTCCTTTTCGTTTATCACGTACTTGGCGGTTTGCGCCTTATCCGGGGTCGAGTCTATACCGCAAACTAAAGCCAGCATAGTGTTTCACTGGCTTTACAGTGGTGTCGAAAAACTTTACACCCGTAAAGACTTCTTGATCTAATGGTTTGTTAAGTCATTGATAAATAGAGATTAAAAATAAATGGCACAGATTTGGCATGTAGGCGGAGGTGTTTTCGCAGTAACCATGATGAAGAAGGATCTAGCATGAATAAGATGTCGATGTTGGGAGGAGTGTTCGCTGCTTCATTAGTTGCACCTGCCTTTGCAATGCCCGTGATTTCCGTTGATAGCGTGTCTGGTGTGTGGTCAGACGCGGTTGGTGGCACCAACATAAATTATATTGATGGTGGCCAAGAAGTACGTTGGGGCGGCGGTCAACCAACACAAAGCGGCTATCGTTTTGATGGTTCTGCACCTGCTGCATTTGATGTGGACATAAACGAAGAGTTCGACTTAGGTAATTTCACCCATTTTAACTATCAGATCAACGCCGGCACAGGTGTCGACAGTGTGTTGCTGAGCATTTCAATGGCTATCTCCGTTGACGGGAATCCGTATGCGACGCCTCTGTCGTTTACCTTCCTGCACGAGGAAACAACGAACTCTGGTAACGGTTGCTGTGACGATATCGTGTCTTTCGAGAGCCTTGTGTCATCAGAGGCTTTTGAGATTGACGGAGCGTTGTATACACTCGATCTCCGAGGATTCAGTCAAGGTGGCGGCCCCACGATGGAAGAATTGATTACGTCTGAGGGAGCCGACAACATGGCCCAACTCAGAGGTGTATTCACCAAGGTTCCTGAGCCCGGCACTCTTGCGCTGCTCGGTCTTGGGCTTGCCGGTCTGGGGCTTTCGCGCCGCCGTAAGTCCTGATTCCGGTAAGGGCTATCTGCAAGGGTTGTAGTGGCCCTGAACACAAACCCGGCGTTCGTTTGAGCGTCGGGTTTTTTGTTAGCCGGATTGAGTGTCAGCGGTGCGCGCCGTTCAGGAACCGTTCGAAGGTGGCCCTTTGGCCGGAGCAGTCTGGACGTTTTTCGCCTTCACTCGATACCCTTTCACACCGCCCCGCAAGTGCCCATAGTGCGCCACGAGCATCTCCCTGAAGCTTGTTAAGCGCTCCCTGAATTTTGACTTCAACGCTCGAATTGGTGAGCTGTTCGCCTATCTGATACCACGACCATAAAATAACGTAAGAGCCGTTGGCGTTGTTCTGGATAACCGTCTCGTTGACGGTTTTCGTGCTTACGGAATCGCTACTGTCACGTGCATGAGAGGTTTTGGAGACAAGCTTCCATTCTTTTCGATCGAATAGCTGGTTTCGATACCCGATCAGTTCCCGGTTCTGTACCTGACGGCGATACCCTGTGACTTGCACTTGTACCTGTTTCAGGTCATCAGAGACATAGATTCCGCCGAGATCAATGTCCGGCTTTACATAATCCGGGTGCCAGATATCGGCGTGTTTGAGCGGGCCTGTCCAGTCAGCCTCTGGCACCGGCAGGCTCGGCTCCCATGAGCTGGCTACGCGCGCTGTTTTGGCATCCAGTGCGGCCGGCACCAGTGGCGGCAGGAGTAGTATCAGGGAGGCCAGCAGGGGCCATTTGATGGACGGTGACGTTGGTCGGGCCTGTCCGGTTTCCGGATTGCTGATGCCGGATTTGTCGCCGGTGTCTGAAGAGGTTTGCTCGAGCCTGGTTGAGATAAAGAAAAGCGGTACCAGCGTAACGACGATGAAGATAATCCATCCGAAGAGTTCATGGTCCTCGATCAGGGACGTTTCCATGTTGGTGTAATGCCCTGCAGCGATGATGCCGAAGACTCTTATCCAGTTCGCCACCATGGACAGTAAGCCGGCAATCACAACCAGAAGAGCAATGCGGGCATTGGAGCGGTAATAAAGCTGGCCGTAGAAGGCTGCAAGAAAAAGCGCGACCATCAGGTACCGAACACCACTACATCCATTTTCAACAAGGAAGGTACCCACATCCAGGATAATGAAAAACTCATGGATGGTGGCTGGAATATCAAAGGCCTGGAGAAGGATTGTGTTGAAAAAAACGGTGATGTGCTGGAGCAGGGGCGAGAAGTCGTCCCATATGGGTACCGCAAAAACCAGCAGTAGAATTGGTCCGCCTGCACTGGTTACGAATCCCTTTCCCCATATCGACCATCCCCAGAAGATGATGATCAGTGGCGCAAGGATCAGGCGGAATACTCTAATGTCTGCCGCCTGGGAAAGGATCAGCGTGGCAGTAGCACCAGCCAGTAAAAACAAACCCAGCGGCGAGCCGTTGATTGTCAGGGCAGAGAGGGACTTTCTTCTTTGGTAAAGAAGAAAAAAGACACCCCCCAGTACCAGGAACCCGTGGTTGTATATGATTGAGTTGTACCACAGGTGAACAAATGACTGCCATTCAGCCCAGAGTCCAAGCGTCAGCAGCGGAATTGATGCCAACCAGAGATACCGCATTGTTAAAGCCCGATCCATCAGCCCCGGTCACCAAATTTTTCCAGAATTCGTTTTGCATCATCATTCCTGCCAACAGCGCGGTATGCCTCTGCGAGGTGCAGCGCGATTTCCTCTGAGTCAGGTTGAAGCTCGTGAGCCTTTTTAAGGATGGGCAGGCTTTCCTCGGGGTTGCCGGCCTTCAGCATAATCCATCCATAAGTGTCTACGATAGCCGCGTTATCTGGGGCAAGTTCATAGGCTTTTTTGGCCATGGGCACAGCTCGCTGATCCCCGGTTTCGTGATATAGCCAGGCAAGGTTATTCAGCACGATAGTATTCTTGGGCATTGAGTCCAGCAATTTTTCGTAGTTGGCTTTGGCTTTATCCTGCTCGCCCTCAGATTGTTGGAGCAGGGCAAGTCTGAGGCGCAGCGGCAGGCTATCGGGGAAGGTGTCAATGCCGGAATAAAGAAGTGAGAGAGCTTCGTCTTTCTTGCCTGAGTCCTGCAATACCGCAGCATGGGCATTGATAATGCCTGCACTGGGCTGTTTGTCCATGGCCAACTGATAGAACTCGGCAGCCTGTTGGTTTTGCCCCTGACTCTCAAAATAACGCGCCTCCATTAGATAAGGTCGTGGAGAGTCCGGGTGTTGCTGTTTGGCATCCTGGAGAATGTTCCGGGCTTCATCTACGTTGCCAGCACTAAAGGCTTGTTGGGCTGCCTGTAAGGAAATTTCCTCGTTATCCGGGAAAAGAGCCCGGCCTCGGTTGAGAACGGCAGAAGCGCGGTCCGAATCTCCCGACTGTCTGAGATTCGCCGCTATGTTGTTGTAGATGTTTGCGACGAGAGGTGCCGCCCGTGATGGCGTACTTTCCTCGTCTCGCTCTAGCAGAGATGCCGTAAGGTTATCCGCTTCCCGACCGTTACCTTGCCGTAGTGCCAGTTCCAGCAGGACGAGCCTTGGCCCGGTGGCTTCGGGATTTTTCTCCAGCACCTGCCTCATGAATCGCTCTGTTTCCTCCTGATCCAGCACGGAGGCCAGCCCCTGAAGGGCTTGCCGGCTGTCCGGGGCAAGTTCAACGGCTTTCCGGAACTGCTTTTGTGCCTCGGTTTTATTGTCCTGGTTAAGCGCTAATTTGCCCAGTGCAATAACCGGCTCGTGGGCATCAGAATCCTTGCTGAGTGCTTGCGTGAAGTATCTGTGTGCCTCTTCAACTTTGTCCTGACTAGCCGCCAGGTTTCCACGAATCACTAGGGCGTCAACATTGTCGGGATCATTCTTGATCCACTCGGATACCGTTGCAATGGCTGCTGCAACGTCACCAGAGCGCGCCTGAGCCTGAATAAGAAGGGACCGCGCCCGATCCAGGTCGGGAGCTTTGTCTACCACCTGCCTTGCCAGGTCTATAGCTCGTGCATGTTTTCCTGCCAGACTCAAATAGTTGGCATACCGCAATCGTAACTGGAGGTTGTCGGGGTTGAGTTTCAGAGATCGTTCCATGAGCGCTTCACCTGCCTCAGTATCACCGCTTGCAAGTGATGCTATTGCGACTAACGCCAGAGTTTCAGGGTCCGAATCTTTATCCTCAAGTTTATCGAGTATGTCCTGGGCACCTTGTGGATTGCGCATTTGTAGGCGGGTGGCTGCCAATAGTTTACCTGCCATCTCTGAGTCGCCCATTTCAGCAACAGGGGCCAATAGTTTCTCCGCCTCCTCAACGCGGCCCTGTCGGAAACGCACCAGGCCCAGCATCAAGGCAGATTGCTCGTGACTGGGGGCTTGCTCAAGAACCTCCTCCAGATACCTCGCTGCGTTGGTGAGGTCACCTTCTTTCATTGCCTCCTGGGCTGCCATCAGGTTGCTCTTGATGGTGCCGGGAGCAGATTTGGCCAATATTTCTTCATAGACAAAGGCCTCGGATTGTTTTCCCTGAGCTCTTAATACGCGAATAAGGGCGGAGATAGTGGCGTATTTTCGCTGGGTCATGACATCATATTGGCCGATATCCTCGAGCGCCCTGATGTAGCCGTCTTCTGCTTTCTTCCACTCTTCCTCGGCATGGGCCATCTGGGCTTTCCATAACCAGAGTTCGGTATCCTCACCATCAATCTCTTCGGCCTCCGCCAAAAGCTCACGAGCTTTTTCCTTGTTGCCCCGGGCGAAAGCAGTTTTAGAAAGACCAATTACCGATTCAACCGCACCTGAGTCGATTGTTCTGGCTTTTTCGAATGCAGCACTGGCTTCATCGAGGCGGCTTGAGGCCAGGTAAGTTTCGCCTCGAAGCAGAGCAACTTCGGTCTCTGTTGGTCGGTCCGGAGAAGTAATCCTGTTCAACGCAGTCAAAGCCTGCTCATACTCATTTCGCATCAGGTATGCTTCGGCATACATCAGGTTGGCCTGGTTGTTTACCGCAGGACCGATTTCCTCTTCGGGAATTTGCCCCATGACCCAGTCAAGCTGCCTTTCCGCATTGACCGCATCACCGGCTTTCAACAGGTTGTCAATAATCAGAAAATAGGGATCGATATTCTCGGGTCGCAAGTCAATCGCACTACGCGCCTCCAGCGTGCTGGCCTTGAGTTCACCCTGGCGCTGAAAAAAACGCGACTGGTCCAGGTGACTGAGATACTGGATGTCCTCCTGGCTCATTTCGTTGTTGTCGCCGCTGCAGCCTGCAAGGGTGATCGATATGGCAACTGAAAGAAGGGTGGCACGTACTGCTAAAACTGGTTTCATGGCCCTGTTCCTTTCCCTTTTGGGTATTGTTATGGATTCCCTGCCTGTTACTCAGGCACTCGACGATTCAGAGGATGCCTCTATCCGGTATTTGTCAGTCAGGTTATAAAGCGTTGGCCGGGTGATACCCAGTAGGCGTGAGGCCTGCGCCATATTAAAACTGCATGACTGAAGGGCCTGTATAATTGCGGCACGTTCGGCGTTTTCGCGTACCTGTCGCAGGTTTAGCTGGCTTTCGGGGCCTTCTCGGTCGCAGTTCAGTTCCAGGTCGGCAGCCGTGACCCGTTTGCCGTCCGCCATTATGGTGGCTCGCTTCACTTTGTTGATCATTTCCCGCACATTACCTGGCCATGGATAGCTCTTGATGGCATTGATGGCATCTTCAGTAAAGGCGAGGTTGGGGCGGTCCATATGTTTGCCAAGAGATTGCAACAACGACTGCGCGATGACCAGTGCGTCTCCGTCCCGGTCACGCAGGGCAGGCACGTCGAGGGTGATTTCGCTGATACGGTAGTAAAGGTCCTCGCGGAAGGTGCCCTGGGTGATGAGTTCCTGAACGTCGCGGTGGGTCGCGCACACCACTCGCACGTCCACCGGAATGGGTTTCACGGCGCCTACCCGGTCGACCATCCTTTCCTGCAGAAACCTCAGCAGCTTGGCTTGCAAGGCCATGGGCATGTCACCGATTTCGTCCAGGAACAGGGTTCCGCCGTTGGCGCTCTCGATTTTACCTTTTTTGCTCTGGGTGGCGCCGGTGAAAGACCCTTTTTCAAAGCCGAACAATTCGCTTTCCAAAAGGTTTTCTGGAATCGCGGCGCAGTTGATCGCTGCAAAGGGTCTATCTGACCGCTGACTCAGGTCGTGGAGGGCGCGTGCCAATAACTCTTTACCGGTGCCAGTCTCGCCGGTGATCAGTGTAGTCACATCCGTGGGGGCGACCTTTTCAAGAGTGCGGCAAATGGACAGCATTTGAGGACTGGCCGCGACAATGCCCTTGATGTTGGTGCCGTTACGGTGGCGGGAGAGTTCACGGTTCTCGCGCTCGAGTTCCGCCAGTCTGAAGGCCCGGTTGACCACAAAGGTCAGGATGTCGGCGTCCAGGGGTTTCTGGTAAAAATCGCTTGCTCCCATGCCAATGGCCTTGACGGCGTTCTCTTTATCCTCGCGGCCGGTTACCACGATGATTTTGGTCATGGGGGCCAGCCGCAGGACTTCCTCCAACAACAGGAAGCCTTCGGACGCTCCGCCGGGATCGGGAGGCAGGCCCAGATCCAGGGTGATCACATCGGGCTCCGTTCTGCGCAGGGCTGCAAGGGCAGACTCCCGGTCAGCCGAGAGAGTCACTTCCAGATCCTCACTGAAACACCAGCGCATTTGGCTTTGCAGGCCCGGATCGTCTTCTACTATTAAGAGTCGTCTACTCACAACGGCTACAAATCCCTTTCTGTATTGTGATGGTCTCGTGTTGAAAACTCCCACCCTTGATTCTTAACCGAACATTGACACTTTGCAATGATAAGCTTGAGTGGATTTGTTTTTCGTCAGTTATTTGGCGCCTCTCTGTGGCTCGGTCCGTGGCTCGGTCCGATCATTGGTCAGCGGTTCCGGCTCGATTTTCGCCGACGTTTGTTCTTTTTCAGGCCGCGCGAGCGGGAAGCGGATAGAAAAACAGGATCCCATGCCGGGTTCGCTGGTAACGTCGATGTTGCCGCCCACATTGCGCACGTATTCCCGTGCCTGATAGGCACCGATACCCATACCGGTCAGCCCCTTGGTGCTTTCAAAGGGTTTGAATAGCTGGGTCTGGATGAAATCATCGGTCATGCCGGCCCCCGTATCCTGGATAAACAGTACCACATTGCCACTGGCGGTTTTGAGGGTCAGGGTTATCTCGCCGGTCGGTGGGGTGGCGTCCTGGGCATTTTGTATCAGGTGGCCGAGAATGCTGCAGAGTTGATCTCGGTTAGCGTTGATGTGGATCTTTCCGGGGGCGCCTACCACTCGGGGTATGGGTTGGCGACGGGAATAATGTTCTGCCAGGTGCGTAATGATCTCGTTGAGTTCTACCACTTCGGTCACCAAGGTCTCGTCGGCCGGTTTACGAATATGGTCCACCAGGTTGGACATTTTGCGAACTGCGTGGTCGGTTGTGTTGATCATGTCGTCAATAAAGGCCGGGTTCTCCCGGTGTCTGGGGGCGTTTTTCACCAGTAATGAGAGTTGTGCAATCAGCGTTTTCAGGTCATGGACCATAAAGGCCGAAGCCTTGCTGACGGCTTCGAATTGCATGGCTCTCGAGAGCCGGTTCTGTGCATCCGCCTGCGCCAGCAAGTTACAGGTTTGCCGGGCGACGACCTTGATCAGGTCAAAGTTTTCCCAGTTGAGCTCCACCCGGGCGTAAGGAGGGCCGATCAGGGCGATGCCATAGAGGTTGTTGCTGAGATACAGGGGAATAACCAGCCAGCCATCGGGAATCTGCGAGATAGGGTCAGGAATTTCCAGCAGATTGTAGGCGACCGGGTCGCGCTTGTATTCGCGAAGGTCGATAATCCATTCACGTTCAGCAAAAAAACGGACCAGTTCTGAATTGGCGTCAATGGTGGTGTATTTCGGCGTCATAAGATTTACGGCGGTTTTGAGCAGATAGCCCCCTTGATCTTCCCTGATCCACAGCGCGCCAGCGTTGCTTTCCACCAGGCTGGTGAGGATGCGGATCACCCGTTCCGGCAGTGGCGGGTAGTCGCTGAGGTCCGCCATTTCGCGGGTCATCTTCAGCCATTCTTCCCGGTAATCGTATTTGTAATCGAAGAAGTTCTGACTGATAAATACCATCAACCGGGATCTGACGCGTCGCGACGTCAGCAGAGTGGTAAGAAATACCAGGGCGATAGTGAGGAAAAGTACCTGAAGGGCCTCTCCCCAATCACCGCCGAGGGTTTTCACGTAGTAACCGCCCAGTGCCAGGAACAGGAGATAGGCGCCGGCCAGTAGCAGGGTTCCTGCATGGAATACCGCCGAGCGGGATAGCTGGAAATCCACTGGCTGTTTGCGGGTGTTGATGACGTTGACGGCAAACAGAGGCACCAGCACTGCGTTCACCAGGCCTCTGGCATTCCAGAAAGAGTCTGCTACCTGGCCGAACAGTAGGGCGTCGGCGTACATGAAAAAGTCGAAGGCAAACAGGGTGGCTACAGCGATGCAGACATACTTCATGCTGGAGCGGCCGAACGACAGCGAGTTGCGCCAGATCTGTTCAACCAGCGATAGGCCCAGCAGGGAGAGGGCGATCTGGCCTACCACTTTGGTTTTACCGTCGAGAATGGTGAATCCGAACGCGTATTCCATTATCCCGGAACCGAGCAGCAGAACGACCAGTGCAACCGTGGCGGTTGCCAGGATTCGGCGCAGGCGACCAACCAGATTATCGGTGCGAAAGGAATCCCGCAGCAGGGCGAACAGCACTAAGATCCAGGCCGCGTCCCGCAACAGCTCCAGCGTATAACGGAGGAAAAAGCCGGGTGTTCCCCACAAGCTCTGGGTGATTAGCGACCCGGCCCAGATCAGGGTGACGAAAGAGGCCAGTACGAGTGAACGGTCAATATCCCGCCGAAAGTATCGCGTGGCAATTACCAGCCCTAGCAGTCCATAAGCTATGGCTGCAGAGGAATGACTGATCAGGCTGAAATCATTCAACATGGCTCGCGTCCTGCGTTATGCGCCAGTGTTTACACCGGTTTTTTGTTCTCGCGGTAGAACCGGAATATTTCTTTCAGCGGCCGTTTTGGGGTGAATCCGAACTCCCGTGCGAACGCTCTACCATCAATCACGACAGGATACTTGAAAAAGTGCATCAGGTACGAAGGAAAACTTCGCAGGTTAAGTGTGCGCAGTATCATCCTGGGCAGTATGGGGGGAATGGAGGGTACGGGTATGCGGCCGCAGCCGCAGAGCTTCAACGCGTGCTGGTAGGCCACCCAGTCCTGCGGCGCGACATTGAAAATTCCCCGCTGGGGTTTGTTGTAAGCCAGCACGATGGCATCGGCCATATCATCGATATGGATAAACTGCATCATCGGTGAAAAGCCGGCCAGAACAGGTGCCCGTTCCATGCCCAGCAAGGTGCTGATGGAGTTGCGCACGCCCGGGCCGACAATGTTGCAGGGCCGCAGAATGGTGATATTCAGGTCCGGGTAGCGCCACAGGTAGATGTTGGCCAGGTTCTCCAGTTCCACGGAATCAATCAGGTCCGCGCTCAGCCCCGCACTTTTCAGCGGAGCTTCCTCGTCAATCAGCGCCGGGTTGTAGGCCACCGCGCCATAGACGTGGAAGGTCGACAGGACCACCACTCTTTTGATGTTGTACTTGTGGCTCAGGTCCAGCAGTTTCTGGGTGCCGAGCACGTTGGCGTTGTAACGGCGCATTCGGGTGAGCTGGCTCGACATGATACGGCCGAGGTGGATGACGCCATCAAACCGGTAACGCCGGAAAAGGTCTTCGAAGGAGCGCTTGTTGAAGTCGATGCAGTAGCTGGGGATATCGTCGCCCAGATAGACCTGTTCTCGAAAATCCACGGCAACGAGGTTGCAGGTGTCCCGCAGGCGGCTGATTACCTGTTGAGCCAGGGCGCCGGCTGCACCTGTTACAAGAATCTGGGGTCTGCTTTTTTCAACCATCAGAACAGCCTTTTCCTTTCGCTCAGTCCGGTATCGATCAATTCACTGATCGCTGCCTTCACCTGTTCCACTCGCTCTGTCACCTGTTCTTCGGGAATTTCCAGGTCGTCAAACACCATTGGGTCGCCAAAGTTCAGGTGAACTTTGGCGGGCAAGACAAACGGCATGGCCACCGGAGCGTAGGGAATGCCGAGCCACCGAGCCAGTGGTTTGATGTTGGCGATGGCGGGAATGGTTTCCTCACACCCGACCACGCCCACCGGCACAATGGGTGCCTTGTATTTCATGGCCAGGTGCATGAAACCGTTACCGAACCGTTTGAGCTGGTAGCGATCCTGATACAGCTTGCCAGACCCGCGAATGCCTTCGGGGAATACGATGACGGCCTCGCCGTTGGCCAGCATCTTGGCGCAATTGGTGGGATCGCCCAAAACCGCGCCAAACTCGTTCAGCAAATTGCCGAGGTAGGGGACCGTCGGAAAAAAACGTTCGATCATCGCCCGTGGAATGCGGGGGTTATTCTCGCGGGAGGCGAGGGCGTAGGCAATCAACAGGCCATCAATTGGCAACTGCCCACTGTGATTCGGGACGATCAGTACCGGCCCCTCCGAGGGAATCTTGTCAACGCCGGTGGCTTCCACCCGAAAATACTTTTCGTAGGTCTGGCGGGTCAGGGAGAAGCCGTACTTCATCACTTCGTTGTTATAGCCCCAGGGATCGTACCCCAGAGAACCAATCGGCTTGCGGATGCGATTGATGTGATTCTCCAGCTCCGCCGGGATCAACCGTGACTTCAGAATCGATGCTAGACCCATGTGGTTTCTACTCTCTTCCTATCATAACGCCAAGGGTGTGACTCTGGCCCGTATTCAGCACGCGGTAATCGCCGAGGGCATTGGCGCTTTCAACGCACAGCATGGTCTGCCAGGCAACGTTGGGGAAATCCGACAATCGTGCCGCTTTCTCCGGCCCCGGATTCCAGACAACCGTGGAGTCGCTGCCGATGGCGGTGATGCGCCGGTTCCCCGATGGGGTTTCAACAATCAGCGAATTGCCGCTTTCATAAATGCGGTCGGTTTCACCCTCGAAGCTCACTGGCCCTTGCTGTGTGTGGTAGCTCCAGTCTTTCAGGGAGTCCACGTATCCGCAGTTTTCGAGGCCTTTGACCAGCGTTCTGGAAATGTCCGGGGTCGGAAGATAGGTGTGAAGTGCCTGGGTAAACGCCAGCGGTTCCGAGCCCGAATTGGTGGTGGTCAATGCCAGTTGGCAACCGTCAGCCGAGAAGTGGAAGGTCATCAGCAACCGGGCGCGGCCGTCCCAGGCATCGGAAAAGTCACTGTTTGCATCCAGTGACAGGCTGACTTCCACGTCGTGCGCGGTTTCCCTGACATCCTCCAGCTTCCACACGGCCGTGCGGGCGAAACCGTGGGAGCTGGTGGTCAGCAGCCTGCGGCGAACTTCCGGGGGATTTTTCTCGGGCACGCCAAACCACGGCCAGCATACGGGAATGCCGCCACGGATGGCCACGCCGGGTTCAAAGCGCGCGGTGTCGCTCATCCACAGCCAGTCAGGCTCGTTGTGGGCGGCAAAGTGGGTAAGGTGAGCGCCCTGCAGGAAAAGGCGGGCGCGGAACAAGGGGTGGTGTACCTCCATGGCTTCCAGTTGCCCGATGGTTGTCCATCGGGTGAACGACCAGTGCCCGGGTTTTAATGTCACGTAGTGCCTCGTTACAGCTTTCTGGATGGTCAATGGATTGTCGGTCTGAGGTGCCGCCAGAGTTACGGCATGTCCTTACACTCAGGGTAAATTAAAACTGTCCTTACGGCGAGAAACCATCTTAAAATCGACCGTCCCCGTCGGAGTTTGATGAATGATTGACCAGGTTCTTGCCCCCGTTCCCGTTTCTCCTCACGCTGGAGTCGATCTCGTGGAGTCGACACCTGGGAGTAACCTGTGGCTTGATGAGTTGGCCGATGGTCTCACGGAGCACGGCTGGATGAGCCAGGATGTGTCTGTGCTGTTAACTTCGTCCCTTTTAAAGGGTCTTCGCAGTGAAGTTCGGATACTGGACCGGACCGAGGCACTGCGCAAGGCGGGTGTGGGGCGTGGCCAGGACTTGCTTCAGGACAGATCCGTAAGGCGGGACAAGATTTCGTGGCTGCAGGGCGTGACGCCGGTTCAGGCGGCGTTGTTCGAGTTCTTCGAGTCGGTCAGGCTGGGGTTGAATGAGCGGTTGTTCCTGGGGCTGAAACGGTTTGAGGCACACTACGCCACCTATCACAACGGTGACTTCTACCGTCGCCATGTGGATAGCTTCCAGGGCAGGGCGTCGCGGGTTGTGAGCCTGGTTTTGTACCTTAATGAGGGTTGGCAGGAAGCCGACGGCGGTGCGTTGCAGATTTTCAATCGTGAAAACGAGAACGAGGTATGTGGCGTCGTATTGCCACTGGCAGGGCGGATGGCGCTGTTTATGAGCGAAGAAATTCCCCATGAGGTGTTGCCGGCCCACCGTACCCGTTACAGCGTCGCCTGCTGGTTCCGATGCGATGAAGTGCCGCTGCCATTGTAGTGCCGGAACCCTTTTGCTAATATGCGCGCCGCTTTGAGGGATTTCGCCCCAAAGCCCGTTATGGTGGCTCCATTGGTGCCTCCGCAACGATAAACCGTGAACCCGGTCAGGCCCGGAAGGGAGCAGCCGAAGCGGTGGACTTGTGTGCCGGAGTGTCGCTGATGGAGTCACCCCCAGATTTTTCCTTTTAACGCCCCCGATTATCCCTCTCTGATTGCTTCTTGTTGGCTTCTTCTAACATCCTGACCGTGCTATGGTTAAACCCATTTTTAACGGCAGTTGGCAGAACATGAGCTACCAGGTACTTGCCCGTAAGTGGCGCCCCCGGACATTCGAAGATATGGTCGGCCAGGAGCATGTGCTCCAGGCACTGATCCACGCCCTGGACAACCAGCGGCTGCACCACGCCTATCTGTTTACCGGTACCCGGGGCGTAGGCAAAACAACCATTGGCCGATTGCTGGCCCGATGCCTGAACTGCGAAACCGGCGTTACCGCCACGCCGTGTGGAACCTGCTCCAGTTGCCAGGAAATCCAGGAAGGGCGGTTTGTTGATTTGATCGAAATCGACGCAGCCTCCCGTACTGGCGTGGATGATATGCGGGAACTCACCGATAACGTCCAGTACTCGCCAACCCGTGGCCGCTTCAAGGTGTACCTCATTGACGAGGTGCATATGTTGACCAACCAGTCCTTTAACGCCTTCCTCAAGACCCTTGAAGAACCCCCGGAACACGTCAAGTTCCTGTTGGCGACAACGGACCCTCAGAAGCTGCCAGTGACCGTGTTGTCTCGTTGTCTGCAGTTCAACCTCAAGCGGATGACGCCCGAACACATTGCCGGGCACCTGCGCCACGTGCTGACCCAGGAAGGTATTCCTTTCGAGGAACCGGCCCTGTGGCTATTGGCACGTGCCGCGGATGGCAGTATGCGGGACGCCCTGAGCCTGACAGACCAGGCCATTGCCTTCGGCAATCAGACGCTCAGCGGCAGTGATGTCAGCAACATGCTGGGCACGATTGATCAAAGCGATATCGAGAACCTGGTGAATGCGCTGGTGGAAGACGATGGGCCCGCGCTGCTGTCCGAGATCAATCGTATTTCCGATTTTGCGCCGGATTACAGCGTGATCCTGGCGGACCTGTTGTCGCTGTTCCATCGGGTGACGATGGAGCAGGTGGTGCCGGGCAGTGTCGATAATGCCCTTGGGGATGCCGCGCAGGTGGAGTCCCTGGCGCGCCGGCTGAGCGCGGAAGACGCGCAACTCTTCTATCAGGCCGCGCTGATGGGCCGTAAGGACCTGGCGGTCACTCCCGATGCCCGCATGGGGTTTGAGATGACGTTGCTGCGAATGCTGGCCTTCCGGCCTGGCACTGACCGCCGTGAACCACCGGTGGTGGCCTCCGGGACGTCATCGTCAGGGCAGGAATCCCGGGAAGACCCTGAGCCTGGCCCGGCAGCGTCGGAGACAATAACAGCGGCTGTTGAGCCTGAACAAGCGCCTCAACAGCCAGATCCAGAACAGCGGGCAGAGCCAGAACAGCGAGCCGAACCGACGCCCCAGCCGGAGCCTCAACCGGAAGCCCAGGAGCCCGTACTGGAATCCCAACCCGCTCCCGCGCCAGAGGAGCCTGACGCTGCCTGGCTGGCGAGCCTGGATGAAGCGGCTGAATCTGCAGCGGCCGAAGCGGCCAGCTCTGAGGATTATGGTCCGGAACCCGTGGCGCCTGAGCCGGAATACATCGAAGCCCCCCAGGCCGATGTGCCCGAGATAGAATCAGCAGAGTCGGCAGAATCGACTGAGCCCGCCGAACCGGTCAAAGAGCTCGTGGATACCGGCGAATTTGTCTGGGAACGTGATTTTCGCAGCCTGGGCATTGTGGGCATGCCGGGTAACCTCGCCAGTAATGCGGCTATGACTCGCAACGGCGATGAAATCGTGCTGACCATCGATGAAGGTCACGCACGGTTGTTGAACGCCCGCCACGAAGAAAAAATTCTCGAGGCGTTGAGGAATCGGTTTGGCGCCACCATAACCCTGCGTGTGGAACAGGGCGATGCGGGGGGCAACACGCCGGCTGCCTGGGAAGAGCGCCAGCGGCAGGCGCGCCAGAAGGCAGCGGAAGACTCAATTCGCAATGATCCCGCAGTGCAGTCGATTGTTGAACGATTCGAGGCTCGGGTCGTCGAAAACAGTATCCGGCCGCCGAATCAGGCAAAGTCCGGCTAAGGTCTGCGGTTGGAGCCACATGGTGGCAACTCTCTAAGGCAATTCTGTAGAAGGTGAGCGTGATGAACAATATGGGCGACCTGATGAAAAAGGCCCAGCAGATGCAGGAAGAAATGAAGAAGGCCCAGGAAGAGGCCGCCAAGGCCGAGATTACCGGCGAAGCCGGCGCGGGCCTGGTCAAGGTGACCATGAACGGTCGCCATGACGTGCGGAAAGTGGATATCGATCCGTCCCTGCTGAGCGAAGACAAGGAAATTCTGGAAGACCTGCTGGCAGCTGCTATCAACGACGCCGTGCGCCGTGTTGAGGAAAACCAGAAAGACAAAATGTCCGGCATGATGTCCGGTATGGGTATGCCTCCGGGCTTCAAGATGCCGTTCTGATCGAGGATAGCTGATGGCTTTTAGTCCGTTGGTAGACGAACTGGTGGAGTCTCTCCGCTGTCTGCCTGGCGTCGGTCAGAAAACGGCCCAGCGTATGGCCTTCCACCTGCTGGAGCGCGGCCGCTCTGGAGGCTCGCGGCTTTCTGACGCCCTGGATCGTGCCATGACCGGTGTGCGCCGCTGTGAGAGCTGCCAGAACTTCGCCGATACGCCTACCTGCAATATCTGCGAAAACCCTGAACGACGGAATGGTACGCTCTGCGTGGTGGAAAGCCCCTCCGACCTTCTTGCCATTGAGCAGGCGGGCGATTATCGCGGCAGCTACTTCGTGTTGATGGGGCATCTGTCGCCCATCGACGGCGTGGGCCCCGAGGAAATCGGTATTGAGCGGCTGCTGCAGCGCATCCACGGAGAAGGGGTGACGGAGCTGATCCTTGCGACCAATCCAACTGTGGAAGGTGAGGCGACTGCCCACTACATTGCCGACAGGCTGGATGGCCGCAATATCCTGATTACCCGTCTCGCCCATGGTATCCCGGTGGGGGGCGAACTGGGTTATGTTGACGGATTTACCCTGACCCATGCCTTCCGTGGCCGAAAACCTCTGACTGATTAAACCTGACCGGGATTATTATATGGATTCCAACACCCCGGCCGCTTCCGTTCCTGCGGCTCCCGACACGGTTACCTGGATTCGGGAGCCGGACGACCTGGACCGCTGGCTTGCCGAAGGGCAAGGCGAACCGCTTGCACTGGATACCGAGTTCGAACGGGTCAACACCTTCTTTCCGATTCCGGGGCTGGTCCAGCTGGGGATGGGGCAGCGGTTCTGCCTGGTAGACCCGTCGGTCGCAGAGTCGTCAGAGGGCTTTCGCAACGCGCTCACTGACCCGGACACCCCCAAATTGCTATACGCCATGAGTGAGGATCTGGAACTGTTCCGGCACTGGTTGCAGCTGGAACCGGAGGGCATTCTCGACCTGCAGATCGGCGCCGCGCTGGCGGGTGCCGGCTTTTCCGTCGGTTATGCCCGGCTGGTGGAAACTCTCTTCGGTGAATCACTGGATAAATCGGCGACGCGCTCGGATTGGGTTTCTCGCCCGCTTTCCGCGGCTCAGGAACGCTACGCTCTGGACGACGTTCGCTTCCTTGTTCCCTTGTATCACTGGGTGATTACTCGGTTGCAGAAACGGGGCCTTGAAGCGGCATTGGCTGACGAATCCACTCGATTTTCAAAGGAACTGGCAGCCCAGGATAATCCCGACAGCCATTACCTGAAACTGCGAGGCGGCTGGACATTGAGCCGCCAACAGCAGGGGGTACTGAAAACCCTGGTGTGTTGGCGGGAACATGAGTCGCGCCTCCGAGATCGGCCCCGCAACCGGGTTGTGGCCGATGCACTGCTGATTGCCATCGCCCAGAGACTGCCACAGTCAGTACGGGAGCTATCGAATATCCAGGACTTGCCTCCGGCCGTGGTCAGGCGCTACGGGGATACGATTATTAATATGGTTGCGGAGGCATCGACCGCGGATAATTCCGGCATCGACGTTATCGCCGCTCCGCTGAGCCGCCAGGACCAGATGTTCTATAAACAGCTCAAACGCCTGATGGTGAAGGCGGCGGAGGAACGGGATGTGCCGGTGGAACTGCTGGCGCCTCGCAAGCGTCTTGAGGCTGTTGTACAACAGCGAAACCTGGCTGCCGGGCTGTTTGACGAGGGCTGGCGCCGTGACCTCCTGGCACCGGTGCAGGAACAGATTGAGGAATTACTGAAATCATGACCGAAAAGACCTTTGTGTCGGTGTTTCGCAGCAGCAAGAAGCCGGACACATATATCTACGTTCGACGGGGCCAGGCCTGGGATGAACTGCCGGATAGCCTGCGGGGCATATTCGGCCAGCCAATACACGCCATGGACCTGATCATGACACCGGAGCGGAAGCTTGCCCGAACGTCTGGCAAGCAGGTTCTGGAGGCTATTGCCGACAAGGATTTCTTCCTGCAGATGCCTGAGGAATCCAGCGGCTACGTTGTAGACTTTCGCCGTAAACCGGAGCCCGACCGGGAATGATTGCAGAGATTCCGTTCTGGCAACGCAAACGTCTCCATGAGATGACCGCCAAGGAATGGGAGTCCCTGTGTGACGGCTGCGGAAAATGTTGTCTGGCCAAGCTGGAAGACGAAGACACCGGCGATGTCTACTACACTGAGCTGGTATGCCGTTACATGGAGCAGGACACCTGCCGGTGCAGCGTGTACTCCGAGCGTTTGCAGAAAGTGCCTGCATGCACGGTGCTGACACCGGATACACTGAGCGACTACCATTGGCTGCCGTATACCTGTGCCTACCGCACACTGGCGGAAGGGCGTGCGCTTGCAGACTGGCACCCGCTACGGTCGGGTGACCCCGATACGGTTCATGAAGCGGGTGTGTCGGTGCGTAATCGCGTGATCTCGGAAGCCGATGTACCGGAAGACGATTGGGAAGAACACATAATTCACTGGATCCTTTGATGATAGACGCAGAAACAAACCTTGCTTACGGAATATTCTGGGCCCTATACGCCGTCGCCTTCGTGGTGTTCTTCTACACCATATCCCGCCTGTTTCGGGTAATTCCGGTTTATGCCATCCGCACGCTGTTGCAGGCCGCGTTGATTGTCCTCCTGTTGACCCCGGTCGAGTCCGGCGAGGTAGCTGGCTGGTGGATGCCGGCCTGGTTGCACGGCGGCTACGAAACCATTCTGGGTGATGCCGACAACGCGGGCCGGGCCTTTGTGAACATGGGCATAGCATCCCTGGTGATGGTGTTGGTGTGGGTTCTTGACCTCGTCAGATACCGACTGGTTAAACGCTGAGACTTTCCTTGATCAACACCTCGCATGGAGCTGCCCTGATGCGACTTCTAAGCCGCCTGTTTGTCGTCATCCTCATCCTGCCAATTATGGCGCTTGCACAGCAGGCGCCAACCCTGAAGTTGCCCGACAGTGCCGATGTCCGAATTATTGTCGACATCTCCGGCTCCATGAAAACCAACGATCCGAACAACCTGCGCCGCCCGGCTGTGCGCCTGTTGGCGCGTATGCTGCCTCGGCAAGCCAATGCCGGAGTCTGGACCTTTGGTCAGTACGTCAACATGCTGGTGCCCCATGGCAAAGTCACTGATGACTGGCGGGGGCTGGCTGTCGAGCGGTCGGAAGAGATCAATTCGGTCGCCCTTCGGACCAATCTGGGGGAGGCGATTCAGGTTGCCAGTGATGATTACCTGTTGGGCACGGACAGTCTCGATAACACGGACTTCATTCTACTTACCGATGGCAAAGTGGATATCTCCGACAACGACAGCGCCAATGATCGGGAGCGTGAGCGGATTCTGGGGGCATTGCTGGACGAGTTGAGCAGCCGTGGTGCCACCCTTCATACCGTCGCATTGTCCGAGGAAGCAGATCTTGCTCTTTTGAAGAGCCTTGCGGAACGCACCGGGGGCCGCTATGCCCTGGCGTCGTCCGCTGATGCACTGACTCTGGCTTTTCTTGAAGCGCTGAACACCGCCGTGCCGCAGCAGCAGATTCCCATTGAGGACAATGGCTTTCAGGTGGATGGTGGCGTAGAGGAATTTACCGCGCTGATTTTTCGCGCTGGTGACGAGTCTGCCGCCAACCGAACGCTTGAACTGGTCAGTCCCGGCGGCATCAAGGCAGGGCCGGAGTCTGCCACTGAGGGAATGCGTTGGGTGCGCGAAACGGAATACGACCTGATTACCGTCACTAACCCTGAAGCGGGTGACTGGACGATCAATGGCGAGTTGGGTGAGGGCAGCCGGGTCACTGTGGTCAGCGACCTGCGGATGGTTGTGAGCCCCGTTCCGCCGACCTTCACAGAGGAGGAACCAATATCCCTTCAGGTCGCCTTCTTTGAGGAAGACCGGAAAATTGACAATCCGGACTTCCTGGGGGTTATCGATGTCAGTGTGTCATTAACCTCAGAGGACGGGCGCAGCGGCAACAAGGTGTTGTCGCCGGATGAGCCGCCGCAGAGCGGTGTCTATACGGACGACATCACACGCCTGCCTGATGCCGGTGAATACCAGCTCAGCGTTGTTGCGGACGGCCAGACGTTCTCCCGGCGGTTCAGCGCTGTCACCCGATATATTCAGCCCGAGGGCGAGCAAGCTCCGATCGCTGCAGGCGTTTCTGACGAGCCCTCGCAGGAAACGCCAGTGGTGGAGGATGAGTTGCCGGAGGCTTCGTCTGCTCCCGAAAGTGAGCAGCCTGTGTCCAGCGCCGGGCCGATCGATATCAGCCAGGTTGAAGAGCCCGAACCGAAGCCGCTTGAGGAACAGCCTGTCGATAAGGAAGAGGCGGAACCGGAAGCGCCGGCCACCGTTGAGGAGGAGGCCAGCGGCATTCCGTTCTGGGTATGGGCCGCTGCCGGCACCTTGGGTGTGGTGGTTGCCGCCGGGGTAGCATTCCTGTTGGTCAAGCGCAGAAAATCAGCACAGGATCAGGGCAACAACGAGGAGCCGCCCCTGGTCGCAGAGGAAGCGCCGGAGGAAGAGGCTGCCGCCGAACCTGAACCTGAACCGGCGCCTGAAGACGTACCCGAAGAGATACCTGAACCAGAACCGGTGCCCGAAACCGAAGAAGTGCCGGAACTTCAGCAGGACGAAGCGTTGCCCGAGGACGATATCCCCGTTGCTGATGCGGAGGTGGAGGATGGTGAAGACGAATTCGGGATGGAGGACTTTGATCTCTCCGAATTCGACGATTTGCCAGCCGCTGATGAGGAGAGTGAGCCCCCCGACGATGAGTCTGAAAACGACGACAAGGACGGCGGAAAGGATCGGTAGTTGGCGGTTAATCGAACAGGGCTCTTATCAGAACGGCTTCGGTTCTCTATACTCTGAGTCTATTTTCAAACAGACGTTTAACCGTTAATTGAACAGGACACTATCAGCATGAAGTTTACCGGTACCGAGAAATATGTTGCCACTGATGACCTTCAGATGGCCGTCAACGCAGCCATAACTCTGCAACGCCCGCTACTGATCAAGGGCGAGCCCGGCACTGGTAAAACCCTCCTGGCCGAAGAAATGGCTGCGTCCCTCGGCCTGCGCCTGATTCCCTGGCACATCAAATCCACCACCAAGGCCCAACAGGGACTGTACGAGTACGATGCGGTCTCCCGTCTGCGGGATTCCCAGCTCGGTGACGAGAAGGTCAAGGACATCAGCAACTACATCGTCAAGGGCAAGCTGTGGGAAGCCTTCGAATCCGAGGAGCAGGTGGTACTGCTGATCGATGAAATCGACAAGGCGGATATCGAGTTCCCGAACGATCTTCTGCTCGAGCTCGATCGCATGGAATTCTTCGTCTACGAGACACAGCAGTCTGTGCGTGCCAAGCATCGGCCTATCATCGTGATCACCAGTAACAACGAAAAGGAACTGCCGGACGCTTTCCTGCGCCGTTGTTTCTTCCACTACATCAGCTTCCCGGATCACGACACCATGAAGAGCATCGTGGACGTGCACTTCCCGGGTCTGCAGCAGCAGGTGGTTCGTGATGCGCTGGAAGTTTTCTTCGACGTTCGCAAGGTGCCAGGGCTGAAGAAGAAGCCGTCCACTTCAGAACTGATCGATTGGCTCAAACTGCTGATGGCGGATGACCTGTCTGCCAAAATGTTGCAGGAGAAGGACACCAGTTCCGCCTTGCCGCCGCTGTATGGCGCACTGGTGAAGAACGAGCAGGATGTCCACCTGTTGCAGAAGCTGGCCTTCATGGCCCGTCGTCGCAGCTGAAATACAGCAAGAGCAGCACCCTATGTTGATTGATTTCTTTCTCGAAGTCCGGCGGGCCAAGGTGCCCGCCAGTCTGCGCGAACTCCTCGACCTGCTTGAAGCTCTGCAGAACAGGCTCGCCTTTGCGAATATGGAAGAGTTTTACTACCTGGCTCGTGTCTGCCTGGTCAAGGACGAGCGCCATTTCGATAAATTCGACCGGGCGTTCCAGGCCTATTTCGAGGGCATAGAAAACCTCGATGACCTGATGCAGGCGTTGATCCCGGATGATTGGCTGCGCGCGGAATTTGAAAAGCAGCTGTCAGAAGAGGACAAGGCCAAAATCGATTCCCTCGGCGGGCTGGAAGAACTGATCGATACTTTCAAGAAACGCATGGAAGAGCAGAAGGAGCGTCATCAGGGCGGCAACAAGTGGATTGGCACGGGCGGTACCTCACCCTTCGGTGCGAACGGTTACAACCCGGAAGGTTTTCGCATTGGCCAGAACAAGGGGCGTCATGGCCGCGCCGTAAAGGTTTGGGAAAAACGGGAGTTCAAGGACCTGGACGACAGCGTCACTCTCGGCATTCGCAATATCAAGGTGGCCATGCGTCGGCTGCGTAAGTTTGCCCGCCAGGGTGCCGCGGACCAGCTCGACATGGACGATACTATCCGCTCCACTGCCCGCAATGCCGGGTACCTCGACTTGAAGATGGTTCCCGAGCGGCACAATGCGGTCAAAGTCCTGATCTTCTTCGACGTGGGTGGCTCCATGGACCCTCACGTGCGGGTCTGCGAAGAGCTCTTTTCGGCTGCCCGGCTTGAATTCAAGCACATGGAGTACTTTTACTTTCATAACTTTATCTATGAAAGCGTGTGGAAAAACAACATCCGCCGGATGAACGAAACAACGAGCACCTGGGACATTCTTCACAAGTACACGCCGGACTACAAAGTGATCTTTGTAGGGGATGCCACCATGGCGCCCTATGAGGTGTCACACCCCGGCGGGTCCATCGAACACTGGAACGAGGAAGCGGGCGCAACGTGGTTTCAGCGCATTACCGATCACTTCCGCAAGGTGGTGTGGATCAATCCATTGCCGGAGAGCTATTGGGGCATGGGTGGGTCGCTCGGTATGACCCGTCAGCTGGTGAACGACCACATGTATCCGTTGACCATTGAAGGCCTGGAATCGGCCATGAAACAACTGAGCAAATAAAAAAAGCCGATGCGGTTGAGAGCATCGGCCAAGCTCGGCATATCAAACGGGGTGGCCAAAAGGCGGTCCCGCGCTTCTCTCGGAGCAAATCCGGGGCCAGTTTAAAATAGTTAATATAAATCAGTTAATTAGAATAATTTTCGTGCATCTCCCGTGAACGGGAGATTCCTCGACGTTTTGCTCCTGTCAAAAAATCCGACGGTTTCGGATTTCCAATTGGTGATCTGGATACCGTTCTTGCCTGTTACCAAGTGTTACTCTTTCTGCCGGTTTGTTACAGAACATTGCTAGAGGCAGGAAGCGTATGGTCGCCGGAGCGCAGCAAACAGTAACGGTTGGGCGCCAGGTCAGGGTGGCGTGGCTGGTCATTTTGGTCATGATGGTGGCATCTCAGCCCGGTTTGACGCGTAGCGCCTTTGCTGAGTCGCTGGACCAGGAGATCGACCGCCTGAAAGCCGATGTGGCGGACCTCAGCCAGACGTTGTACCAACTGGAGGAGAACGTACTCTACCCAGTCGACACGCAAGTGGCAGTTTTCCTGACACTCAGGAATCGGGAGGGGCTGGATCTGGACTCGGTGGAACTGTACCTGAACGACACGCCAGTTGCTTCTCACCTCTATACCGACCAGGAACGTGACTCCCTGAAGCAGGGCGGTGTCCAGCGGCTCTATATCGGTAACCTGCCTCATGGCGCCCATCAACTAAAAGCGGTTCTGACGGCACGTTCAGCGAACGAGCGCTTTGTTCGCCGTGAAGCGACCCATCAATTTCGGAAGCGGCCCGGTGAATCCCGCATACAGATGTCTCTGGATGCTGCGGCGCCGGACTACGAACCAGTGGTTTCGTTTCAGGAATGGAAATAGGGCGAAAGGATGGTCGTGCTCGCTAAGCTTCGGAAAGTCTCCACACGGTTTGCTCTCAGTCTGACCGCGGCCCTTATCCCGGGGCTGGCGTCTGGAGGCAGCGATTTGGCGTCGTTGCACTTGGGGCTCGCACAATTCGCCCTGGACACCCATGACCCGGCTGCAGCATTGCGTTATACCCGGAATGCCACTACCGAAGCCGAAAGCCTGGTTCGCGCTAAAGCACTTTTGGATACGGGGAGTCATCAGGAGGCTGAGCGGCTGCTGAAAGAACTGATCGAAGGACAGTATTACCGCGGGCAGGCGGCACTATTGCTGGCGGAACTGCCGACGGACTCTGGCGACAACAAAACCCGGGAATACCTTGAAACTGCTGCGAAGCGGGCCAGTGGCAGTGACCGGCAAAAGGCGCTTTACCGGTTGGCCGAGATTGAGCGGGAGGCGGGGCATACCGATCGGGCCGGGAAGGTGCTGGCGTCCATGGAGCCAGGCTACTGGGCTGCGCTGGGTTACATGAACATTGCGGCTGACTACGGCAGGCAGGACCGGACTCCATCGCGAGCACTGGTTGCACTTCGAGTGGCTCTGGCCATGTCCGAAGAAGACGTCGACAGCCAACGCAGCCAGGAACTCAGAAGCCGACTACTGGTTCGCGCCGGCTACCTTGCTTACGATCACGGAGACTACGAAAAGGCCATCGGCTTCCTGGAAAAAATCCCCCTGGAAAGCTACAGCACATCCCATGGCCTCTACCTTCACGGTCTTGCACTCTCGGCCAGTGGCAACCAGCGGGCGGCAATGCAGTCCTGGCATCGCGCCAAAAAGTACCCACTGGCCTATCCCGGTGTGGCCAATGCCTGGCTTGGAACGGGTAGGGGGTACGACCTCGCCGGTTACCTGGGGCAGGCGGGTGAAGCTTATCTGGCAGCAAATGCGTCCTATGAAAGTGAACGGGTGACCCTTCGCAAACTGGCTGACCAGATCCGTCAGAAAGGTGCGTATCAGGCGCTGGTACTGGACGCACGGAACTCTGAGGCCCAATGGTTCCTTGCCGACAACCGTACGCTCACACAGCCCCGTACTGCCTATCTGATTCGTTTCATTGAGCAGCCCGCTGCCCAGGCCGCCGTCAACCGGGTGGCTGAACTGAGGGAGATGAGGCAAACACTGAATCAGCGGGAAGACAGCCTTGCTGTTTTTCGGGGGGCCATCAGTGAGCGTTTGGGTCCCGTGGGGCACAACGTTGATGGCGGTCCCTTCAACGAAGACATTGAAGTGCTGGTGCAGCGGTTGGCGAACCTGAAAGCCCGGACCACCTCTCCCGCACAAAAAGAGGCGCTGAAAGGTGCAGCCAGGACATTGGCCGATCTGAAAGCGTCCGTTGGCAGGCTTGATGAAAGATTGAAAAAGAAAGACCGCAAGCTCACTGAACTGATGACACGCACCGACCATGCGCTGGAGCGGATACGGACGGTTCGTCGCACGGCCGATGCACTTCTGAGCAGGGCAGAGTCGGAACTGGATGAACTGGCTCTGGCCTATGTCGAAGAGCAGGATCACCGTATGGCGTTTGCGTTGGATCGGACCGAGCAGCAGATTGCCCACCTGTACGAGTATCTGGCCCTGGAAAACCTTGAGCGAGGTCAGCCATGAAGCCAGTGGTGTCAATTTCCCTGACGGTGCTGTTTACGGCGTTCGCGGCGAGTGCCCAGGCACAGGAATCTTTCCGGGTAGAGCTGGGTCGCGACGGCGAAACCATTGCTGATATGCGCCCGGTTTTTCTGGAATTCCAGTCCCGACCGATGCCGGCCATATCGCCAACAGAAGTTGCCCGTCGATACCAGCGATTGTTTGAACACTCTGATGAACCTGAAGTACGCATTGATGCACTTAACCGGCTTTCCAATATCCAGAAGGTGACTGACGAGGACGTCAGCTTCAGCGAAGAACGCGAACAACAGGTATACCGACAGGCGCTGGAAAGTTACGAATCCATTCTCGACAGGGGCGCCTACCAGGGCCGGCTTGATGAATTGCTATACCAGATGGCGAAGGCTCATGCCTACACGGGGCAGGCGGAGGAGTCTATTGACCGGTTACGCCAACTGGTTGGTCTGTATCCTTCGTCCTCCCTGGTACCTGAGGCCCGTTTCCGCATTGCCGAGGCAGCGTTTTCGGCGAGAGACTATGCCGAGGCTGAGTCCGAGTACAGCCGTGTGATATCGGGTGACGGCACCGATAGCCTGAAAACCAAGGCCCGATATATGCAGGGCTGGAGTCAGTACAAGCAAGGGGCTTCTGCCCGGACAAGGGCCGCAAAGACGTTCCTGGCGGTACTGGACGGTGTCGGTGAGGAAACCAGTGGGTTTCGCCGCATTCCTGCCAGCGACGCTGAACTGGTTGACGACACCTTCAGGATTGTCGCTCTGATGGCGGCGGAAGACCGGGGCGTTGAATCCCTGGCAAGCTGGTTGACCGATGCGGGTGGCAAGGACTACGGGTACCTCCTGTACGACAGGCTGGCAGATTACTACGCCAGCAACCGGCGTTTTGAAGACAGCGTGGCGGTGAACAATGTCTTTGTTCGCGATTTCCAGGCGCATAACGCCGTACCGGCCTTTCTGGCCCAGAATGTGGATGTCTGGCGCATGGCGGGGCAAGCCGATCGCGCAAGGGCCGCCAGGGCTGAGTATGTCCAGGCATTTGCCGGCGATGCCCGTTACCAGCAACTCGCGAGAGCGGATCAGGAACGCTGGCAGAATTTCAGCCGGTCACTGGCGGACTATCACTATGATCAGGCCGAAGAGGGGCAAGCGGAGCGCCAAGTGGCATCTTTCCGGTTGGCTGGGGGTTATTACAGTCAGTTGGCTGGCCGGAGCAGCCAGAAGGGCGACGTTCTTCGCATGGCCGGTGATGCGTTCCTGCAGGCAGGTGACCACACTGACGCCTTCGCGCATTACCAGCGTGCGGCTTATGACACGGATCACGAGAATAAAGAGTATCCGGGGGCGGCGGATGCCGCCTGGGCTGCCATCGTAATTCAGCGTGATGCGCTGGACAGTCGCAATTCACTTCCCGCGACACTGGACGACTTGGCTGCCGCCGCCGACCGCTTCGCGGCTGAGTTCCCAGAGGACGAGCGTCAGGCTGGTCTGACGGCGGATATCGCCAACCGAATGCTCGCGGAGCATCGTTATGCTGACGCCTTTCGGTTTGCCGAGCTTGCCATAGCCCATCCGTTGGTCAGCCCAGCCGAACGCTACAGTGCCTGGGTCGCAGCCGGTGAGGCGAACCTGGCGATGGCGTCTTATGGGCTTGCTGAAAATGCCTGGCGTCAAGCACTGGCACTGATGTCAGAGGGGCTGTTACAGGAAGGGCGGGCCAAAGATACCGACAGTCTGAAACGGCAACTAGCCAGCAGCATCTACTACCAGGGGGAGAAAGCGGCGAGCGAGGGCCGCATTGACACCGCCGTGGCGCATTTTCAGCGTGTGGAGTCTGCGTTTCCGGGGTCGGACATTGCGATCAAGGGCCGTTACGACGCAGCGAATACACTTCTGAAGGCAGAGCGCTGGCAGGCTGCCATTAATGAACTGACCCGGTTTCGCACGGATTACCCGCAGCATGACCTGACCCCAACCGTGGGCGAGAAGCTGGTGTTTGCCTATCAGTCATCGGGCCAACTGGTGCGCGCGGCGGATGAAATCATGCGTGCCGACGAAGGAGAGTCGCCGTCCTGGGATCAGCAGCTGAGGGCGGCTGAGCTGTATCACAAGGCTGAGGCTCACGCGCGTCGCAATCGCATCTACGTCGCGTGGCTCAACCGCGATTCCGCTGCCGCCGATTCCGAGAGTCATATCCGTAACCAGACCCTGCGCCAGCGTCTTGTGCTCGACGATGTGGAGCCGCGGCGATATCGAATCGAGTTGGTAGAGCGAGAGCTCGCCAGCCAGTGGCATTCGGAAGACACGCTGGCGTGGGCTGGGCGGGCAGCCATCGTGCTTGGTGCGGAGGAGTCTGAGCGCTTTGCCGATGTTCCGCTACAGATTCCATTGGCCGAATCCCTGGCGCGTAAACAAGCGGCCCTTTCGGCTGCGCGGGAGCGTCTATCACAAGCTGAGAAGCTGATTGGTGAGGGTGCGCGTTCGGAAATTCTGTTCCGTCGGGCAGAGCTGTACCGGGTGATGGCACAGGATCTCATGACGTCAGAAGCGCCGGCGAATCTGAGCGACCTTGAGGCAACCCAGTACCGGATGTTGCTTGAAGAAGAGGCCTACCCGTTCGAAGAAAAGGCCATTGACCTGCACGCAAGGAATCATCAACGCCTGGCGGAAGGCCGGTTTGATGAGTGGATGGAACGCAGCCTGCAAGTTCTGGCGGACCTGTTCCCCGGCAGGTACGACCGGGAGGTGCGCTGGATGACGTGGAATGAGGAGGTCAACGATGATGCCTGAAACAGCACGTGCGGTTCTGCTCACAGGGTGTCTCGCATTGCTGGCGGGGTGCGCCAGCCAGCCCAGGCCGGAGCCGGTGGTCGTCGACACCGCCGAGGCCAGTGAACTGGCACGTCAGGCCTGGGAGGCACACCAGCAGGGACGCAAGGAAGAGGCCCTCGAATGGTACCGTGAGGCTTTTGATATGAACCCGGGCAACGCGCTCACGGCTAACAACCTGGCATTGTTGCTGCGAGAACAGGGACGATTTGAGGAGGCGGTGGCGGTGCTGGAGACGGGGCTCAGCCATTCCCCGGCTACCGCCGAACTGCATTACAACCTTGCCGTTATCTCAGAGCTGTATCTGCTGGATCTGGACGGCGCACTGGCGCACTACCGTCGTTACCGCGAGTTGGCGGGCACCGAGGAGAAACAGGTGGCCGGATGGATTGCGGACCTTGAAAGGAGGCTGGACTGAATGCGCTTTTATCGACGATTGGCGACGGCCGGGATGAGCTTGATGCTTGCCCCGTTCATGGCCTTTGCAAATGAGGCGTCCAATGCCTCGGAAGCGGTTGTGTCTCAGGCCGCGGATAACACCGTCGCACTGGGCGTGGAGGGAATCAACCGCCATACCGGAGACGATGATCCCGGCGTGCTTTATATCCTGCCCTGGCAGCCGCCGACCTTGCCGCGGCGTTCACGTGCTGAACTGGATGCCGGAAGCGAGGAACTGCTCGAACCCAAGGACCCGTTGACCCTTGAGCGTCACCGGACGTTTCGTGAAACCCTGAATCCATTGTTGGATTCCACTCTTTCCCTGCAGTAGAGAACCGGGAGTCTGAATATGCTGGAAACTGTTGTTCGTTTTTTTCAGGAAGGTGGTCCCTTCATGTACCCGATAGCCATTGTGCTGGCCATCGGCCTGGCGATTACCGTTGAGCGTTTCATCTATCTCGCTTCGGTGCGCCGCCGGAACCGGCTTGCCTTTGAAAAGGGCATACTGCCGCTTCTGAGGAAGCGGGATTACCAGCGGGCGATGAAGGCCGCGACAGGCTCTGACAGTGCCATCGCGTCGATCATGAGCGCCGGCATTGGGCGGCTGCTGAACAATCACTCCCGCGAAGATGTTGAGTACGCCATGGAAGAGGGGTTGATGGAAGTCTTGCCCCGTCTTGAGAAACGTACCCAATACCTGGCAACCCTGGCCAACATCGCGACACTCCTGGGCTTGTTGGGCACGATCATCGGCCTTATCGCCGCGTTTACGGCGGTGGCCGCTGCAGATCCGTCCCAGAAGGCGTCGCTGTTGTCGGAAAGTATCTCCGTTGCCATGAATACCACGGCGTTCGGGCTGATGTCGGCCATTCCCCTGTTGATGTTTCATGCACTGCTTCAGACCCGTACCAATGAAATTGTCGACAGTTTCGAGATGGCCGGGGTGAAGCTGCTGAACATTATCTCCGAGCAGCCTGCCCCCCAATCCGCCTGAGCCAGGGTTTGCCGCATGAGACGAAAACATCGCAGGCTTGTCAGCAATCCGGAACTGGATATCACGCCATTCCTGAACCTGATGATCGTGTTAGTCCCGGTATTGCTGCTGGGCATGGTCTTTAGCCAGATTCGCATGATTGAGCTCGACTTTCCCGGGATGGAGTCGGGTGAGGCACCACAGGCTGACGAATTGCGGCTGGTGGTGGCGTTGATACCCCAGGGCCTGGAAGTGCTGGATAGTGAGAGAGGCGTGATCCGGACCCTGCCGTTGATTGAAGGGGAACAGGACTTCGACGGCCTGAGGGAAACTCTCAAGCAGATCAAGAAGCGGGTGCCGGAGAAGACTGACATCGTTCTGGAGGTCAGCCCGGACATCGACTATCAGACTCTGGTGACTGCGATGGATACGCTCCGCTCCTATCCGGCAGTGGTTGCGGCCAGTGTGGTGAAGGGAGAGCTTTTCCCGGATGTGGCACTGGCAGACGCACCTGAAAACCGGACGTTATCGGTCGAAGGGGAGGGTGCATGAAAACCTCCCGCCGTGCCCGTCGTATCCAGCGCCACTACAGTCGTATGCACCGCCCGGGAGGCCTGAACCTGGTGTCCCTGATGGACATCTTCACGATCCTGGTGTTCTTCCTGATGGTGAACTCGTCCGATGTAAAGGTTATGCAGAACACGGCCGATGTCCCACTGCCGCAATCGACCGCGGACAAGGAGGCGGTTGAAACCCTGATGGTCCAGGTAATCGGCCGGTCCATTCTCGTGCAGGGCCGGGAAGTTGCACGGTTGGATGGCATTGAAACCGGGGACAGCACCATCGGTGGGCTGGCGGATGAGCTTGCCTGGGTGCGTAACCGGAGGGGCCAGGTGCCGGAGCAGGGCCATGAGGTGACCATCATGGCAGGGCGGGCCACCGACTACCGGTTATTGAGAAAGATCATGCAAACCTGCATCGATGAAGACTTCCGGCAGGTCCGGCTGGCCGTTGAGTCGGCGAAGGAGGTCGGCAATGGCTGAGCGTCAGGACCTTTCTCTCAAAAAGGTGTCTCCCAACAATTTCGCGACCAAACAACTTTCATCCGGATTGCCATGGGGCGCGGAAAAGGGAGAAAACCGCCGTTTTGTGCTGGCATTGTTGGTGATGGTGGCGGTCTTTCTGCCTCCTGCGCTGCTTATTCCGGCGTTTCAGCTTCCGGAACCCGACCGCAGCGAGGCGGAGAAGATTCCGCCTCAGTTGGCGCGACTGGTAGAGCAACGCGAGCCGCCTAAGCCGGTTCCAGTGCCTGAGGTTGAGCCTGAACCCGAGCCGGCTCCGGAACCTGAGCCCGAGCCCGAACCTGAAAGTACAGAACCCAAAACGGTGGAGCCGGAATTGGCTGATGAGGTGCCGCCACCCGAGCCTGTGCGCCCGACACCCGCTCCTTCCCAAACGGTCGAGCAGGCGCGTGAAACCGCCTCCAGGTCGGGTCTGATGGCAATGCAGGACCAACTTGCCAGTATGCGGGCGCCAGAGCCGGATGCCGTGGACACCCTGGCGGCCAACGTTGATGCCGAGACCGCAAGCGGCGATGGAGATCTGTTCGGTGCCGAAACTGACCCCGACAGGGCGCTTGCTGGCAGCGGCGGCGTCACTCGGGAAGCCGCGCCAGAAACTGAGGTGGCGGTGGCTGGCCATCAGGTTCGAAACGTGGAGGTGGCGCAGGAAGCAGCGCCAGAAGCTGCGCCGGAGCCCACCGGCGGACCGGGGCAGCGGGGCATGAGCAACATCCGCCAGGTGTTCGACGCCCAGAAAACGTCACTCTACTCCCTCTACCGACGCGAGCTGCGTCAGGACCCGACGCTGGAAGGAAAGGTCATGCTGGAATTGGTGATCGAACCGGATGGGTCAGTATCGAGTTGCGAGGTGGTGAGCTCCGAGCTGGGCAATCAAAGCCTGGAACAACGCATTGCCATGCGCGTACGCCTGTTCAATTTCGGCGAGGACGATGTGGAACCCAGGACGGTGCGATTCCCCATCGATTTCCTGCCGGGTTAATTCAGGGGCCCGTATACGCTAGTGCGCTATGGTGATTTTTGGTAGCTGTGGCTTGCTCAGGGACATCTTCTGGGTAGGAGCGATTACTTTCGCCTCACCGGTCACCACCCGCTCATCATTCTGGTTACGCACCTCACAGGAGAGGGTTACGCGGTTTTTGCGTTCCTTGGCCAGTACCGTCAATGTCACCGTCAGGGTGTCGTCCAGCTTTACCGGGCGCTTGAACGCCAGGCTCTGTTCCAGGTATATGGTGCCGGGACCCGGCATCACGGTGGCCAGGGCCGCGGAAATCAGTGAGCCGCTCCACATACCATGGGCAATCCGTTCCTGGAACATGGAGTCGGCGGCAAACTCCGAATCCAGGTGGACCGGGTTCACATCTCCGGAGACAGCAGCGAACAACACCAGTTCGTCCTCGGTCAGCGTTTTCACATAGGTTGCGGAGTCGCCTTCCTGGAGTTCGTCGTAGGTGATGTTCTCAAGCGTGTCCAAAGTGTCGCTCATGATGGGCTCCAGTGTTGGTGTGATTAGGTTGGTGGCTACAACCGCTACAGTTCTGCTTTGAAAACTACCTCATCGTTCACAAAACTGCTATTCTCTCCCGACTTTTCGAGGCTGATACTTTTGTCTGGTTGATTTTTTGACCAAAACGACATTGGTAAACATTATAAGCACAAATGCCAAACAGGAGATGGTGATGGATTTTGAGCAGTTCTATCAGGACAAATACCCCGCTGGCGTGTCCCTGAACGTAGACCTGGATAAATACAGTAGCATGGTTGACGTATTTGATCAGGCTGTGAACAAGTACGCTGACCGCCCCGCGTTCAGTGCCGTTGGCGCCACGCTCACCTATCGTGACCTGGACACCCAGAGCCGGAATTTCGCCGCCTGGCTGCAGAACAAGACCGACCTCAAGCCGGGCGACCGGATTGCGGTGCAAATGCCCAACGTGTCCCAGTACCCTGTCGTAGTGTTTGGGGCCATGCGCGCGGGCCTGATCGTGGTGAATACCAACCCGCTGTACACCACTCGCGAAATGGAACACCAGTTCAATGATTCCGGTGCCAAGGCGCTGGTAGTGCTGGCGAACATGGCCCATAACGCAGAGAAAGTGCTTCCCCATACCGGCATCGAGCATGTCATTGTGACCGAAATTGCCGACATGCATTCGCCGCTGAAGCGTACGCTGATGAACGCAGCCGTGAAGCACCTGAAGAAAATGGTGCCGGCATTCAGCCTGCCCCAGGCTCACAAACTCCCGGCGGTGCTCAGTGCAGGGGCCAGGGAAAAATTCTCCCCGGTGGAGTGCAAGAAAGACGACATCGCCGTTCTGCAGTACACCGGTGGCACTACCGGCGTGGCCAAGGGTGCGATGCTGACCCATGGCAATCTGGTCGCCAACCTCCTGCAGGCTCGGCCGATGATGGAAGATTCGGTGGAGGAGGGCACGGAAGTGGTTATTGCTCCGCTGCCGCTTTACCACATCTACTCGTTCACCCTGAACTGCGGCATCATGCTTGAAGCTGGCGCCCACAACGTTCTTATCCCGAACCCTCGTGATATCCCCGGATTTGTGAAAGAGCTCAAAAACCATCGCTTCACCGCATTCCTGGGGCTGAACACGCTGTTCGTGGCGCTGTGCAACAACGAAGAATTCAAGGCCCTGGATTTCAGTGCCCTGAAGCTGACGTCGTCCGGCGGCATGGCGCTGACCAGCGACACCGCGAAAATGTGGCAGCGTGTTACAGGGTGTGAAATCAGTGAAGGTTACGGCATGACTGAAACCTCGCCGGTTGTCACCTTCAATCCGAACAGCGCGATCCAGCTTGGCACCATTGGCCTGCCGATTCCCGGTACCGAAGTCAAAACCATCGACGACGACGGCAACGAAACGCCTCTTGGCGAGCCCGGCGAACTGTGTGTGAAGGGGCCACAGGTGATGCGCGGATACTGGCAGCGCCCGGAAGATACCCAGAAATCCTTCACTGACGACGGTTTCCTGCAGACGGGTGACATTGCCCTTATCCAGGAAGATGGTTACATCCGCATCGTTGACCGCAAGAAGGACATGATTATCGTGTCTGGTTTCAATGTCTTCCCCAATGAGATAGAAGACGTGGTTAGTGGTCATCCGAAAGTGGTTGAGTGTGCCGCTGTCGGTGTTCCCGATGACAAGAGCGGGGAGGCGGTAAAGGTCTACCTGGTGGCAACCGCGGAAGGTGTTACCGAAAATGAACTGAAAGAGTTCTGCCGCGAGCGCCTGACCGCTTACAAGGTCCCCAAGTCCTTCGTGTTCCGCGATGAACTGCCGAAGACCAACGTAGGCAAGATCCTGCGGCGCGAGCTGCGTGACGAAGCCAACAGCAAGTAATCGGTTCGTGCGGGCGGTTTAATCGCCCCGAACGGTTGACGTGAACCCCGCCTCGGCGGGGTTTTTCCGTTGTGCGCCAGGCATGGCGCGTAGCGCCTTGACGGGCGCTGTTCCGGTACAGGTGGTGCTGGCCGGATGACTTGGGGGTGCAAGTCCCCTGTGGACCCGGCAAGGGGAACCACTAGCCGGACGGCAA